>Ga0209930_1001158_pt1 | contig 45514 bp, 61 predicted proteins | sample ThiBiot_500_biof_2_FD_183948 | JGI IMG/M metagenome (GOLD analysis project Ga0209930, IMG submission 183948) | Wastewater bioreactor microbial communities from Cape Town, South Africa - Thiocy_cont_500_biof (SPAdes) | ecosystem: Engineered > Bioreactor > Thiocyanate-remediating >...
TCAAATTCAGGAATAGAAGAATTCCTTCCAGTAACAGCTATAGTTACTTCACCAGATGGACTGAAAAGTAACAAAACAACATATTTTTTTTTCGGAATAAAACGATGTTCGACGTGCTTTTGTTTATTACCTAATAGTAATACTTGTTGCAATAACTGAACCATTGGTCATATTAATAATTGTTTGATTAATATTCGAAATTAAAACTTCAAGGCCAGGCGATGTTTCATTTGTATAATTAACCAGATAGAGTTTCAATGAAAGACCATCTAAACAAAAAAAAATCAAACTCGAATATATAGACATCAAAATCATTGATGAATTTTGATTTACAATTTTCACATAAACGTCCGTAATATGGATTTGTACAATTACAAGCAAAATCAGCAAGATCAGGTCGATTGATACATGTTGCATTGTTTCGACAAAGTAACGAACCATTTCGACAATAATCTATAAATTTAAAATAAAAATCTCTCATTCTCTCTCTTTCTCTTCATACTTAAAATTCCACAATCGATTCCTAATGTTTGCGTGACTTCACAGAAACATGTCCAACCATCATCAGACGCCACACAACGTATCGGAAAATCAGTTGTACTATTACATGGATTAGTTAGATTCAAATTTTCACATGCAGAATATTGTGCTGTTGGTAAACCACTTGCATCACATAATTTTCGATCGGTCAACGTATAATTAACTCCGTACGAACAATATGCAAGTCCATTTGCGTCCATATGGCATACGGCTAATCCATCTCCATTATATTCATAAGGCAGAGTACAATTCGATGCAGCTAGAAGAGTTTTATTCGTTTGAAATTGAGGAAGATTTTCCTATTGAAATCTTACGATTTAATGGTTGAATTTCATCAGGATCGAGATTTCCATTATCGATATATGTAGCATTGAATGTTGGTGGAAGATTTGAAAGAATTGGCGTGATAATATCCGATATCTCGTCTACACTGATATTACCTGCATAGGAAAGATCAGCTGAAATTTGATAATAATATCCAGAAGCTGTTCGAAAACTAGAACAAAAACAAAGAAATTCAATTGTTTCAAAAGAGAGAAAAAAACTCTACGTTGTGAATATCAGTGGTAAGAAATCGAAAGTTGCATTGGTTTGATTTCGAATAAGATCTCTAAACATTGCAGAAAGATTTTGATAGGCTTCTGTTGTCGGAGATTCCAATGCATTTAATGTTGTCAGCGATATATTTGGAACAGCATACAGAGCTTTTAACCGAAAATATGCTAAAAGAAAAAATTTAAACCAAAAAAAAAAAATTAAAAAAAAGAACGAATGCGTTTACCGTGTGTACATAAACGTCCTGTATAACCCGTTGTACAATTGCATGTAAATGCCGAATAAGAATTGCCGTATGCCCAAGCACTTGAGGGAACACATACACCATAGACACATGGTTGTTGCGAACAATAATCAACTGAAGAATTTAAATAGGAAATCTTATTTACAGAAAAGAAAACAAGTTTTGTCTCATACTTTCACAACTTTTTTGTTGACCAGTAATAGTTCGACACCATGCAACCGTTCCACTAAGATAATCTGATGTTGTTATACACGAATTATGTGTTCGATTTTGATTATCAACAAATGGAAAACTACAATCAGTTATATCTAAATTCATATTCATTTGAGAGAAAATGATTTTTCTTAATATTTTCTTAGTTTTTACTGTATTGACAATACGTTCCACCGTAACCGGTTGCACAATTACAACGATAGTAATTGGATGATAAGAGAACACATGTACCATTATTTAAACAATTGACATCAGTACATTGAGTCACTAAAAACGAAATGATTTACAAATCGATTCAGTTTTTTTTTGTGTTTGAAAACATACATTGATCGCAATTAGTGCCAGTAACACCACTTGGACATTGACAATAAGTTAAATTTCGACTTGTTACAACACATTCACCTGCACCACAATACACGTTATTGCATAAACTCGTATAGATCGGTTCTATTTATCAATATAAAAAAACAACAAAACTTTATTCGTGTTTAGTTCATTTCTCCAACCTGAACAAGTTGTATATTGTCCATCACGATCAAAATTATCCGTTATTGAACAAATAGTGATACCATTCGCATCCATCACACAACCGGTTATATTTTTACCTTGATAGATATACCATGGCGCACATTCTCGAGCTAGAATATTTGATTATATCAATCGATTTCATTTGATTATTTTTCGTACTTGTATTCGTTAGAACAACTGTTACAGCTCCAATTTTATCTAACGCATTTTGTGTAGCATTATTCTGAAAATTAACATAATTTGTAACTAAATTTATGATTGCACTTGTCGTTCCATCAGGATTTCGACTAGAAAATACGATTTTATTTAGTTTAATTTCGTGAAGTTCATTTTTCGTACACAAATGATATTTCTGGTCGAAAACCACCAGTTGTAATATTCAGCAGAGCCTGATTTAATGTTTCATTAATTTGAGCTTGTAATAATATTGAAGCATTACTACTTGCATTCGCTAGATCAGGTGTATAAGTGACATTTAATGTCATTTGTAATGTTCGATATTCTATTCATTGAAATTCAAATAATATTTTCCTTTTCTTACTCAAAAAACAAAGTCTTACGTAATTCACAAAAGTAACCACTGTATCCTGATGCGCAATTAATGCAACGAAACGATCCACTCGTTGTATCTTGACAACTACCACGATTTGCACATGGATTATTTTGACATTGTGCACCTAAATACGAACAAATGAGATTCTCATCATTCTTCAAATTTGATCTCGTTTATCGAACCTCCACAAGCAGCAAATGTTACAGGAAATTGTCCATTGGTTTGAGAATTTCTTGTTACACATAATGATTGACCACCGATTACAGCGCAGGACGCATACGAAATATCCATAAATGTAAACGGAAAATTACACACCGTTGTCGCTAAAATAGTTTTTAGTAATGAAAAAAAAGAAACAAAACTTCGTTCAACATACGAATTTCACATAAAGTTCCAACAGTACTGTTCGATGTACAAACGCATCGATTGTTAACACAAGTTGCACCATTAGTACAAGTAATTGCTTGAGAATTTGTGACTGGATTACAGCCAAATACTGTGAAAATGAAAATATCAAATTGTTGATTGATTAAAGATGACAAAAGAAAATAGAATAATGATTTACATTCATCACATCGACTACCAGTAAAATAAGCAGGACAAGTACATGTTGCTACTCCATTGACAACTGAACAGGTTCCACCATTCAAACACATATTTGGAAAACAAGTGACATTTTGAATGTAAGCGTAAACTAAAGAAAATTAATTTGAATTTTACAAATAAAAATAATCAAGGAAAGCAAAGAAAAAAAAACGAACTATTTCTTGAACAATCGATACTAGCCAAAGTTGTATTTCGATCAATAACACGAGAACTTGAACAGATAAAATCCGGTTCGTATGGAATACAAAAATTATAATCAACCAAAACAAGTGCAAATGGAAATACACAATCTAATCGAGACAAGAAAAAAAAACAATAACAAAACGAAATCAATTTTCTCATTACTTGTGTAGGGTGTTGAATCTTGAACCACAGCATTTGCTACATAGGTTGGACTTATAGACAGTTGACGACCTTGACCAGTAGTACTATTCTGTGTTATAGCTGTTGCTAATGCTGATAGAATAACCGATGCATATGATGTAGTTGTTGTTGGTGTTAATGCCATACTAATTGAAATGTATGATCCCAATGCACTTGGACTAATTTATGTACCAAAAAGAGAGAGAATTCGAAGATCTTAAGATTGAGTAAGTATACGTACGCAACAAAATTTATTGAATAGATTCGATCGGTTGGAAGTGCGCTAAAAGCATTGTTTAACCAGGCTGTGATATCACTTGTTAAATTAGCATAGACCGGTGAATTGAGAGTATTGAAATAGAAATCACTGGTAAATAGTTGATTACTTGCAAGCATTATATGAAAATATTCTTTTGGGAAGAAACATAAGAAGAGAACAAAATACAATAGATTTTCTTACGTAATTGGCAAAATACACCATTCCATGGTGCAACACATCGACAATACGAATATTGAGTATCATAAATACATGTACCACCATTTTGACATGGAGATGATGTACAAAATGCTTTAGAAAATAACTCAAATTATAGAAAAACGAATACAATACAGTTACTTACAAGTACTAACATCACGAAAACGATTACTTCCTTCATTTAATTCGATTTCTATTGATTGACTTTGAATATATCGTAAACTTGTTTCATTGTTATTTAAAATTGTAGCTACAAAAGTAACACTCTGATTAAATGATTGTGGAGCCATCCAATAAAATATAAATTCTAGTCGATTGGAACTTTCTAGAATTGTATTTTCATTAGAAACAGCTTGTTCCAACGTTGTCGACAATGATGATGAACAATCGAGAACTTGACCATCGGCAGCAGTCAGCGGCTGCCATGAACCGATTAATTTCGATGAATCACTAGCACCCATAATAAACCATGATCCATCGTTTGTGATCGTTTTTATATTCACTGAAACTTTGATTAGATTTGATGTTGGAAGTTTTTCAATTACAATTGAATAATTTTCATCGGTAAGACTTGTAGTTGATGGTGTCAAAATCAAATGTGAACATTGAGAAGACGCAGAAAGATGAACGAATCCTTGCACTAGTAAAACTAGTGTCAGAACTAAGGACATTCTTTGATATTGACTGTTAATACTTCGTGTTTTATGAATAGAAAAGGATATTATGAAAAATCTGTATATTATATCATGAGAAACAAAATTGAATTGGGTGGGTAGACGATGTTTTTATTATTATATACAAATTCACATTAACAAAATCTAATCGATAAATAATGATCAACAAATGATTATTCTAATAGCGGAAAATCTTTCTTTTCGTTTTCGAACCAATTTACAATATGATGAAAAATAATTTCACTAGATTCTAATGTTAATATCATTACAATGAATGAATGAAAATAAAAAAAGTCACGAATCAAATCATTGATATACGTATATTTTCATTAAATGACTATTTCCAATTCTTTAAGATTCGACAATCGCAGTACGATCTTGTTCTAATTTTTCTTTTTTTTTCTTTTGTCTTAGTAAAGTAAATTGTATTAGACCACCGATTAATCCCGATAGACATCCGAGACCAACAAATAGTCCAACAAGCCACGGCGGTCTCGTATTCATGTCCATCGACCACATACATACGGCCATACCAATTTGAAAGAAAGAATTTGCTATATAAATCCAAACAACCGTTCGAATCAAAGCGAGCCTTGTCGTATAGACATGAAGATCGCGAATTTTCTTTTCGTATTTGTTAACATGAGCATAAACCGCATCTCGTACACGCCATGGAATGAGACCAAGACCCGTCACACAGAAGAGTGCATTCAAAATTTGAGAATCGATTTCTATCCAATTTTTACGCGTTTGTTCTTCGGGCATCGTCTTATTTGCTGCGCCGACTAAGATTAAAAATAACATACCACCCCAAGCAACGATATTAAGTGCATAAATTACAATAAGTACTGTTTTGGTGATTTTAAAACATTTCGAATGTGTAAATTGTCGACAAATCATTGAACCTTCTTGTGATACTTCATTTGGATCGGGTCGAGCAGGAGTTGCTGCTACCACTGCTTCGCTAATATCCATTGCGGATATATGAAAATAAGTTCTATGTACAATCTAAGACAGACACTTTTATTCTTCACTACTGCCTACTTTAAAAAAAAACTAAAAACAACAAAAAATGATGACTCACAGCTAACAGTTTTTATAATTATTTTTTTCTCTTTGTCCACAAAGAATATTTTTCCTCCTGTTCTTCTACTGATCGACTGCTTTCAAATGTGTTCGTCATTGACGACATCCTCCATTGCGTTTACTAAAAGACTGCGATACTATGTACTAACGCACATAATCAAACTACTTCTATTCAAAATTAAGATAAAAATAACAAGTAGAAAAGAGATATGACGATTACATAATCGATCTATTAGTCAAGATACGCATGAGAGCATACATTCTTATCGATTTATAGTAATCATAGTCGCATGTTTATTCTAATATCAGATACTAGTGTAGTTTTAAAAAATACAACAAACAACCAGAAAATAAATACACATTTTAAAAAGCTGGATAATGTCAAAAAAGTTAATTTGCCGGGTGTTGCGAGTCACGACCGACGAAATCTTTCGGCTGTTTACTTATTGATAATTTTTTAACTTGTGACAATGTTGGTCGTTTACTTCGTTGGCGTGATTCGAGTTTGATTGTTTTACCATTGCCTTCAAGGGATTCTTTGATTGCAATAATCACACGAACATCAAACAATCCTTCTTCGCCATCAGCCTCAGGATCAACATTATTGATAATACATTCCGAAAAATATTCAGTTTCACCAGCAAAATGATCAGTTTCCGAAAATGTTTTCGAATCTTCTTTTTCATCAATCTTAGTTTTATATGCAATTTTAACGCCACTACCAAATGTATATGCTGGATTGACTTCAATGTCACCTTTAGTTCCAACGACTTTATAACAATCAGTACCAGCTGCAGCATAACTGACAGTGAACTGACCGATACGATCGCCAGGAAAACGAAGTGTTACATTTATTGTATCATGTTCCATTTTTAAAAATTCATGTCCAGGTGTTTTGAAACCAATAGCGGTTACTTCAGTTGGTTCTAAACCAAAGATATTTCGAACAGCATTGATTGGATAGAGGCCCATATCTGGAACTGGGCCGGCATCAAATCCTATATATCAAACATAACTTTTCCATACTATAAACTTATATCGAAAACGAAATTACCTTGTTTAGCACGGTGATTCTCGGGCTTCAAGTCTTGAGTAAACACCGATGTAAAAATACGTGGATCACCAAAATCACCATTTCGAACACGATCAATGACATCAAGCGTTCCTGGCTCATGATGAAGACGAACTGCAATCATACATTTAGCAGCGGTTTTCCTTTGTGCAGCTATGATAGCTTCACAATCTTCAACTGTGACTTCCATTGGTTTTTCAATTAAAACATGATAACCTTGTTCAAGAGCTGGAACAGCAAATTTACGATGTTGATTGTTTGGCGTTGCAATATAAAATGCATCACATCGTCCTTCAGCAAGTGCTTGTGGAAATTGATCATAAGTATAAGTAGTTAAATTGTATTGTTTGCCTAACTTTTCACGTTTTTCTGCATCGTCACTGACCAAAACAGTTAGAACTGTTAAAAATCAAAATTTATTCTGTATTGAATGGATAAATGAATCAATTCATTCGTTGTTACCTGAATTGGATGTTTGTCCAACACCTGGCATAAATGCAGCTTGACTAATCCATCCAGCACCAATAACACCATAGCGAACCTTTGGTCCTTCTGGTTTACGACCAAAAAGTGTATTAACTGCATCTTTAACAGTATCCATGATTTATTCGTAAATGTAGAGAAATGAGTAATGGTGAACGAACGAGTTCTGTATATATATATATATCTTCAGAGAGGTTATTTAAGTACACATTTCCTCCTTTAAACTCTTTGCTCTGTAGATATGTATCATCTGTTCGAACGCATTCTATAAGAAATCTTCCAATGCAAAATAACTAAATAAAACACAACGTGTGATTCTGCACTTAGTGACCTTCGACATTTAGTTCGTTCTTTCCTCGTGAAACAACACGCGTTTATTAATCTAAGTAAAAATAATCATCAGTACATGTATATTTTTTGAAAATAGTTTTAAAAAATAACAAAAATACTACGAAAATCTAATGTCCTGGTTTTTGTGAGTCTCGACCAACTAGCGAAGCAGGTTCTTTAGCCAAAGATAATTGTTTAACTTGTGCCAATGTTGGCCGTTTACCTCGTTGATACGGTTCGAGTTTAATTGTTTTACCATTGCCTTCAAGTGATTGTTTAATTGCAATAATCACACGAACATCCAATAAACCTTCTTCACCATCAGCTTCAGGATCAACATTATTAAGAATACATTCTGAAAAATATTCAGTTTCACCACCAAAGTGATCAGTTTCAGGAAAAGTCTTTGATTCTTCTTTGCCATCGATTTTCGCTTTATATGCAATTTTAACACCAGCACCAAATCCATACGAAGGATTAACATCGATTTCACCTGAATAAATCAAATAGTAGTATGAATACTTGAATTGTCAATAAATTTACCTTTTGTTCCTATCACTCGGTAGCCTTCAGTAAATGTCGAAGCAAAGCCGACAGTAAATTGTGCAACACGATCGCCAGGAAAACGAAGTGTTACACTTATTGTATCATGTTCCATTTTTAAAAATTCGCGTCCCGGTGTCTTAAATCCAATAGCGGTTACTTCAGTTGGTTCTAAACCAAAGATATTTCGAACAGCATTAATCTGATAAAGGCCCATGTCTGGAATTGGACCAGCATCGAATCCTATATATCAAATATAACTTTTCCATACTATAAACTTATATCGAAAACGAAATTACCTTGTTTAGCACGGTGATTCTCGGGCTTCAAGTCTTGAGTAAACACCGATGTAAAAATACGTGGATCACCAAAATCACCATTTCGAACACGTTCGATAATATTAACTGTTCCAGGCTCGTGATGAAGACGAAGTGCAATCATGGATTTAGCACCACTTTTCTTTTGTGCAGCGATAATGGCTTCACAATCTTCAACTGTAACTTCCATTGGTTTTTCAATTAAAACATGATAACCTTGTTCAAGAGCTGGAACAGCAAATTTACGATGCAGATTGTTTGGTGTTGCAATATAAAATGCATCACATCGTCCTTCAGCAAGTGCTTGTGGAAATTGATCATAAGTATAAGTAGTTAAGTTGTATTGTTTGCCTAACTTTTCACGTTTTTCTGCATCGTCACTGACCAAAACAGTTAAAACTGTTGAAAATCAAAATTTATTCTGTATTGAATAAAATGAATCAATTCATTCGTTTATTACCTGAATTTGTTGTTTGTCCAACACCTGGCATAAATGCAGCTTGACTAATCCATCCAGCACCAATAACACCATAGCGAACCTTTGGTCCTTCTGGTTTACGACCAAAAAGTGCATTAATTGCACCTTTAACAGCAGCCATTATTTATTCGTGAGTCAACTAAGTACAAAAAGATAATATCTGTTAATTAGGTAGCTGTATTTAAAGTTCTTTTTTTTGCAATGTAATAATGACGAAGAACTAACTACCAATGACTGTAATGTATAGTGCTCGAAAAATCGAAATGAAGATAATAGTCAGTTTCATACGACATCTGGATCAAAGTGTTTGGCACAATAAATATATCTTTTTATTTAAGTTGATGGGAGAAAAACAAACATGTTAACCAATAAAGAAGACAAGTAGATGAGCAAACAGCAGCAAAAAGATATACATAGGAGATATGTTAGAAATGAAAAAATTCGAACTTCCACTATTGCAACAAAGGGAAAGAAAGAAAAACAGTCGTAACAAAAAAGAAGAAAAAAAAATAACAACAAAGATGATTTTAGTTTCGATAGGACAGTTAACTGTAAATTTTTTTTGTCAATATTTTGATTCGATGAATTTTATTATTGCAAAATGAAAGGTTTAGTTTTGAAACAGTTATGGAATGTTCAAATGTGATTTTCTCATACAGATAAAATATTTGATACAGTCAAAAACAATAATAAAAAAAACATGGATTAACATTCTCAAACAGGAAACTCGATTGGAAAATAAATCTAAGTTAACATTGCTTGTTCTAAATGCCATTTTTGATTAACATTATTCTCATCGTCACACGCCGCTAAAATTCAAGTCATTTTTTTTATTCTTAGCTTTTTGCATAGAAATATTTCTTACCAAGAACAAGTTTGCCATTTTCTTTACTCTGATCAACGGACATACATTGATCCGAATAAACATGTTTCATACGTTTCGTCTAAAAATATCAATTCGATTCTATTTCATTTCGATTCAAAACGATCTCCTACATCGCTATTATAATTCCAGATTTGCTTTTGATTTCCTTCTGTACATTTTTGTAATTTAACAACACTATTTCTGCTACTTTCCATACAAAGATCATCAAATCGTAATTCACCATTTTTCGAATAAACAACAATCTAAACAAAAATTCTCGTACATCCATCAATCAATGATTATAAGATACACACCTGATTGCCACCTTGATTGTGACATGGATAGATGCCTGCATTTTGATTGACTCCATTTTCACTATCATAACCGAGTGAATCGGCACAACCGTAGGCTTCATTTTTTAACTAATGAGTTATATGAGAAAATAAAACACAAGAGATTATCTTAGAGAGTAACTTACTGCTCCAACATGATGAAAATCTACGGGCATCGAACTTTCAGGATAAATATTCTGTAAATACCAACGAAAATCTTTACATTTCAATCGTTCTCGAAGTGCAAGTCGTTCGGAAACATCGCCAGCATCGACATTTTTCAATTCTATTTCAAAAAACATTTAGAAAAAAACATCTCCTTGCCAATCAAAACAAACCTGGCATGATTGCATAGACAAAATCCTTGTATTTATCGAGCCATACTTCAACTAAACGTTTGTTATTATGAAAAATGACAGTTCCAGTACCACCGGGAAATGTGTACGGCGTTTGTTTACGGAAAATATGACCAACATGACTACCTACAAAGATATATGTATATCAGTCAAATCTATTTTAGTAATTTGAGGGTTTTTTTTTCATGTTTACAAGGATGAATGAGAACTTTTCCACCGCATTGCCAAACTCGAAATGACATTTCTAGATTTTCACCACCCCATACTTCCATGCCAGGATCATAAGCACCGATTTCATAGAAATATTCTCGATTTATTGTAAATAAACCACCAGCCATTGTTGGAGATCTAGAGCATTCGACAAATCTATCAATTCAATTTCAAAAACTTGAAAAAAATCCTACAGAAGTGGTAATGAATGATCGTAATTTCGACGGATTTCTTCTCGATTCGGTACAGGATACCAACGAAAATTCAATCGCCAATTAAATCCTCCCTAAAAATCACCATCGAAATAAAATCATCGCAATTCTAAATAAATCTACCCAAGTCATATCACTGCCAGTTAAATAAGCAAAATCATCATCATTAATAACATCAATTATCGGACAGACAACTGCCGTGCTTCAAAAAACAAGAAAAAAACAAAATCAAATAAGAATATATCAACAGAGAAAATTGATTTACCGATCTTTTTTAACTTCATATAGAAGATATTGAAGCCAATCGGGTGAACATTCGACATGAGCGTCGAGAAAAGTTAATGTATCACCTTTAGCAACTTCAGCGCCTGATAAAAACAACCAAAATTCAATGTCATTCATTTAATTGCACTTCGATTTCTACCTTTCAAACGAGATTTCATTAGACCTAGTCGATTGCTATTTCGTAAGATTCGAACGGGAACAGGTAATTCTTTGACAAAATTTTCCAATGTCTCTTTCAAATATTCTGAATAACAAAAAAAACAAACTAAATAAACAAACTAACGAAGAAATCCAATGTCTACCTCGATCGACACTTGCATCGTCGACCATAATAATTTCTTCGATAAATTCAATCGGACTTCTCGTGACAATACTTGTCAATGTTCGTAGAAGCGTCGAATTTCCTTCGTTATGAAAAACAATAACAATCGATGTCGTTGGCAAATCTTCGGGAAATTCATGAGATCGACACCTGTCAAATTCAGAAAAAAAAGATTAACAAACAAACAAACAAAGCAAAGCTTCGAACTGTGATGATCGTTGATCGTTAATCGATCGATTCAATGCAATGAGATCAGATGCAACAATATTAAATTGATTTTCTTTGAAACGTTTTTTTGCTTCGTCTCGCAGATTACTTGGAATGACAACTGCACGGCCACCTTCGCCTGGCCAACTCGATGGATTCGATGCTGAAATATTCATCGAATAGATATTTTATTCAAACGAAAGATTCAATTCTCTGTACCAGAATTCGATCCGAACCATTGTTCCATAAATCCTCCTGGTTTTTTCTTAGATTTTTCGAATTTCTTTCGATTTAATATCGTCGAATTTCGTCCGAGATTATCATGTACTTGAAATTTTGGATGTTTCAAACGTTCATTTTCAATTGATTTTCCAAGTTCTTCAATCATCGGTGGTCCATGTTTATCAATTGATTCACATGGAACAATAACTTGTTTTGTACAATCCGAAAATAACATTATAAAAAAAACATCAACAAATATCCAAAATAATGACGTGTAAATAACAACATGAAGATATTGACGTTTCCACAATCGAAAACGTTTCATGACGACACCGTTTGATGAATAGGACGAATTCATGATTGTCAAGTTCAATATTCACGCAATAATAAACAAAAGAGAAGCCACCTACACGCACGCACACACCTTTAAATAATGACAGATTAATGAGATCAAATATGTTTTACTTAAACATTTCTCGTCAATGATAAACGAAGCAAATCAAATCTAGAAAATAAATAATCATAAATCTTTGATTCTTATCGATTAACATGTGAGATCAAATCTTCTAATCGACAGATGTATTTATTTGTTAGTTGAAGAAGAAAAAAAAAAGAAAGATTAGAAACTAAAAGACGAAATGTTTCTTTTTTCTTATCTAATAGAAAGAAGAAGAAGAAGAAAAAACTAATCAAATTTGTTGCTTTATTCAACATTGATCCATCAGATTTAATCAAATTTAGTTGATGTTTCACATCACTGGTTGATTTACTCGATAGATAGTAATTAGATTTTAGTTCGGTAGAACAAAACTAAGTGTCTGAATGATCGATTCATTTTCAAATCTGAAAAGAAAGCAAACAAAATGTTAATTTAGAAAATAAAATGTTATGTGCGTCTGATGAATGTTTAATATTTCTAACAGCAACAGCAACAAAAAAATCACTCGACTAGAATATGGAAATGTGAACGAAAGACAAATTCAATCAAAATAATTATTATTATTATCATTATTTGGTTTCAAATCGTTATCATCGATATAATTGAGCAAGATATTCGGCTAAATTAGGCAGTTTTGTTGCACCGATTGATTGCGATTGATTCCAAACAAGAATAGCTAAGCCACCGACTGCTATAGTCGCACCCCAGAAAATAAGACGTGGTAGTCGATCCGATGGTTTCGAGATAATATTTTGATCTTTTGAAGATGCTCGATGTCGACGAGAAGGCACAGGAGATTTTTGAATATATTCACTAAGAAATAAAAAAAACAAAACAAACGAGTCTTTCTTTCGCGTAAATGAAATCACGTTTCTAACCATTTGATTTTCCAATCTTGATTTAATTGTTCAAGTGTATCAGGTGGATGAGTTTCAATTAGATATAAAGCTCGTTTAATAATTTCTTCCCAAGTTTGACTATCGATTTCAGTTGGCAGATTCGAGAGATAAGAATGTAGTGCAGACATCTCACAATCTTTTGATAGAACTTCCTCCGAATAATAATTTACAACCTACGAGAAAAAAAACAGGAAACACGTTAATATTTTTCGTAGAAACAAAGCTCGATTCCGACTTCAGCAGCAACATAAATTGGCATAAGATAATGTGACACAATAAATAAATCATAAAGTCGAAGAATTATATCAAGATCTTCAAGAACATGCGAATACCAAGTTATAAACCAGGGTAGAGCAAATATCACATGACCAACGTCACCTCTTTTCAAATAATTGTCAAGAGAAGAAAATTGAGTTTTTTTTCTTTATTAAAAACTTGTTCTTTACTTTTCCATATATTCAGCACATTCACTATTTATACAATTGATCAATGGCATTAAGTACGACAGTTCGACACGTGTTCTATCCATGGTTGGTTCCATAAAATATCTAATATTGAATTAAGAAGATTAGGTTTTTCTTTTAAAGAAAAAGTTTTTATTTATGTGCACTTCAAATGCGACATTGTAATCGAATCCATGATTGGAAGACAGAGTTTTTCATCAAGTACAAGTAAAAATGTTAAACAAATATCATGAAAACCCTAATCCAATGAGAAAAGAAGATTTTTCTTTTCTAAATTACCGGAATAAGGAGAAACAAACTTGATAATAATGTAATTCTTCGTGTTTAATTAAAATTTTAAGAATAATTAAAATAAGTTCATCTTGTAATTTACTTCGTTCAGAATCCGAATAATCTACAAATAAACAACATTTTTTTTTCTCTCGAATAGAAATTGTACATTAGTTATTTATTACTCGGTGGAAATCGTTTTAATGTTCGTATAACATCTAATCGAACTTGTTCGTAAGATCGATGTTTTTCTATTTGACTATCATCTAAACATTTTTCGTTTGAGAAATATTAAATTCAATATGAACACGTGTTCGAACCTGTTGAATATGTTTCATCTATTGGATCTATCAATAATTTCCATGTTTGTTTTCGGCATGTGTTAGTTATAAAACCATACGCTTTTGCATGCGATTCAAGTAGAGAAATAAATCCGTTTCTTTCGAGTTCCTTGCCATTAAATTGTTCGATTAGATTATCAACTGATTGAGTATTTAATTCGAAAGAATTCGTCTGACTTTCAATAGTTACCATTTGTATGTATATGTAAAAGAAAAAAGAGAAACGAAACGATGTGATGTTTGTTACGTTTTATTTGTTATCTATATCCAGTAGGAAATTTAACGGAGAACGTAGCGCGATCTATTAACTAATCGTATTGATTGTTTGAAAAAGCGAGCCAATCAGTTTCATTAATCTTGACGAACGAACGAAGGTGTTTAAATTCATTGAATTTTATTCGTTTCATCATAGATCAAGTCAAACATATTTCAATTGATATATCTGCATCGAAAGAATGATCTTCACCAGTACTTTTTTCGTATAAAAAAAAAAGAACTGTATTGTTGAATAGATATTAGATGCAATGATGATTGAATCAGATGTTAGTTCATCAAAGAGTGATGTTCAATTAACTATTGATTAGACATTTTTAACAAATTGAATCTTTGTTATTCATGATTGTATATACAAAAAACACATCGAAATGAATGAGAATATTACTTGACAAAGAATACGAACAGTTTGATATGGTAAATCAAGCAAAAGTGAAAACATACTGATGAAATTTAGAGCATCAGCAAAACAGTCTAACAGCAACTGTTATATTCGAAGATTAAAAAAGTTTTTCTAATGAAATCTTCTACAGAACGATATTATTTCAAATTGTCTTCTTTCCTCTATGATATATATATATATATATATATATATAACAACTGTCTCCGTCTAAAAGCTGAATTTTACTTTCACATAGATCATTGGGAGTACAAAATAATCATTTCTGTTGTTGATCTCATTCGAATTTAATCAACTTTTATCGAATTAACAAACACTTAGTTGGAAATCTCGTTCTTTGTGCAGAAGAAAATATGTTTATCATCTGACAATTTCCGCCATCTTTTTATTATTTTTTCCATAGTTCACAAAAAAAATCACCAATCAAAATTTTAGTTATTAGTTATATAAAAAAAATTAACTATTATATGAGTCGTTGAGAAAAGCAATCATCTCCTTCAATTTGTTTTTCTATATCGTATTTATGTTACATGCCGGTTGATGATTTCAAAACATCTTATTATCGCCGGTACATGTGTTCTGTTGGGAGTAATCGGAATTCAAACAACGATTTATTGGACATTCTTTTTCGGAACATTTCTATTTGGGTAATAGGAAATTATATTTTTTTTCTATGAATTTTAATTAATATAATGAATTTTAGATTTATTATTCATGTTTTCATTCATAGAAAACAATGGTTTAATTTAAATGACAAACTTCGAACGATAAAAACATCATTTGCAAAAAGAAAACTAGTTACTCATGTAAAATTAATTGAATTGCATTTCTATTCAATGATTCTTATTTATTTATTTCAATAGATTGATGATGAATGTACTGAGTCATCTTCACAATCAGCTAATCGTCCACCATTAACCGGTATATCGGTTATTGATGAGCCACTCTACGAAGTAAATTTCATTGTCAATTATGATTTTATTCTCGAATCAACGAGTATTTTCTCTAGGCAATTGATTATTTTGTTCGTGATTATATTGAAATTTGGTATAAAACGAAAATAAGTTCGGATGAATTATTTATTGAAGACGTTAAAAATGGCATCTATATAACAATTCGACATTTAGCTGAAAGGTTTTTCCTACGAACGAGATAAGAAGAAAAACAACAATAGATTTTGTAATTTAGATTACGTGAAATCGATTGGTTAGATTTTTGCACGGGAACAGTTGTCGATAGTTTTGCAACACATGTTCGATTGTATCGAAATGCTAAAGAACGCATGCGAATTGAGAATTCAACAGATATTCGAGCGACATTCTTCGATCTTGAAGCCGAATACGAACAAGGAATCTGTCGAGATGATGTTTGCATGGACAGAGAAAAAGAGAAAGGTGATCATTAATGAAATAAACATATTCATTCGAAATGATTTGTTACATTTACATAGGATTTCTTCGTGATCTTGTCGAAGTTTTAATCTATATTCTTTTACCAGCTAATGAATTTCGTTGTGTTCCAGCTCGGATGGCAATTCGAGTAAAATCAAATCGTTTTCTTTTTGAGAGAGATAAATTTGTAAATTTGACTTTATTTCATCGAACAGGAAGTGATTGTTAACATGGCCATGGTGCCTTTTATCGATATGTATACGGATCCCGATGCAATTAATCAATTGATTATTAAAATGGTATTGAATTGAAAATTAAAATAAGAATAACATTCGAAATTTTTAATATTCTAGTGTCAACAAATTCCTCTTACAATTGATAATTTTCTCCTTGTTGCTCGTACGACTGATTCACGTGCTGAATTAGCAACATTAGCAGAACGTATTGATATTGAAATCAGTCGATGGCGTTCGAAAGATACGGGCGGAGAAAATGGTCTGGAGTTTTATTTGAAATCATTCATTTGTAAATTGAAATAATCTTATTCAGATGCGGATATACGTGCAACATTGAATAGTTATCAGTACTTAAAACGTTTACTTGCTGAACGATTAGAAAAACAAGCACCAACAATGATTTACGTAGGATTGAATTTAAATTGAGTAACGAAAGATTTTTGTGTTTGTTATCGATTGATTAGGATGATGATGAAATTCTACAGAAAGTCAATTATTATGATTTACCATTAACAGAAATATTAAACAATTGCAATGGTTTAGATTATTTCCTTAGTAATTATTCCAAAAATAAGCATTTTCTTGTTTTTAATATCTATTCGAACTTTCGTAGAATTCCTTCAATCAATTGACGCTGTTGGTTATGCAAATTTTTATCTCAACGTTGAAGTAAATTCAACGAATTTCCTGTCTTTTCGATATAAATTCGTTTTCATTTGCAGGCATTTCGTGGTGCTGGTCTATCGTTTCAACAACAGCAGCAGCAACAACAACAACACACCAATCTCGAAATTCTTCGAAACATGGCCAATGATCTTATCGAACAATATTTTCTTCCAACAGTGAGACAGCTTTTTCCTTTTCTCTAAAGAAATATGATCTTGATTAGATTAAGTTAACAGGAAACGTTGAAGTGCATTAATAAGACGAAATCTATTTTTGAAATCCCTTAGGAAAACAAAAGAATGAGGAAATATTATCTTGTTATTTTCTAGGGAACATTTAAATTGCAAATTGATGAACATCTTGTTCAAAAAACATTGAAAAATTTAAGAACTGATTCAATGGATGAAACTCTACTTGATGAACTTCAATCGAAAGTACGACATTTTTTTGTCACATTGAATAAGTACAATTGAATAATTTCGTTGAAAAGGTTTTTGATATCCTATCATCGGACAAATACTACGGACAATTTAAAACAACGCAACAATATTTAAAAGTTCTCAGTGAAATTGATTTAACAGAATCATTAAATGACAGTTCAGGTTGATTTTTGTTTGGTTTGTCTATCAAATTTTGATTTTGAATGAATTCAATATAGACTCAATGTCAGTATCCAGCATGAATAGCAACGAAATTTCAAGTGAATTCAGTGATACTTCACTTAATCAGTCAAGTTCAGGTGTATCCTCTGCAAGTAGTACAAATTCATTGTTTCTACAAGATATTATTGATAATATCAATAATTATTCCATCAATATCGAAATAAACGATTCCGGTAGAAAGAAATTTGCCTTTTCTTTTTGTTTTAATTTCTGAAATATTTTCTTGTTTTGATGTAATTTTAGGTGTTTGTTGTGAAAAAGGTGAAAAATATGCGATTTATGTCATATCTGTTTGTTGTAAACCATTTTCGTCACATGGAAATAATCCTAATAGCGTTAAACGTGAATGGATAACTTATCGACGTTTCAGTGAATTCAATGATTTCGATATAACGATTAAAAAACGTTATCCTGATCTACGACAATATGTTCAATTGCCGAATAAAAGTTTGATTCATAATACAAATGCTGATGTTCGATTAAAACGACAGAAAGAATTAAATGATTATTTGAATGTAAGCTAAATTGATCGGAGTGAATTTTCATACGAGAGAAGATTATCTTTGAATAGGCTATGGCAAAACCAAAGATTCTTCAAAATTATCCTCATGTCGGCGAACTTTTATTGAAATTTTTGAGAAATCAACAATGGAAAAATGAACAAACTGAATTAACACGCAAGGTAAATGGGGAAAAAAAAACATTCGCAATAATTCATTTGATTTACTAATCACAAACCTTTTCCTATGATTTTTCTATTCGCCCTGCAAAATTAAACACACACTCTCTCTCTCTCTCTCTTATTATCTTCTAGGATCTCTTAACCTCAACGGTTTGTTTTTGTTTCTTTTTGCACAACTTTCATCATTCACTGTTGTTTTGCACAATGAATATTTGTTTCTTTCTGATTGTTTTTTGTCATATTTTCATTGATTTCATTTTGTTTTTCGTTTAGATGGATACAATTGTCAATCCATTTAAACAAGCATCAATAGGACTTGTGAAAGGTGTCACATCATTTCCGAGCAATGTCGTTCGAGGTGTATCGAAACTAGGCGATGGGTTAACAATTGTATCGGATAGTGTCGTTGAAAATGCTGGAAAAATCTTTCGAGCAAATCCAATGAATTTAAATAATCATGTTCGAATCAATGTTGATTCAACCAGAGATGTACCAACATTTCCGATTGTTGAAGAACCTCAAGTTGAAGTAAAAGATTTATTTTTCGAATAGAAAAAAGAAATTAGTTTTGGAATAGAGTGCAAAAAACATACCATTGAGAGTTCTATTGGTGATTATGGATGAAGTTTTTGATTTGAAACAAAAGAATATGTGGTTTCGTTCACGATTTGTTTCGATATTGAAACGATTTCTACGTGCATTTATGGGCGATTCTGTTAATCGGTAAAAAACTGTTCTTATTCAAATCGAATTGAACTTCGATTTAATTTCAATTAGACGTATTGCTGTATTCGTTCAACATTGGACATCGGCACCGAAAATTGCCAAAGAAATAACTCGTTTAAAGTAATTTCAATCTGAATGCACAAAAAAGAAAAAGCGCACATTCTATAATATTTTCAGGGATCAATTTTGGCCCTACGGTATACTTGCTGATCCATCGCCGGAACGTGATGTCAGCGTGCGTAATATTACTCAAGTTCTTTGCAAAGCGAAATTACTCGGAATTGTTTCCGGTAGGACGTGTTATAATAATCATGCAAACAAAAAATCAACGAGAATTTTAGATGAACTTCGGCATATAATTGGCAGTGAAACAACACGTCGTGGTTTGTTACGTTTATTTGAATTATTACAAAATGAAACGTTAAATCGTCGATTTGTTTATATTGTTTTGGAAGCCTTACTTATAAAACTCTTTCGCCCAAATGATTTAGAATTAATATTCGAAAAACTTTACTCACAATCTGAACGTGTCAAAGAAGAACATCGCCGACGTATATTCGAAAAAAATCCTCAACAAAACGGAACTTTCAATTCTCAATCGTATTTCGCCGAATCGAATCAACGTCCATACTATATGAATCGTTTATCCGTACGAACAGATGACCATTGCGCAGGTATCTCACGTTCGAATAGTAGCCAGCAACAAAAGACTTTGCCGAGAAGTCTATCGAAAATTTCTAAATAATAATTTTTTTTCTCTCTCTCTCTCTCTCCTTCCGGTGAATTTCAGTTTTATTATGTTGTTTTTCTCATATGTTTTGGGTTCCGTCCACCTGAAAATAAGCCCTTTTCCTTTGTTTGCATTCCATAATTACGAAAACATCAATAACGAACGATTGTTTACTCTCTGAGTTGTCTGATAATATACTCTCTCTCGGTCGGTTTGTTTTTTATTTAACACTATGTACAATTTTTTTTCTCTCTCTTCGTTCAGTACGCGCATCTCTGTTGTTCTTATAATCAATAGTTTAACTTTAGTTTCTTTTATCTCATTATTAATCTGGTTATAAGGTTCTTCATGACAAATACGAATTCTCAATTTATTTTGTTTTGTCTAATCGCTGTGCTTTGCTCTTAATTCATTTTGTTTTTCTCCCATGTCATTGTCTCTCTCTCTCTCTTTCTCTCCTACATTTAAAAACGAAAATATTTAAATTGAAATAAATATTTGTAAGTAAAACGGACGTTTTCTTTCAGATGATGTAAATGTCAGACCCACTAATTTCTAATAATATAACTAACCAGTCTTATGAGGAGTTTGTAAAAGAATTTCAAAACGATCCATCAATAACGATTCTATCGAAAAATAGTCTTTCTCTATTACATGAATATGCACAATTAAATAATAAATCGTTAATATTCCAATTAATTTCACAATCAGGACAAAGTCATCAGCCGATGTAAGTGGATCAATAAGAGGATTTTGATAATGAAAGTAGAATTTCATCTTCTTATTTTTTTTCAGCTTTGGCATCGCTGTTCTTCTGGATGATCGACAATTTCCCGCTGCATTTGCTTCAAATAAACGTGAAGCATCAATACACGCAGCGTATAAAGCATTCCATTATCTTTCCTCACAAGCACGGCAAGTTCAAGTAAACATATTTTTTCCTTTCGAAACAAAAAAACAACGTCATCATTCAAATGTCTAGAAATTCGATCTGGAAACAAATGCAACTCTATTCGATCGTGTTGCAGGAAAAATCTTGTCGACATATCGAGATCTATGCGTCAGTGTTCAATTGGAATTAATCGGTTGTAAAGTTCTCGCTGGTTTTGTCTTAGAGAATGCAGATGATCAAACATTTCGTGTTGTTAGTTTAGCAACAGGTAATCATTCGAGTTTGAATGACATTTGAGTTATTTCGATTGATTTTTGTTAGGAAATAAATGTGTTGGTGGTTCGGTTTTGTCTCCTCAGGGTTTAGTTGTTCATGATAGTCATGCTGAGCAATTGGCTCGACGTGGTTTGATTAGGTAAACAACGAGCAATAAATTCTGCGTTTTTGTGTTTTGTAAATATTTGTTGTTTTTGAAAAGATATTTGTACGGACAAATTGGGTGTTTTGAAGCAAATCAAGAATCAATATTTGAGAAAACCAGTGAAAATAAATTGAAATTAAAATCCAGTCGACATTTTCATTTTTATACATCATTTGCTCCATGTGGAGATTCGGCTTTATTTACACCGAGAGATCAAATTGTTGAAGCAACAATTAAAGATGAACATGAATTATTTTGTACAGCACGAGCACAAGGTCAGCTGAGATCGAAAATTGAAAATGGTTTGTTTATGTCTTTTTTTTTTGAGATTTTAATTTAAAAGAAAAAACTTGGTTTCAGGCGAAGGAACAATACCTACAGAAACTAAAAGTAGCATTCTTTCTCTCGATGCTATTGCCAATGGAAAACATGTTCGGCATATGTCATGTTCAGATAAAATCTTCCGTTGGAATGTTTTGGGTATTCAAGGTGCATTACTCACGCATCTTATCGAACCAATATATCTCCATTCCATAACTATTGGTATTCATTTGAATTCTTTCTTTTGTTTTTGTCTCAAATTTATTTTTCTAAGGTATTCCATATCATTATGGTCACATTTGTCGAGCATTATGCTGTCGATTGAGAGATTATTTTAATACAAATCCATTGCCAGATCCCTATCGTTTAAATCATCCATTGATTGGTCATACAGATTTAAAATGGCGAGAAGATATGCATCGAACAACTAATTCCTATGATAGTTTAAATTGGAATTTTTATGATAAAACAATTGAATTAATCGAACCATCGATTGGAAAACAAAAGTAAATATATCAAATATTGTTATCTTTTATTTCGAAACTTGTCGGTTTTTTATTCGCAGAGTAAATAATCAATCATCTCGTTTGTGTAAATTTGAATTATTTGAATTATTTAAAAAATTATTTCCAATTGAAAAGAAAAACTATTATCAGTTGAAGAAAACATCGGTTGCATATCAACAATGTAAATATCAAATGTTTAGAGGTTTCGAACTTTATTATGCCACAGGTTGGATTTCGAAAGATCCTTGTTTATCCATGTTTTCCTAAAAATAAAATCTCTGATCTCATTCGAATGAAAATACAATTGCCAAATTATTCTAGATAATGTCTTCGACGAAAAGTATAGCTACATTAGGTGGTGGATGTTTCTGGTGTCTTGAAGCAGTTTTTCAACGACTTAAAGGTAAAAAAAGAAAAATGATCATAGAAAAAAAAAGATCGAAATTATTCGAATAAATAGGTGTTGAAAAAGTTGTTTCGGGTTATTGCGGAGGACATAAAGAAGGTCCAACTTATCGAGAAGTTTGCACTGGCAATACAAATCATGCTGAAGTTGTTCAAATTACATTTGAACCTCAAACAATAACTTATAAACAATTACTTAACGTTTTCTTTAACATTCATGATCCAACGACTAAAGATCGGTATGAAGAAAAACTAAATGAATTTAACTTGTTTTCGGTTTTTTTTAGTCAAGGTGATGATATCGGTACGCAATATCGTTCAGTTATATTTTATCACGATTCTGTTCAGCAAAAAGAAGCTGAAATGATTAGAGCACATTTAATCGATGAGAAAGTTTTTGAAGATCCAATTTTAACCGAAATCTTGCCAATTGAAAGTAATCCATTCTATTCAGCCGAAGAATATCATCAAAATTATTTTAATAACAATCCAACACAAGGTTATTGTTCAACCGTTGTCAAAGCAAAAGTCGATAAATTTATGAAGAAATTTTCGGATTTACTTAAGAATCAAGTTTAAATACTTTTAAAAAAAACTCTGTTGATTTCATTGATTCACCGATTCATCTAGTTCAGCTTTAATAAACAAAAAGAAAACTCAAGTGATTTTTAACCAGATAAATAATGTTATTTGACCTAATGTCAATCGAAAGTAAAAATAGAATACGAGTTTCTCAATGATAAGTTGCAAAGCATAATTGATTGACTGACGCCTTCGTTTGACCCGGCGACGCGACAACATTAAAACCTCGCAGAAATATGGAATGTACGAGTCTTTTTTCTCTTACCATCTGCTTCGAAAGTACAATTAATCTATGTTGTTTAGCATTATCATTGAAGATCAATGTTATTAAAATGAATAACAAGAGATTAAATCAAGAAAAGAATATAGATTCTTATATAAGATCTATGTGGAGATTCATTAGAGAAAATATTCAAGGAATTGAAAATGAAAGATAAATGTCATTATGCAACATATCAATAGAATTCATCGATCTAGGAACTAACAAGAACAACATCATGTTGAAACATACACAGTTGGAATTCTGTCTATCGAAAGAATGAGTTAGTCGTTGTACATAATATGCATAACCACCTACGTTCTCGATTCGACTGAGAATCAATCAAGAACATCCTTGATGACATCCGTCTAGTGTCGGCAGGCGACCATGAAATAGATCATATATCAACACTACCATCATCATTGTCTATCTGTTCACATCGAAAACTATTGTTCGATTTTTGTTCAAATAAAAAGAGAAATTGTCATCGTTAGATCTGTTGAGTCTTTGACTTTGTCCATGAAGATATCATATCAAACAAGAGTTTTTCCAATTAAACTCGATAGATAGCTATTCTTCCTGTAACTAAACAAGCAGTCAGCAAAGAAAAAGAAGAAAGTCATCGTCTTATTTTTAGATCTAGAAAAATATATATCGATACAGGAGAAATTTCTCTTATCGTTATTGGTTTTTTGTTATTCTCAATATGTATATCGGAAAAGATCATAGATGTGCTTCTTTTCTTTTTTTTTCTATACATGATCTTTATGATAATCATATTTGTCTAGCTTTTTCCTTCTTCTTCTGCTACTGCTTACGAGATTAGAATAGGAAGAGGAGAAAAGAGAAAAGAGAAAAGAAGTAGAACTCCCAAAACAACACAACAGCCTTCGTTCGATAACTTTGTATTTGTGTGGTTGATATCCAAACAAGAAAGAAAGAGAATTAAGAAGATATTCAAAATAATTATTGAATGTAAGTGAAGGTCGATTTTGATATTAAATAGAACAGCAATTAAAATCTCGAATTTATTTCGTAGAACATGCAATCAAGTTACAGTTCTCGTTATCATTCAAATTATTCATCGGATTTTGGTTTAACACCATTTTCTGGTAGTGATCGTGCAGAATTTCGTGATCGTTATCAAAATAAAGTAACGCAAATTGTGTTTGACTGACTTTTTTTCTTCATTTCTTGATGATAGTACGCATGGCTTGAAAAAAATCATGTTAATGAAGTCGGTTCACAATACAAATCATTAGGTAAACAAGTCGATCATAAACCATCAACATGGCGATGTGAAGATCAAGCCGAAGCTGGAAAGTAAACTGCGAATATTTTATATTTAACAAAATGATTGACTGTTTTTCTTTTGTCTAGAGAATTTTTACGTATCAATGATGAATGTGCCGATAAAATTTATGACATTCGTGAACGAAGTGATTTATCACGAGAATGGCTTCTTAATTCCGATGGTGTTGCGCCTCGTTTCTATCAATTAGAAGCTGATGCTGTAAGTTTCTTTTCGGCAGCAACAAAAAAAAGACGTACGATTTCTTTTCTCATAAATTTCAGTTAAAAAGTCGCTACGAATTAAACAATATGAAACGTAAATTAGATGGTATCAAACAATTACGTGCACGTCTTTTCAAATGAAAAGTCAAAACCATTCAAATTCACGCGAATATACGTTTATTTTAGTTTCTATTTATCGTTGTGTATTTAATTCTTAATCATCGAAATGAAACAATTGATGATCGATTCAACCTTTTTTTTTCTATCTTCAAAACCCGTATTTTGATTTCTTTTTTCTACACATGCGTGCATTCTGTTGAACCTTTCGATATGTTACTGTTCTTTTTTTGTCAAATTCGAAATCAATGAACTATAAAAAACAAAGGCACATACATATCTACACAAAGATTGATGTTTTCGATCAGACAGCTCGACTTTGATCTGTTCGTGTTAGAAATGACACACCATTGCCATGAGTTATGATAGCAAAAAGAATGAGACCAAAACCGAATAGAATTGTAACAAGAAAAATAACAATTGGAATAGTTAGACGAACTGTTCGAGAAATACGAATGGGAATTGTCGTTGATTTGAGTTGAGATTTCGAATGTGGTTTCATTGTTCGTGTGACAGTCACAGGATATGTTCGTGTCCACCAGGCTACAAAACAATTCAATGGATTTTATCGAAAATTGAGAATTCGAATTCTATTACAAGTTGTTGTATTGAATTGCTGATCAGTTATTGCTGTTGTTGTTACATTATTATTTATCGTTCGTGATTTCGAATAATTAAGAAAAAATAAAATAATCAACAAATAAAATTTCATCTTTGACTTTTCGAATCGAATTATTTACACAATAGATATGAAACGTGCGTGAGTGAGTGAAGTGTTTGAAGGTGATTTGAATAGATGTCGTTAGTGACCAGTCAATGCATAGATGATTTGAAGACCTCTATCGAAAATGCTTGTCAAAATAATTCAAGATGGTCGATTGATACTTAACACTTGACAAGTAAAAGCTGGATATTGAAATTGGAACAACTGAAATATCTTTTGTCAAATAATATAACCATCAATCTCGACATTTTTTTTGTATTCCTGTTTAAGTTCGACTACGAATAGAACACGAAGAATTAATAAGAACGATCAAATTTTCTTTTGTCTTACGATTTGTGTCTATGTGCATAATCAATCATTGATCTTGTCATTTGAAAACACGACGAAAAAACGACTTCTTTTGGATTTGTAAATCAAATGGCAGCCGGCACGCACATGGCTGCAACACAACAAGCAGCTGATGATCAAGCTTCATCACTCTATTTTTCGGGTATTTGTCAAACAATATCCGTTAAATGTCAACATCGAAATGAAAATGGTCTACTAACATGTTCAAGAAATCTCTATGTTTCTTGTCCACATTGTCATTTATTACTTTGTATTGATCACATACATGAACATGAAAATTTATTACGTTATGAAATCGAACAATTAATCAATGGTAAAAAAAAACAACGAAATTCACGATCATTTTTAAATTTGTCTTTTTTTTTAAGAAACCAATATTGTCAAAGCCAATATTCGTGCATTATTAACGACATCTCAACAATCGACAACAGCTCAAGTATTAGACGAAAAACAACGTACACTTTGTGAATTATTAGAACGTTGGGCAACGGTCGGCAAAATTTCGATGTCACAAGCTGCACTTATTCAACATCAATGTGGTTACATTAGTCAAGCAACACAACAGCAAACAGCCGTCACATCATCAGCCGTTGCCACAGCTGCAGCACTGGCTGCCAACGCCAACAATCATCATTTAGTTGGCGCACATCATAATATCAATGCACAACAAAATGGAACGGCAACAAATAAACTTCCATCGCATCATCAACAAGCTCAACATCATCATGCACATGCAGCACATCATCAAACGAATAATAATAATAATAATTCTCATCATCATGATCGATCATCTCAACAATTGACAACATCACCGAATGTGGTTAAAAAACGACGAAGTGGAAAGAATAAAATTGTTACTTTGTTAATGAAAAATGCCGAAGGCGAATACGAATGTGTAAGAAAACAAGAGACTTTTTATATGTTGAGTTTTGATTTTGTTTTCATTTAGCCTAATGTTCAATGTCGAAAATCACTTAAATGTCAAGGAATAACTGCACATGTCAAAGCTTGTGCTGTCGATTGGCTCAAAGAAAACGGCCAATATTTAAATTTAAATTAATCTTTAACGAACAAACAAACAAAACCAAATAAATCAAATATCTTCTTCTTCTTCTTTTTTACATAGTTCACACGTCATGTTCTCTTGTCTCTCTAACAGATGTATTTGATTACTGTAGTTTTTTTTCTTCTTGACTGTACAAATTTTCTTTTTCTTGTTTGTTTGTTCTTTCTTTCTGTATAAGTCTATCGTTTAACTTGTATACATCGGTCTTATGCGTCTTCTAGTGTATTTCTTACAATACTGATATGTATTTCGAAAATAAAAATACAAAACCAAGAAAGATGAAAAAAAAAACATTCAATTTTTCATTCGATTGATCAAAAAAACCTATACACATCACATGTTTTTGTTTGTGTCTGTGCATTGTCATATTTTTTTCCTCTTTCTTTTCGTGTGTGTGTCTCTCATTGTCATCGTCGTCTTCTTCTTCTCAACTCACAGATATATGCATATTTACTAAACCCGAATGAGAGAAATAAAGCAACAAAAAAACATTGAAATTCTTTTGTACAAATGTTTATTTCTTTCTTTCTGTTTTTTTTAGATATTTGCTTTGAAAGACAAACAAAAAGAATTATGAGAGCAGCCATGAGTTCGATCTATAACGATCATGTTACATTGAAAATTTGGTTTAAAACAGGCGGAGTATTTGAAGAAGAATTTCCTGTTGATAAAACAACATTTGCCGATGTGAAATATTCGGCCATTCGACAATTTCTAACAGCTAATCATAATAATTCGGCAAATTATCGTCGGTCATCATTTAATACAGTTGCAACAAGTCGAAATAATTTCTTATTCGATGAAATTGAAAATTATAAATTAATTTCAATAACATCGAAACGAACTGTTGAAGAAGATCAAACTTTAGGTCAGCAGAAAGTTAAAAATGGAGGTTAGCAAAACAATCGAAAACAACATTGAATTGTGCAGAGAGATTATTTGTTTTCTAGACGAATATCTTTTAGCAACAAAACATATTATACAAAGCCAAAAATGTGAACAAGTAAATAGAATTGATATTTGTCTTAGTTGATACGATAATCTAATGAATTTTCTAGAATTTGAGTGATTGTGAAATCGATTCAGTATTAATTGATAGTCGAACGCAATGTCTTGCGAAACCGATACGTTCATTGACTCGAGAGTATCGATCAGGTGTACGAACAGAAGTAAATTCGATAATAAAAAAAAAACAAATCATTTTTGATAATTGACTATTTTCACGTCTAGTTTCGAACGGATTTAAATCGTATTTTAATAACTCTCATTGAAACTTCGCAAAAACTACTTTGGTCTCATCCAGATGCAGAGAATATCTTCAAACAAGCTGAAGGTAAATCAACAGTGCGCTAGTTACATTGATCAATTTTGTGCGTTTTTCATTAGAATTTCTTCTTCGACCTACATCGGCGGATGAGTCCCGAAATCCAACAACAATCTCAACAACATCAAACGATGCAGATAGACGTCGTGATCAAATAAGTAAATTAGTTGAATTAGGTTTTACTGACAAACAAGCACGTACAGCGCTCAAACGAACCAGGTATCCGTTGACTTTGTTTAAAAGTAACAATAAGTTTTCTTTCGATTTAATCAGATACGATCTGCATACTGCAATGGATCTTATTCTCACTCAGCCAGATATTCTTGATGATGATGACGACGATGACGATGATGATGATGAGCAAAATCAATCAAATGAAAATGATTTATCAGTAAAATTTACTTATTTTTTGTTTGCTTGTTAACTTATAAACTTATTATTTAAAAGGCACCGGAAAAGGTTTCGTTGTATTCTCGTAATGGTCCATTTATTTCATTTCGAAAATTTCGTCAACAACGTTTTCAACCAAATTCAAAAGTATAACTATCACTAAAAGAGAAAGAAAAACTTGAACATCTATTTCTAGGCAATACAATCATTGAAAGAAATGGGTTTTGCTAATGATGACATTGTCACAGCGTTACGAATGTTTAATAACGATCAAAATCTCGCTGTAATGAATAAATTTGTTCTACTATTTGCATTTTAATTTACTTTTTTTCTCTCGTCATCTGCAGTGTGAATATCTTCTCAGTGACAAACTACAACAACAGAATATAAATGATATAGATAACGACCGAGGTCTTGACCCAAATTCGAGTATCTTTCAATCGATTATACAAAATCCGATTGTGCAACGAACATTAAACAATCCGAAGACATTTTTCAGTAAATCAATTCTATTCGAAAAACAACAACTTATCTTTTGTGAAAAAACATTTTGCTTTCTAGTTATGCTACAAATTGCTGAAAATCCAACGACAATAACAAACTATTTGAATGATCCAGATATTGGCAATATGCTTTTACAGATTAGCCGTATTTATCATGCGGAAAAAGAGAATATGAATACATCGACAAATCGTCGACATGATAGCGATCATCAAGATGAAACATTATCTCGAACAACTGGAAGTATTAGTGGTGATTTTGATGATGATAGCGATTAAGTATTTATTTATTCGCTTTTTGTTGGCTACAAATGAATATTGTAAATGAACAGTAGAACACTTTTAGTATTAGTAATTAATTAATTATTTATTTATTTGTTTATTTTTATTTTTTAATTTCTGAATAAAAGAAAATGAATATATTTCGTATACTATAATCAAAACGAATTGTTTGCTATTCGAAGAGTATTCTTTTTTTGATAAGAAACTAGGTTTTGTTGAGATATAGGTCTTATCAACATAATATCATTGACATTAGCTCATGAACTTACTTGTTTACTTGAGTTTATCAATATTATCTTTGAATAATATTTAATAGAATTTGAAACCAGAGCAGGTTGTTGAATGTAAAGAAGAGAAAAAAAAAGCATTTTTCGGATATGAATAATCAAGATAAAGAAAATGAAAGAATAAAATTTTTTTGGTTTTTTATGTAAAAATGTAGAGGTCTATCAAATCAAATATTTCCACGTTTAGTACACTCATTCTTTTTCTCTCTTTCAAATAAAAAGAAAATAATAAATATTTCGATTTTATCTTTTTTTTTCTCTCTTTCTTTCTCTCTAGTTTTTATCAAAGGTATTAGCATATAAAAGGAGGCTCGATTGTGGTATTCATTCATTGCATTTGTTTTTTTTCTGTATTATATTAAACTTTTATCTATCTGGTAATAGAATTCAAATGGCTGGCACAGCAGTAGAAAATCTTGTTGGAACATGGGAATACGTCGATGGTGAAAACTTCGATAATTATATGAAAGAAATTGTAAAATAAGAATATTAATATTGAGTTTTTTTTCTTCAAATCTACATTATATGTAAATAGGGCGTTGGTCTTGTTCTTCGTCAATCAGCTAAAGTTATCAAACCAAATTTGATCATTAGCCGAAACGGTGATCAATGGACACTTAAAACTGAATCGAAACTTAAAACATCCGCATACGATTTCACTCCAAATGTTGAATTCGATGAAACACGTCTCGATGGTGAACCAGTTAAAGTTAGTTTTAATATTCAAAGAAAAAAAACTATTCGTTTATTGATTTTGTTTGCTTAAATAGTCGGTTATTAAATTCGAAAATGATCGATGGGTTCATACAATGCGTGATAAAAATGGTAATGAATCAGTTATCACACGATACGTCGATGGTGAAGGACAACAACAAGTCGTAAGTTAACAAAATCGAATTCATTTTCAGTTCTCAACTAATCTTATTCGTTTATTTATAGGAAATGAAAGCTGGCGATGTTACAGCTCGTCGATGGTACAAACGTACTAATTAAATTAGCTTGAATAGCAACATTCACACACCTAATTGCAATCATAGTTATTAAGTAGCAAAAAAAAACTAGTTTATATGTTTTTGTTTTTGTATTTGTGTGTGTGTGAATATTCATTTGAAAAAATAATAAAAGAAAGAAAGATCATGTCTTCATTTGATAATTTATCGCTAATAAATATTCATGAATCGGATGAATAAATTTTTCTACTTTTAAAGTTGATTAAGTAAAAAAGTACAAAATTGTTTGCATCGTAGCGCGCTCTACATACGATTTAAATATGCAAGCAACACAGTGCGATGCCATGGTGAGCTGACGGTGAATGGCATTGCCGATAGACGTTGTATTTCTCCTTTTTTTGTGTGTTCTTCATTGTAAAAAATGGAAGATATTGCTGAAGAACAACAGAATGAAACAACCGAAACTCCTTCTGCAGCAGTAGTAGCACCACCGCCAACAACAACAACAGTAGCAGCAGCAGCAGCAGCAGCAATAGCTACCGGTGAAACAACGGCTTCTGAGCAACCAGGAGCATCATCAGCAGTTCAAGCTCTTTTACAAGAACAATCCGATGAAGCAGGAGGCAAGAAAAAGAAGAAAAAGAAGAAAGCTAAAACTGGACGTCAAAAAGAACTTGTAAATAGACGAATTCCGATGAAATTCAAAAGAAAATAATCTTTATCGAATTTTGTTCGATTTAGGAACGTCTAACGAAAGCAACAAAAGATATATTTACGTCACCGGAAAAGTTGAACGTTGTTTGTAAACGTATTAATTCGATTCTATCCGGTCAAAAGCAGATTTTACTTGAAATCTGTGAAACCTTAGATAGACAAAACACAGATCGTTTAACTTATGAACAATTTCGATTGAGTACGGATATTAATCTCATTGATTTTTGTTATTTTCTAAAAATGATTTTCTATGTAAATATAGTTCTCAAAGATCGTTTACCACAATTATCTCGCGAAGATCTATTTGTTTTAACGAAATTATTCGAAATCGAAGGTTTAATTGATTATCGGGCGATTTTAGATGAAACAATTGGTACTGGTATTTTACAGCATGTCACAGAACTAGTTGTTCCACCATCGAAACAAATTATTCTTGAAAAGAAACCACCTAAAGAATTGAAACGATCATTCAATGAGCCCTTGCAACTGAACCATCCGAGGTAGAAATAAAAGTTTGATTCGATTCAATTCAAAAGTTTTTCAATGTACATCTAATAGGTATGTTAAACTTCACCTTCGCCTTATCACATTTGATTCTTACAATGCATATCCCGGTCATATTAATTTGACTGTACCGGATCATATAAGTGTTTATGCTCTTTCAAAAATGGTTATTGATGAAACCGATCTTGCTACACGAACGATTAGTATATTTCGTGAGAAAGCTCGTTCGCGTCATGCTCTTCTCGATCCAATGTGTTCACTCGAAGCGTACCGTTTAATCGGTGATTATGTTAACGGTACTCACAATCAACAATTTCCACTATATACACTCTACTATGATTATTCTCCGATGGATGTACGCGGTGATTGTCCTATACTGAAATGTGATTATTATATGAAATAAATTTAAAGTTTGTCGGTGCCTTAAAAACAAAAATCTTTCTTTTTAAATTGATTGTCTGATATAAATAAGGATAAATAAATTGTTTCAGATGAATTCCTATGCGTCAAGTCGACAACCTTCGGGCGCGCCAGCATTACGTTCTCTTCAAAGTCAAATATCAAGTACAGTTGTTGATTACTCGCCATGGATGCGACAACAGCGGCGGCCACTCAAATCAGCTGCGACAACAGTAACAACTGCGACATTTATGGGAACTCTTCCTCGTTAGTTTCATCAAATTTTCTGTGTCTCAAAAGAAACATAAACGAACAGATGCATTTTTTTTCTCTCTCTCTCGTAGCATTGAAAGAAGAAAGGAAATGTTCGGCTCGTTGTCGACATTTACGACGAGAGAAAACACCTGAACTTGTCGCACCGGAAAATCCCGCCAAGATTCAATGGTTAACATTACAATTACATAGTAAATATTTTCTAATCAAATACCAATTAATTGAATAAAGTCTTTGTTCAGTGTATCGAACACGTATACAAGCATTTATTCAACATGAAAATGAATTAAAAGATAAAAATAGAAAACTACGAGAAATGATATCGAATACTGAAAGCTCATCACATGATACTGTGGCTAAGAATCTACGTCGTTTCGATCAATATAAAGTTAGAATAATAACAATAATCATACGAATTTTTTTATTTTGTTGAGAAATAAATTTGTTCGTTTGTTTCAAAGAAAACTACAGTCATGGTCGAACAAAAACAAAACGATGAAAAACAAGAACTACTCGATGCTATCGATCAAGAACGGCAAACATTAGCAAATGAAGTTGAAAGTAAATTTAATCTTTAGAAAACTTCTCGTCTTACATTTTTGTTATTCAATGATCAGTGTATGAAAATCAGGTTCTCAATCTAGAAAATCAATTAGTTGATTGTCAACAACTTCTCAAACAATTGAAAACTTATAAAGTAGAAAAATAAATCTCTGCTCATCATGTCGTTTATTTGTTTACTATTGTTTTCAGGATAGTGAATATCCGGAAAAAGAACAAACACTTCAACGATTATTACAAGACATTGATGAAACAACACTTTTGAATTCTGTACGTTAGCATTTATTTCTCTTGACCAAAAAAAGGTTACAAAATCTTTATTTCGTTTTGTTTTTCAGGAAGAAATCGATGAATTAAATCGTATTCTCGAAAAACAACAAGAACAACATATAGAAAATCTTCAATTAACTATAAAACGTTTACGTGAAGAACAAGCTACAGTATGTCATTACTCATTTTATGTCGGCTAATTCTATTTTCTGTTGATTGAATAATATAGGCAGCATTTTCCGATATGCATGCGTCTTATTTGCTTGTTGCACTTGATAATGATCGAATGAAAGAAGTAAAAGATCGTTGTTGTTTTTGGCTTTTCTTTCTTTTTTTGAAAACTAATTTGTTTTATATTAATCGAATTATTCGTAGCAAATTGAAATTCAACAAGAAAAACTTCGTCTCATGCAAATTGAATTTGAACATACACGAAAATTAAATACACAATTAAAACAAGAAAAAACGAATGGATTCGATTCGAAAACATTATTTCCACATGTTTTTCGACATGAAACCATGCCAATGTAAGTTCTAATTTTCATAGATCATAGTTTTACTAGTCTTTTTTTTGTTCTAATTCCCTTTCAATGACTATTGACAAGACACATAGAGATCTTTTGTGCAACGCATTTTGATTAATTGTTTTATGTCATTGATAATGAATATCTTTGTATTTGAATTGTAGTTGTACACCGGATATGGATGTTGAATTAGATTTTCCCAAACGACAAACGCCATTACCTGTTTGAAACGAATATTTGGTATCAATGTGACACGAGTTCACCGGTGACCATTCATTTTCTTTGATTCTCTTTTTATTTATTCGATCTTATCTTTTATGTACATATAGATTTTTATTTGTTATGATAATAATAAAATCTTTCTCTCTCTCTTTCTTCTCTTCTCTTCTTTATTGGTCATGCTGGTGATGATGAGAAAAAGAAATAAAGAATAACATACAAACATACAAATGAAATTGATTTGGTTGACATTCATCTCGGCTTTTCCGTGTCTTCATTTTTCTTTCTCGTCAGATTTTTTTTATTAATTTGTGTGTTCATCCTTTTCCGTTCTTTTACATACTTTTATCTTCGAGTTTAGTCGATTGTATAGTGCACTTATATTTTGTCTGACAATCATCTGTTGACATGCTAAAAGAAACAATTATTCAACATATTCAATAAGAAAAAGAAAAGGTAATGCTGATCAGCATAACAGAGAAATACAGAGAATAAAGAGAATAAAGAGAGCGAGAGAGAGAGAGAAAGCAACTACGATAGAGTTTTCCTCTCTTTCTCTCACTCTATATAAGGAAAAAAACAAAAGAGACGCGTTTTCTCTGTCTCTCTTCTTCTATGTAATCCTTCGGCATCGTTTAAACAATTCTGAGTGAATTGAGTATACTTAGATCGATCAACGAATACAAAATAGCATTGTCGATGCATACCTATCTACAATAGTTACAATAATAACAACAACAACAACACCGATTGAATTCAAGCAACTTTCTGTAATATAACAAAAAATCATCTTATATTATTTTCAATCATGTCTCGGTACAGCCGATCGAGTAGCTCAAGACCTTTTTGTAAGTACAAATCTATTTTATCGCTTAGAGATAAATTCATTCAAAAACTATTTATCTTGACACATAAGAATAATAAAGATTAACGAAACATGATCTTAGACAGCGCGTGTATATCATTCGTTCGACTTCAATCTGACATAATCAGTCGAGCATGGTTATCATTCCCGATCAATATTCTTCAAAGAATAACAAATTATTATTATTTTCTTTTCGCTTCATGACAATATTTAAAACGTTTAGCAGGAAATAATAATCATTCCGGAGAATAATAAAAAAAAGACTGAAGCGAATGTGTACAGTAAAATTAATGCTTTCCGTTGGAAATAGAAAATAATGGCGATCTACCTGCGCGCAAGTATTCATAGGTTTCATGCTTCGAAATCGTATGAGAAATATGAATGAATGATCTGTCAAATGCACGATTGCATTTGTTTCCTGTGTTGTTTTTTTTTTTGATTTATTTCTAACAGAATTTTTCTTTCTAAATGTGCCTTTTCCGTCATTTTATTGTCGCTTGAGACAACGCGCATATTCAAAAAGGAAAAGATCAGTTTTTGATCAATCAGTTACGATTTTTTCCCCTTGTAGTTCCTACAAACATTCATTTTTCGGCACAAACAAGAAAAAAAAAGAGAAAGAAAATGTAATAGTGTTAATCAATAAATAGATCGTAGCTATTCGTTTATTATTCTGTAAAATCTCTATACAAAAGAATTTTGTTCTTATTTCTTTTGTTACAATGTAACTTGCCGAATTGAGATCATTGTCAAATGCGTGTCGACTGAAGCTTACAAAGTGCAAATGTCATCATCATTCATTTCTTGTTCACTACTCATCTACCTTTCGATGTAATAATACTCATTCGAGTAATTAAATGCAAGAGAAAAGAATTTCTCGTTTTTTTTCCAAATATTTTCTGAATTGACTAAGAAAATAAAAAAACCGAAAAACATAATTATCGATATTATACGCCTATAGATCGCATTGACAAGTGTGAATAGACATATATATGTAACGGAAATTAATCATGATTAGATTGTTTTTGCATAGAAATTCGAACAAAAAATACATTTGTCATTATTTTCTTTTTATTACAAAAAAAACAGCTCGGAACATTTATTAATAATCATCGAATATGGTAGCTATTTGATGCATATAAAGAATAACTGAAACATGTTTGTGACCTTGTCAAAAGTATGCATTGAGGATTCGAGTGTATTTCTATCAGATCATGTTATGTTAACAAGAAAATATAACCAGATGACGACAACAAACAGGAACATACGTTTAGAGACTTAAAATAAGATTAATGTATTTCTTCTTGATAATGTCATCAATGTCTTTTTTCTTCTCCTTTTCTTATTCGTCGATATAGATCGAGTCAAAGCAATTAATGGTCTACAACCATCATTATCATCCGAAAATAATACAAATGGAAATATAAATAATAATAATAATAATGATGAAAATGATGAAATTGTAAATACTCATTTATTAAATATTCTTAATTGGTCACCGTTAGAAAATCTGTCGAAAACAAAGCCAATATCGATTGTACCAGTTACAAATGATGACAATGAATCACGATCAAAAAATGGTTACAATGCTGTTCAATTATCGATTGAATTACAAAAGAAAATGTTAAAGTATATAGGAAACGAAAATTCTTCATTTTTCTTGTTGTTTAACTGAGGAAATGTTCTCTTGATTGTTTAGTTTAAAAGCTTTATTCATTGATCCATCCGGTCGTTTAGTAAACTATCGTCGTTTACGTGCAACAAATGTCTACAATGATTTATGTGAAATGAGTAAACGTTTAACGACAATTAGCTTAGAAAATGTCACAGAAAATGAACGAAAAACATTTTTCATCAGTAATTCTTTTTTTCTTAATCGAATTTTATTGTTTTATGTATGTGTGTGTGTGTTCTTAAAGATCTCTACAATGTGTTAACTATTCATGGAATAGCATCGTTGGATGATCAACCGAAATCTGTTCTTGATTTAAATCAATTCTGGAAGATAACATCCTATAAAGTCGGACAATATTTCTATTCATTAGATGATATTGAACACGGAATTTTACGAGGTTTGAGTTCATTGTTGTTGTTCTTTGAACGAAATTGATTTTCATAGGAAATAAACCGCATTCGAATTGTACACAACGACATTTTACATACAACGATCCACGTGCAAAATATTCAATGCGTCGTTGTGATCCACGTATTCATTTTGCACTTAATTGCGGTGCACGTTCATGTCCACAAATTGCTATTTATTCATCGACAAATCTTGAAAAAGCTTTAAATATGGCGACGACATCGTATTGTAATGCTGAAGTTGATATTATACTTGAAAATGCAGAAATACGTCTGTCAAAATTATTTCTTTGGTATAAAAATGATTTCGGTCGATCGGAAACCGAAGTTTTACGGTGAGTTTATTTAGTTTTTTGATGATTTCAAGTGAATTCGAGTTTTATATTAGATGGATAGCGAAATATATCGATGAACCTAAACAATCATTACTTAAAACACTACTCGATCGACAAGGTTCCAAAGATGGTGTTCGTTTATCTTACAAAATCTTTGATTGGATGTTAAATCATCACGATAGTCCCATACCTACAACAGATCCATCAACAACATTGACTCAAGATGTTTAACTTTAGTTTTTAGTTTTAGTTGTCAATTTGAACTGATAAAACAACACAATTATACCCAATAAACTCTATTTTTGTCATATAGACCTATATATACATATTATTCAGTAAATAAAAAACTTAATTCCAAGGGTGAGAGAGACAATGATTTATTTTTATAGATAGGTTTGTTTTTCTTGATTCTATAGAACACTAAAAGGCACAACATCAAACAGAAACAACAAACAGAATAAATAAAAGAATGATAGGATATTTGATATGTTTTGTTTGTGATCTATGATTGATAAGAAATTGGTTAGCTATAGTATGTGGAAGTTGAAATGATATGTTTCTCTGTTTTGTTTTAAATTTTTCATCACACAAATAATGATATGTATGTATGTATGTGTTCGTAATCTGACTACTGACGAAAATAAAAACGAGAAAAAAATAATAAAAACAACAACATTGAATAAAACAGCACCTCCACATATTTTCTATTTTTCTTTTGTAACTATAATAATTGGATTTTTACTACGATAAATCATTCAGCGAAATAGTTCTGATCAAATCAATGATATGTTTCGATTAGATATGTAAAGAAGAACGAAAAAAAGAAGAAGAAGAAGAAACAACAATCACCGGAAGGGTTTTGAACTCTATGTGACGGATACATACACCACAAATGAGAACTTGCTTTCTTTCCTCAGGTAGCTGATGAATGCACATGTGTACTTAGGGCGTGTGGACTTGGTGAATAAGAATTATTAACTAACATTATTGGCTCATTCAGTAATTGTTGTTCACTAGGTTTAGTAATACGATATTGTTGCAATTCATCAACTGTTGTACTTTCTTTTAATGGTAAAATTTCATTTGGTATATCAATAAAACAATGAAGAACATCCAATCTTGGTGATAAAATACGTTTTTCAAAAAAGATTTTTGTTATTAACGATACAATTAATGTTGTTAATAAACTAATCAGCATACACGTTGTTTTCGGCGGTATATAGGAACCAAAATGTATCCATGCCGGTATATTCAATGATGGTTCACCAATAAGTATACGAACAACAAAACCAACGATATATGCCGATAATGAACCATATGTATTTGTATGCGGTACATAGACAACACAAAGTAATTGAGGAAATAAGATGACATAAACAAGATCCGAACATAAATACCAAAGAACATAAATAGATGAGACTAGAATACCGATGCCAGCAGCTCCTGCTCCAACAAGAAATATTCCAATACGCATTACTAAGAGAACTTCTCGTTCAGATGCCTAAATACGAGACATTCATTTTCTTTTTCGTGAATATTTCATTTTTCATATGGACTGACTTTATTACGAAAAACAAGTTTCCAGACATTACGAGCAAACATTGAACTTGCACTAAGTACACTCGAATCGGCACTGGACATAACGGCAGCTGAAACTGCACCTAAACCAATAAATGCAATGAATTTCGGACATAGATGCAAGAGAACTAATGGCAAGATGAGTTTTGTTGATTCAGGTGATGTAATATCTTGTTTCATATCATAATCCGTCATATTCCAATCTAGAAAATTAATTTTAAACGCAAATTTATCATCAAATTAACTACTGACCAGTTGATTTAGCAATGGCACCAATAAGTACAGGTGGTATGGCCAATACTATACAGCCAATCGCTGCACAAAATGATAAATACATTGCATTTTTAGCTGATTTAGCCGAAAGAACTCGTTGAAAATAAACCTAAAAATAAATCCACAATTGCATTTCGAAAGCAATAGAAAAAAGACTAACCTGCCATGGTATTCCACCAAAAACAAGTAAAAGTATACCATCAATCCATCCGACAATTTCTGATTTCTCGACGTGACCTCGCCATTGTGGCCAAGTTGTTACTATACTTCCAACACCTTTATGCTGAATTGCAAATGGAACAGCAATCCAAAGGCCAACGAGAATAAATCCAAGTTGAACAACATCAGTATATGCAACAGAATACAATCCACCGAATAGTGTATAAATAATAACAACGGCAGCTAATTACGAAAAAACAAAAAAAAAACGATATTCGAAAAATTTTTTTCTCATTTAAAATCGATTTCTACCCGAAATAACAACTGATGTTGTTGTTGAAATATCAGTAAAAATAACACTAATAGTTGCTCCAAGTGCCGATAGAATCGCTGCTGACCAGAAGACTTCTCCTAAGAGTGCTGGTATGAATAGCAAACCGCCCATTCGTTGTCCGTATTTTCGTTGAAATGGATCGAGCATTGTCACATAACCAGCATTACGCATCGGCCTAGCAAATAATAATCCGCCGACGACTAAACTAATTGCATAGCCTAATGGTGCTTGACACGCAATAAGACCAGTAGAAAAAACTTGTTCAGCTGTTCCATTAATATATGCACCGCCAACCCATGTTGCTGTCATTGTAAATATTCCTACAAGTAGACCGATATTTCTTCCTGCCAGCATAATCTCTTCTGTGTCAGGTGATTTTTCTGATGATTTTTGTTTTCTTCCAGCCCATATTCCAACAAGTAAAATGGCAATATAAAAAATAACAATAGCCACAAGACCACCTGCATGAACAACCATGATTAGTTTTGAAATGTTACTTTATCTTGAATGTTGTTCAATCCTACGAAGAAAATAGACATGATTTTGAAGTGATATTGACATTTTCAAGAGAGAGAAAAATAGGATGTTGAGTTGGTATGTATTTGATCTGAAATTTATCTTCTATTTTGCTTTGTTTTTTTTTCTGTCTGAGAAGAGAAAGAAAAGGATTTTGTTTCTTTTTCAACATAGACGAGTAAATACTGCATTTTATCCGGAAGTTCTTTCTGGCAATAGGAAGTTAATTGAAGAAACGATAGGCGGATGGTTGAAGGAGCAAATTGTGAAGACGTATGCTAAGATGATTTTATTCATGAGCTAGTTAGAAGAAAAGAAAGAAAAACCTTTTTTTTCTTCTCTTTTATCAAAGGGCAAAAAAAATGAAAAGGAAAAACAGATATTGCATTTCATAATCGTTGTTTTTTTTTCTACTTCATGATATTGATCACAATTAAAATAATCTCTTATTAGGCTAATCTTCTCTTCAGCTTAGATACAGAAATGGATACATCTTTCTTTTTTTAGAAAAATAACCGTGCACTTAGTGAAAATATTCGTTTTAGATTGACAAAAAAAAGATGATAAGTCCTCCTACGCTCGTATGTTCCTTATTTTGTTTCCTATTTTCAACTGATGAAAGAGACGTCTTTTTCTTCTCGATTTTTTTTCTTTTATTTCGTAATTTGCAATTAACTTACGGATGAATTGTTCGTCAATTCTTGAATGTGTTTGTATTCTACGGGTGATGTTTGTTCCCGTTTGTTCGTTCTCTTTATCTTAGTCTTGCTCGTTGCACAATGAGCATCATGTTCTTTTTTTTATATTCTTTATCGCATTCGATTTTTTTCCGCTCTCGCTCTCTTTCTCTAAGTCTCTCTGCGTTCATTTCTATATTTTCTTTTTTTCTGTTCGCTTGTCTTGGAGAGAAGATTCGTCGAACACCAGCGAAAACTATTCATTTATTTGATTAAACCATTTTTCATAAGAAAATAGATCGATAGATAGGATAGGACCGAAAACACAATTTCTTTCGACAATTTTATTCTTCTGATTAGTAGTGCGTTGTCGAACTCGTAGAAGAAAGATATGCGAGTATTTTTAAGCTCGCTTGCCGCCCGAGATTGAGCACTGGAAGAATGACAATTATCGTTCCGACGATAGTCGAAATGTGACAGGAGATTCCAAGCGAGAAATATAAAAAATAGGATAAAGAAAAAGAAGAACAAGACGATTCTGTGTTTGTTTTTCTCCTATCTTTTTCTTTGTTACTCTTCGAAACTGAAATATCAATTCGGATTTTGTGTATGTAAATGCATGGTTAGATTACAATGCAAAGTGAACAGCTTGTCAAATAAATTTTTTAAATAATAATTTGTCATCCGAGAATATGTAAATGTGCAACATAATTGAGTAGATACTCTCATTATAGAAGAGAAGAACAAAAGAAAAACATTTTTCTTTAACTGATTATTATATATCGAGCTTTTTACTGAACGATAGTATTAAAATAATAAATAAATATAATCGTTGATGTCAACTTGATAATACTATATGATTAAAGTAATAGCAGTTTTAATGTACAAAAAATGCCTAATAATTAGTCTTTTGCTTCATTGAATCAAGAATATTAATAGAAAATGAATATGCTGACGAGTATGTATATATGTATGATCAAAATTATTTATAAAAAAAATGTTTTCTCACAAAAAATTACACAAAACAAAAAAGAAACATGAATCAAAAGATAATTTCCTGTTCGGATTTTGGTTCTTGTTTCGTTGGTATATCAAGCAGGGTAACTGGAATTTGATTCAAAACAAATTCATCACCAATTGTAAAACTTATAACACCATACAGCGAAAGACGAGCATTGCCTTCTAAAAGAGGTACTATCAGTGTTGCCAATGTTGTTAATTTAGCTGCAATAGTCACATTGACATAAGGACTTATGAGTTGTTCATAAGGTCCAACACGTATAGGTGTTTGATCATGAACAAGACCAACTTGCAAGCTATCATCGACTTTAGGACCGTAATAAACTTTAACATCGATACCATGAATAATTAAACTTGCATTAAACGGATTGACTATTCGAATACGTGCAGATAACATTTTAACAAGACCAATGGTAATACCAGCTATTTCAGCAGCCGTTAAGTGTTTAACAAGAAGTTCTTGAACAAGTGAACTATTTCCGACTAGACCCTGAACAGTTGTATGAATACGAAGACCAGAAATAGCTAATACTAGATATGGTATATCTGTGCCTGTTGAATTATCTTCTAATGTACCACGTAATTCAACATCAGTACCAAGTCCTGAGACCATTTTTGAAATAAACTCTCGAAGAACTTCAGTATTATTATTTGTCATATTGACGAGACCTTCAGCTATGACGATAGTCGGCGTACCTTGTGGCGCAAGAACAAATGGATCAATTGTAACTAGACCAAGTGATGTGCCTCTATGCATATCACATAAATCAAGTAGAAGTCGTCCACCGTTGATAATATTAACAACTGATGGATTTGTAATTTCTGTTTTAACTCGAAGTATAAGTGAATGATTTGATAATGATTTATCTATATCGATATTATCGATTTTTAAAAGTCCGCCATCAAATTGATTGTAACCATTTAATGAAACTGTATCAGAGACAGGTATTTGAATTAAAGTAAGATTTCCTATGGCAGTTTGAGCAACTGCTGTTGTCGTACCATCGATCGCCATTGTTACATTCGATGTTAAAACAAGATTAACAGCGAATTCTTCGAAAGCTGTTTTATTAAGAACAACAAGTTCTTGTTTTTCGAAGCCTATTGTTATAACATTTGTTGTTTGATTATGTTGAACAGGTAAATCTGTAAGATTCATTCTAGCCATTCGTATTCCACCATCAAAAAGAATATCAAATTGAATAGTTGTTGTCAATGCTTTGAATGTCATATTAACATTTGATGGAAGTACAAATAAGACTGATAGACGGCCCGATACGAACACTCGATTAACATCTTCAGGATCGAATTCAATGCCAAAATCGAGAACGGTTACATTGTTAATTAATTTTGCGTGAACACCACTCAAATTCGATTGCATTGTTAGACCGCTGACAGTTAAATCCATAGCCGTAGCATTTCCTGGTTGTGTTACGTTATGAAAGAGTTTAACCATTTGAGGAATACCATTGAGATAGGCCGAAAAAAAAGTACCAATTACTGGAAGATCTTCTGGTCGTTGTGGAGCAAGAGAGCTGAAAAACAGAATAGAAAAGATTCATTGACTTCGACGATTCAAACGAAAACAAAATTACCCATGCAATTGAACTGTATTATTGCCTGGATGTATTTCAAGTACATCGACAGGTATACGACCCATAACTGTATCTGTTAAGCTGTCAGCCATTGTTAGTGTAAAATCTTCTAATCGAACAGTTGTAATACCTGGATTACCAATAGTTGCCTTAACTGATAGACGAAATGCACTTCCTTCTTCACCATCAATCGATATGCCATCGACAGTAACATCATGAAGACCATCAAGACCTCCAATTGCAACGACATTGTCAACTTTAATACCACTTACAGCTAGACCACCAAGTGCAAATGAACCAGTTACTGATGCAGTACCAGATACACGAAATTGAATTGGATTTGCATCGCTAGCACGAATAAAATCCTGAGCAAATTTTTCATATGTTGCACCAGTACCGGCGAGTATCAGGAGTTTATCTTTAAATGTCGTTTGATAAACTGTAGCATTGATTTGAACTACTGGAGAACCGAGAACTTCCAATGAACCAACCGTTTTATTTTGATAGACCAAATCAGCGTTCATATCCATGCTTGTCAAACTCAGTGGAGAATTCGCACCAAGTGGTGAATTAATCGAAATACTTATTGAAGCTGAAAGAATAACTGATTTAGCTTGAGTAGATGGAACAAGTGACATGGATCCGAAAGATAACGAAGCAATAAGTTGTTTATCAAATGGAGGCATTTCAACACCTAATGAAAGACCGGCCATACCATTAGCAAGAATAGGATACGATGTACAATTCGAACCAGCTACTGCTGATACATTACTTGTCTGTTCAGTTAGAAAATTTTGTATAACATCAAGAATTGCTTTATGAGAACCAGGAACTGATGATTTTTGTAATTCACCAAAAAATGGTATTTGATTAGCACCTGCATGAAGTGATACATTGCCAGTAGTTGATTCAACATAACCAATTGTTATATTTTCATATTGTAAATTAAAAAACAATCGACCTAATCAAATCAATAGAATAGAATATGTTTTTGTTTTTATTCGTCAAGAATTTTTACTAACCAAGTTCAATACTAAATAAAGATGGATTTTCAATTGTAATACTCGTATCAATAATAACATGTGTTGCATTCGAACGTTCCAAACTAATTGTACCAATACTCACATTTTTAAGACCATCAAATGCTTGTAATGGAATATGTTTATCTAACGTAATATTTGAATACGAAAGAAAACTGCCTGAAATCGGTCGAATTGTTGCTTGAGCTGTTAAATGCCAAGAAACATTCGAATTAAAAACAAGTTCACGAGTAAATCGAGTAAATGCATCCAAATCGTCAATTTCAAATTGACAATTCATTGAAGCAACACTACCAGCTGAATTACCAGTAATTTCTATCGGATCATTATTAGTAACTTTTCCGACATCATCAACTTGAATTACAAGTGGTGGTACGATAGTAGCTGGAATCGAACCTGTATTTGTCATGACTAACTCAGCACGAAGACGAAAACTT
>Ga0209930_1001161_pt1 | contig 45420 bp, 58 predicted proteins | sample ThiBiot_500_biof_2_FD_183948 | JGI IMG/M metagenome (GOLD analysis project Ga0209930, IMG submission 183948) | Wastewater bioreactor microbial communities from Cape Town, South Africa - Thiocy_cont_500_biof (SPAdes) | ecosystem: Engineered > Bioreactor > Thiocyanate-remediating >...
CAAATATGCATAAATGTTCTTTTTATGTGTCACTTAATTTTTCTTTTATGATCGAATCTATGTTTTCAATAACTTTTGAAAATTGATTTTCATTTGATGAATGATTGAAATTTGTTGTTATTAAATGAGATACACCATTCTGACCGATGATTGCAGGAATTGAAAGAAAAAGATCTTTGTCAACATTGTAGTAGCCTTTGATATTGACAGTGACGGGATGAATCTCACGTTTATTACGGAGAATACATTCGACAAGTTCACTCGATGCCATTGAGGTCGACCAAACTTCTGAACCTAATCTCATAAATCATCGTCAGCAAAATAAATAATTATTCTATATTAACCTTTTATTTTATTAATCTGGTCGATACGTTCATTAACAGTACTATGGAGTTGAGACCAGTTTTCTTTATCCATGGACGTACCTATGGATGAATTCTCTGAAAGTAAATGAATGCCACCAATGGTTACAGAATTCCATAGAAGAAGATTATTCTGGCCATGCGCTCCGACGACTAGACCTGTGATAATCGCTGGTGATATTTCTAGTTTTGTACCGATTAACAATCTAGTTTAAAAAAAGAAGGTAAGATCATTCGACCAAGGAGTTATTCTTTTAACCGGAAATGTGCTGAGTCGATCATCGTGCCTGGTGCAAGGATACGATGTGATGGTATCGCATCATGGCACGCACATATTTGCATTAGAATTTCAAACGGTTGAATTGCTATGATTAGGACGCAATCCGGTGCTAAAATAAAATTCAGCTCATTTGCATCTGTTGTAATTTTATTTTTCTGCATTTGCTTCATTTAACTTATTTACAACGTCTGTGTCTATTAAAAGTTGGCACCCTCATTCGATATACATTGCTGTTAGAAATCAATATTATTAAGAGTCTAATCAGTTATATGGTTCGGAGAATATTCGACCTAGGAACGAATTAATTTTTGACTCTCAAAAACTAGTTATTATTCAAAAACATGATCAAGTCACAAAAGTGATTAATCTAATGAATGGAATTGGTTTCGTCTTATTCATACTAAATGAATCAATAACAAAACTTTCCCACATACAAATTAAAGTGTATGACTTACAGCAGTATATTTATGAAACCATACATGATTTTATACATACGAATATATATTCATCGTATACATACCGTAAAAACAAATAGCTCTTGACACTGTTTTGAAATCGGCAAAAAAGTTCGTGGTATTCGACGAAGAATTTGATGTATTTTGTTTCTCTTCGTCGGCATTATTAACGTCACAAAGAACAATAACACGAGCGCCTTCACATGAAGCTAATTGACTACTGGCTTGAATATTTACGCCAGACACGAAGGTTGTACAAGTGCTTAGATCAGCATATTCAGCTGTAAGAATAATTGAAATATTTAAAGAAAATTAAGTCTTTTGTGCTACCAGCTAAACGTTGAGGATTTTGATCGATAATGATGATATCTGTAACGACTTGTCGACAAATAAGGAGAAAAGCTAATGCACATCCGATTTCACTCATACCAACAATTGCAACTTTGTACGGTGTTGGGCCGATATCCGACGGTGATTCATCAGCAATCATTTTTAAATTAGTTTTAAATTCATTCGATAAATTGTCACTCATCTCGTTCAATCAATTAGTAGCTGATTGCTTATAAAATATTTCAATTGTATATTCATTCAAGGCGCCAACAGTTTGATACAAGATGTACATCATTTTACATTTACTGTTCATCATTCAAGTAGATGAATTCAAAAAGAAAAATGAATGAAATTGTTTTTTTTTCTTCTTTTCGATAATTCTGTTCTTTAGAATCTACACATTGTTCGACTTAATCAACATGAAAACAAACATTTTGTTCGTATTATTAAACGCGATGTACACAGCTCAACTGTTCAGAGTAAATAGTTACAACAAAGACGGAAGTCTGTTTTGACTATTTGTGAACTTCATAGATCTCAATCGATTTGTAAAAACATATGAAATCGGTGAAAATATTCTTTTAAAAACTCCGAATTTTACATTAATTGATTCTCTCGTGTCAATTGAATCATCTGTATGCGAACATTCACGATGGTTTATGCGTTCGATATTCACTAACCAATTCAATGAAATAGGACGATACGATTGGAATAATAAACAATTTAATCTTCATTTTCAATATAATAATTCGTATATTTTACATCCTCAAACAGGAGATTTGACGATATTAAATAATAATTATCTGGATTTTCTTCAAACGGAAATCAATTTACATGCTGAAACAGGTTTAAGTGAAGGTGACGAGATTATTCATGATATCTATCGATTTATTCGACTTCTAACTAATTCAAGTAAATAATTTCTTCTGTTTCTCTCTCTTTGAAATAATTTCATCATTGAAAATAAACTAGTCAATTGTACGGAAAACTTAACTGTTACCATGGATCAATCGATTGACATCGAATGTTCAATAAATTATGAATTTTACAATTATGAAGATCTTGAAAGTTATCAACCAATGATAAATTTTACGTTTTACTACCAACAAAATAATTCGAATTATCAAATACTGGATAAAATCTATTTAAATGATATTCAAATAAATGAAAATAAATCTTATCTTTGGCAACGATTGATTCGCTATCGAATACCATCGATTGATAAACATGAAACTCATCGAAAATATCTTTGTATAATCGCATCAGATTCGACAGAAAATAGGCAAATATGTCAAACAAATATTTATATTCCAAGTAGACATTTCTCTATCTGAATTAATCGTATAAATACGATTAAAAACTTGTATCTAGATAATCAATCTACGGTCGTGATTTTTTCACAATTCGGTAAATCTTCGAAAGAAAATAATTAATTGTCTATTTTTAATTCTCGATAGAAAAAATCGATATGTTAGTCATAGTTTTGATTGTGTTCAGTGCTCTTCTCTTTCTTATTTCGTTGATATTATGTCTTGGTGCACGACAATATCACAAGAAACGTCTAGTTCAGATCAAACCCGAACGTATCTATTCTTTTCAAAAATATTTCTCTTTCTTCTAAATGAGAATATTCAATTTCAGAAAAAACACTATCCAATCCGTTGAATAACAACGAAATCCAATCTGAAATCCCGTCAAAACTACCCGAAAGTTATTCATCGGATCACAAACCTGGCTGTCCACGATATCTTCCACCATCTGAATATAATCTTCTCACAAATAATCTCTTCACTCACACAACCATTGATAATATCAAAAAAATGTTCGTTCTGTTTTTTTTTCTGTGCCGTTCAAAAATGATTATTTTTCATTTCATTTAGAATTCTTCCTGATATACCAGAAAATGGCGAACTATTCAATGATCAGACTTATATTCATTTTTATATTCCATCGAAAAGTGAGAATGTTTCAATAAAAAAATTTCATTAACAAGTATTTCAACGTTTCGGTTTTCTTTTTCTTATTTTTGCTGATTAAATGAAAGACATAAGTGTGAGCCATTTTCTATATACATTTTTAAAAATCAAATGAAGAAGAAGAAGAAAATGAATGAACAAAGCAAACGATTGTATTTCTGTGTGTGTGTGTGAATTGTTTCTATATGAAGTATCTACATAAGATTGTTTGAAAGTGATTAAATAGACAAAAGCGAAAGCGTTGGTAAATAAGTTTTAGTTAGATTTGAATCGTCGATGAATAATGGTACCGTATTTTGAATGCTAATGTCGAAAGCTGTTGACGAATGTTTTGAGAAGAATTCAATTAGTCTTTGATCATGATTATTGATATCGGTTGATACTGGCCACGGCATGTTCTAAACAAAAGTATAATGTGTTGATTTCGAACAGAATATATATATTCTATGAGCAGCACCTGCTATAGCTTGTTGCATACGACGACGAGCTCCGAAAGCTTCAATACCGATTTGTGTCAAATCTTGATCAGTCATAGAAAGAAATGTGCAATAGTCAATCTAGACAATTGCATTTCGTACTTATCGGAGGAGATTTTTAATGAATGATTACCTCATTACGTTCAAATGTTGACCAATATTTTTCTAAATTAATCGAACGAAGTAAAGTAAGTAATTTTGTCGAACAATCATTGGTTGTTGGAAAAGCCAAATTATCTAAAAAAAGGCAATGATCGAATGGATGCAAAATAAAATCTTGATGATTTACTGTCAATGGATTGTAAATTGTTGATATCAGTCGATTTTAATGCTTGTTGTGTCGAAGAATCGAAAACCAAAAGCTTTTTCAAAAATAAAAAAAAATATAAAAATTACGAAACATTTTTTTTTGTTTGTTTGTCAATTTACCGATGAAATTTGATCGTTATTTGTTGGCCAAATGATTGTATCTTGATCAAGATCTACGTCGAACACAATCAATTCTGATTTTTCACCTTCAAATCTTTTCGTTTTTACTTCGTGATGACGAACGTTCGTGACCAATAGGTGATGGTTTCTTCGTTGTATTTGTTTCAACACTAAACAATAACGATTCAATTTGAAACAGAGGAGATAAATATTTACATTGGAACAAGTACAGTATCAATCGGTTGAGTTGACGGGATGTAACAAGGTTCAATTGGAATTAAGATACTATCAGTAAGATGATTTGTCGTTGTTGAAGGTGATGGAAGAATCAATGATGACGATGGTACTAAATGAATATTCAAATAGATTTCAATTGAAAAATAAAGAAGTTCAATTACACGAGAGATCAGATAAAATTGCTGATGAATGTTCTGCAAAAAAAATGTTCAATTCATTCGATTGAAATTAAAAAAAAGGAAATTTACGCAGATCGAATAGAGTGTTGGTATTTAGAGGTAAGATATGATTGTTATTTAGTTCGGGTATGCCGAGAACAATTGAACGAGCTCGAAATAATTGATCACAATTGTATTCTTGAGTTTGAACAGTAATTAACTAAACAAAATTTTGTTTTCTATCGAATAAAAAACAACGAATCTTACTTTGCCAATTTTATCTTTACGTGGTCGAACGGTTGTTGTTACGTTTAATTTGTCTTTGACATGAGCAATTAAAGCTGAAAACGAATTCGTTTCTTCTTCAGTTGTTGAATAGTATTGTCCTACCTCGACTTGGTTCTTTATCAACCGGTATTTCAAATGTCAAAATAATCGGCAAACAAAGCTAATCGAAATGAAAAACACAAGCGATGAATTCGCACAACGAATCTATTTGCTCAGTCTTACATCAAACAATTTTCGAGCTTGACAAACTTGCGTTGGCGAACCCGTGATAGTTACTGATGTTCGACGACCATAATTATTGTTACTACTACCATTATTATTGTTATTATTATTGAGATTATCTTGTGATAGATTCGAATTGATCATTGTTGGAAATTGAATTGTCGTATGTGTATACTGTTCAATCGATGCAATACACATATCTTTCGATTGTTGACGTGTTTGTAAGTAAACATGATATTGTTCGCTAACTTCAGTTTGACATGTTACTTTAATTAACGGTGCTTCGAAACCGTAGAATGCTTGAATTAGATATTCAGTTGCTTCAGCTAGACCAGGTTGATTAATTCTTAATAATAACAAAACAATCAATCGAAAAAATCATTAAAACAAAATATTTACAATCCACGAACGATGCAATAGACATCGCCGGTTTTCGCATAGGGACGCGGAAGAACAATAACACCGTAACGTGTTCGAACATTTTTAAATAATGGATAATCATCATTAATGATATTGATCAATTGAGTCGGTGGAATGAGAAATTTCAATGACATCGGTAGAATTTCTCGGATACGTTTTCTTGCGTCTTCGATCGAAGCTATTGAACCTGTGATCGATACTTGATTCGATTTTGTACCATTTGGTTCTCGATTTCCATCAGGAAAATGAATATGCGTATCCGTTGCTGACATGATACTTTGAATTTGATTTCCTTGTCGTCCAATGCAATGAGCATGATCTGTAAATGGTATTTCAATTTTAAGTGTCGCTCGATCCATATTCGTTGTTCGCATTGATGGTAACTGAAAATAGAATATTCGAATTCGTTATCGATATTTATACTCAAAACGAAAGTGAAATATGTGTGACAGACAATTAACGAACTAATCGGTTCTCTTCAAAAGCAAAAAAACAAAAAGAAAGTTATCATTCATATCCGAGACAAACGTTGGTTACTCAATTCGGTTGCATAAAGCAGAAGAATATGTACATATACAGACATTTATATATCTATCTCATAAGACGCCTACATTGAGAAAAATTTCAAAAAAAAAATTATCGACCAACACTAATTTTTCTCTTCTCTTCTCTCTTTTCTTGAAATAAACAAACAAAAAGAAGGGATTGATACCACGAATCGCCTCTCCATTCTTACACGTTTTTCTCTTATCATTCTTCTAGATTCTGTATTTTTTTTTGAAAAGAAAAATATCCAATAGATATCATTCATCATCACGTCAAATGTATTCATATTTTTCTAGATCCAAGATGAATTACGACGTTAAGTCAAAAATTGAACCTACCAAAAAATAACAAGCATAACAATCATTATCAATTATTGAGCAATTGTCGAGCATTGTTTTTGCGAACTAATGAAACAAAACTATCGAAAACATTGTTTTTCTTTTTCGCTTTCTCTCTCTCTCTCTCTCGGTCTTTTTCGTTTCTAACGTTCAATTGTGTCATCATTAGAATAAGGATTAACAATCGATCATAAAAGTCATCAAGAATATTGCCATATTGACGTTTACGTTTGTTTTTTTCGTTTTCATGTCTCTCTCTCTTTGCATAATTATCTCTTACCGACGACAATCACAAACAAATCAGATGACAAACGAAAACAATGAAAAAGACATCATCTTTTATCTGTATACGTACTACTAATTCGTTCATCGATGCTATTGTCGATGATGTCATTGTTGAAAAACGACAACGTTTAGCCGGTTGATTCATTTCGATTACTTTAACTCTAACAGACAAATATATTCGAATAACGAAAAGAAAGAAACACGGACTTCTTCAGCATGCACATACTTGTCTGGCATATTAATGATGCCAACACGCTTTGATTATCGCTGCTTACAGATTCGTTTTGTTCTCTTCGCTGATTCTAGTACAAAGCTTTAACCTCGTAGTTAGTTGTCCGTTTCGCGTGTTTATTTTTTCGTCTTTTTGGCTTCATTTCTCCTATCTTGGCTTATCAGAAAAGAATTCAATGAAATTATTTCAGATTGAAATCAACAAAATAAATACCATAGTTTATCTTTGACTATGACCTAACTTAATCTCGAACAATAACGACCGTATCTTGTTGTTTCTTAGCAATATATAACATCAGTCATTTTCGATATCTAATCGATAAATTAGCAAGTTTTGTTTGTGATTTATTCAAAATAATTGTCTTTTTTTGAAGATTATCTTTGACAACAAATGAATGGAGCAAGAAGAAAAGCAAATTTAAATTTTTACTACGTTTATCAATTTTTTTGTCTTGTTTTATTTTATCGTCAAAAACAGATAAAATCTCATCAATCATTAGAATAATTTCAATTAAGCCGTTTTTCTACTTTCTCCGATTGCATCTTTTGTTGAAAGATGATCATCTATGCACTCCTGTGTTCAAATTAACAACAATCAGAAATTTGAAGCTGACAGTTTCCTTTTCTTCGTCGACACTTTTTTTTTGTTTCTTTGTCACACATCGAGTATTTTATCACTAAATCCAGGAGATAACGTGCTTTGAATAGAAGCAAAAAAAACAAGAAAGGAAGGTTTTTTTTTCTTTTAGTTGCATCATATAACATATATGCATACTTTAAAAAAATGAAGAGAAATGCAGACACGTAAATTGATAATATGGATCAGGCAAATACGAATTAACTAAATAGAGAAAGAAGAGAAAAAAAGGACGAGCAAAAGAACAAACATTATAGTGTTAGGAGATTCTTATGTGTTTTTTGTTTATCAGCCGGTATCTTGGATGCAGTGAGATTATGAAAACTCATTTTCAAAAAAAGAAGAAAGAAGGAAGGGATAAATGAGAGAGAAAAAGAGAATAAACGCACAGACTAGCAAATGAAGAAACTAATAGAACTGTGAAGAAGAAAAAGGACGAGCAGAATTGAATAGTAGTGCAATGAGAAAACAAGACGAAGAAGAAAAAACCGAGCAAAAATGACGGACTGAAAATAATTATTGTTGTTGGATACCAACTAACAAAACATATCTCATTAGATTATGACAACATTTACTAAAAATAAGTGAAGAATTTAAACATAAACTCGATGTATTCACTCGTATTCTTTCAAATCATATTCGTTATCTTAGTTTTTCATATTTCATTTACTGAACAAGGTAAAAAGAACAATTTTGAAGACATAAATATTATCGTTTGATTTGCTCGTAGTTGAAATGCACTGTTCGACTTCATTTATGACCGGTAATGATACAAATCTATGTTATTATTATCGAAAACGATCTCTGTCATGGATCGAAGCTTACAATCATTGTCTAAGTCGAACAGCAGATGGAATTCTTTTGCAAATATTTTCCATTGAACAATTTCAACTTGTTAAAAATGCGAATATCGATCAAACATCTTTGTTCTGGTTAGGAGCAAATAATTTTGCATCATGTAAGTCCGTGATCGGTCTATTCTCGTTTAATAAAATGATCAAATAAATCTAATATAATCTATCTATTTCGTAGTTCAAGATTCTCATTGGCATTGGATAGACGGATCCATCGTTGATAGTTCAGCGATTAATTGGTGTCCAAATAGTACTTATCAAACAGCAATTGGTACACATTGTGCAGCTTATGATGGTATTTCACAGTGTGTAAACAATTATCAATGCGATACACTTTTACCAGCACCATGTGTATCTCGTAATAATTTTATTTTTGGTACTTTTTTCTTTTCTTCATAAACTCTTTTCTTTTGTGATTAAGTGTCCAATGGAATTAATCTTCAGTCGAAAGCGGTATTAATATCTCGAGCAAGTACTTATGTTTGTTCGACAGCATACGGCACATCGATGTACGGAAATTGGTGGACGTATTCAGTTCTATTACTCAATTGGTTCATTTTATTTTGCTTTTTTCTTTATTTATGCAATCGTTTTATTTTAAATAAACCTACGACTACCCTAACAACTTTAATCGTTATTTTATCATTTATATTAATGATGATCTATGCGATTTTATGGGGTGTTCAATGTATGTGATCATTTATTTATTGGACTTAAAATACGAATTTTTTTATTTAGATAATGACATCATTCAAATACCTTTGGCTATTGTCATAATCGGTTCATTGGCATGCACGTTCCTTTTACTTGTCTTATTCATGGTTCTTAATGATCGAACTCGAGGTATAGAGGATTTTTTTTTAAATATTCAAAAAAAGAAAAACTTGAAATTATTTGTAAGTACAACGATTTACACCAGTCAGGATTCTCTTTGTTTTAACATTTGTTGTCGAATGTTTTCTATTCTTGGGAATTATTTTATGTGTAGCATATTGCTCAGGATATATTACATTGGCATCATCATCAATAGAAAAAGGTTGATCTAGAATATATTTCCTTTTGAAAAACTGTTGTTTTTTTTTTAAATAGATATTATCGCTTCGTTATTAAGTTCATTAGGTGTTGCTGTATCGATTTTACTCTTGATAGGAACTTTACATTTATTAGGTAATTGATTGCCAAGGAATTTAAATAAATTCGAATTGAATTCGATTGTAGACGGTGATGGTAATGATCGTGTACATGCAGAACGCAATGTTCCTTCAGTAAACCGACAAGCTGTTGCTCCAGCACATCCACCACCGGCGCCAGTAGCACCTGTATCTACAGCTAATCATCGTCCAACACCCGTTCAACCAATAAAGAAAGTTGACTGCATTCATCGATCAACATCACCTGTTGATGAACGAGTTCTTCAAGAATTTTATGCTGATCAACCAAAAGATATTCATCAGTATAGTTTAGAAGGTAGAAAATATGTTGTCTACGAAGGAGCCAATTTAACCGATGTCGAAACGTATAAAAAAGGTAAATTTATAAATGATCGACATGCTGATTTTGAAATTGTCTGTTTGATCGGTAGAATTGACTCAAGCTATGCTCTTACAAGAGCCTCAAGGCCTTCGTGAAGCTATCGATCGTGCCAACAGTTCAATTCATGCATCAACCTTAGCCGAAGAAATTCAACAAGCTCAATCTTTAGCTGCTAAATTAGCTTAAACCTGACTAGAATAATAACTGCTTTCGTTTCTTTCTCCGTCCAAACGTCAAATGTTCACTATATATTGTTGTTGTTGTAACTCGTCAAATATCTACTAAACAAAATCGTTCTTTCCATTCAGTTCCTTTTTATTTTTCACATCAAAAAAAGAAAGCATACGTCTGCATGTATAATGTGTAGATACACTTACATGTATTTAATGTAAAGACAAAGAATTTTCTACATATGTACAACACAAAAACAAAAAATGATACTGATGATGTTTGTAAATGAATGAATGAATGAATGACAGAAAACAAACAGATAATGACAAAAAAAGGAAACGAACGAAAAAATAGAATTGTCACCTTGATTTTTCACAAAAGGAAAAAATACTTCAGTTCAATCAATAAATGATTAATAATTGAAAATCTCTGGTTTGTTTTTCTTTTCTAGGTTTTAGTAATAAAATACGTGTTATATCAGTTGAAAGAAAGAGAGAGAGAGAGACAGAGGAAACAAATCTAACAAAAAGCATATGTATATACGTGGGCATGTTTTGTCTTTATTTGTTTGCATATGTTAGAGAATAAACAAAGCGGCAAATAAAATATTTACATAAATGAAATTAATTATGTATCATTTGATGTTGGTGCGAGACGTTGTTTTTTAGTTGTTGAATTCGTATTCGAATTCGTTCGTTTCAAAGAATTCGTTTGCGAGATTTGCTGTTGATCTTGAAGCCATCGAACTTGTGTTGCCGGTCCGTAGCCACGTTCATTTCGTGCTGCAATACGAAATATGATTGCTGGTTTACTGCTCGAACTCGTATCGAGATGTGCTTGAAGTAATTGGGCAGCTAGAACCGAACATTCAGCGACGGCACCACCGTAAACACGAACAAACGCCATTTGAGATGCTTGCTGAGTGGCTTGTTGACGATTGTCGGTCGTCGTGTTCTTCACTGCTAAATAAACGGCATAACCAGTGATGATCGACGAACCACTGGCCGGAGGATCCCAAGTTAAATGTGCACCGCCATCGGATGTCTAAGAAAGAGAAAAACAAAGGAGTTTTTTTTTTATTGAAGAGGAAAAATAAGTTGTACTTTGGTAATTCGGATGTTTGATGGTGCTGGAGGGGCACCAGGTAAACAGGTTTTGAATGCTGTTGCTTCACTCCATGGACTTTGACCACATGAATTCACTGCTGCAATTCGAATTTTATAGATGACACCTGGTTCGAGATCAACTTTTCGAACTAAATTCTGTGCTTGAAGTGATGCGAGATCCTAAAACAAAGAAAATTCTTCGATGAATTAGTTTGTTTTTAAATGAAACTGAATACGAACATATTCATTGGCATTTATTTTCGAGGAAGCAATGTAATAATGTCTGATGTCAGCTGAGGTAGTATTGAATGTTCCAACTAAATGCCAACCATCGGGATGTTCATTTTCATGATTATCTATTTTTGATTTCATCGATATATAAATAAATATGCAAGTGAGAAAGAAATTTAAGTTTACTTGATGTTGGCTGTGAATTGACAGGAGGTACTGAATTTGATGATTCTGAAATTAAAGAAAAACATTCAGAAATGAAAACCTCGGACTTTTAATCTCGACATACCGGGTGGACCATTTTGTAATCCTACTTGTTCATCAACAGTTCCATCTAATTGTGGAATATTGGTATTATTGTTATTAGTATTCGAATTATTATTATTATTATTATTTGTTGATTCTTGTTGATTATGCTCGGTATTTGCAACTTGTAACGTAATTTTCTGTTGTTGTCCTTGATTAAGAACGAGAAGTTGCGGTTGATTTTGTGTTGTTATCGTCTTCGTTTGAGTATTCGAAGTCAACAAAATCGGTTGTTGTCGATTGACCGTCGATGCTGTTATTGCTTTAATGACTAATGGTTGTTGTTGTTTATTCGTATTCAATTGAATAATCTGTTGTTGACCAGTTCCAGGACGAATTGTTGATGTTGCTGGAGACATCAAACGAACGATAGTTGCCGGTTGATTCGTTGTAGCACGAACAACAGGTGTTAATTGTTGAACACGAACGCCAGCAGGCATGACAGTTAATAATTGAGGTTGATTCGATGTTGTTGCGCCTTTTTGATGGAGAATTATCGGACGAACAGTTGGACTCGATGTAGGATTGAGAAATTGAATGTTCGAAGGTGTTGCAGTTCGAATGGCTAAAAAAATCGAATATTCAAAATGAAATTATCAGAAAATTTTTAATTACTTGGAGTTGTATGAGGAGAAATCGATTTTTGAATTAATATCGAAGAATTTGCAATACTGTTCGATGGCTAAAATTCGATGAAGAATGAATTTTCAGATCATTACTAATGAAAAAGACAATCTACTTGTGTAACAGTTGACGATAGATTTGCTAAGGATAGTAAATCTGATGTGGGTTTATTCAATATTGTTGATGGCGAAAGGCTTCGATCAGTAGTCGAATCTAAAAATTGATTTCAATGCAATTTTGTATAATGAACAAGAAAATTAGTTTACCTGAATCAGAAATTGATACAGTCGTTGCTTGTTGATCTAAAATTGAATTGATTTAAAAAAACAAAATGAAAACAAAATTCGATTTACCATTGTTAAATGTTGGAATTAATGATGCAAGAACTAAATTTCAAAAAATGATTTTATTAAAACAAAATTCAAAAATATGAATTTACCAGATTGTGAACTTTTAGCTGCAAATAACGATTGTATAGGAATCGATGTTGTTTGTGAAGGAATTGTCGGTACTGGAGGTAGTTGTTCAGCTGATGTTTCGCCACGTTGAATTTGTAGAATATATGAATCAGCTAGAAAATCATTTTCTCAAATATAATTCACCGAAAACAACGAGATAATTTACCAGTTAAAACTGGATTCCATGATATTTCCAAATTACCAATACCTGCTTTGAGTAATTGCACTTTCTCTGGTTCATTTGGACATGCTGTTTCCAAACACCATAAATCTTTACAACAGACCTAAATCAAATTGTTTTCACATGACGAACATCGTAAAAATGTTGATCTCACTTGATTATTCCACGCTTTTCGATATCCATCTCGTCCACTCCATATGTACATTCGTGTATGAACTGTAACTGCACAATGACCAGCACGTGCTCGTGGAATATTTTCATCGAAACATTCTTGTCCGAGTAATTCCCAAGTGTTTGTTTCTATTTGAAATCGAAAGAATTACGTTGATTTTTTTTGCCTCTCTCTCGAAGATTTTATACCTAAATTAAATGCAGCTAATGTATTCGTACATTTCCATTCTTTTTCATGAGATAATTGTTCAGTTTTATCTACAGATATCAATGGTACCCAACCACCGAACACAAACATACTGAAAAAACGATAAAATTATTCGAAAAAAAACAACTTAGCATACCGATGACCAATAACAACAGACGAATGAAGACTACGTGGTTGTGGTGGTAGGCCAGCTGCAATAATCTGTGTCCATTGTGAAGTATCTTCAGACAGAATAAAGATTAGAATTTTTAATCAAACGAATCGGCTTCTTACCGAGATAAAAATTCCAAAGATCACCTAAACGTTGTCCATTCATTCCACCATAGATAATCAATTTCGTTCGATTTTCTAATTGTCCACGATAGGAAATACACGTATGAGATTCACGTTCGATCGGTGGTGTATCACGAGTAATCGGCTGTTCCCACATATAACTATTGCCTTTGCACTCCAATACGTAAAGATCATTCAAATATCTAAACATTTTTACAATTAACAACCTCTAATTGTCGTGTTTTGTCATACCGAGGAACATTTTGTTTTGGATCCTTGCTATCATTAGCAAGACCACCGAATAGATAAAATTTACCATCAGCATAGGTAAATGTATGGCCTAGAAAAAGAAGAAGAAAAGTTCAATAATGATAAATTTCAATTTCAATTCATATTAACCAAGTCGAGCGCATGGCAATGGTGCTGTTTTAGGTGATTTAGCTTTGACTTTCTTCCAATGCCATGTCAATGGATTTAATTCCCAAAGATCTGCTGAATATTTTCCATATTCAACCATGCCACCAAACACAAGAATTCTCGAGCCATCTGTCGCAAAACCGAATGCAGCACAACCAGTCGGTACATCGCCTTTTGTAATCGGTTGAAACCATTGATTTGTTGCTTAAAAAGAAAAACAAAATGTTTCGATTTTGTTTTGCAAAATTTTTTTTTTTTCGTATTTACTGCAATTGAAAACATTCAAATCTTCAACTATGCCTTCATTTCCTCCGCCAAATATAACAATCAAATCTTTGACAGCTACTGCTCGATGACCATGACGTGGTTTCGGACTCGAACCAGCCAATGTATCAAGACGTTTCCATTGTATTTTTGTTGTCATCACATCGGTATTCAGGTTTTTGATTAATCTATACCGAAGAATTCAAATCGAAATAAGAAAAACACACTCACACACGCAAATAATGAATCGATATGATAGATAGAACAGACAGACAAGCAGACAGAAAGAGAGCGAGATACAGCCACTAGTAAGCAGCCATTATGTTTAAAGATAAATCGATGCCTTTATCAATATGTATTTGACACTTGAAATAAATTCGACTAAGCAAAAGCTTGATTTGTAATTTTATTTTAACCAAAAAGCTTATTTGAAATCATATTAAAACATCCTTGAATTCTTCCGCATGACATACCTATGCATTTCGATGAACCAATCAACTATTTTCTTTAGAGAGGCATTCCTATGACGAAAGAGAATGAAAATGGACGTTCTGTCAACAGATAGAATCAGTCTCATTCGAAATGGAGTCGAATGAAATCGATATCAGTCGTATTCATGGTTTTACATCATGGATAAACATGCGTTTGTTACCATTCGAACAAGGTTTAAATAATATTCTAACTGATTTAATGAAAGGAACGAATATGAAAATGTTGTTACAAAGTGTAACAGGTACAACAACAGAAAAAATACAATCTTTTGAGAAATTAAGTCCCGAACAGATTCGAACACGATGTGAATGGGCTGTCAAACATTTAAAAGAACAGTAGAAATCGAGAAAAAAACAAAAGATATTCAATCATATTTCGAGCTTTTGTTCTAGTCAAGTTATACCCGAAGATGTACAAGTTGATACTCGACTATTTGCTGTTCGAAGTGCCAAACATGTTCGTATTTGAAAACAGAAATGTTCAACAATTTTGCAATTATTCATTGACGTTAGGTTTTTGATCTCTTGTGGAGATTAGTCGAACATGATATCTGGTTTTTATGGGAACGTATTGATTTTCTTCTTCAAGATGATGTCAAAGCTTTATTAGAAGTGCCTTTGAAAGTATTCGAAATTGAATTCAATCGATATTCTATCGTAACTAATGATTTCTTTTAGTGGATTCCAGCTAGTCCATCGTCTGAAAATGATAAACCTGCGAAAAATGTTTCGATGTTAGCTGGTTTCGGTGTGAAAGATGTTGTCGATGATGTTATGGATCAAGCAACGAAAGTAAATTCATCGATAGTTGATGATCATGTCGATTTTTAGTGTTAAATGATTTAGCCTGGTAGAAAACCGACGAAATTCACTGAAACTGAACCAATGCTCGCATTTTCAAAACGAAATCTAACGAAAAAATATCCGAAATCCAGCGCTTGTATCATCGAAATGATTCAACTTGTTCTACAAGTATTTTATTTTCTTCATTGAAAATTAACTTTCCAATTCAAATTTTGATTTCATTGAGAAAACACCCGAAGGTCGTCGAATCAATTTCACTAAACTTACTGAACTGTCCGATTTACGTGTCTTATGCTGTTTAGTCAATTATTTCATTCCACATTTAATTCCAACAGAAATTCTGCTCAATGATCGGTTTGATTGATCAAATTTCGAAAGATTCCTTTCAGATTGTTGTTTGATGAAAATAGATGGAGTCTCAATCTGACATTAGCAATTATCGATGATGTACTTTGTTGTAAATCAAATTTAAACTCAGAAGATCTCGTTTTAGTAAGACTTTCAATGCGATATTCGATGATAAGATGCTCAATTTAGGCTGATGAGATGGCTATTTGTGCATTTATGTGCTATTTTTTCTTAGTTTTTTTTAAATACCGTCAACATGAAGTTGCTATTCGACGAGCTGTAAGCACAAAATATATTCACTGAATAGGTATTCTTATTCGAATGAATTTAGGATGAAATGCGTCGAAGACATTTCAATGCCACACATAAATTAAGAATGTTACAGCAAACGGACTTAGAAGAAGATAAAGCACGATTAGAACACGAAATACTCAATTATGCTACGGGTAAAATGAAGAAAATCTGTAAATCTAATATTTAGTTTGATTTAGAATTGTCAACTTTGAGAAGAGATTATGATTTACGTAGTGCCATGCAATGGAGAGAACATGTTGTACAAACACGATCGAAAGTATCGACGATTATTGCGAATAAAATGCAAGTTCGTTATGATTGGTTTGAAGTTTCCGAAGAGATGACTGTTGGAGAAGTATGTCGTCGAAAAGCGGTTAATTTAGTAAGACAATCGATTTTAATTCGTAAAATTAAAACACAAAATATATGCAGATATTAACTGAAGGTCAAGCATTTTATCAAATCTTAGAACGTAAGCAGGAAATTGTTACAGCTGAACGATCGTTTATTTTAATTCATAAAAATACACGACAGATTATTGTTGATAAATCCTTATGCAAAAGTAAAACCTAAATCAATCGATTTTAATTTGACGATTGATTGGAATTTAGATGATGATGATAGTTTACACCCAATTATTCGAAAAGGTAGACAATTTTATTGCGAATCTTCGATTTAATTCTTTTGTTTCTTGCTTAGCAAATGTTCGATCGATTATGGGTATTTCAAATATCAATGAAAATACCGAAGTCAAAGCTGATCGATATCCTCAATACGAAGTACAAAACAAATTTTTGTTCTCTCTCGATGTTTAGTCTCATCTAGGTTTATATAAATGCTCCAACACAAAATAAAATTCTTCCAAATAAGACCATATTTCTCTATCAAGTTTTTCCTGATTCATTGAAATTTTATCATAATTTTCTTCTCAAAGCTTGTGTTGACGGTCACTACGATTCAGTCGAGCATCTCATTCAATTCTTTCAAAAACTCTATCCAAATTTTGTTAATATGCAAGAGCCAAATACGCTCAATACTGCTTTACATGTCGCTTGTAAACATAATCAAGTGGTGAGTCGTTCTCATTGTTCGTTGGTTTTTATTCTCTCCCGTTTGTTTTTCAAAGAATATTGCTCGATTTTGTTTGGATAACGGTGCTCAGGTTGATAGTTTAAATAAAGATGGAAATACACCTTTGTTTATAGCAGCTGAAAAATTAGCAACTCAATGTGCGAAAGTAAATCGAAACGAAAAGGCGATGGACGATTGAGAAGTTTTTCGATTGATTAGCTTTTATTGGAATATGGAGCTGATGTAACATTGACGAATAATCGAAAGAAAACAATTTATGAGTTGTGTATTGGTGGAGAATTTCAACAGACATTGAAAAGTAAAGAAAAAAGTCAAGAGAAATATTTCGTTTACTGATTATAAGAGTAGATGTTTGTGCATTTATCGCGTCGGTTGTACCGGTGTTAACAACGGGAAATAGAGAAATGCTTGATCGAGTGATTAGCGATCACGTTGAAGATCATTATACATTGAGGTAACTTTTTTTACAAGAAAAAATTGATAGAGAAATCAAATTTCTTCTGTTTTTAGTTCATTAAATAGCCGGTAAAGATTTTTTAGTGAAAAAGCTATGAAAAAATAGAAGAAATTCTTGTAGATTTATTAATGGAAGTACGTTACTTCATACGGCTTGTTATTTTTCGAATTTTCCCGCTATTCGACGTCTATTAAAACTAAATGTTAATCCCGATGTTCGAGATTTTCAAGGTAGAACAGCTCTTCATCGTACTCGTGATATTCATATTCTTCAAGTTGGTTTTCATTTTCGATCATTTCTCTTTCGAATTTCGACTTATTTTACAGTTTCTCATGGAATCAAACGCTGATGTCAACGCAGTTGACTACGAGGGTAACACGCCTTTGCATACGAAATGTGCCGGAGAACATAATCAAACGATTGACTTGAATGGAATTCGAATTCTACATGAATATGGAGCGGATGTGGATGGATTGAATTCAAATGGAGAAACATGTTTTCAATTAGCAGCAAAAAATGGACATGTAGATGTTTTAGAATTGTTATTTGAACTTGATGAGAAGAAAGTTCGAGAATCAAATCAACTTGCTCAACAGAAATCGAGTCCGTCAACGTTAGCATTAGCGTTGCAATACGATCATTTAGATGTAGCGAGTTGGTAAGTTAAAATAAAAGATCAAATCGAAAGTTTCGAAAAACAACGATTTAAAAATAGGCTAGTCGGACAAGGATTTGAATTCAAACAGAATGAAGCTAAGAATTTAATCAATGATATTCTCATGGAAAAAATACATTCGTATGTTACATTGAATTTTCATTTTACTACGAATGTATAAATTTTAAAGGACAGAACCTGAACGACTTTTACAATTTCTATGCAAACAAGGAAATGAAACATTAGGCATGACCTATGATGAAGGAAATACGTATGTTGAGTTTCGATTTTATGTTCACAAAATATGTGCAATTGTAGTGCTTTGCATTTGGCTGCATCGATGGCTTCAGTCGAGCCACTCAAATTCTTACTCTCACTTGGTTTTGATCCGAATGCAACGAATGAATCGAAAGAAACACCTTTATTTATCGCTGCTCGAACGAATAATATCGATGCAGCTTGTGTTTTGATCGACAACGGAATCGATCATCGAATAAAAAATATTCGAGGTTGCGCTGCATTCGATTACATATCGGATATTGATGAATGGTTAGCATCGAAAAAATTCGATGAAGAAACACATGCACGTCTACGTGCGTATAAATACAAAGATATTCGAACATTAATGTATACTGTATCGGCTAAACTCGATCAATTCGACGCACGTTTAGCGTCAAATCGAAGTTTACATTTACAGAAAACATTTCAGAAATACAATTACGAAATCGAGAAAACGGAAAATGACTTTTTTCAATCGCCACGTTTACGAAAACGATGAACATATCTCATTTGATTTATTTTTTTATTAATCGTACAAGAAAATCACGTTCTTCTTCCTTTGAATAAATTGCACGATTTTGTAAATTCCTTGTTTTCATTTTCAAATTTATTATTATTGATAGAATATGACAAAGAAACCATTAGTTACTTTTCAAAACAAATAAAGATTAATAACAAGCAAAATTGATCACAAAATGGATAAATAAATGAAATTGAAATCGAGCAATAGGGGAAGGATAATGTATCCGAATGTATGATGAAATAATTGTTGTTCTTATTGGTTCGTTTATTTTGAGTTGTTTTTTTTCTCAAGCAACAGTAACTGATTTAGCCAAATTTCTCGGACAATCGACATCATAACCACGTAAAACAGCAATATGAAACGAGAGCAATTGCATAGGTACAACACATAAGATTCCTTGAAGACAATCGACTGTCCGTGGAACAGTTATATGTCGATTGGCTAGTTTAACTAATTCTTCATCATCTTCATTACAGATTAAAATCGGTTGACCACCTCTTGCATGAACTTGTGAATAAGCATTCATACATTTCTAGAGAAAAAAAAACATTTTCTATCGAATGTCGATGAGAGAATACAAATTGTCAACTTACAGATTTAACTGGATCATCCATAATAATCATTACAATTGGCATGGTGTCATCAACCATAGCCAATGGTCCATGTTTTAATTCACCTGCAAGAATGCCTTCCGAGTGCATATAAGTCAACTCTTTGACTTTCTGAAAAAGAAGATTCAATGAAAAGCTAAAAAATACTTCGTTGATCTCACTAGAGCGCCTTCGAGACACGTAGCAAAATTAAATCCTCGGCCCATAACTAACAACGACGATTCTTTGTAGAGAGTTTCAGCAAATTCACGTATTTTATCGTCACAATTGAGTACTTCTTTAATTAATCCCGGTAATTTTTGAAGACCATCAATAATATCACGACGACGAGGTTCTTTCGAAATCGAATCTTCCGATAGAACCAAACCGAAAAGAACAAGCGCGAGAAATTGACTCGTATACGCTTTTGTACTTGCGACACCGATTTCCGGTCCAGCATTTAAATGCACACCACAATGTGATTCTCGCGAGATACTCGAGCCAACTGTATTCGTAAAGCCAACAATAAGTGCGCCGCGTTGTTTGCAATATCGTAATGCTAAGATTGTGTCAGCTGTTTCGCCTGATTGCGAAATAAATATGCAAACATCATCACGAAAAACAGGCGTATTTCGATCGAGAAAATCCGATGCTAATTCAACCATAACTGGTAATTCGGACAATTCTTCGAGCAATTGTCGTGTGGCAACAGCCGAATGATAACTTGTTCCACAAGCAATTAAAATCAATCGTCGACAACGACGAATTTCATTGATATAATCTTTGATACCTCCGAGTACGACTTTTTTCGTCGTGAAATTGACTCGACCACGCATTGTATTAACAACTGATTCGGGCTGTTCGTAGATTTCTTTTTGCATAAAATATTTATAGTTTCCTTTCATAATTTGTTGTAATTCGATTTTTAACTCAATGATTTCTCGAGTTGCCGATTGACCTGATACTTCATGTTGACTTCGATGAATTGTCAACGCACCATTGCTAACAACGGCAATATCATCATCTTCCATAAAGATAACTTGATTTGTATGTTCAATAATCGCACTACGAAAAACAATCTTTATCAATGACGAAAAAATCGTCGAAAGAGACGAGTTATTCACCTGGCATCGGAAGCAAAATAATATTCAATACTGCGATTATTGCCTGTGACAGCTAAATCAGTAGCTGTTTGGTCAGCAATGACTAATGATGGTGAAAAAACTCCGCGTAAATCTAAGCAATCAATCGAAGACAAATTCAATCTCTGTTCGATGAAATCGAAACTAATTTAAATCAATGTCAACTAGAAAATAAAAGCAACCTACCTGTTGGTTCTGGTTCGGCTAAAAAAAACAAAGTTAAGAGATAAGCCTAAGCGAGTTAACATCAACAGTCTTATTCATGCGGACAAAGATTAGTCGAACAAACATTGACAAGCAAAATTACCTTTCGCATGTCGAGGATTTGCAGAAATATCTAATTTCATTTTATCGATTGAATATCAATGACTCATTCGAAAATCACGATCAAAATAAACTCAATTTACCTTTACTAAACATAACAGGAACATGATTCGATACTAATTCATCAGCACATTTAACACCAATTACCATTGGACTTCCACGACTAAACAAACAATTTCATTGAATTTTCGAATGAAATTATATTCTTACCGAGTAGCACATAATTCGCCTGGATAATGAACACTTTTGAATAGCAAAGCAAATGCGCCTTCCTAATGAATTTCAATTTTCGAAAGAATATTAGCGAAATTAAATTTTTAAAAAAACTGCTTACTAATTGTAAACAAGCCATTTCGATTAATTTTAAAAATGATATATTTTCATTTTTATGTTTTTCATAAAGATATTTAACCAATTTAATTACAACTTCAGTATCAGTTTCTGATTCAAATTTATAACCACGATTAATCTAAATACGAACATGATTCGTAATCAACATAGTTTCAACTCATTATTTACGAGATATTGTTTAATATCTTTATAATTCGTAATAATTCCATTATGAACACAAACAAATTGATTGTCATCATCCGAACGTTGTGGATGAGAATTAACAGCACTTGGTTCGCCATGCGTTGCCCAACGTGTATGAGCAATTCCCACATGTACCGTAAATTCACCAGTCCAATCAATATTTTCCAATGCTAACCAACAACAACAACAACAATAAAAACATGCAAATATTTATTTTGTTTTCTTTTTCTCACATTTGACAGCATGTTCAAGTTCTTCAACTTTGCCTTTCTGTCGAACGACAATACAAGCTCGCTTATTACAACCGTTTTCTTCATTGAAATCAGCACCATCGAATGCAATACCAGACGAATCGTAGCCACGATATTCTAAACGATGGAGGCCATTTATCAATATATCTGCGATGAATTTTCGATCACGTTTAACCAAATAATTCAAATATCCAAATATTCCTTTTCAAAATAGAATATCGATACGCATTTCAAGGTGAAAATAATAAATCAACAATACGTACCACACATAATTATTTGATGTGAATCGATTTCTTTTGTATTGTTTAATGAAAAAAACAGAATGAAATGTTTCTTTCTATTTCAAGACAGAAATCTACAACTAAGAGAAGAAAAAGAGCAAATTTATAAATAGAGGAAAAAAAGAAAGAAATGTATGATGAAAAGAAAATTATTTCATCAGACAATATAACGTGGCACAAATGCATAGGACGGCGAACAACACCAAGCAATTTCTCATTCTCTCCATGTATACATTAAGCTAAGCGACAAACGTGATTTATAAGAAGAAGAAGAAGAAAAAAACGAGAAAGAGAGAGAGAGAGAGAGCAAAACGAAGAGAAATATAAATTAAAGAAAAATAAATTTAATGATTTATATGTATGAATCTTACAAACAAATGTAGGGCCTCGAATTAGGGACGAGACATCAAATAGCAACAGATATCATCGATTAATCATTTTTTAGTGATCATGCGGCAAAAGAAGTAGGAGGGACATCGTGCTTTTCATGTTGTTACTCGACATGTTTTTTTTGTTTACCCCCAACAGGTAGGTCGTATTGAATCGAATATATATGAAGAATATGAGCCTTTTGACAATATAGACATTTTGCAAACATCGCAATCTAATCTTTCTTTTGATATTGTTCACACTTGTTGATTAACTGTTTGAAATACTTATCTTACATAAAAGAAATAATTGATTATGACGAAAGAATCTTTTCTGTTTAGTTACATCAATCGAATAAACAGATTAATGTGTCATTCATGAAAATACTATCGAGATAAGTCTTATCATTTAAACAAGCTTGCACAATAAGTCATACATATATAAATATCTCAAATGTTTTAAACAGTTTAAAACAAGAATTTCAATAAACTTCTTTTTTGTTTTATTTGTTTTGCTTCGTTTTTTTTTCGATTTTCTTATTCAGACAGAGAACGGATCGATAATAGACTCTGAATCGAAACAAAGAAAAAACAATAGTTGTTGATCAAGATTTCTAAACATCGGTTTGAACTGGTGGTTCATAATTGTCTGGTCTATCGATACGTTGACCTTTTTCATCAACAGTTGTGCTACCATAACTTTCACCATGCATTTCCATGAGACGTGAAACTGAATTTCAAATCAAACAGTCAAACATTCATAAGAAAAGAAACGAAAATCATAAAACTTACTGTCAAATTTCGGTTTTTTAACGACTTTGACTTTACGGATCATGACGTTTTGTAATGGATAAATACCACGGCAGACTTTTTCGATTTCTGAACCAATGCTATTTGGAATACTAAATTAAGAATAACAATCGATAGATGAATATTCAATAAACAAAAAAAAAGCAGTTAGTTATACAGTTTGTTGACAACATCTTTGAGGTCACTACCAGCGATATCACGAGTCATGATTTCAACCATTTTCTTACGAATAGCTTTGACCTGAACGATAAACAAAGACGCTATTAATCGAGAATAGATTTTGATTGATTCAACAAACTTGTGTATGTTGAGCATAGCATGTTTTTTTGATTTGTCCTCGTATTTTTTGAGTAAAACCAATGCAAAATACACGTAAGAGATATCCATCAGATGTACGAATATCAGCTTGTGCTTCGATTAATGTCTACAAGGCATTTTGTTTCGTATTCACAAGTTGAATTTGAGTTTTCTGTTCATTTTACCTGCCATTTTTTAACGAGCATACGAAGACGATCGGTTGTAATATCCAAACCATGGAAATTAGTTAAACAATAACGACCTTGAACATCTTCGCAGATGAATTTGAATTTACGGTAGCTATCTTCATCATCGAGTTTGTTTAAATCACCGAGTGATACTTCAAATACACGTCCTTTTAAAGCGTCCGAAGCGATTTCTATAGGAAAAATCGAGATTTCATATCATTTGCAGAATTCATCGAATTTCTTAATTACTTGTTCCGGTTGTTCGTGTAACAAGTGTTCGACCAACGTTACGTGTATCGAAATTAGCTGGTGCTTTGATGTCATACCAATCTTTTTTCGAGAATGGATCAGCACTTGAATAGAAAACAAAAAAGCGTCGTGAGAAGTTTTACAATGATAACATACACTTTCTTTTTGCCACCCTTTTTTCCTCCTTTAGTTAAACGTTTATTTTTGCCGATGGCCATTTCTGATGACTAAATCTAGAAATAAGAAAGTTCACTTTGAATCGAATATTTCGGTTTTCTTCGATGAAAAACAACCGGTAAAACTCTACTAAAACATATTCATCCAAAGAATACCATCTGGATAAATCCATATTGACATACATCTGACCTCTATACGAAACAAGTTTGTTAGTCACACATTTATGCAACTGATGTGTTTCCATTTGTTGATTGGCTAGCATTTTATTTCATTACACGCAGCAAGCAGCAGCAGCAGCAGCAGTAGCATTCGTTTAGAGCGAGCGTAGTGTTTTTTTTAGAATAATAATAGTAATCGTGTGGACTCGCTTTTTTGTTGTTTGTCTCAGGAGAAAATTGATAGTGTGTCTGTTTGGATTTTCTTTTTTTTCAAGATATAAACATGGGAAATCAATCGATTTTACTTTTCGTCTTTATTGTCCTACAGTTAATCATATCAAGCCAGTCGCTTTTTTTTCATATACGTGAAACTGATCGTAAATGTTTTATCGAAGAAATACCCGATCAAACGTTAGTCATCGGTAAATATAAAGTTGAATTATATGATGCCAATTCGAATACATATCTGCCTTCGACACCGGGCATTGGCATGCACGTGGAAGTCAAGGATCCTGATGAGAAAGTTATCCTTTCGAAATTATACACAAGTGAAGGACGTTTTACTTTCACTTCAAGTATACCGGGTGAACATGTTATTTGTTTATTTTCGAATTCAACTGCTTGGTTTGGTGGACAACAATTGGTAAATAAAATTAGTCAATTAGATAAACATTTTTATTGTTTTTTTTTTCGTGTTGATTTAGCGTGTTCATTTGGATATTGACATTGGTGAACATGCAGTTGATTATCAGCAAATAAGTGCAAAAGAAAAATTAACTGAATTGCAATTACGTGTTCGACAATTGTTAGATCAAGTTGAACAGATGTATGTGTGATTGAAAAGTGACTTTTTGTATTGAAATTTTTGGTTTTTCAGAAGCAAAGAACAGAATTATCAACGATATCGTGAAGAACGTTTTCGTGCTACAAGTGAATCGACTAATCAACGTGTTCTATGGTGGTCAATTGCACAATTGTTAGTTCTTGTTATTGCTGGATTTTGGCAAATGCGTCATTTGAAAGGATTTTTCGAAGCCAAGAAACTCGTTTAAACATTCTTCATGATTTTCATTTTCAATAGTTAACTTTTCATTTGTCATTCGTCTATTTTATTGTTTTCTCTTCTTCGTCTTGTTCAATCTCAAATAGATTTCAAAGTTTCACATTCCTTGTTCATTTATTTGTTTCTATTTTAGAGAATAAGATTTATATCAATCGAGCGTTCTAACTATTTTGTCTCGGTCATATCAAAAACTTTAGCTCGATGCTCGCTCGAGGTGTTCGAAATGTTATTTATAATTACACCGATGCTCAGCGAAAAGTGCGATCGGCTACATCGAATGATGCTTGGGGACCATCGCCAGCACTTATGCATGAAATTGCCGATTTAACAGATAACGTTGTTGCCTATGCTGAGATTATGCCAAGTTCGTTCGATCGAGAAAATAAATGACATTTCTTTTGTTTTTTTTTCTAGTTATTTGGAAACGTTTGAATGATCATGGAAAGAATTGGCGACATGTTTATAAATCACTTGTTCTGTTAGATCATTTAATTAAATATGGGAATGAACGTGTTACACAACAGTGTAAAGAGAATATATTTTCTATTCAAACATTGAAAGATTTTCAATATGTCGAAGATCAAAAAGATCAAGGTTTTAATGTGCGTGAGAAAGCTAAACAGCTCGTGGCGTTACTCAAAGATGACGAACGTTTACGTAATGAACGTCGAAAAGCTCAAGAGGCTCGCGAACGTTACGTTCGACAAGCCATGGGAATGGATTCCAATGGTTCAGTTACGTACGGTCGACCAGCTGCGTCGACTCTACGACGAAATAGTATTGAAGGAGGCGATCCATATGGTGGTGGTGGTGGTGGTGCATCGTATTTATCAGGTCCGACTACATATCGATCGACGTCGTACAATGATCGATTGTCGACATTTACAGGCAAAGATTTTGTTCAACCATCGAGTCAAGAAGAAGAACAATTGCAAATGCAAATTGCTTTAGCTGAATCACAACGCGAAGTTCGTTGAGACGATTGAAATATTTGAATTGTTTATATTCGATCAATTGTAGGCCGAAGATGAAGAACGTCGACGACGAAATGATGAATTGAAAATGAAAATGGCTTTAGAACGGTCAGTTAATGAAACACCATCGACTACGAACAATTCACAAGTATTAATTAACATTTGAATTCAAAATTCTTGAAAAACAAAAGCACTTTTTATAGTTATTCGATTTTAATTCAAATAATCAACATCTTGACTCGTCGTTGTTCGATACTCGACCAACAACGACAACAAATCTCGGTTGGAATACTCAACCGACAACCAATCCAAGTTTATCATCAACTATAAGTAAGAAGAGATGTTTATTCGATTTTATTTTCATGAATCGATTATCCGAAGTTGTTGTCTTTTTCTTTCTTTAAATAACCATTCTAAGATTCATCATCACACTTATTAGATCTATCCGATAGATACTGTAAAACAATTCTAGAACAACAAAATAAAATAAGTAAAAGAAAAAAAGGACAATGCCGAAGGGATTTGTTTATTATTTATTGGAATTGATGATTTTGTTTTTGTCTTAAAATAATTCGAATACAAATTTTTATTTGTTTTCCTAGATGATCCATGGGCATTTGAGTCAAATAATCAATCAACAGCAAGACAACAGCCAGTCAATGATCCATGGCAAGGTTCAACCACAAGTCCACCTCCAGTTAATTCCTGGTCGTCGAACAATCCGACGACTGATACCAGTCTTTCGGTTAATTTATCCGATCCGTGGGGGGTCTCTGGTGCGAATACTCGACCGACAGCACCAGCTACATCGAACAATACGATCGACAATGAATTAAGTGAATTCTTTGGAAATAATGCGAGTGAGTTATTCAACTAAAAGGATTTAAAATCGAAATTTATGTGAACAATTTTTCAGCAATAACACCGTCAAATAATCAACAAATAACTTCATCTAATCCTTGGAATATATCAAATCCAACTAGCAGCACATCTCCAGCTTATGCAAATGTGTCAACGAACAATCAAGGTAGTAATCTACTTTATCCAACAGCTGCAAGTGGAATCAATACAAGTCCATCGCCATCGTCATTATCCACTTCACGTAAAACACCTGAGAGTTTTCTCGGTGATAAATTCAGCACTCTCGTGAATCTTGATCAACTTGTCACCGATCAACGAAGTATGAAAATCAACAATTCACTTTTTTTTATTCTATTTTCTATCTTTGGTAGATACGAATCCTTTCGGAGCAACTGCCGTACGTACGCCAAATCCATTTTCCAACGCGAATAAACCTCCAACACTCGATCAGCTATCATCAACTAGTGCTCCCTTTGCTAGCACTTCGACTTTACCTCCGCCACTCATACCTTCATCCTACAATAGCAACAACGTTAACAACAATACAAATGTTTCGTCATTTAACACAAATAATCCATTTCTGTGAACAAACACACACGCACACTCTTGCTTTTGTTCTTCTTCTTCGTTTTTTTTTATATATTCTACTAATCCTCCGTTCTGAAAGCAACTTTGTTTTTGTAGTTTTCATAGAGCTTTATCATCTTGCTTTTATTTTTTTTTTGTCCATAGAATCTCTTTCTATTTGTATACTTAACACTTAACATACGTTGATGCAGTGTGTCATGCCTCAATTACTTAGAATATCAACAAAAAAAAATATCCTTGTGTGACGATTTGTTCTTTCTTGTCTCGAGATTTTATCTCTTTGATTTGATTTTGTTTTGTCTTTTTGTACATTTCGGAAATATACAGTTCAAACATCGTTATAGTTCATACGAATAAAATTCTATGTATTTTTTCTTTATATATATATATATTCAATAAAAACAGAATGAAATGAAGAAAACTCAATGAATTATTTTTTAGAAATGACCGAACAAAAGCCAATCGTATCATTTGGTATAATTACCGATATTCACTATACGGATAATGATGATCAATGGAATTTTTCGCAGACATTCGTTAGACGATATCGAAATTCATTGAAATTAGTTCGTGAAGCTTGCGAATATTGGCAAACGAGTTCGAATAAAATCTCGTTTTTACTTCAACTTGGAGATATTATCGATCGTTTATGTTCTCTTGATCAAACATCCAATAAAGCACTTGAGACTGTTCTAAAAGAATTCGAACATTTTCCGACTATTTATCATATTTGGGGTAATCATGAATTTTATAATTTTACACGTAGCCAACTACTAAATGGACCGTTATGTTCATTTGATACGAAGGATATTTCACCTTATCATTATGGAACTATTCAAGTTTCTCCGAATCTGAAAATTCTTGCGATTGATACATATGAATTTAGTCTGTTGGGTATTGACAAAAGCAGTGATAGTTATATTGAAGCATTAAATTTCCGAAGACAATATAATACAAGTGAAAATCTGAATGATACGACTGGTTTAGATGGAAATGATCGAAGACTTGTTGAGTTGAATGGTGCTCTTACAAAGAAACAGCTCGATTGGTTAAGACAAGAATTAAACGAAGCAAAAATTCGCCGAGAAAATGTGATTATCATCGGTAAGAGAACATGAAAGGTATTATTTAAAACAATTTCATTTATTCCTTTTTTTTGTATGAAGGTCATATACCAATTCATCCCGAAGCTACGGATGAAATGGCTTTATTATGGAATTATGAAGAAGTTTTAGAGGTTCTTCAGTCATTTAGTGATGTTGTTTTAGCCTATTTTGCCGGACATTGTCATGAGGGTGGTTATTATCTCGACGATAAGAATATTCATTATTTTACTTTTAATGCTATAGTAGAGTGTTTTCCAGATACAAATTCTTTTGCTACAGTTCATGTTTATAACGAATGTTTAAAAATTGAAGGAATGGGTCTAATTAAAAATTATGAAATACCAATGAAAATCAAATAGATATTCTCACTCGTGTTTTTTTTTCAATTTTAAAAAATAAACATAATTCAAGGCCACATTTAAACGAGAATTCAAAACTAACCTTGAAAATTCACAACAAATCAAAAAGGTTTCGCCTTTTCTACTGTCGTGTAAATAAATTCAATCCAAATGTCTATTTACATTGATATTTAAACTTCACACTTCATCACTACGTTGGCATGTATATATTTAGTTTTTAAGGACAAGAAATGCGTTGATAATGTCGAGAGAAACGAACTAATACTCAAATCGATCGATAAAAGAATTGGTTGCATAAAAGGATTTCTTTTTTCTTCGTTTAAATATCTCGAAAAATGAACATGAACATAAATATTTCTATTCTTTATTCGAAATGTCAATCGTATCTTTTCTTTATTGAAAATAATTCTATCCATTGACACGATTCTTTGTTAATTGTTTACTTGTACCGTTAATTGCAATGCAAATTTGGAGAATAAATCCGATTAAACCAAATATATTCGCAACTAAAACTGTCCAATACACGATCGGATGACAAAAAGCCGCTACACTCGAATGTTTTAATTGAACTGTCATACGTAAGGTCAATTTTATCCAACAAACCTAAATCAAATCGCATTTTCTTTCTCTCGCTCTTCGTATTCACTCAGTCAAAAAGAAAAAAACGTATAATTACTATTCCACTAATCCAGCAAATAAATATCATAACACCAAAAACAATTCCTAATATCGTTCCAATGAACATTCCAATACCTTTGTCAAGTGATAATGATCGAATATGTCGAAGTACTAAATAAGATTTGTTTGTTATTTGAAAGTTTGCAAACGAGAAGCGAAAAATTCTATTTTACAAACGAGAAAATTCGATCCCACGAGCACATAAATCGCAAAATTCAGTAAAATTAGAATACCGAAAAGAATTAAATATAACGGTAGATAAGGTTTGGCCCAACACCAATCTCGATAGGTCAATCCAATTGAAATGAATATCAACGGTACAGTAAGAAGAAGTATTTTTATAATTAATGGTAATTTTTTAAGATTTTCAATCGCAGATTTTATTATTTTTGAAAAGAATTTATCATTATTTAATCGATTAAAATTGCCTATTGGGTCGAAATTATTCGAATTTAAATCCATTGATATCGTGTTTTTTTTTCAAAAAATAAATTGAAAGAATATAGACAAAACAATTTTCAATCGAAAAATCACAATGAATTATTGCCATGGGTGAAAGGGAGAGGCGCGTCATAACACTTCAAATTCGAACAAATCTATTCTATGGGCATTTATTTTCTTTGTATTCATCTTTTGCTTTCAACGAAATCAAATGGCTTCCTCTTATTTGTCTCGAACAGAATCGATGCAAATGATCGATGAACGGCTGTAGTTAATTAAATAGCATAACCTAATTGTTGACCGACGGTCAGCAGTCAAATAAAAAAAAAACGACTATGCCAATCAGTGAAATAAACGAGAGTCCTTTATCGACCGAACAAATTCAATGTCGAGAGAAGAAAGATCATATTTGTATTGTTAATAGTATATTTTATTTGTTGACTAATGAAATAGCAAAAGAATAAATGAACATGTTGTCAAACCGTTAATTACTAGTCAGTTCATATCGTTTGTTTGATCTCAAAAAGAAGTTAAACGAAATAGATGTTTTTTTTTCACAACTAAAAACTCATCAATTTGAAATCGACTAATTAGATAACGATATTTTTTGACAGATTTCTGATTGTTTTATAATTCAAACAAGATGATCATAATGATATCTATTTCTCATCGTACGGATTTCGAATCTCAATGTAATACATACACACATATGTGTATACGTTATATTTAGACATATTAAATAGATAACGAATACCATGCCGGCTTTCATAGCTGCGCGGTCTATTCGTTCAAAATGATAAAGTGTAAGGAAAAAAAATGAATGTCGAGTCAAAACGAAGAAGAGAGAAAAAAAACGCATATTCATGTACATCCGGTAATAAATATCTCTCGTCGTCATCGTCCATCGAATCTCCTTTTTTTCGCCTCGATTTTTTCTTCGTTGCTCACTGATGTGTGATAGAGAGTCTATTCATTGCTAGAAGATACGCGAGCGGCAAAGATATAATTGAACCAGTGCATATATCTATGTACGTATACGTGCATATGTTTTGTAGTTGCTTTCATCATTCAAACATTTTCGTAGAATTCTTCCATTTTGTGATTCGATCGAATTTCTTCTTCTTCTTTCTGTTGACGAAATTTCTTGACCGTCTGTCATGTCACTTCTATGTATACATTTGATTAGACGAATCATCTTAACTGAAAGAGAGAGAAAGTGAATTTTACACTTGACCATATATGTGTCTATATATATCCACACAATGATTATTTTTCTTTTCTCGTCGTATTTTTATTTCAGAATTAACAGTGAACACAAGTTTAAATCAGACATCGAAAACCTCGCACTGATCATATCGCATCAATCATGCATAAGAGCAAAGTCGTAAGTTATTTGTTTTATTATATTACTTTCAATTATTCACTTATCCGTAAATAAATGATGTCAAAATGTAACTTCAATAGACAGTGTGTGTGTGTGTGTGTGTGTGTATATTCGCGTCTAAAATTGCGCGTTACATACATTCTTCTTTTCCGATTTGATTACTTGTATAACAAATAAATGCAAATAGAAACTTGTTCATACTGCCAATTCTTTACATCGTTAAAGATAATAATGAGAATAAAAGTAAATCTCAATCACGTAATCAGCAATGATCAAAAAAGAAAAATTCAAGATTCGTTTCTTTTTCTTCTTTTCTTTTGTTTTGTATTTGAACATTCTGTTCTCGATTTTTTTTCTCTCTTTCTCACCATCAATGTCTTGTACTCATACATACATTAGTGCAATTTGATGAAAGATTTAACATATATAAAGAATACAAAGAACGTATTCTCGCATATTTCTCTCTTCTTTCTCCCTCTGTCTTCATTTTGTCTCTCTAGGACAGCCAAAGAAAAGAGAATAAGAGAGAAAGAGATGGTCAATCAGACTGAATGTTAGTTGTGCATTAAGAACAAAAACAAAAAAGAAGTAAGGGAGACTATCAGTTTGAGAAACAGACATTCGTCTCTCGGCGACTGTCCTTCGAGTATTGATGAATTGATTGAAGTTTTTTCATTTTCTTCTTTTTCTTTTTCGTTGCCTGAACAAAAAAAATGAGATTTTTTAATCGAATCTATTTCATTTCAAGGTAAATACAAAACGTGAACGTCGTTCGTCAAATAATAAAAATCAGAATAATAACAATAATAATATATCTAAGCAACCACAAACAGATTCGTATTCAACTATCAGTGCTCTCGTTACGGGCTTAACAAGTACACAAGCCAACATGTCTGATCAAGCTGATACATTAGTTATTAAACCAACATCTATCGAAATAAAGAATGTACATGAAAATGGAAATCATTCGCCATCGAAATCTTTGAAAGTTAAGATTGGCAGTGAAAATGGAACCGAAACTAATGGCCATCATCATCATCATCCTGTACCTTCTCCGACTCCCAAAGCACCTGTTTCAGTCGAAACACCCGTTGTTTCATCATCGATCGATGAACAAACGAATAAACATGATGAAAGTAGTAGTCATTTGTCATCGACATCGTTTCTCGATGAAAATCCTTTGGCTAATGGTGGTGATAGTGGCTTAGCATCTGAACTAAACACGGCAACAAATAGTGGTACTGAAGCTGAGAAAACCAATGGCGATGATGAAGTTAGTTCGGCAAGTATTATATCTGCTGCACGTCTCTTGGAAACGGATACTACCGATGTCAATGGCAAACGTGATTCGAGTCCATCGAGTGGCGTTGTTATTCCCGAAGAGAAACGTGTTACTGATCGTGTTAAAGTGTTTGAAGCAGCTGCGAATAATGAACAATCAACATTGAAAAAACAGCCAACAAAAAATGGAACACAAAAGAAAGGATCGCCAGCCGGAGCTAATGATAATAAACAAAATGGTAAACAAACACAACCACAACAAGTTTCACCGTCGACACCCGATAGTATTGATACTTCATCAGCATCGGAATCGAAAACAACAACAACAACAACAACAACATCATCGAAAAATAAATCGAAACGTCCATCATTAAAAAAACAAATACAAAATCTATTGAAAATCGAAAAGCCAACATCATTCGATGATTCATTAATCACCGAAGAACAATTAAATATCGTAACTGGTAAAAAATCGAATACACTTCAACCAGCACGTACAAAAGCAAATCATGGCAAGATTTTCATCAGATTGAAATCTAATCATTAAAATGATTTATTTTCATTTAGATTCAACAACAACAACAACAACAACTAATAAACGTTCATCGCCAACATCTTCTCAACAACATAGTCCAACAAATCGTCCGGATTCAACAAAGAAACGTTCGCCGCCGCCATCAACGCCGACAAAACGACCATCACCGAGACAATCACCAGCAAAAAGTCAACAACATTCTCCTTCATCATCTCATGTCACTGAATTTAATATGAAACCGATTGTTGAACCACTTGAAATTCGTATCGAATCCAATGTAACAAAGAAAAAATCACCCTCGCCAACAACGAAAACTTCAAGTAATGGTTTATTAACAAGTGAAATTGAACAACGACGAAGTTCAACAGGTGTATCAAAATTAATTCATACATTTCAAGGTAATCCCACTCAAGAACTTGAACAAACAGTTCTTGTTCCACGATTACGAAGTCCAACTCAAGCAGACAATGTAAGTTAATGTTTTATTTTTCTTCTTTCATTTTCCCGTCAATTGATCATTATTAACTAATAGATCACTTTCGTTCAGGATGAACGAATTCTTCTCGTTGATTTTACGAATGATTTACTTTTTCTTCTTGTTCATACGAAATCACGATGATGAAGGAAACATAGGAGAGAGAAAAAAAATGATTGACGCGTTTTTGCATATGAATTGACATGCCACAGGCGTGAAAAGTATTATTCTTAAGAGTAAAAGTGCTTATAAGTAATCTTCAAGCTTCGTTTTCTTCGTCTTTTCGCTTTGTAAATCATATATCGGGACGTTATAAGTGCTTGCTAATCTTTTATGAATAAAGATGTTCAAAATGTTAGTGAACACTATTGAAAGATCAATTGTTCTTTCTAATCGGGCCTGTAATCGAATATCATTTGTTATATCATAATCTTGTTCAGTCTCAAGAATTTCATTAAAGATCGTCTGTGTTAATTAAAACTTGAATGTCTTCACTTTCTCTACGCCTTTGGATATCGAAACATGGCTTCGTTTGTTCGTTGTTTTTTCAGTCTTCATATTCGCAGGATTTAATCAATGCAATAATATGCTTCTTCTTCTTCTTCATCTCCGATCTTGCCGACTTAAGTCAATAGAAGATTCTTGATATTCATTTCATATACATATATATGTAGATTGAACATGTTTATTGTACAATTCTTTTATTCGTTTTCTTGATACATATACAGAATTCAGTTCTCACGCGTTTTTAATGAGATATTATGATGAACGAAAGAACAAGAACGTGTACATGTATCGAATACGATGATCTATGCATGTCACTCAACGGACATCCAATCTCTCCTTTTCTTTTTTATGCATGTATGTATGCCTGTGTGTATGGATTGCGTGCTTCTGTACAAGCATGAAAGACAGTAGTAGTGATGATGATAATGATAATGTTGTGTAAATCTTTCGTTTTTCTTTGCGATCACTGATCGGCGACAAAATATCAATATGTCGTCTATTTGAATGAGATTATTTTTTGAAGTTGAAATAGAAAATAATAGATGTATGTATTGGTTTTGGTGATAGACAAGAGAACAAAAAATGAGTAGGCGTGGGGCGACATGATAGAGTGACCAAGAAAATTAGCTTTAACCTGCGGTGCATTGACGCGTGGAAATTAGTGAATAGTTGGAGGACATATGTACTTATTAAATATACAAGATCAATGATCAACTTAATTTTAATGAAGAACACTGTGAAGAGAGAAAAAAAAAGATTGAACGATGAAGATTTTAATAACGAATAGTCGATTCAAGTTATATGACGACTAATGGTGAAAAGATAGAAATTTAAAGGACGAGAATATATTTCGAGATAAATAGATATCAGATTGATAGGGAATATCATTTCATTTTCTTTTTTAATTTCTTTAAAAATACGATGAAATATTTGCACTTTTTTTTCCTCGTTCGTCGAAGGTGTTATCAAACTGTTACTCTTGACTGATTAGTTAGGGAAGTACACCGATGATGATGGTGATGATGATTGATTTAACACGATAAGATAGAAAATGATGAGCTATTCGTTTGAAGGACGAAGTCAAATTGAAGATGAGGAGACCATCGCATCAAACAATGATATCGATCATTGCAAAATGTGTAAGCCAAACGTGAGAAAGAGAAAGTAAGAAAAAACCTAGTGAAATTTGCCTAGGTGAAGGAAGGTCATTTGAAGAATATATATATATGTATGGTGACATATGCCCTCAATATTTAGGTGTAAAAAAACGAACATTGTGATAAAGCATACTTTTTTTCAATGATTACTGTTTGAAATTTGAGATGTATTGAAACATACGTGCCGTCACCAACGATGAGTCTGATAGAAGAAGAACACCAACGGAACAGTCGATTCAATGGTATAGTTGAAACGATAGCCTTGGAAAAAAATCAATACGACCATTTGATTTCGATATAATTAACTATTGACTTAAGCTCCAATCGAGATTATAACGATAGTGAACAGAGATGAAGAAATATTTGCCTTACTATTGATAGTATTATTTTCTATTTGCTTATTATGTGACTTTGGCAGGTGCACGAGTCTTTGCACAATTTAACGAGATGTTTATTTCTCAGACAGACATTTAGCGGGTGGATACAAAATGGATACAGAAGAGTCGAGATCATCATGAATACATAATCTCCAATGAATAGACGACATTTGTCTTTGATTTTTCGCACATCTGAACAAACAACATAAAACGCGAGATATTTGTGAATTTCACAGTGAAAAAGAGCAAAAAGATCTATGATTGAAGGGGAAAAATAAATCAAAGTATTAGCTTTTGTCTACAAGACAAAATCACCATGAGAAATTACACAAAAAAAGAAAAAAATTCAATATTTTTTCTTTGTTCAAACAACAACAACAACAGCAAAAACAAAGGAAAAAGAAAAAAAGAAAATTAACTGACATTTTTTTTTCTATCGATCAGAACATTCTCAAGTGGTTTTCGCTAATAATATTCTCCATTTCTTCTAAACCGCACTTTTCTTTTGTTCTTCATCTTCATTTCTCTCTTTCTCTTTCTCTGTCTCTCTGTCTCTCTGTTTCTCTGTTTCTCTTATTGACACAGAGGAAGTATGATATAAAACAATAGTGTGAGTAACAAGTCTTCACCTTGACGGTGTGTTGTAAAGAAAATAAACAAGAGAGAAGAAAACGACAACACGAACATTGAAGTTTGTCTACTTTCAATTAACAAAGACGAACGACATCAACATAACGACAAGTAAAGAAAGGTGAGTGCGCTTGTAAAAACATCTTTCAAAACCTTTTTAAAAAATTGGACTGCATGACTCTTCACTTAGTCTCAGTTAAAAGCTCTTTCGTCTTTATCGATGTTTAGATTTCATTCTTTATGTTCTTCACTTTCGAACCTTAAAACTTTTATCATATTTATCCTTTTTTCATCTTCATCATTTTCTTTCTTTTTTTTCTTCGACAAAAAAATTTTTGACGTATAATGAAATAGATTGAGGTAACTTTAATCGTATATTTGAAGAGGACAAAAACGAAATAGAAAAGGATCAAAATCATCGGATTGAACAAATGAGAAATATAGACAAAAAAAGAATGATGGGCGGTTATGTATATCGACTCGAGAAATGTTTTCATAGGGATCATCTATTAGACAACAAAAATGTACAGAGACAGCTTGCAGACAGACCGTCGTCGTCGTCGTCTGTATAACACTAAATCAAATAAATCTCATTCAATTAGTTCGAAACGAATAAAATAATGAGTACTCTTGTCGTTTTGTTTTGTTACAAATGAAGATGAACGGAAATCAACATCGAGGTATACATCGTTTTCTTCTTTTTTTTTTCTTCTTTTTTAATATTATTATTAATTTTACATTCAACAGATGATATACTTTCATTCGAAAGGATCTATCGAAATGAATGAATGAGTGATTTAATTATCGTATTCATAATTTCACAGATGTATGCCATTACTATTAAGTAGAGAGAGAGAAAAGAAACATGTCATTCGTCTGTCGAAAATAAACTCATAAGTTTCAGCTGATGATCTTTTGTTAATAAACAGAGAGCGATTTTATTGATAGATTTCCTTTTTTTTCCCTCTTCGACTTATTTCTTTTGTACTCCTTCAACATTGTTTCGTTGAGTCTGTCCTTGGAAATGAGAGAGAGAGAAAAAGAAACAGTAGAAGTGCATGAACACTACGGCTTGTTGCCACGTATTTTGATTGTAATCGAAAAAAAAGAAACACTTTCTGTGTATTTCAATCAATGATTGAAATCAAACCGCACAATAACAATCTTCTCACTTTCGTTTCTTTTTTTTTCATTTTTTCTCGGACATGAGCAAAAAAAACAATAAAAAAACGCACGTACAGAAAAGAAATTGGAAAGAATTGTCATTCGATGAGACGACAGACCGTCTTAAAAAATAAACTATCAAAAAAATAATGGCAAACCAGAGAAGCACCGATCGATAGAAATATTCTTAATCGGATTTTTTTTATCAACTTTCTTTATTTGTTCTGCTGCTTGAATACAGAGGATCGAACGGTGAAAAATAACAAATAAAAATAGCGATAATAACCAGGTAGATTTTTACAAAATTTCTTCTCTAGCATAAATGTATATATATATATATATATCAGTTGTTTTGATTAAGACGAAGACGCCATATCATGTATCGAAACACGTACGAGATTAATTTTTTAACCTTGTTGCTTCGATTTTATTTTATTTTTTTCCCTTTAAATTTATAAGATGTAAAGCGAAGGAAAAAAGTTAGGTTTCAACTTTCAATCTTTTTTTTTCTCTGTACTAATCAACGTCTACATACTTATAAATGAATATATATATATATACGACTATTTGCGTGCAAGCTTAGCGGAAGCGACGCCTAATGATAATCCCTTCGTCTTTTACTTGCTGTCGTCACTTCGAACCATGTTCTGTGTATTTGATTTTGCTTTCTTAATGCTTTTTTCTCCATATTCTTTCTTCTTCTTCTCTCTCTCTATGTGCTTTTTTCTTACGTCTCTACTTCTGTTACTCCCCACTTAACAATCAAATTTTTTCCTCTTCGTTGCCGGAAAAGAAACTTGTTGTTCACATTGATTGAATATGATAAGAAGAAGAAAAAACGCATCATCAATTGCTCATCTTCCACGAGCAATCAGTGTAAATGTCTAACATTTCGTGTTCGCGAAGGTACTTGTAAGCTTCTAATTTAAGTCATAATTGTCTATTGCAATCATCATCATCATCACTTCCACATGTGTATATCAAGAAATAAGACAGAGAAAACAACAAAAGCAAAGGTCTTTGTCCATTATGCTGAGATATGCACACACACATATATGTATGTATGTATGTAGAAAAAATCACCTGTGCTCTAGGCTCTGTTTGATAGATGTAGGATGTCAAACAATTAGACATGTAGAAACAGACATCAATCGATCGATTGATAGAGAAAAGGAAAACTACACTGACAGCGATCTAGATAATTATACTGATAAGAAAAACCTTATGCAAAATGATGCCATTCAGCCTTAATGAGAAAGAGAAACAAACGAATGTTTAACTTTGGAAAACCTTCCGTTTTTCCTGTTATTATTATTATTATTATTGATCTTGTTGTTTTTGTTGTTGTTAGCATAGAGTAGGTTGATATTGAATTAGGGATCAAAGATGATATTATATATGTGCTCAGGTGTCAATTTCTTGGTTTTTTTCTCTCTTTTTTTGTGGTTTTTTCATGCTCATTCTCTCATATTTGTCATTTCTGGTTAGTTTATTCTCATTTCTGGTGCCATATATACATTAGTATTCACCAGTCGCTTTTGTCATTTTCTCATTTCATATTTTTTTTCTCGTATATATATATATATATATTACACTTGTATAAATACGTGTCTATGCGCGTTATGTTTAGTATGCGTATGTGTTTGAAAGGACCATTCGCGGCAATAGTGAGAAGATTTGTACCTTAACTGTTCGTTCTTCTCATCCGTTACATATGTGTACATGTGTATACATATGTAAAAAAAATATCAATTATAAGTCTATTACCGTTATGAGTATATGTTGTTGTTCATTTGTGAACGACGATACAACTTCGAAGGCGTCCCGTCTCGTCATCCGTGTAACATTTCTTCTTTTTTTTTAAATAATTTTACTCAATCAATATATATGATAGAAAAAAAAAACAGAAAGATATTTCTTCATTTCCTTTTCAGGTAATAACATCTGGTGTAACACAAATTGAAAGTACATCGAATACTGTTTCGGACTCGACAGCACCATTATTAATCAATTCTGCACATTCAATTACTAATACAAGTGTTCCTTTAACAACAATATCAGTAACAGCACATAGTCCAATGTCTTCCGGTGTTGGCGAAACGGTGAACACATCGACACGTTCAGTATCAATTGAATCAACTACACGAGCTCGTTCGAATGTTCGAGATACGTCACCCTATTCATCATATTCATTATTAAATCAATCAACAAATGCCCAAGTAACTGATAATCTACGTGTTCAACATCAACGTGAAAAACAAGAATTATCGGAATTAAACGATCGTTTTCGAGGTTATCTCGATCGTGTTAAAGTTCTCGAAAATAAAAATGCGAAATTAACTGGTCAACTCGACGATGTCACCAAAGCATGGGGTTCATCGTCTCAAGCGATCATATCTCAATATTCAGCACCATTGGATCGTCTTCGACAAGAACTCAACGAAAGCATGGTCGACGAAGCCGATCTACAAACACGTTTACGTCGTTCACATTATACAATCGATAATTATCGTTCATTACTCAATGATGAACGAGCTTGGAATGATCGTCAACAAGAAAAACGTGAACAATTGAAATTAGAATACGAGCATTCATGTGCTGAATTAGATGCTTTACAAAAATCGTACAAACAAGTCGAAGATCAATTGAAAACTTTACTTAAACAACGAGATGATTATCTTCAAGAAATCGAACAATTAAATGAACAATCTTATAAAGCAACAATCGATCGAATTAAATTAGATTTACAAGTTCAAACACTTCGAGAAGAAATACCATTTCTCAATGATATTCATGCACATTTAATCAGTGAATTCGAACAATTAAAACCAAGTAATGGTATTGATACACAATTATTCTATCGACAAGAATTAGAAAAAGCTATTCGTGATATTCGTCGAGATTTTGAAACATTACATTCGGCACAACGAAAAGAAATGGAAGATTATTATAATGTTAAGATTGAAGAAATTCAAAATGATGCCAAGAAACTTCTACCATTACAATCTCGACAAGATGAATTATTGAAAATGGCCGAACAAATCAAGGCAGCGAAATTCGAATTAAACGATTCGCAGAAATCATTGATCAACGAAAAAGAAAAATTCAAAGATTTACAAGATCGTCTTGGCAAACTTGAAGAAGAATATAATTACGTTCGTGAACAACGAAATGATGCTAATGATGCTATTAACAAAGATTTAGTACTTGCACAAGAACGTATTCAACAATTAACAGGAGAAATCGATACGATCTTACGAAGTAACATTACATTGGAATCGGAAATCAATGTCTATCGACGATTATTGGATAGTGAAACAAAACGTCTTTCACAACAACCCGTCGAACCAGTTCAATCGCCTGAACCAGCACCACCTTCATTCGGTAGTGAACTCGGCAAAGTTTTCAATAAAAAAATCAAAAAAGGTCCCATTGCTATCAAAGATTGTTCACCTGATGGCAAATGTATTACATTAGAAAATAGTTCAACTGATAAAGATGTTGATGTTTCAAATTGGGTATTAAAACGACGTGTTGAAGGTTCAGCAGAAATCGCCTATACAATTCCATTTGGCTTGACAATGAAACACGGTAGTGAATTGAAAATCTTTGCTCGTAGTGCACAAAATGCACATCATCGACCACCATTACAAGTTGTTAATGATAAACTTGACTCGTGGGGTATGGGAACGGAATGTGAAACGAAATTATTCAACGAACAAGGAGAAGAAAAAGCTTCACATTCACAAAAAATTGTCTTTGGTTCGGAGACAACACGTAATTTACCTTAGTAAGTTTTGCATCTGTGAAAGTCAGATAATAGATCGAATGCTCCTTAACTCACCTACTACCTAATTTTTGTTTGAGTAAATCAATTAATAAAACAATTTCTGATTTAGCAATCTGAATTGGCCTCAGTGTAAGTGAAATATTTCTTTGCGGACAAACGACACTCCTCCTCATCTTTCTCTCTCTCTCTCTCTGTTCAATGGCGGCGGCGGGGCGCGATTTTCATTTTGCTTCTATTCGCATGGAAAAGTTCAATCTTTTGCATGAAAACAAAACTTTATCCAAACAAAAATATATCAATTGTTCTTTTGATTTTTTTTAGGAATTTAATGACAAGAGAAAATAATGAAGAAGAGCGAGTGACTAAATATCATGACGGCACGATTTTAAATTTCGAACATATTTATCTTTGCTCTATTTATTAAAACGATATGTGTAGAGAAGATTTTATTTGATTTGATTTCTTTTGTCTTTTGTCTTTGTAAATAAGAATGAAATTGTTTTTTTTTAAATCAAAATGATAATCATCAACAACGACGACGACCAATTCGAATATTTAACAAAACAATACATTCTTTTTTCTGTCTCGCTTTTTTTGTCTTTGAATCTGCTTCTTCTCTTTTTTTTCGTCTTTTGTCTCTTTATAGTAGTTGAATTTAATGATTTATCATCTTATATAATTTTGTTCATTGTGGCAGAATAGTTTTTCAATTTCTCTCTTTCTCTCTCTTCTTTATCTGTTATTTTAATTTTGGCTGCTTGCTTTCTCGTCTTGCTGTATCTCTTTTCTTCTTCTTCTTCTTCTTTCTCTCTTTTTTGTCTCTCAATTGTCTGTTATATTAGTGAGGGTTATCAATGTCCCTCTTTTTGAATTTCCCAGGCCTCTTATCAACATTGTTCACTCGCGCGCTGATTTCTTCTTCTTTTACCAAAATAAAATTCATAAAGTTTAATAAATTAATATTATCGAATTTTTCTATTCATATTTTGTTTGGCGATGATTGATGTGTCTAAAAGTCCGGATTAAAGATTAAAAAGAAAAAAAGCAAAAATGAAATTGAAAAAATGTGAACGTGTTCTTGCCGATTTATATCAAATAACGGTATTAATAATTCATACCGATGACATTGCCAATCTGTTATGTAAGAACGATTGCCTCGAAGAAAAACAATATTTGACATTTGAGCAGACTGAAGGCACTTCGTTGTGAAATTTTTAATTAAACACGATGGTTATAATACACCGCTGAAATTTTCTTGTTTTCTACTGTTAATCGATTCATATACGTCAAAAGAATATTTAACCGATCAAATATCTCAATGAGACGAAATCTGAGACGATTCATATACTCACTTCTGACATAAAGAAAATAAATTGAAATCCAGTAATCCTCATATAGAACAAAAGATCGAGATAAATACTGACATATTCAATTCGTTTGTCGATTGTTATTTCTTCTTGCAGCATTATTCTAATGATGTAACAGGATAAATGTCAAAAAATACGACAACAACAAATTGTTCGATTGATCTATACTCTGTTTGAGAAAACATCAATCACATCATACGTCAGCTGTCATATTAAGCAAAAGGCATATTTATTCTTTTTCTCTCCCTCACTAATTATGCCTTAAACTGGTCTGTTTGAAAGTTCAAATGAAATTGTTGTCAAAAGTTTAAGACACCTTCGAATAGCGTAATTAAAGAAGCATGCGTGTCGATAAACGATAATCACAGATGTAAAAGAATGTTTCTTGTGTTTTCTGTCATGCTTGATCGCTAGTCAATCGATTTAAAGGCGTGTTCGATTTCCTTTTAACATCAAACAAGTGACCATCACCACCTCATTTTCAATAGCAAAGATCAAATAAGAAAATCATTAAATCACCGTGTTTTCGCAGAAAAGAGAACATATGTAGCTATGTATATATATATATTCGTTGAACAAAACTATTTCTCTATCATTCAATATGATATCAAGACAAGAAGTTAACATTGTTCTCAACACACTTCTTCAATATAAATATCTTCAACCAGTTAATCAACTTTCTTCGAAAATTAAACTTCATTATTCAATCAAATTACTCCAAGTAATTGTTTTTCATTGAAATTCTTCAATTTATTTTCTTATTATTTCAAGTTAGCTAAACAATATGATTTATCTGATGAAATTTTCATTCGTGCAAATGCTCTTCTTCATAAATATCTTCTTTCAACTTGTTGCATCGAATTAAATGATTCTCTTCTTATTGCTTGTCTATCTTTGTCAACAAAATTATCTCAACATTCCACAATGACATTCTTCAACAGTGAATCAACAATCGTAAGTCAATTGTTGAATGCATTTGTTTGTAAATAATTTCTTATTTAGATGAACGAAAACATCATTTGTAATGGTGTTGATTGGGATATCGATGTAATAACATCTGTTCATTTTGTTGAAGCTATATTATTGCATCTAAATGATTGTGTAATCAAACATCAAATTCGAAAATTAACTTATGAATTAATAGTTATGTGTTTGATCAATGTTGATTGTTTGGATCTATCGATATCATCGTTAGGAATCGGATGTTTATTGATGATTTGTGAATTGTTAAATTGTTGTGAGATAATTCCTGAAGAAGTATTCGAATGTTTCAACGATCAAATTGATTTATTAGAAATATGTTTTCATATTCGACAAATTCTTTTCACGAATGACTCAAATGAATTCGAATTGTACAAATAATATTTTATACAACAGTATCGATAATCCAAATCTGTCTCTCTATATATATTTTAAAAAATCTTATATTTATTTTTGAATATAAATTGTATCCGTATTATCTAATGTAATAAATATTCGAATATTTCTTGATGAATGCACTTGATGACTAAAACGATAACGTAGATTATTTTCGTACTCGTACAATGTTTTAGGCGAGATCAGTCGAGTGTAAACGCCTTCGTACCCAGGGGAAAATATAAATAAATATTCGTCAACAAGATTGTGGGTTGTTTAATACATTCGACTGATTGAATACATCAATTACGCAAATGTAGTTATTTTTAGAGAAACGAAGTTATATAAGAGGAGTTTTTTTTTGCTACAGATACATCATTTACAAATATCTTCAATTTTTATTATATACTATAACATTTTTAAGCTGAATAATGTCTGCTTTTGATGGAAATCGTGATGGTTTTATTAACGGTGCTGAATTTAATGATGCACGTGAATTTGCAGCTGGAGATGTCAATCGCGATGGTGCATTGAATCGTGCTGAATTC
>Ga0209930_1001169_pt1 | contig 45217 bp, 66 predicted proteins | sample ThiBiot_500_biof_2_FD_183948 | JGI IMG/M metagenome (GOLD analysis project Ga0209930, IMG submission 183948) | Wastewater bioreactor microbial communities from Cape Town, South Africa - Thiocy_cont_500_biof (SPAdes) | ecosystem: Engineered > Bioreactor > Thiocyanate-remediating >...
AGTTCTATTCCGAAAAGCAAAATCAATCATATTAATGCGGCTCACTCTCGATCGATTGTTATTTACTTAACATATTTATCGCGAATTAAGATCTAGCACACAGAATTATTCGAATAAGAAAATAATTGCATGTTTTAGTGATGGGTGAAAGATATGAGCTCAAATCATTTGTAACGTTTTTTGTTTTTTGCTTTTCGACGAACTCTAATCAAATAAGCGTTTGTCTCTGTCGATCGATTCGTAGCGGAAAGAGGCCGGTAGAATTTTCAAATGGAAATTTGATTTAATTTTTCGGTTCTGCACACACATTGAAACAGAGAGTAATAGCAGCAGTCCTACTATCAGACAAAACCGTTTTTCTTTTTTTTTCTTCTACTGATCGGACGGTTCGATTCGATTCGATAGTTGTTGAAAAAAATAAATAACATCACATTCATTCATTGTGTTCGATCGATTAAAACTATATGCAGATCGTTCAAAATGATCGGCATCTAGCGGTCTCTATGAACGATTATATACGTACATGAATTCTTCCATTTCTATCAAGTTACATCCTTTTCTGAGCCTAATAAAACTCACTCACTCACTCACTGTTGTTTAAGGAAAGAGAATTTTTTTCTTCACCGCTCGCAATTTTTCTTCTTCTTCTTCTTCTTCGTCGTCTTTCTTTTTTTTCTTCTTCTCTTGTTACTTTCTTTGTTCGCTTTGGTAACAAAATAACATAAGATTCGTTCGAATGGTGTCACATTTGACATATTCTATTATTTAAGATGTACGTACATTGAAAATTTACCATACAATCTAATCGTTTCATTTTTAGATTTCATTGCAAATGAATTAAGATCAACAAGTAGAAATCATCTTCATTAGAATTAATTAATTAATTTTTTTTAATTTATTTATTCACTAGTGGGAACATACTATGTCGAGTATGATTATACAGCTAAATCGTCCGATGAATTGACGATACATAAAGGAGAAATAATAACTGATGCTGTGCCAGCCGAAGAAGGATGGCTCAGAGGCAAATTAAGAGACAAAATTGGGTTTGTTCAAATTTAATTTTCAATGAATATTGAAAACGAATTTATTTATTTTTCATTGATTAGACATTTTCCTGAGAATTTTGTTTCGGTAAGATTGATGAATTTTGAATATGTTATCGAAAATTAAAAAAAAACGAACTTTTCATATAGGCAATACAAAAAGAAAAGGCCAAAAATCGAACATTTCTACCGAATTCAAATGAAAATAAAAATGATACCATTCGTCGACGTCCATTTTCTAGTTCTGAATCTCGTAACGACTCACTTTCTATCATTATCATTGTCTTATTGATTACATTTTAGCTATGCAAGATGGCACATTGTTTCAAGTTCGTGCTGTTTACACTTATCTACCTCTTCACGATGATGAAATGTCGATTAAACCGAATGATATTATCAATGTTATTCGAGTGGTTTGTTTGAAAACGAAAATTTTTTTCTTTCGAATGTCATGTTATGTTTAGGCTGAAGAAGGTTGGTATGAAGGTATTCTCGATGGTAAACAAGGTTTATTTCCATCGAACTATGTAACACGTATTCACGATGAAAAACAAAAAGCAAATCAGTCCACTAAACAGAAACCTGTCAGTGGCCTACGTACACTTGTTAAAAATGAAGCAACAAAAAAATCACCGACAATTAAAGCACGAGTTCTTTATAATTACAAAGCAACAGCTAGCGATGAATTATCATTGACTGTCAATGATATCATTACAGTTCTAGATAAGAATCTCGATGATGAAGGATGGTGGAAAGGTGAACTTAACGGATGTATTGGAGTTTTTCCAGGTTAGATTTCTTGTTGTTGTTATTTGCTTTCATGCAACGTATTTCGTTGTTCTTTTTTTTGCACAGATAATTATGTCGAAGAGATCTCCAGCACGACAGTAAAAGAAAAACAATCGTTCTTAACACGCAAAAAAGACATTAATTTTCTATTAGACTGTCAAACAACGACCGCACACACCTGAAGTAGCAACTAAAAATCCTACCAAAGCTAAATCTTTGACTGACGGTAGTGCTTTTTTTTCTTCTACTTTTAACAAAAACACGCGCATGCAAATCGATTTAGATACATCTCATAATGATTCTCAACATCAATTAAAAGCATCAGTGACGAACAGTGACGAAGAAGGTTAGAGTTCTTTGCTTGATTTTTCTAAATGACTGATAATACGCGTCAATTCTTAAGGACATTTATCACGAGATCATTACGACAAAAATGAAAACAATCGAGCGAGACCATCATCGGCTAAACGACCTCCATCGGCATCGAATAAAAAAGTTCGTGTCTCATTTTTCTTCATTCAATTGACATTTGTTTGTTCATCTAGGAAAATGGTTTGAATAAAACCATAGGCTCATTAGACGATATAACTCGTTTGCAAAATTCAGATCATAAGGTTTTTTCGATTGATTTCATTTGATTGTTCATCAAAATTCTTCGCTTTAGATCGAACATAAAGTTCATACTCCATCACCTCCAACTGTTCAACGAGGTAGAATTCCCTCAAGAGTTTTTCTTTTTCTCTGATTGTCTTCCTTTTTCAAGATCCAGGTCAATTAGAGTCACCTCGTTACGCTAATCGTTCGTTATCTCTAACAACTACATCGATATCAAATGGTACGACGAGTGATTTTCAATCGACAGCAACACTCGAACAATTACAAAAAGATATGTTGAAAATGAAAAATTCATTCGACGAAATGAAATCGAAATTTACCGAACAAATTCACGATTTAATCACTGAATTAGACGAAGAGAAAAAATGTCGTGCCAATCTACAAATTGAACTCGAACGTCTACAAAAGCTCGTTCAAAAATCGACCAAAGTCAATTCTTAAATTGAAGGTCTTCCGTTTTTCTTACTCTTAAACATTCCTCTAGTTTAGTTTTCAATCAATGTATTTTCTTCTTTTTTTTTGTAAAAATCATTATTGTCAATAAAAAATGAAAAAAAAGACAAACAATTTTCTAGTTTGTAGACTTGAAAATCTATTGTTCCGTGTTTTTTGTTTGGCTTTTATTCAAAATGACTTTCTAGATCAAGAAGCAAAGCAAGTGATAACAACACATGCAGAAGAACACACACTCGCACACAGAGAGAAGAAGAAGAAGAAGAATTCGAACGTTTCGTGTTTTTTATGTTGAATTATGCTAGAAAATGAAAACACTGAGTGGAAGGAGCCTTTTGTTTTGTTTGAAATGATAGTATAAGTATAACAATAATATGAAAAGAGAAAGAAAAGAAATGTGTTGTTGTTGTTGTTTCGGTTTGAGAGAGAAAAATCAATCAAATATATCATTTTATGATCAAAATGAAAAGAAAAAAAATTGTTTGTTTCCTTTTTTTTGTATGTACACGATTAATTGAATGCAGTTGTTCAGTTATTTTTTCGCTGTTTTAGCTTGAGTTTGAGGTGGTGCATTGGGCGCTCGAGGAGGTGTCAATGGACGATTCGTATTTAAGCCACCGTATTGATATTTGGGTTTCTTTTCACTTGGTTTTAAAATCTACATAACGGAGAAAAAAATAAAAATGACATTTCAAATGAAAAGGCAAAATATGAACCTGAAAAGAACACATTAATGTCTCATCAACAGACATCATTCCACCAGCATTATCAAATTCACCGCAATAATTCGGAGCTGAAAATAATGTTACTAATTGTCGTTTAGCAAAAAATTCGTAACCATCTTCGACAACCTAACGAAACAAAAAAAAGCGGCAAGTTCGATTGTATTTTCAAAATTTGTTCGTACTTGATGAGCTCGACAGATCAAATCCATATCGTGTCGATTCAAAAATTTGGCAACAACATCAGCACCAAATGTAAATGAAACACCACGATCATTTTCTCCCCAACCTTGAGTATCTTTATCAGGATCCGACCTAGACAATAAACAAATCAATTTTCGATTCGTTGTTTTTTCTTTCGTTCCTACCATAATAAATCACATAATAAACCTGTATCAGGTACATCAGTTGGCCGCATAATTCGTCGAATTTGCTCCATTGTTTGAAGATCAGGAGACAGACCTAAACATTTCGATTTTAGAATTCAAATGTTTTGTTTTTCTAATCATTGATTTTCACCTCCGTGACAACAAAATATTTTCTCATCAATAATCGCCGCCACAGGCAAACAATTAAAACAATCTGTAAATGTTTTCCAAAGTTTAATATTATATCGTCGTTTACATTCGTCATAAAATCCATAGATTCGATTAATTGATGCACATTCATGATTACCACGAAGAAGAAAGAAATTCTCCGGATATTTGATTTTATATGCTAATAATAAACAAATCGTTTCCAATGATTGTTTACCACGATCGACATAATCGCCAAGAAATAAATAATTCGATTCAGGTGGAAAACCACCGTATTCAAACAAACGTAAGAGATCTGTATATTGACCATGAATGTCACCTAAATGCAACGAAAATAATTAACAAATATCAATCGTGTTCGTTTTTAAAAAATTACCACAAATTTTTAATGGAGCTTCAAGTTCGAGTAGAATCGGTTGACTGAGAAAGATTTCACGTGATTTCAAACATAGACCACGTACTTCAGCTTCGCTCATTTGAACGATCTTGCCAGGTCGACATCCGCGTACTACAAATCAACAAACATTGTTTATTTATTTTTGTTTTTTTTTCCTCTGTGCGTTTACCTTCGAGTAAACGTGCTATAATATTATCCACATTAAGTTCAGCTTCTCCTGACATTTCTTTTGTCCTTAAATTTGTTTTTTTTATCTAAAATGTGGAGAAAAAAAAACATTCGTGTATATACGCACAAAATAAAGAAAACGGACAAGTCGATGTATGTACGTACGTATGTATGTGTGTGTGCACAAATGATACATGTTTGTTTCCTCTTGTTCTCTTACTCGAGTTTTTCTATTGGCGACTATGGTAACATTTGAAAAGATGCGATTGGTAAAGAGAAAGAATAAAACAAAACGAACGAAGAAGAAGAAGAAATGTCGACATGGAAGATGTCGTCATCATTAAATAATTTCATGTTATCGAACAATGATTATGAATTATTATCTCGTTTATTAGCTTTTTTTTCATCATCCTATGGAGGTCAATATGCTCATTTGAAACTTATTCGAACACTCGATCAATCGATGACTATTTGTTCATCGATGAGTAATCGTTTACAAGCACAAATCAAATGTCAACATCGAATATCTCGTTTAGTTTTATCAGCTCTTCAAAAACAACTAACAACATATCACGATGGTGGCTTGTACTTTACAATTGTTTTTCTTAGTTTTCTTCTTCAATTTCGTGAGATTCAAAATTCCATTTCAATATTTCATTCATGTTTAAATCTATTCGATCAAATCGAAATCGATCGAGAAATATTAACATTAAATTCAATTCAATCGTTAATATCAATTGTTCGTTCGGTTATTTGTAAATCTTTAGCCTATCGAAATAATCAACAAATACGCGAACATATTTGTCTATTGGCTGTTAAATCCTATCTTGAAAATCTTTCACTAAATCAACAACAATTCATTCTTACAATTGATCATTTACAGATTGAACAATCGAATCTATTCGATGGATTAATCTATACGAATTCATCGATTCATCTTTCAAATCAGCAACGAACTTGTTTATATTTTCGAATTTCTCTTGCTGGAGATTATCAAATTGAAAATATTGATCATATTGAAACTGACAAGGAAATTTTCGAATGGATACGTTTGACAGCTGATCGAATAGCTCGACAGATTATTGCTAATTCTTGTTTGCATCATGGTGGTCTTGTACTTTGCCAGAAAGTTATACATCCATCAGTGAAAATTCAATTGAGAAAATATGGTATTGATACAATCGATCGAATTGGAAGACAACGTACGCCGTATTTTTGTTACTTAACTGGTTCGAATAAGAAAAAAAACGAAAATCATGATATTTGATTGAAATTTGTTGATTTAGGTTGTCAACCAATTGATACATTGACATTTGAGAGAATTGAACAACGATATTTCGGATGTTTAACTGATATTAAACAGATTCATATTGGAGATAAACAATATTTACAATTCGTAAATGCCAATCGATCATTTCATACACTTGTACTTTGTTCGAACAACGAACAATCATTAATTGAACTCAAAGTAGAATCTTTTTCGAAGCTGAATTTCATTAAAAAAAAAATCATTTTTTTTTCGTATTTCGATCTAGGAATGTCTATTGACTAGTCATCGAATTCTTGCTCGTACTCTACTAAGTAAAACACTTTTCTATGGTGGTGGATGTTCGGAGAGTATGCAGATATTTTATCTTAAATTACAATCGACAAATCTCGCCAGTCGATATCTGATCAAATCGATTGCTACTGTACTTCGAGCTCAACATCGTGGTGATGATTATGTTATTGATCGAATCTACGGTCATCTATGGTCTCTGTCAGATAACGATCAAATACGTGATCGATGTGCTTGCGAATTGTATTCGGCTAGTGAACGATTTCGAACCGAATGGCAAATGAATTGTTTTCATTTGGAAAACGAGAATTTAGTTGAGAAAATTATTGATAAGGATTTGATTCGAAGAGAATCCTATCCGAAATATTTCGATGATGCACAAATGCGAACAAACGCCTTTCGAAATGCAATCGAAACAGCAATGAATATTCATTTGACGAGTGTTTGTTTATAAATAGTAAAATCTGTTTCTTCTAGATTTTCTTTTTGTTTTGTTGAAATTAAATATCGATGCCACAGGTAGAGGTAGAGAAATTGTTTCATCTCTTGAACTTGACTTTCGATTCAGAGCGTCAAAGGACGAATTGTCAATCAATATGGTGATGTGCCAACTACACGTAAACTTTTACTTTCAAAACAAAAAAACGAAAGACAAGATCGAATGAATTCGATATTTAGGCAGTAGTCATACGTTGACAGCTATTGATGATTATTTATATGTATTCGGTGGTGAACATGATCCACGTGTGCCGATTGATAATGACATGTGGCAATTTAGCATAGCGGATAATCATTGGAAACGCCTGCTAGTCAATTCAGGTGAACGACCTAGTTCACGAGTAGGACATGCAGCAGCTGCTGTTGAGCATAAGTTAGTTGAATTTTCTTGAAATTCTCTCGGTAACTTATGTTTCATCATCTTAGAATATTTATTTTCGGTGGTCGTACATCGGTTGATATGCAAGCTGATACACTCGATGAACTCTATTCATTTGATACGAGCCTTCAAGAATGGACACGATACGAGAAATCAGCTGATGCCGCCAATTGGCCTGAAAAACGTAGTTATCATTCGATGGTGAGCAGTGCTGATCAATTATTTGTATTCGGCGGTTGTGCTGAAAAAGGTCGATTGAATAATCTTTGGCAATACGATACAACGAACAAACTTTGGACGCAATTGCCAACACCTGATGCTGATCAACTTCCTGCTCGTGGTGGATGTGCACTTGTTTATTTAAACAATGCTCTGTGGGTTTTCGGTGGTTTTTGCGGACATGAACTAGGTGATATAGCAAGTTTTGATCTTGTGACACAGACATGGAATTATTTGAAAGGTGCAAAAATATCACCTCGAAGTGTATTTGCATTTGGTTGTTTGAATAATGTTTTGATTGGACATGGTGGCGAACAGAATCCATCTGAATTAGGTCATGCCGGTGCTGGTGAATTTGCTGATGATGTTGTTATCATTCAACCGACGAAAGAAAATGGCGATCGAGTTGAAGCCAAACGATTAGAATTCGAAGAGGCAATTGGAGGCAAACGTGGTTGGCATGCAGGTGCGGTTATCAAAAATACGTTCTATGTTTTCGGTGGAAATACAACTGAGAATGAACGTGACAATACATTACTTGCTATTGAATTTCAATCATAGACAATCAATCAAACAAAAGAATATTTTTCAACTATTGCTTTTTTTCTTAAAAAAAAAATTTTCTACGAATAAATGAAAACAAACTGATCTTTTTTTCGTATAATTACGTCCACGTCATTTTTGTCAACAAAAACAACAAAATATTTGATTATATGACTAGTTGAGATGAGAGAAAAGGACAATTTCGTGATAAAAAATGATGTGATAATAATCAGTACATCTTAGTTGTGCTTCTGTCAACATGGGTTGCCCATGGTCGAAATCAAAACAAGAACCAGTAAAACCGTCATCTCCTGCACCTGAATCCAATGTTAAAAAAGTCGAACCACAAATATTACTAAGTGATCTTAGAAATAAAGAAAAAGACTATTCTCAAGAGCCATCATCTAATCAACCCTCAAAACAAACTCGAGTCGACTTGTATATTCGTATTTATGTTGCTACTGAAACTCGACAATCGACCAACGATATTCATCTATCATTTGAAAAAGGTGACGAATTCGAATATCTCAATGATGTAAGTTCAACTGAATTATTTCTCAAACATCTTCGTACTGAACGATCGGGTTATGTCTTAAAATCGTTGGTTACTGACGATGATTCGACTCCACTTCGTTTAGCTGTTCACGAACGAGCTATTATTCAACGATGTCTTATGCAACATAATGTCGAGGGTGGCTATCTGATTCGACGTAGTAGTAGCAATCCGAATGGTTATGTTCTAAGCATTTCACAACATAATGATGAACATAGTACAATCGATTGGCATTATTTGATTTCAATTGAACCAACAAATCATTGTTTTCACTTTCCTCAAGAAAGTCTTTTGAAAGATCTTTATTTTTCATCATTTCAACAATTAATTCAAGATGCACAAGTTCGAAATCTAATACCTCTAACAGAAATTCTTCCTCGTGTCATTCAATTCGAAACCGATATTTGGACAATTCCATTCAATAGATTAGTAATGAAAACTAAAATAGGCGAAGGTCATTTCGGTACAGTCTATCTTGCTGATTGGCGTGAAGGTCGAACGACCATTCCAGTTGCTGTTAAAAAACTACATATTCAATCGGTAACCAGTGCCGTCGAACAAGAAATCGAAGCATTGAAACAATTAAGAAATATTTATATTGTCACACTCTACGGTATCTCTCAAGATTCACGAACAAATGAACTTCTTCTTGTTACTGAACTCATGGAAACAGGCGATTTAAAAACTTGGTTAAAACGTTGTCCACAATTTCCTGATGATGCAACTCTCTTACGTTTTGCCAAGGATATCGCCAGTGGAATGTGTTATTTAGAATATCGAAATTATGTTCATCGAGATTTAGCTTGTAGAAATATTCTTCTTGGTCCGAGAGAAAATTTCGTTAAAATTACTGATTTTGGTTTGTCGAAAATAATCAATAAGAACGATTCGGATCAACGTGAACGTGCTCAATCAGAAAAATTACCTGTCCGATGGCTCGCACCTGAAATATTAGATAATCAATCGAGTTATTCGATTAAATCTGATGTTTGGTCATTTGGAATACTTTTGATTGAATTATGGTTGAAAGGCGATGATCCGTATGGAGACGAACATATAACATGGATTTCCGGAGCTGTTAAAACAGGTTATGTACATAAAAAACCTGAGAATTGCTCCGAAGCTATCTACGATTCGATCATTTGTGAATGTTTAAAATTCAAATCTAGTGATCGACCCAGTTTCTCTAATCTAAGACAGTCAGTCGAAAAACGGCTTCGAGATATTGTTACTTAAAACAAAATATTTTTGTTTTTGTTTTATTTTTTTTTCTCTCTATTGATTTGATCAATGACGTATACGTATATCTATATGCAATGCAAGTTGTGATCGATTATACTCATCTACATGAAAGGATATCTAATTTATTATTTGTGTTTTTGATGAGATATTTATTCTTTTTTGTAAACGAAAAAAATAAATATGTATGTACGCTTATTGACGGTTGGTTAGACAAGTAATTTTCTGCTTGTAGAACATTTCAAAGCAATATGGAATAAAAGAGAAAGAAAAACGGGCCAGGAAAGAGAAAACGACCGAGAAATCTATATATTAATTTAATTATTTCTCTTTTTTTTTCTCGCATGTGAATCAAAAAAAAATGAGACGAATAAATGATTAGATAATCATTGGAGAAATTCATCTTCGTCGAACGAAGTCTGTCACATTCGATATTCGATTATGTGTTCTCTAAAAACATAGAACAAAATCGGCTTGCTTCTTTTTTTTTCTCTTATTCTCAAAAGAGCTTCTCAGTTCGATCGGTTCCGTTTCAATGGAAAATATCACTGGCTTACAAATTGTTCTACAACGAGTTTTCAATGAAACTAAACCAGAAAAAAGCACGATCCATCGCCATCCAATTCTACATTTCGTTGGCATTTATGCTTTAATTTTAATTATAATTGGTACTATCGGTAAAGAAAATCAATAGACTCAATTTTTTTTCATTCGAAAAACTATGCTAATGCGAATTCTATTTTTCTTCCGGTTAGGAAATTCATTAACTATTATTATTCTTTGTCGTCCTAATCTTCGTCGATATACGACCATGAGATATTTAATAGCCGTTGCTTTAGCTGATCTTTGTTCGTTATATTCATGGAATTTGAATTTATTCTACAAACATATTATCAATCGATATCAAAATGATCTCGAAGATGCATCGATCATTGCTTGTCGTTTTCTTTCATTCATTTCATTTGTTAGTCTTGAATTATCATCATGGTATTTAACATTAGTTAGTCTTGATCGTTGTCTAAATATTCATTTATTATTTTGGCATAAGGGCATAGGTCGTGCGAATTATGCTGTTTATATTATTTCTTTTGTTACCGTTCTCATAGCAGCAATCAATAGTCATCTGTTATTTTTCAACGGTTATCAACAGCCAAATTGTGTGCCTTTTCAAAAAAGAACATGTTTTATATGCTATGCACGTTTAAATGATCCTTATTATATTTTTCCAAAGTGGGAAAAAGTGCATGTTATTATCTATAATTTAATTCCATTTTCTATTATGTGTATTTCAAATTACTTTCTCATACGACGAACAATTTCGTCGAGTAGTCGACATTTTTCATCGGATATTTCCAAAGCCGAACCATCGCGACTCAATCGACAACGAAAACAAAAACAATTAACTTATATTCTATTATTTGTGACATTTCTGTTCGTTTTATTAACAACTCCAGTTATGATTTATAATGTTTTTCTTCGGAATTATCTGAGACATAAACGACCATTGAAATATATTATTCAAGGTCTATTACTTTGCATGCAGTATACGAGTCATGCCGTAAGATTTTGAAATTTCAATTAAAAAATGTCGATCATTTATTTTTTCTAGATCAATTTTTTTATTTACTGTTATGGTGCATCTACATTTCGTCATGAATTGAAACAAATTTTTTAACCGAACAGATATTTCTCAATAACGTTCAAAAAAACGCACTCACACACACATAAGAACGAGTTTTTTTTTATGTACAGAAAATCATATACGTATATTTGTTCCTTGTTATTGCCATTATTCATCAATCACACGAAGAATAAAAATAAAGAAAAAAATTATTTAAAAAAAATCTATGTCAATGGTGAACCAGTTTTTTCTAATGAATCAATGGCTTGTTGTACTGCTTGACGAAATAAAATGCACCAGATCGGTTGATCAATGGAATAGAACGGATTTTTCAAAGCATAATCACTATAAATTTCATAAGTACGTTTCAAAAGAGCATCGACATTGACTTGTTTTGTGTCTGTTAATGCAATAAATTTAATTCCTGTTATTGATTGAAAACAGTAGAGTTTGAATTGATCCGTTTCTAATTCTTTAATGCCTGATGAATTCAATTCTGGCGATAATTGACAAGCAATAGCATACATCGAATGGAAAATGGATGCGAGAATTAGATTTTCATTTCCATTCAAACGTGGCCGACCGAATTTGATTGTAACTAGAACGAACATTCTCAACAATAATCTTCAATCAACTATGAAAAAGTCTATTTACCAGGATAATTCTCTGGTTTACTGAGATATTCGATGATATCATGACTAGTTGATGTTGATGTTGGCGGTTCATCATCATTCGTACTTGTGACTGTCGATGAGAAATCAATGAAATTACCTCGAACAGCTATTCCATTGATCGATAGAATTGTATGGCCAACTTTAATGCCATCACGTTGACCATAATCAACGACGACACCTTTTTGACCCGGTTTTAAAACGAAACTCAATGGATAACTAAATGTTTTTTCTAGTTCGATGGTTGGTATGAAATGCTCATCGGTAAATATCAAACCACCACTTCGATTGACAACATAGAAACTATAGACAACCATGAAGATGTTTGTTTTTGTCCTTTATCTGCAATAAAAGTTAAATTAGAAGTATATTTCTTTCAGTTTAAAGGTGGTTTAATCAAAAAAAGAAGAAGAAGAAAAAAAAAATGATTTTAACAGATCGAAAAAAAAGATGTGATTAATTTCAATGACTATCGCCGCCAACTGGCTGTTGGACTTGAGGCTAGAACAAAAAAATTCGATAGAACGAGTTCGAATATTGAAATTTAATTTACATTAGATGCATGAGCTAATTCATCGGAAAATTTTTGAAATTCTTGATCAGAAAAAACAGTACTATCTTCAATTGACTACAAAACAAAACTAGAATTAATATTCTTCCAAGGATCATCTATGGATCGTTTACCTGCCATCCTTGATCATTTTTCGCACCTGTACCATTGATACCTCGTTCGAATTCACTGAATGATAACATTCGATCATTGTTACTATCAAATTCTTTCATAACATGTTCACGCATACGATCCATTTCTTCTTGTTTCTCGATTGGATCGGCTTCGGGTGTATTCTCATGAATTTTTTCTGCTTCTTTCAACATAATAGCTTCGATTTCGGCTTCATCAAGAAAGCCATCACTGTTAATATCATGTAATTGAAAAAATGCTTTCGGATTGAATTGTTCAGCTTCGAGATGATCAACATCTTCCCAGACTTCTTCCATTTGATCGACACTGCCCGGATGATTGACTTTCGGATGGTGTTTCTTTTTTTCGAGTGCTTCTCTGTGAACAGCTTCAGCTTGGCTACGTTCATCGGCAGTTTTCTTTGCAAGTTCAGCACGACGTTCATATTCTTTTCTCATTTCATATTCTTTAAATTGTTGTTCACGTTGTCGATCGATTTCATCGAGATCTTTCGACGCATGTTTAATTAAACGTTCGAGATCGTCTTGTCCGAACGTTTCCGTACCTTTATGATCGATATGTTGAGGAAGAAATTCTTTCGATCGTGCAAATTCAGCTCGTTGTTCGTCTAATTTCAAGAAGAAGAAAAAAAATAATTTATTTATTCATTGAGAACAATCAATCTTACGATTCATATTTCGAAATTTTTGTGAAACTAAATCTCTCAATCGAGATACCTCTCGTTGTTTAGCTTCGTCAAGTCTCGTACGAATATGATGTTGAACAAGACCAAGATGTTGAGCAATACTTCCTGACTAGAATTTTGTTTGATTTCAAATTAAAATATAGAAAAAGAAATGATTGAATGTGAACTAGTCGTACTTTGATTTCATCCATAGTGGCATTCTCGATTTTCTTTTTAAATTCAGGATCACTTTCAAGAATATCGACGACTTCTTTTAAATAGCGACCATATTCGAGATTATTTAGCTAGACAAGAAGAAAAAAAAAGAATGAGAATTCTAATCACGTCGACATACCACTTCATCGGATGCATCTTCTTTATCATCGGTTTTAGCTTTAGGTTTTTCGTTTTCGTGGACAGGTGGAGCACCAATTGAAACAATCAAAATCAAAATACAGAGTATACTTATTGTGGATTTCATTATTATCAATAAATCTCAAATGATTACGTTACACTATCGATATCAGGTCAAATATGGACTTATATGGAAGGTTGTCTAGCTGGTCCAATCAAAGAACAAACAAGAGAGAGGTCGTACTTGTGTTTTTCGAGAAACACAAAAGACAATCATAGTAAACGAAGAAGAAAAGAAAATGTTTCGTTTAGCTATTATTTCTCTTCTTATCTTAATTGAAATTATTTTAACTGAAGATCGAATCTGCAAACCAATCGATTGTCAAGACAAGATCAAAGAGTGTCCATATGGCTATCGAAAATTAAATGATTGTGAAGTTTGTCAATGTTTTAATCCTTGTCATACATTTGGCTCAGTAAATGAAACGTATTGTTTTCGAATCAATTGATTTTTTTTCGTCTTCAGAGTATGATTTGTGGAGCCAATCGACGATGTTATGTCGATCGACAAACGAACGGCACATTTGTAGCTCGCTGTGGTCGATTGAAAAAGTTCACTAATCGAGGTATAGAAAAATACTCGAAAAAGTGAAAATATGATTATTTTTCATTTTGTTTTGTTTTCAAGAGATTTGTGTTCAACCTAAAGCTGTTGGCTTTTGTCGTGCAGCATTGCCACGATTTTTCTACAATATTAATACGGAAAAATGCGAAGAATTTATCTATGGTGGTTGTGGTGGAAATGAAAATAATTTTCAAACAATTGATAACTGTGAAAAAACATGTATCGAAGAATAATAAATTCTAAACTATCTATTACAATTGTCTGACTCGAATTAATTTTCATTCCATGATCGATAAGAAGCTGGCCTATGTGCGCAGATGTTCATCTATTTCTTCAAAACAAAAAAACTATAGCCGGATGTGTAGTTCGAATTGAACAAAAGGAAAAAGAAAATTTCTAATTAGGGCGTGGCAATAGGTTTGAGATGACAACGAACACGAGTATGATTATAGCGTCTCCGTTTTTTTTTCTTTTCTTTATCCAACTGACCCGTGCGGTTGTTGTATATGTGCGTGTTCAAATCTAAATTTGATCGAATTAGAGATAGATGATCATGAAAGTAAGGTCCATTAGCTAATGATAATAACCGGTAGAGAAATGACAGGACGACAATCGTTCGTTCTCTTTCTCTTGTCACTCGATGAATGCAAACTTTCCATGAAGGCAAGAAAATGATAATGTTGTTGTCGTCGTGTGAAAATCTCGGTCTTTTCTTAACACTTCTAGTTTTAAGTAAGTTTGAAATGAAACTCGTATTGCTTAGTGATTTCGTGTGTTAAGACCTTTCATCTTCACGAACATGTCCGACCGTTAGATCGTTTCTCGGTCAATGGAGACAAGCTGGCCTTAGAGATTTAATCACTATTAATGAAACGAGCTTTTCATCAAAAGGAATCTGCGTAAACGAACAAGAATCCATCGAAAATACATTCATTTATTCGAACGAGTCAACACGTTGTAAACGTTGTATATTTTTCATATCTCGTCATTTGAACATTCTACAATATCGTGAAAGTATGTCTAGTCATCAATCATTTTCTTCTCGATTTGCCCTGTTTTTCCAGGTGAATGCTTCGATACAGACGATGATGATCATCAACGCATATGTTCATCGATTACACCGGATTCTGTTCTCTACACACTTTTCCGTGGTGAGTGAAACATTGATTTGATTGATTAATTCATTTCATATTTGATTGTCTTAGACAATGCTCAATCGATTGCTTGTCCATTTTTGAGTCAGACGTGGTTTTTCGAAAAGAATCGACATTCTTGTCAACCAAAAGCATTTCATTCGTGTGTTGATCGACATACATTTCGTATTGTTTATAATTCTCGATGTTCAAATCGTCAAGGTCTAATTTTTTTTTCTATTCAAAACAGAAACAAATGACTTCATTTTGATATTAAATAGACGTGAGAGTACAATGTTTTGCGCAATTCTCTGATGGAAATATGATTTATCTTCTCTCGCAAACTTTCGATCAGGAGAAATTCATTTGTTTTGTAAGATTTTCTATTTCAAACGACCTCAATTATTTCTATTTTTTCTAAATTAGTCATATGGAAAAAATTCATTACCAAATGAAATTTATTTCTCCAAAGATGAAACATGTCGAAATCTATTAAGTAAAGAATCGATAATTAAATTATTCATTCGTCCAATGAAAATCTTCTCATCAAATATACGAATACCGAATTCAATCGAAGGTACATGGTTATCAATGAACAATCAAAGTATTTCAATTAATCAAACTCATATTCAAATGACCGACTTGAAAATCTTACAAATCATTCAAATTAAACAACAGGCTCACAAGGTCATTTTTCTTCGAACGAAATTTTTCGAACAATGGTAAGAATTCTCAATTTATAACATACGTTTCTCACTCGTTTTGTGTGTTTAGTTCATCGAAATTTATTTGCATTCATATCATTTTTCGTTCGGCAATAGTCGTGGATTTCTCGTTCGATGAACATGGTTGTAGACATAGTTCAATTCATTATACTCTATTCAGTAAGATTTGTTTTGGAGAAAGAAAGAAAAAAAACAAACTTTCTATTTTAGAATCAACAAAAACCAATGGAATTACTTGTCCAGATGTTGGGACTTATAAATCATTGGATACCTATCGATCGAATCTGTCGACTCGAGGATGCTCGACCGGCATTTGGACGTTAGCTATCGGTTGTCAAAATATAAATCGAAGTGATTTAATTCTCTCATCATCTTGTCATCATCCGATTATACCTGATGTACAAGTGATAACATCGATCGACGGTATCTGTTTAGCAACATGGAGAACAGATCATCGATTTCAACGTACTCTTGTTCGATATGAACAGTCAAAAGCTTTCTGTTTGGTAAGGTGATACTTTACAAAAACAAACAATCGATTATTTTCTTTTCAGATTCAACCGTTGAAATCTCGGACAGCCAGTTGGATCTTTTCAGACACAAGTTGTACAAATCTCGATCTATTTTCCATTCGTGTAGATAACAGTTTTCAATATTTCGATACTTGTCAATTATCATCATCATCATCGACTAATTCCTATTTATCTTTTTTCTTATTGTGGTTGTTGTTTTATTTAACTATTCAGATAAATATATAAAGAGAAAAAAGAAATCGATTATGGAATGTATGTATATGTATATGAGAGTAAACAAATATGAGAAAATGTAAGTCTACGATTTAATCTGAGTCATCATCTTCTTCATTACCATTGCCATTCTGCTCGACCGAACGTTGTTTATAATTTGCGAAGATAACTAAAACGAATAATAATAACAACAATAAAAATGTTCCTGTTGAACACAAACCTTTTTCTTCTAATAATGATCGAACATTCGGATCATGTGTCAGATCTAAAGGTGTTTTATTATCCTGATTTCGAATGCGTTTATCAGCACCTAGAAAAGAAAAGCACATACGCACAATATGAACACTAACAACAACGAATATGGAACTACCATTTTCAATAAGAATTTGCACGATATGTGCATGATTTTTCCAACTAGCAACATGTAAAGGCGTATCACCAACATTATTCTAAAACGAAAATTCTCTGTCAGATGAAATCGAAACTATTTATTTTTTGTGTTTTTACTCGTTGATTTAGAATCAACAACGAAAGTGGTAATAACAATTTCACACATTCTAAATCACCCGAATAGCAAGCCCAATGGAATGGAGTATTTCCTGCTTTGTCAAGACCAAGAACAGAAGCCTAGAAAAAAAAATTCGAATTTAAAAAGAAGTTTTTTTTTGTGAAGAAGAAATGAGACATTATTTGCAAGAGATTGTTGAAGAAATTCGATATTTCCACGTTTAGCAGCGTCATGTAAAGCATGAGTTAGTTTTTCTGTACTTTCTTCGACTAAATTCGCAAAAAACGAAGAAAGAAAAACAAATACAGAAAATTGAAACTATATTTTCAAACCATAATTTCGAGGAACAAGACCACCCGTTCGATTTTTATTCGTCGTTGCCAAATACCAGTCCTTATATTTCACATCATCAGTTACATACAGAATTTCACCTTCTTCAAACGATAATTCTTCAGGTGAACGTGCTAAATCAAACGAATGATAAAAATTGAACATTAAATTTGAATGAACAATCCTACCAGTATAACTATACAACGCTTTAACAATCGATACATAACCGGGTTTCTATAAACAGATAGTAGTATTTCAATGTGAAAATAACTATGAAATTATCTTACAGCTGGTATTGGAGGTGGAGCACGTCTAGGTCCGACAACACTCATCTAGAACAATAAACATCATGATTTATTTTTTCGTTTTGAAAAAATCAACAACAAAAAAAAAGAAAACAAATTGTTGTTTGTTTTTTTTTCAAGTAGCTAGTGGTTGATGCATATCTAGATTATCAAATAACAACTCTCGCTGTGTTAATTTTCCACGATTTTGATGTCTAGAAATTCAAAGTTAATATTCAATTCAATGAAATGACGTATTTTTATTTACTTGTATAATAATTGAAATACACCAGTACCAATTCGTATTGGTATACCCATAATAATACATTCCGATACACCACAGATCGTATCCTTTTGCCCATGATACGCAGCATCATACAAATGGTCAATTGTACGTTCGAATGACGCAAGCATAAGTACACTTTCTTTCATTTTCGCTAGACCATTTCTCGTCATACCAAGAACTTCACCCTAATATCGAACAAAAATGACAATCGAAATACAAAAGATTTTCTTCTTCATTATTCGATTTACTTTGTAAGTCATGAGATCAGCTAAAAGCATGACGTGTCGAACATCAAGACCAATACCATGCGAACCCATTGTGTACACAATTTCGTTGATAATTGTTGTTCGTGCGGCTTCAATGCCTAGACAACGAAAGACTTCCATGGTATTATTCGATGTTGTATCATTGGCATTGACACCTTGTACGCCCATAACGTCCAGCATGCCAGCTCCTTCGACGAATAATCGATGGATTTTGCCTTCTTTTTCATCGACTGTTATCACAGCTCGATCGACAGTCGCAATACCTTTGACAACAATGCTCGGAAGGATTTCTTTGTAACGTTTGATTGTATAATAAATATTGCTTTTCGATGAATCAGGTACGTGAAGAGTAATTATATCGTTTGAACTCACTGATAATTGATTGTATTTGACTTTTTTCATTCGTTTATCGGCAACAATAGAATCAACAATTGACAGTTGAGATATTTCGAGTTTTAATAAACGTATTCGATCAAGATCAAGTTTGATTAATACATAGCAATCATCACTTTCATAAACTTCTTCAATGTATTGAGAGATTTGTCCGAGATAGGTTTTTTCAATACGTCCTTTCACTTTACGTGCAAAATCTGAGTCGAGTTCATTCGTTAACGAAGCTGTTATCAATGGTGTCGATGGAGATTTAACAGCATTGATAATTTCTTTGATACGTGGCACACCAAGTGTGATATTCATCGAAGCTACACCAGCAAAGTGAAAAGTTTTCAATGTCATTTGTGTAGCTGGCTCGCCGATACTTTGTGCACAAAGAGCACCGACAGCTGTACCAGGCTCGAGTCGAGCTCGGCCATATTTGGATTTGCATAACTGAAGAAATTCATACAATTGAGAACGAGTACATCGTTCGATTTCATGAAGAACATTCGTTCCGATCGGACGAAGTTTTTTATTCGAACGATTTGGATTCGTTGACACACGTTTACGTGTTGTTGCTGATTTAATTTCATCATTATCATCACCACTCGGTTCTTCCTCATCGATTTGATATCTTTTTCGATAGTTGTCAATCGTTGAAGCTTGTTGAGAAATAAATTCAACTATTTGTTCTTTATATTCATTTTCCATGATAGAATATTCCGTTTGTTTTAATTCTTGACTAACAAAATTTCTCATTTCTGTACCGTTCATTGGCAATTCATCATCGAACCGGTATTTTGCTCGAATATGTTGATAAATTCGATCGTATTCGACTGGTTTGTCTTTACCTTCGAGAAAGATTGGATCTAATGAATCACCACCGTAAGTAAATTGAACGATATCGTTTGTGCTCGTTCGAATGGTCATATCGTATTGACAGCAGAGATCTTCGAGACATTTAACAAGACGACGTTGCATATAACCGGTTTCAGCAGTTTTGACAGCCGTATCAACGAGACCTGAAAGAAGAATAGTTTTCTTTTCTACATTCAAAATAGAAAAACATTTCGTTTTACCTTCTCGACCACCCATCGTGTGAAAGAAGAATTCAGTTGGTGTTAGACCTGAATAGAAACTATTTTCAACGAAACCTTTGGCCGCAGGAATTTTCGCTGAAAAAAAGAAGGACGATGATTGTTTTGAATAGAAGAATAAATATCATACAATGTTTTTCAAAATGTGGAAGTGAACGATCTTCGAAACCGTTCGGTACACGAGAACCACTGATAGCTTGTTGACCGACGCAAGCAACCATTTGAGAAATGTTAATATTTGAACCTGTGAGAGAGATTTTTCGTCGAATGGATTTGCTTGAATAAAACAAAAAATATTTCTACCTTTTGATCCCGAAATAGCCATGATAAGTGGACTATTACTTGAACGTTGCAATTCTTTTAAACATAATTTTCCTGCCGATTCACGAACATCGGAAAGTTCTTTGAGAATCAAAGCCTATTGACAAAAGAAAAACAAAACATACATAAACACCTATTAAATACATTTTTTCGTGCAATACTTCAAGTGTCTGTTCAGGTGAACAACCGGGTTGTGGTTGGAGTTTTCCGTCTTTTAATTGTCGAATGTAATTATCACATTTCTCATAACCATCACTAACTAGTTTACGTTTAGCTGCCATAAGATTTTCACCGGGTGTTACATCAATTAAGCCAATAGAAAAACCTCGATTCACTTAAAACAAAAAACGACAAAATCGTACATCAACAAGTATTTCATCGAAATAGATATTTTACTCAAATAATAACTTGTCAATCGAGCTAAACGTGCCATTGCTATAGCAGCAGCTACTTCCGAACAATCTCGTAAGAGCATATAGAAAACATTCGTTTTTCCATTGGCACCAAGTACACTCTTATCAACACAACCAAGTATTAATTTACTGTTTCGAATAATAATAACTAAACGAATACAAACGCAAATTTTCGATCGATGAGAACTAATTCGAATATGAATTAACTTACATCCATCATTTTCACATAGATCTTCTCCTTTGCCTGAATAAGCTTTGCCTTTCGTACGTAAATTGATAAAATCTTTCGATGAATTATTTAAACGAAGAATAGCATTGAACAATTGTTTGCCCGACCATAATTGGCAAGGTTTAAGAATCGTTGGCGGAGGTAGATCAATCTTTTCAAGACCATCTTTATTCGTTAAAATCCATGTTAACAATTGACAAGCACGTGATCGATCGAAGAAAACATCACGTTGCGTGAGTAGATACGCGCCAGTAAGAAAATCTTGTGTCGATCCAATGATCATTTCTCCATTTCTCGGCGTAACAAGATTGGATTTTGTGCCCATAAGAACCAAAGCTTCGGCTTTAGCTTCTTCGGTTTGAGGTAAATGAAGATTCATTTCGTCTCCATCGAAATCGGCATTGAATGGCGAACAAATACATTCATTAAAACGAAATGTTCGATGTGGCATTACGCGTGCATAGAGTGCCATGATTGAAAGACGATGTAGTGACGGTTGACGATTGAAAAGAACGACATCACCGTCGATTAAATGTCGTTCAACAATATCACCGTAGCGAAGTTTCGATGCGACATCGTTTCGGTCGACATATTTGAGAAATTTCTTACGATCACCTTTAGCATTGATGATAAAATTCGCACCTGGATGTACGTCGGGTCCATTTCGAACGAGTTGCCGAAGAAATTCAATGTTCGTTTTATTGACGATCTCAGGATAGGACATGATTTTGGCGACGTGAATCGGTACGGCGACTTCATCGATTCGTAGATTTGGATCTGGTGAAATGACTGTTCGTGCACTGAAATCGACCCGTTTACCCGATAGATTGCCTCGAAAACGGCCTTGTTTGCCTTTCAATCGTTGTGCAAATGAACGAATGCCTTTTTTTGGCTGCATATGAGCCGGTATACCCGATAGACTATGATTTATGTACAATGCACATTGTAATTGTAAGAAATCCCATTGTTCAACAAGTTTGTCCATTTTAACTCCGTTTAATCTCGTTCGTTGAATAACATCATTGAGAAAGATGATTTCACTTAGTTTAATAGTTAAATCATCTTCGTTTGTACCTGAACGAAAATCTGAATTAGCCGTTGGACGAATACAAATCGGTGGAACGAGAATTCGAGTTAAGATAAAATCACGTGGATGAATAATCGATTCATCGATTAATAACAATGGAAGATCTTCTTTTGGAATACGTTCGAATAATTCCAAAACTCGAACGGGATTTAAAATTTCCGCATAGGAATTTGTCAATGATGATATTTCGCCATTGGCTTGTCGAGCCGAATGAAATAGATCATTGATGTCATTGAGCGCATTTTGTTGACGTTTTTGTGAACGAAATTTATCATGAGCAATTTTCAATAACGAACATTTCAGAACAGCACCGTTGATTTCACCACAATACGGACAAATTGTTGTTTTTTTTGCTTTTTCATGTATTCGTTTTCTCAATGCTTTCTTTTGTAAATAACTAAGAACAGGTTTACATATCTGTCGTTGAAAGACTTGTTTCATATCTTTATTTAACATCACACGTGAACATTTCTATCGACGATGGAAAATTAAAACACAAATCGAATCAAAATCGAAATTGATTTACTTTACAAATCGTTTGAAGTACGATCACAATCGATCGAAAGAATCCAATATGAAATACTGGTAATTGCAAATCAATGTAACCATAATGGCCAAGACATTTGGTTACATCTTGATGGCAAGTTTCACACAGACGGATACCTCCGCAAACACCCTTGAATAGAAAATTGATTAGCATCGTTGGTTCTTTTTTTTGTTTTCTCAATATTTACCAATTTCGGATCGAGTACACCGAATGGTGCAGCTGTTCGAGCAGCATCTTGTGAATAGAGATTTTTGCTAACAACATGTATATGTGCTTCTTTTTGCATTTCAAGTGACGAAAACGGAGCAAATTGAATTTGATTTCTATAGATAAAAGAAAAACGATAATCTTTCGGTTTGTTTTTGTTCATTTTTCTCTCACATCACTTTGCCCGTTTTCACACTTCGATACTGTGTTTTAACCATTTCGATTCAGTAATCTGAAACAAAACCTGACACATAAAAGAAACTGTTTTGTTAGCAATAGGACACAAAGGAAGGTTATTAAACAAGCACTTTCAAAAAAAACACACCCGAAAAAAAGCATATCTAAATTTCTCCAAAAACACGAAAAAAAAATAAAATAAATATGAATGTATATTTATATTTATATATATATATAAAGAGGATATAGCTTGAATATGAGATTATGAACTGCTGCAGCACCCTGTTCGTCTCGATCGATTGTCATCGGTAATATCAACGGTTTGATTGGATGTTGGATTAGCAATATTCGGACCTTGTTTAACTCCGTCCCATCTAGAACAAGAAATATCATGTGTTTATTAAATGAAATGAATTCAATCGATGAGAAAATACCCTTGTTGAATGTGAATACGCCCTTCGATCAGTAAATCATAGATTTCTCTTCCAACAAGTGCAAATGCTTCTTGAACGTATAGAGAAGATTTTGAAGACGTTTCAATGAATGAGATATTATGAAAATCTGCAAAAGCTTTGCCTTCTTCAGTTGTCACCTAAATTCAATAATAAAAATCATTTCAGCAACTCTTGTAATCGATCGAAATTACTTGTCGTTCAGATTCTCGATCAATTTTCGTTCCAACAAGTAAAAAAACGGCATGATACGGTTCGATTTGTGCTCGTGCATCGTTCAGCCAATTAGTTACATGTGTGAAACTAACATAATTGGTCGTATCATATATCAAAAGTACGCCAACAGAATTTCGATAATAAGCACGAGTAATACTTCTACAAACGCAAATGATTTTCAACTAAAATAAAAAAATACCTAATTGAAATCAAACCGAAAACGTTCTTGACCAGCTGTATCCCATAGTTGTAGTTTAACTCGAACTCCAGGTTTTATCTCAATAATTCGAACATGAAAGTCAACACCAACTGTTGGATCCTGAAAACAAAAATGTTTATTGACGAGTTCACTTCTCTTTTGTTTGAAACTCACTGGATCAACTGAAAAAACTCCATCACAAAATGTTCGTAATAATGATGACTAACAAAATAGAAAATCTTGATTATAATCAATTGAAAATCTCTTATTCTACCTTTCCCACTGTCGAATCTCCGACAACAATTAAACGAAATTGATAATCATAACTGTACAAACTATCCATCTAAAAAAAGAAGCAAAGTTCGAATTTATTTACAAATAAATAACAAAAAAAAAAGCAAATTCTCTTTAAATATTTTCAATTATGTCATAAGGAGTTTGAAGACCAATTCGTCGATTCGATGCTTCAGGTGCATCGTATGATGATGTACAGATTTTCAAATCCTCATCCAATTGTGTCGAAACATCGGAATTAAAATTACAAACATAAATATGACCAGAATATGCATCCGGATTGACACTATATTCAATCTATAATAGAAAAACAAACACAAAGAAATAAAAGATTCAATGCTTTTTCTTTGATTTACCATATCCGGTTGTGTACAAAGTGGTGTCAGCGCACAGATTAATGTTTGTTCATCGAATGAACAGTACGTGACCGGATGTGATTGAGGATTCATATGCCATAATGATTGTGAATTCATACGTCGATCCCAAAGTCGAATAAAACCTCTCGTATCCGTGCTCACTAATTTCCAATTGTCAATTTGTAGAGTTGTAATTGTCGAATGAGAATTATAGAAATGTTGCACAGCACCGTACGGTTGTCGTCGATCGAATAGATTGATTTGTGAATTTTGTAAAGCAACAACGAATTCATTTCGTGGACATTGTTTAGCTCGAATGAATTGCACGCCGGATGGAAGATGTTTGTAATTCGTCGAAAGAACATTACATCGAGCACTTTGTAAATCAAATAATTTCAATTCATTTTCAATACCGATTATAGCCAATGGTTCACAATCGTGAATGTCAATTGGTAATTTTTTCGATGAGTAATTCGAATAGAACGAAAGACGATTATCAAGATTGTTGAGCGAGACACACCAGAAGGATTTTTTGCCTGCGATTATACTGATTGGTATGTAATGTGATGTTGATATGCACATTGAAACAATTGAATCATTGAATTCTTGATGAAAATTAAGTTCACGATAGTCAGACGATGAATTCTCATGGAAATTCCAAACGTGAAATTTCGATCGATTCGAGAGACATAAATAATCATGATCGTTCATGACTTTTTCGATTGGAAGTGTATCGATTTGTTGAGTCAAAATTGGTCGATTGCCTCGATCAGTTAGCCAGATTTCCACGAGACCATCATCATGAACAGCATAGATTTTATCTCGAAGAAATCCTACTGATTGTACTGATGATGGTTCGAGATTTTCCGTTGATTCATAGAGAATCTCAGCTGATTCGGATTCGTTTGTGTCGAGTACTTGTTCGATTGACCATGTACGAATAACTCCTGTTGAATAACCAGCAAGAATATTCGTTTGATTCGTATTTACACATGTTAAAACTTGTCCAAGATAATGTGTCAATTTAATTGTTTGACATTGATGCGTTCGAAAATTATGAATTAATTTTTGATTGTAAAGCATTGTTTCTTGAACGTATTCTTTCCATGTTTGATCCGTTTTTGGATTAGGATTCGAATGTTTCAGCTGTTTGTGAATATTGTACCATAATAATTCATCTGATGAAAGACAATTCCAGGCTTTACAAACTTGTAAACATGAATAGATGTCTTTCAACGATAAATATTCGAAGATTTGTAGAGCGATTTCACGTGGAAGAGATGTATTAAAAAATGGTATGTCAGTTATTTCGTCGATATCACGAATTAATTCATCGAGAAGTGTACGAGTTGTTGTTGTTGTTGTTGTTTTTTGTTTTTTTATCGGAGGTTCGATTGATGTTGCTGCTGCTGCTGTTGTTGTTGTTGTTGTTGTTGTTGTAAATGTTCGAATGCCAATTGTAAATGAACAATTTGAATTCACTGTTGCATTGAAATTGAATGATTGAATCGATTGTGATGGTATTGATTCATCAGTTTCAAACGAATGTTTTGTATTAGCTCCTATTTGACAAAGATCACCTGTAGGTGTTAGCGGTATATCAGTTGACGATTGAGAAGATTTATCTTTCGAGATTTCTTCTTGCCAAACATGACGAAATACATCTAAGGATGAGTTCATATTTCGTAATATCGCATTAATTAAATCAATTGGAACGAATAGAATGATTTCAACATTTATGTAAAAAAATCATCATCAGTCAGTTGATAGATGGATGAATGTTTATTTGCTCGAAGCATTCTGTTTGGATGACGAGAATAGATGATAGTTGGCGCTAGTTTTCGGTGGACAGATGGAGATATTACAACAAGACAGCGACAGACAGGTGTGTATATTAAGAGAGAAAACTTTGCAAAACATTTTTTTATAAGAAAAAAGACAAATATTCTTTATGAATCAATAAAAACTCATTTTTCCTCTCAACACTTCATTTGTCTTACGCCACATAAATCATTTTCTCGACAGGTGCTATTATACGTATAGAACGTAAACTCCGTCCCACTCACAATAAAAGGCCCTGAACCCCTCTGTTTTGTTTTGCAAATCATGATTTTTTCGAACGAAAATCGCTGTACCATCCTATGGAGATTTTTCGATCATTTTGCCTCAAAGGGGCCTTTTATTGCGGGAGGAGGTTAATTATACGCTCAAATATTGTCACACTTTACAAGTATATTGTTAATAGATCTCGCTTTTATTGAATGAATGTTAACATCAGAGTAGGGCTGACTTCTTACGTACGTGCATTTTAATACTTCTTTTCTCTTTTTTTCCTTCTTCTTCGTCAAAAGAAAATGAGAAAGTTAAATAGACTATGCGTTGTTTGTAACAGCTCATGGTTTTGTTTTTTATATCTTCCTTTCTCTCTCGATGTCAAACACAAATTGATTCTCATCTCGTTACTATTTATTCAACTCCCATGCATGCAGACAAACATTTCCTTCTCTCTATCTCTCAATCTACATTGTATTCTCCGCCCATACCTAATTTTTTTTCTATCATAAAAAGTCACGAGCTGTTCAAACTAAAAGAAAAATTCTCTTCTTCTTCTCAGATGCTCCTGTTTTTAGTTTTAATTATTAATAAAAATGATTGGTGATTTTTATTTAAATTGCAATCAAAAACGTTGCTTTACTTGTTTATTATTATTCAATTTCATTCTCGCATTAATCTATTATATACATCAACAAAATTATTTAATCTTAATACGAAATTATCGAAAAGCAATACCATTTGAACATAATATATTTTTAACTAGAGCAATTGCATATCTTCGTCATCAATTAGAAAATGATTACGATCGAAATGATTTACATCGATTCTATCGACTTGTTGAAAATGAATTTTCATTAGGTTTACGATGTGTAAGAAAAACAAATAGTCAAATTTCATTATTAAATACCAATCTAACCATAAATGAATCTAATCAAACAACAACAACAACAACAGCAAGTTCCATAGTTGTGAAAAATGCTCGTTTGAAACGAACAGATCTTTATTCGTTTACAATATCGAATTCTGATGCATGTGCAAATGATTCGATTGATTTAGTTGTAATAATTATTTCGAAATCTGAAAATTATAAAACTCGTGATGCAATACGTAGAACATGGGCTTCAGGCAAGCAACTCGGCAATTATTCGTTAATTAATTTGAAATTTTTCTTTCTCCTTGATTTCGATGAGAAATTAACATCGAATATTCGTTTGGAAAATAAGCTTTTTCGTGATATTATTCAAGTTGAATTACCTCAACAATATACACTTGTTACACATCGTGTTCTAGCATTATTCGAATGGACATTTCGTTTTTGTCGAAAAGCAAAATATTTATTCAAAACTGACGATGATATTTTTATTAATTTAATTCTACTGTTAAAATTCATTCGACCGAATCTCGATTCATTTAAATTTAATAATTCATTTCAAATAGCCGACATGCAAATCTACGGTTACAAACATTATTATCCTCGAGTCTTTCGACAAGCATCCGATCCTGTTAGTCAACGTTATGTTATAACTGAAGATGAATTTCCTTGCGGAAATTATCCCGATTTTCTCTCAGGTTTTGGATATTTAATACCGAGAAAAGCTCGTGATGCACTTGTCTACGCATCTTATCATGATTTCGACCTACCATTTCGTATATCGGATGTCTATCTAACGTAAATTGTTCGATTCATTTGTATAATCATTTTCCATATTTTCTGTTTTCAGAGGTATCCTTCCGGATTATCTCTCACTTGAACGACATCCAATATCGGACTATACGATTCGTTATCAAGGCGATTGCGAGAATTTCTTCGATCAAAAAAATGCTTTTGCTTGTGCAATCGGTCTACATCATGGTGATACGAGTGATGTCTTCGAAAAATTTAATCGTTTCTGGATAAGTGCGAAAAAAACTCTCTAGATTCTTGTTTTCTTTTATTGTTATTATTATTATTATTATTAAAATGACATAATAAGTAAAAAAAAGTGAGAGAGAGAATTGACTAGACTAACTTTTTTTGTTCGTGTCATAAGGTTTCACAATTTACATGAGCACACGCACGCAGGCAAAAAAATAGGTTAGGCAATAATTAATTCGCTAAATGAAGAAAAACAAAAGGTTGAGCGGCAGAGGTAAATTAAACAGACGACAGTAAAAACAAACAAACAAACAAATCAATTTTTAGTCTTTTTTTCCCCAAGATTTAACTAGATTGTTTATTGATTAACATGTAAAGTAAATGCAGCTGTGATTTCACCTTTGTCATTGGCAAGTTTAATATTATATTGACCTTGATCAGTTAGTAGAACAACAGGAATTTCTAATGAAAATTCATTATCGGTATTGGTAAGAACGAAACGACTCGATTGTTGATCAAGAACTTTGCCATTAGATGTCCATTCAGCTACGAAAAAAATTCAAATTCAAAGAGAGAACAAAAAAAAAAGAAGACGATGATTCATACCTGTGATTGGTGACGATCCAGAAAGTTGACAAGTAAATTTAGCTTTTCCACCTTCTTCAACGTTGACACTTTGTGGAAATTGTGTAAAACTTGGATCGAGTGGTTCTTCATCACGGGCTGAAAGAAAACAGTTGATTTTGTTTTTGAATTAGTAATGAACTTTACCTTGAATTATGACTGAACATGACGAGAGTAATTCATCATTAGTTATTGTACTTTTTACGGAAGCTGAGAATACACCTGAATCTTCAGGGAATCTATATGAATAAATATAAATTCGATGTCAAAGTCTTTGACTAACAAAAGTAAATATGTTCTTACACTTCAGCAACAACTAATTTAAATGTATTTCCATCTCGATCTCGACGAAAATCTGGATTATCAGGGATTTCTTTGTTGTTTCGTAACCAAACAATTTGAAGGTCGTCTTGAGAATCTGCAAAAGAATGTGATTTACGATTAAATTCAATAAGAAATTCAACGAAATAAACACAAACCTGCTGCACATTCAAGTGTGAGCGATTCACCTTCCATTAAATTTTGTGATTTAATATATTTTGAAAATTTAAGTTTTGGTTCAGCTGGTTTTTCTTCGGCGACTTCTTCTTTCTTTTCTTCGACTGGAGCTGGTGCTGGTGTTTCTTCAACTGGTGCTGGTGCTGGTGCTTCTTCAACTGGTGCTGGTGCTGGTGTTTCTACAACAGGAGTAGGAGCGGCTGCTGCTGGTGCTGGTTTAACTTCTTCAGTCTAAAAAAGTCGATTGAAATAATATCTGAACAGACGAAATTTAAACGAAAATGACTTTTTTCTTTTCATCTACAACTGGTTTTTTCTTCTCTTCAGGTTTCTTAGCTGGTTCTGGTTTTTTCAAGGCTGATTGTCCGAATGATTTCTTTTCAGGTACAGCTGGTGTAACCGGTTTCTTAGCAGGAGCAGCTTTGCCAGTAGGTTTAGCTGGTGCTGGTTCTGGTTCTGGCGCTGGAGCTGGAGCTGGAGCTGGTGTTGGTTCAGCTACTGGTTCGGCTGCTGGTGCTGGTTGCGGTTCAGCTGCTGGAACTGGTTCGGTACCGACTGGTGCTTCAACAGGTGCTGGTTCTGTTGTGATGTTGGCACTTTCTGGTACTTCAGCGGCAGTTTCCGATGGAAGTTGTTCTTCCACTTTAGCAGCTGTTTCACTAGCTGGACCTTCGGTTGGTTCAGCGACTGGAGCTGATTGAAGAGAAGCTTCATCTTCTTGTGTTAATGAAGCCGCATAGGCGTCTTCATTTTCGCCTGGTACATGAGCTGAATGACAAAACGATAAAATCATGCGAAGGACAAATAGTTGCATTACCTTTAACTGTAACTTGGGCACTTGATGTATCCGAGCCTTCGTCATTGGTAGCTCGACAGATATATTCTCCGTCATCTTCTAATTTAACTTTCTTAATAACTAATGTTGCAACATCATCATCATATGTTTCTTGAATACGAGATTCAGTAGCCAAGAGCTAAAACATACCAGTATTTGAATCATATCGATATGAAAACTTATCGTTCTTTTTTCTACCTCGCCATTCTTTAACCATTCGATCTTTGGTGTTGGTCGGCCCTTAACTTCGCAACGTAATTTAGCTGTGGCACCTAAATAAAAACATACATAATTCTAAATTCATTGAAGATATTCTCTCGAGATCGTACCTTCGAAAATAGTAACATCAACAAGTTGTTCACTAAATTTCGGTGGATCTCGACGTTCTTTACGTTCTAAATGATGAAAAAGATATTATTGTGCATCGTAGTTTTTTTTTTGTCAAGTCTTACTTGGTTTTTCAACATCTAATGTATCACGTTGAGGTCTTTCGCCTGCACCTAATTGACTTCTCCAACTTGTATCTCTACCTGATGGACGAAGTGGCGATGGTGAACGAGCTCGACTAGCATCTCGTGATCTGTCGCCGTCAGGATGAATCGAACGAGCTCGTCGTGTACGTCGTACTTCTACAAGATGATTTTCATTTATTGACAATCATTCAAACAAATCATTTTCTACCTTCAACATGCATAAAGCATGATGTTTCATCGGTGCCTAATGGATTGCTTGCAAAACAACGATACGTAGCCGTATCGTTCAATTCAGCAGATGTGATTTCCAATTCACAAACACCATGAACATCGGCCGTTAAATAATGTGAATCTTTATCACTTATTTCGGTTCGTTCTTTAAACCATTGTACCTGAGCAAACGCAAGAGAGAATGTTCGATTTTTTTTTGAAAGTAAGAAGAAAATTGATTTACTTTAGGTGTTGGTTTACCAGTGACGCAACAGATTAATTTAACTCCATTGCCTTCTTGAATAAGACGTGGTCGGAGTTTAAATGTAAATATTGGTCTGGAATCGGGTTCTTCCCAGAGATCAATTTCTGTATAAACGACGCGTCGATAACTGACTTCACGACGTTCAACAACAGGTGTGACTGGTAAAGCTAAAGCAAGAAAACAAAATACATATATCAATTTCTATCTGTGTTTCCTCTTTATCTATCAATTATCTTTCTCTCTCATTTCGTGTCTTACAGTAGGAAACATTTGGAATATTTCGATGAAATAATCGTCGATATAATGAACGAAATAGTGATGGTGATGCGATCTCTTTGGAATAGTTAGCTGCTGAATTTAATGTATGTGTTTCCATGATTCTTTCCTCTTCTTATCAAACAAGATCGAGGAATAATGATACACATACAAATCAATAACAACAAAAACAACTCTCAGTAGGTCCCAAATTAAGACGACGACGACGAAGAAAACGAGAACTATCCGAAAAAAACATCCCCATAAAAAAAACGAGAGAGAGAAAGACGTGTTGATGTCACATATGTTAATCCCGCATTTTTTTCATGTTGATTCTATTAAAATATACATACACAAAACGGCACCATATTGAGATTATATCTAATTTTTCTCTCATTGACATTTATTCCAACTAGAATAATATCATCATTATCGCCACACACATATATATATATATATATACACATTTTTCTGCTGTTTCTTCTCGTTTACCAACCGAAACTGTCTAATGCGTCTCATATTACTTGTCTATGAATGATCGCAAATCTGTTTTCTTTCGCTAAACTCACAGCAACAGGTCGAAATTATCTTTTGCGAAACATAAACCGTCTGTTTTCTGTCAATCAGTTCAAGGTTATTTTCTTGTTTAATAACATTTCCATCATTCATATAGATAATTAGGTGGTATGTATCTCTTTTTCTTCGAACCAATACATACTTTCAACAGTTAAAAAGACAGCATATTCTTTTTCGCCATAGCTATTTGTTGCTCGTACAACATATTCTCCTTTATCATCGGGTGTACAACGTTTTATCTCGAGTTTATAATTATTTCGATCATATTTCTTCAGATGTTTAGTTGATTGACGAAGTTCTTGATTATCTCGATACCTAAATAGATGCATATCAATTAACATGTTAGTTTTTTTTTTCTTCTTTCTAATTCAATTAACAAATCATATTTACCAAGAAACAACAGGTGGTGAAACGGCAATAATACGGCAATCGAATTCAGCATTGTTACCTTCCAAAACATGAGCATTACGAGGACGGAGGATAAAACGTGGAGCAGCTTCTCGACGATCTAGAAAAGGAAATCATTGGTAGAAGAGAAAAATAAACCGAGCAAAATTTTGTTGTTGTTTCTACCCCAGAAGCTACTATAAATAGAATAGTCTTGTGGACGAAGTTTTCGGAGTGAACTCCAATTTGCCATTCGACCAAGGCCAATAATTGGCTCGGGATAATTTGCGTAACGACTACGAATACGTTGACGAATGTCATCCCATCGACTTGATGGTATACGTGAATCGAGACCTTCACGATCTTCACGTAACCATGGATGATCGAGAGCTTCGTGAACTGTCATTCGAGCACTTTGAACGAACGAAAGAAAGAGAAATCAATATAATAAAATACAAAATATTTTTCAATCGAAGTTTACTTTCGATTTTTTAATAAAAGTTTCGACATAAAATCTTTGCCTTCATCGGAAATAATTCCGAAGACTTCAGATGGAAAACGTACGTCGCATTTACGTATATTTTCCATTGTAGCATTATCATCTTGACCACCGAATGGTGATAAACCGCTTAGTATAACATATGTAAGTACACCGGCTGCCCACATGTCCGTATAAAAACCAACGGCATCATGATCAACGATTTCGGGTGCTGCAAATTCAACAGTTGCTGCACTAACTTTAACAACTTCATTTGGATCAAGTTTTGTTGCAAGACCAAAATCACATATCTTTATATTTGTGCTATTTTTCGTTTCGCACATTATATTTTCAGGCTAAACAACGAAAACAAAAAAGTCAATAACAGATTCATTTTTCGAATGTGATCTTTTTTACTTTCAAATCTAAATGAACGATATTATTTTCATGCATATGTCGAAGACCTTGACAGATCTGTCGCATATATTTAATAGCTTCGGCTTCGGTCATTTTGTAATTTGGATCGGCTATACGATCGAATAGTTCACCACCGGCAATGAATTCTGTTACCATAGCCATTTCGACATCTTCTTCGAATGCATCATGTAAATGAAGTAATTTCGGATGATTCAAGTCCATCATCACTTCCATTTCACGACGAACTGTTGCTTTATCTTCGGGTGTTAATGTTGGGATGAATTTAGCGGCATAGGTTTTGCCTGTTGCCTTTTCAATACAACGATGAACAACACCAAAAGCACCACTTTGAAAAAGAATTTCGAAATTGAATTGTTTCGAAAAAAGAAAATCAAACGAACTTACCGGCCGATTTCTTCGAGAATATCATAATAATCGTAGATACTACCATGTTTAAGTGTTGCACGAGTTGGTTGTCGACCTTTATCCCAAATATCCCAGACTAAAACATAGATTTTGATAGTTAATTTTGAAAAACAAAAATCTACGTACAGCATCGATCGTAATTGTCCAATTTAGGTAGATCAGCTCGTCGACGTCGAGCATCATCGTCGTTGCCTAAACGTCGTTTACGATTAGGATCCGAATCTAAATGTAGTTATGTGAGAAGAGCATAGGAAACAATCGATTCAACTCGAATTTTACCAGTTGTTGTAACAGTTTTGGTTGGTTCAGATGGTTCACCAATGCCGAGGATATTTTCGGCCAATATACGAAATTGATATTGTTTATTCGGTAATAAATTCGATACAGTTGTATGAGCAAATCGACTTGTTCCGGCACGAACCCATTTGCCTGTATCAGGATCAAGTTTTTCGATGACATAATTTGTTATATAACTTCCACCGTCGTCTTCCGGTGCTTTCCATGATAAAGTCACGGAATCGTCACTTGTTGAATCAACTTGTGCGTCACGTGGTGCACCGGGTACATCTAATCAAAGCAAACGAAGAATTCATTTATCAAAAATTCACATCACAATCTACCGGAAACTTTGATACGTAAAGTAGCTTCATCTTCGCCAAGATTATTATCTAATTTAATTTTATACGGTCCACTTGTATTCTTATCCGTATTTCGAATTGTTAATACAATGCATCGATCTTTAACATCGATTGAGACATTTTTATCTTTACTTAAATCGACACCATCTTTAGTCAATGTCACATTTGGCATTGGACTGCCTGTATAAGGAATTTTAAGAACAATCGGTTCGCCTTTGTCATAATTGAGAACATCTTGATATTTCGCTGGCAAACGAAATCGTGGTGGTGAACGAACATTAACATTAGAACGGCACATTCGTGAGCCTCCTTTATTTCGTGCTTTGATACTGTATTCATCGACATCATCAGGTGTAAGATTATTGATTGTAAGAATGCATCGATCACCTTCACGAGTGATGTTATATTTTGGACCATTCGAAAGTTCTTTAGTGCCTTTATACCTGTGAAGAGAAGATAGTTTTTTTAAAACAAAAAACGAACTCGTTAACAAACCATTCAACTTCGGGTGTTGGTGTACCGATAACTTCGGCTTCTAAACGAATGGTTTTGCCTTCATTGCCTTCGGCATCATGTAATTTTTTGAGAAATTCAGGTGGTGTTGCTGAATTTGGATCTTTAACCTATTCGAACGAGATATTTAAACACAAATAAACAAACAAAACTCTAACTCGTGTTAATTTCGATGCTTCCGATGGTGAGCCTTTGCCGGCTTCATTTTCAGCAATAACTCGAAATTCATAGACATGATCTTCGATTAACGATGGAACAGTGTAATATGTCGATTGAATTGGTGACATATTCACTGGAATCCATTTGTCAGTATTATCTTCACGTTTTTCAACCCAATAACCAGTAATTGGACCACCGCCATCTGAAGTTGGTTTCTCCCAATGAAGTGTGACCGAATTATTCGTTATTTCATTGACTTCAGGTTGACCAGGTGCACCAGGTTGTTCTAGAAAAAAGCAAAACATTGAATCATTAAGATTACTTTCGATATTTCTCTTTCATACTAAATGGTAATTTAGCAACAACCGGTGATGATGAACGTAATGGTTCGCTGGTACCATTTTCATTGAAAGCCAAAACTCGAAATTCGTATTCATGCCCATCGAGTAACGATGGAACAGTGAATGTTGTTTCTTTACAAGCTTGTGTCACCGGAATCCAAGCATCTGGACCTTTGGATGTGTCACGTCGTTCGACGATATAACCAGCGACTCGACTGCCACCATCGTCTTTCGGTGGTTTCCATGAGAGTGTCGCATGATCTTTGCCTACGTTCGAAATCTCGAGTGGACCTGTTGGTGGAAGTGGTGGAGCGATAACTTTGACTTTTAATGGAACGTTGCATGAACCGGAATCGTTGGCAACATTGATTGAGTATTTACCGGCATCATCACGTTCGACATCGGGAATAGTAACGAGAATATAATCGTCGAATTCTTGAACTCGTACACGGTCACTATCCGGCAATGATTGATCGTCTTTTTTAACTTTGAATGAGTAAGGTCCTTTGCCTGAAATCGGTATTTTCACTTTCAATGTATCGCCTAATGTCACACGTTGTTCTTCGGGTTCTCGCGAAAGTTTTGGTGGTGCTAAAAGAAATTCAATGATTAACACACATTTTTCTACAATTTTTTTTTCGTAATCTACTTTTAACAGTGAACGTTGCTTCACAAGTATCTCGTCCTAATGGATTGACAACTTCACATGTAATCTTCGAATTACTATCGCTTTCCCATGCTTCAGTAAAAACTAATGATGATTTCAATTCATTTGGTTTTGTACTAATACGATATCGTCCACTTGACGACAATTCTAAACCATTTCGATACCATTTGACATCGGGAACAGGATTGCCATCGAATTCAACTGTAAATGTTGCTTCACCATTCAGCGGTGCACTTGTATCAGTCACTTTTTTGACAAATGTTGGTGCACGACCATCTGAAAATCAAGTTACCCAATAGATAAAGAAGAAAAACAAACAATGCATGTTAACTTACTTGGATATTCAGTGATTTTAACTCGACCTGTTGTCGAACTTGGTTCACCTTCGCCTGATCGATTGACTGCTTTGACACGAAATTCGAATTCACCATTTTCTGGTAGATCACTAACTGTAACATTATTGTCAAGTACCATATACGGTGTAGCTTTCGTCCATGTGTCACTGCCAACTGGTTTCTTTTCGACGATATAACCCGTAATTTTCGATCCACCGTCGTTCGTTGGTGGTTCCCAAGCTAATTCAATGTAATTCTTACCGACCTTTTTGACTTCTGGTGAGCCCGGCGATGAGGGTGGAACTAAACAGACAAAAAAACCGCTCAAATAAAAATTTACTTCTTTGAAAAATACATACCACTGTCCGGTTTAAGTGTAACTGGTCGATCGAGTGTTGAATATTCACCCCAACCACCGGCATTTTTCGCTTTAACACGGAATTGATATGGTTTTCCTGTGTAAAGATTATCGACCGTAAAGTCATTGCCTTTAATTGGATAGTCATTAGCTATTTCCCAGATATCACTGTCGGGTCGTTTGATTTCAACTTGATAGGCAGTGATTTTCGATCCGCCATCATTTCGTGGTTTGTCCCATTTCAATGTCACTGAATTTTCTGTTTGACTACCGATTTCAAGATTCGATGGTGCTTGTGGTGCATCTACAAGTTCATGAACAAGTGATTTTCTCAACTCAACAAACAAATCTCTTCGCTTACTGAACGGATTTTTGGCAATAATTGATTTTTCTGTTTCCAATGGAACACTTTGTCCATAGACATTTTCAGCCGAAACACGGAATTTATATTCCGCACCCTCATCAAGTCCTGTTACTTCATAGAATGGTACTCGACAGAAACTTGATACTTTTTGCCATTGATTTTTCTTCGTATCAAATTTTTCAATGATATAATTACTAATCGGCGCACCATTATCATTCTTCGGTGGTTTCCATGTTAAAAGACATGAATCTGGTTTGATTTCGCTGACTTCTAATGGTCCTTCGGGTGCATCGGGTTTATCAACGACAACAACTTTCATTTGAACAGTTTCTTGTCCGAGATCGTTCTTCAATGTGCACGAATAGAGACCACTATCACCGGCTTTAACTTTCGGTACGATTAATTCAGCTGTACCATCTTTAACTGTAATTTGTGTATTTCCGTCGGGTTTGAGTTCGTCACCACCTTTGCCGAAAATAACTTGTGGTGCAGGTGAACCAATGAATGGTACCGAGATCTTCAAATCTTCACCAGCACGAACAACAATTTCACGTGGTGCAAACGGACTGAAACCAACAGCATGTGGAGCGACGTCAGGTGGACGAGCTTGAATTGGTTTTTCAGTTTGTGCTAAAATAATATGTCAAATCAGCTTATGTGATGGCGGTGTCGTTATCCTACCGAAATCGCCTGGACCGGCTTTGTTGACAGCAGCAACACGAAATTCATATTCTTTACCATCGACAAGATTTGGTACTGTAAATTCAACACCTGGAAGTGGTTCACGATTGACTCTAAATTCATCAAGTGTCAATTAGCATCAAAAGCGCACGTTCTCAGTTTTCACTCACGGTATCCATCGGTCAGTTCCTTTTTCTCGTTTTTCAACAACATAACCTCGAATTGGATTACCACCATCGCTTTGTGGTCGTGTCCATTGTAAAGTAATCGAATCACTTGTATGACCAACACATTCAGGTGTGCCCGGTGCATCAGGTCGTTTAAATGGCCATTTAGCTTTGATTGGTGAATCGGCAACCAACGGTTCCGATACGCCATTATCATTTTCAGCTGAAACACGAAATTCATAGTTTTGTCCGTCTTCTAAACCACGAACATCGCATGTTGTTCCCGATACAGGTGGACCAACTTTCGTCCATTTATCTGTGCCAGCAATACGTTTTTCAACGACATAGTGTTTAACATCATTGCCACCATTATCTTTCTGCAAAAAAAAGTAAATTCATCATCAATCAATTGAAATTGAAAATCAAAGATTTTCTACCGGTGGATTCCAGCTCAATGTGCATCCTTCGGCAGTGATATTTGCTGTTTCTAATGGTCCTTCGGGTTTTGAAGGTGCCGAGAGAACAGTAACACGAAATTGTACTTGATTTTGACCTTCGGTATTTTTCAAAATTAATTTGTACACACCGGTATCACCTCGTTCAGCTTTACGGTTGAGTAAGGTGACGACATTGTCCGATGTCTAAAAGTAAAGAATCGAATTCGGAATTCGACGTGTTTTTATTTGATTTACTTTCGAATTAATACGATCGTCAGCGAGTAAATCTTGATCGTTAACAATCCATTGTGCTTGAGCTTTAGGCGTCGCTTTATATGGTATATGAACTTCGAAATCTTTGCCAGCTCGAACGGTAATATCTCGAATATTTTGTAAATCGAGAAATGATGGTTTGTCTAATCAAATGAAAAGCATCATCATTTTGAAAGAAAAGTTTAGAAAAAAACAAATGGCAAACCTGGCTGATCTTGAACAGTGATGGCGTCTGTTGGCCGACTTGGTTCACTTGGACCGACAGCATTAACAGCAATGATACGAAATGATGCTTCATCGCCTTCTTTCAAATTCGGAACCGTATACGAATGATCTCGTCCGGTTAATTCAGTTACTTCCGTCCAATCACGACTACATTTCGAAAAAACAGTTTGGTTTTTTTTCTTCCTAAATTTTTAATTGTAAAACAAACCTATCTGGTGTTCGTTTTTCAATGATATAGCCAGTTATTTTACTTCCACCATCATTCAATGGTTTCTTCCATGAGAGTGTTACTGAATCTTTGGTTACTTTTTCGACTTTTGGTTGATCAGGTGCATCGGCAGCGAACATTGGCACTTCGGCTTTTTGTGCTCGTGTTGGTTTCGATGGTGTACCTGGTCCGGCACCGTTAACAGCTGCAACACGAAATTCATAGACTTGTCCTTCACGTAAACCGGATGCGGTATATTCAGTTCCTTTGGTTGGAACACTATTGCATGGTACCCAATTGTTGCTGCCCTTTTCACGCATTTCAACATTATAACCACTGATTGGATTTCCACCATCACGTTTTGGTTTCTCCCATTTTAGTTTGATATATGTTGAATTGTATTCGGTGATTTCCGGAGTATCCGGTGCGTCGGGTGCATCTTAAAATTAAATATACGTATAACAACAAAAAAAAACAAACGATTTTTTCTCAATACCATAAGGTGGTTTAACAGTAATAGCTGATGTTGTTTCCAATGGTTCACCGGCACCATAGATATTTTCAGCTCGAACACGAAATTTGAATTTCTTATTTGTTTCTAAATTTTTTATTGTTCCTTTTGGTTGATGAAATACACCAGGTACTTTTTCCCAACGATCGGAATTTTCCGGACATTTTTCAATAACATAACCTAAAACCACCGAATCTAGTTCATTCGAAATCGATGTTTACTCGTATTTACCTGTAATATCGCTACCACCATTATCTTTTGGTGGTTTCCATTGAAGTGAAACTGAATCAACTGTTGTCTCAGTTGTTTCCAAAGGTCCTTCGGGTGCTCCAGGTTTATCCAAAACAATGACATCAATGTCACATTCATCTTCACCTGAATCATTTTTCAATTGAACCTTATATTTGCCAGTATCGGTTCGTTTCGATGATGGTTTATGTAATTTAGTATGAATATCATCATTTTCAAGTTGTGCACTAAAACAACAAACAATGGTTTAATTGAAGCATCGAAAATGAAAGACATACTCTCGTGTTGGTTGAACGGATTCACCATCTTTTGTCCAAGTAATTGTCGGTGTTGGAGAACCACTGATCGGTATGTCGATAGTCAATGGTTCACCAGCTTTAATACGAATTTCTTTCTTGCCAAGTGGACCAAATAGATTACTTAAGTCAAATGATGGTTTTTCTATGCAGGAAGAAAAACAGAATATTTTCTTAAATGTCTCATATGAATTGTACCTTTCTCTGGTCGAGCAGCAATATTGCCTGATGAATCACTTGGTTCACCTGGACCAGCTTCGTTAACTGCAATAACACGATATTCGTATTCTTTCAAAGCTGTTACATTTTCATCAACGAAATTCGTTCCCTAACAAACGAAACAATTCTTCGTCGTCGAATCAATGATTTTCCATGACGAAAAAAGATCTTACTCGATGAAGATCACCACGATTGATCTTTGTCCAATCACGTTTCTTAGCATTTTTCTCACGTCGTTCGACAATATAACCTTTAACCGGATTACCACCATCGTTTCTCGGTGGTGACCATTTAACTTCAATATGATCACGATCACGTGATGCACATTCAGGTGTACCGGGTTGACCAGGTTCAGCTAAAACAATATGCATTTCGAATCAATCAATGAATTCATTGAAATAAAGATTATACTGAATGGATTTTTGACAAGTACAGGCTTGTCTGTAACCAATGGTTCGGAGAGACCATTCGCATTTTCAGCCATAACACGAAATTCATATTCGTGTCCTTCTTTCAATTTCGAAATGGTGGCTTCAGTGCCATTAATAGCATCGCTACAACGAACCCAATCGCCGGATTTTTTGTCACGTTTTTCCACAACATAATTTCTACACAATTCAAATTACAATTAGATTTCAAACGAAAAAATCGAATCAGTTAAGTTACGTGATCTCTTTGCCACCAGTATCTGTTGGCGGTAACCAAGCAAGTGTAACAGTTGATTTTGTTACACCTTTGACTTCTAATGGACCACGTGGTTTCGATGGTGGACCGAGAACAACAACTTCACACTCGGCTGTATCAGTGCCTGAATCGTTCACTAAACGAATTGTATATCGACCTGAATCAGCACGAACTGCTTTGGTAATAACAAGTTTAGCTAATTTATCAGTAAGAGTCATTTGAATACGATCGTCTGGTGTTAATTCCTTTAGGAAAAAAAAACAAAAGTATAAATCACAATTCTTTTTTTGTTTGAATTCAGAATTTACAGTTGTGTCTCGTAACCATGTCATTGTTGGCAATGGTTCAGCTGCAAATGGAGCTTCCAATGTAGCTGTTTGACCTTGTTTAATTGTAATTGATTTAAGATTAACTTTATTAATACGTGGTTTCACTAAAATCAATGAAAACAAAAAACACATGTCTAAAATTGTTGCACAAGAACAAAAATTCGGTTATTTACAGAAACGTGGCTTAGCAATTATTGTTTTCGATGATTCACTAGGTTCCGATGGACCTGCTTTGTTAACAGCAATAATACGAAATTCATATTCTTTGCCTTCACTTAATCCACCACATGAACCACGTGTTTGTGTACCATCAATTTCAGCACCCTGTAATTTTCAAATTGAAAACAAAAATTCTACATTCATTCCTATCGATTTCCTACTTTTTGCCATTGATCACGTCCTTTTTCTCGACGTTCAATAACATATTTCTCAATTGGTGCTCCACCATTTTTCTCCTAAAACAAACATACGAACATCTTCTTCATGCAAAATTAATATCTCTCATTACCGGTTCTTGCCATTGAAGATCGACATGATCTTTATCCCAATCGAAGATTTCAGGTTTACCAGGTGCACTTGGTTCATCGTACGGGTTTTTAGCTAAGGTTGCACCGGTTGTTTCGAGAGCTTCACTTTCACCTTCTTTGTTAACAGCTCGTACACGAAATTGATATTCCTTGCCAGGAATTAATTTCATAACACGTATTGTTGTTGTATCGCCATTGACCTCACCAGCTGATGTCCAACCACGACCAACATCTTGTTTTTCAATAACATATCGATCAATTGGCGAACCACCATTATCCAATGGTGGTTTCCATGCGAGAACGCATGTTTCTTTGGTGACATCAGAAACTTTAAGTGGTCCTTCAGGTTGACCCGGACGATCTTTATTTTACATATAAAAGAACATCATGAAAATGTTTTTAAAAAAAATCAAATAATTTTCTTTTCTTACCGAGAACAATGACTTCAATTGGTATTTTAACTTCACCTTTGGCATTACGTAATGCTAATTCATATTTACCCGAATCAGTTCGTTTACTCTTCTCACTAAAATAACCCGTATGTTTTTTTTTTGTTGTTGTTGTTGTTGAAAATCAATGATTTCTTACATATTCAATTTGCATCGTTTAGGATCAATCGATGTTTTACATGGTGTATCACCTTCCGATGGAATTACTGTACCATCCTTGAACCAAGTCATAATTGGTGGTGGATAAGCATCATAAGGTACGTCGAGATCCAACGGTTTACCAGCTTTAATGGTAACCGTTTTAGCAAAACGTGATGCATCAATACGAGGTGGTTTGTCACCTAAGAAAGAAAAAACAAAACGTATCGAAATAGATTTGTTTTTGTAGTTTTCGTAAACATACATTCTTTAACAACGATTTTGCAGCTATCTTTCAAATCTCCACATTGAAACGAGATTTCTCCTGTATCTTTCAAAGAAATATTCTTAAGTTTTAATTTATGAACACTGCCTTCGACGAGTACAAGTGTTCTAGAAAATCAGATTTGACATATAGAGTCTTCTGTTGTTTTGCTTACTGTTGATCAGGATAGATAATTTTACCATCTCGAATCCATTTACCACGTGAATCTGGTTTCGATAGAACGACTTCGAGTGTAACTTCTTCCTCTTCAAATGTATCAATATCTTTCAAGCCTTTGTCAATACGAAGTGCAGCTAAAATATACGAAATAAAATTCAAAAATTTATCTTCTCAAATTTAATCATTCTTACGGCGAATTGATAGTTCGCAAGCTGTTGTCATAACACCTGTTTTGCATTCATATTTGCCTTTATCAGTGCCTGGTTTTAATTGTTTCACGACTAATTTACGAACTTTGCCATAGGAGATGATTTCATATTTGTCTGGATGTAATTCCGGAAGGATTTTCTTTGAAAATGAAAATGAAATAGAGAGATGAATTCAATGGATTATAATTTGACTTACTTCGCCATCGAATAACCATTCACATTCAGCATCTTCATCTTGAACACTACATTCAAGTTCAATCTTATCATTTTCATCACCTTCTAATGTTGGTGGTAAACGTGTTTCGAATCGCCATTGTGGTTCTAAAATTGACTTTTCTTTCGTGATTCAATCGAATCTCTAAAATCGCCAATTACCTTCAACGTAAAGATAACCCGATGTTTTGACACCTCGTTCATCATCAATTTGACATGTATATTCGCCTAGAAGAAAAGAATTCAAATTTGGCAAATTGATCTTCATGTTTTTCTGCTCGCTAACCTTCATCAGCTTTTGTTGTTTTGAAAATACGAAAAATACATCGTGTCATATCTTGATGATATTTAATACGTTTGTCTTTTTCATTCTAATATTGAATATTAGTTAATTTTATTTTTATTTTTATTTTTTTTTATGAGTCATCTTACGTCGATTTCAACACCATTTTTGTACCATTTAACAGGTGCAGTTGGATCATTGACGTGACATTCGAGAACAGTTTGTTTTGTTCGAAAAACTTCCATTTTAGGTGGTAATTCTTTGTAGAAATCGTACATTGGCTTAGCAGCTAAATACAAAGTGGATATTATAATTAATTCGAGAAAATAAAAGATTTTACGTGTGACTTCAAGCCAAGCTGATGTTTCAACATCATTAACACGACAGAAATATTTTCCTGAATCATCAGGATGTAATTTATAAATGGTTAAACGATGTCTGAAAACAAACATTCGAATTAGAATCGAAAGAAATCAAATCATTCGTTCGTTCGTTCTTACGTAGCACCATTTGAATCAAAATGAAACTTCAAACCATGAAAGATTTCAACTTTATTCTTAAGCCTGTAGAACAAAAATAAACAAAGATTTTTCGTAGTTATACGTATATGTGTATGAGAAGTCTCACCATCGAATACGTGAACTTGGTTTACAGAATTTGCAAACAAATGTCACTTCACCATCTTCTTCTTTACATTTAATATCTTGTAAAGGTTCAACGAAAGAATCTTTTGCCTAATCAAATTCAAACAACACAAAATTAGTCATGAAAATTTCTCAAAATCGAAATATCTTGCTCGTGCGTGCGTGCGTGTATCAAACAAATCACATGCAAACAAACAAATTCATTCGAAGAAATAGATATCATTTGACAATTGATTATGATGTATGTCCATTCCGATAGATTTCAATATGCATATGCGTGATTAGAATGAGTATTTGATCACCTTTTCTGGACGTTTCACTTTCTGTAAAGCTGGCCAATCCGGTATGCAATCAGCTAATGATGATCGACGAGATTTCGAATCACGTCGAACTTTAAGAAGATTTTCTTGATCGACACGACGAAGTGACGGACGTCGATCATCTAATTGACTTTCACGACGTGAACCAGATGCACTATCATCACCACCACCAGTCTGAGAGACATAGGAGAGCAAACATATTCACAACAAATACATATACTAAATTCAAATATCTATTCTGTCTCTAGAATTTAATCTATTTATCTATCTATCTATCACGGCAATGAAGAATGAAGAGATTTTGTTTTCGATATTACCTCTTCCGGTTGATCCATTCGAATTTCTGGTGCTAAAATAAAATCAATATTTATTCGTTTATG
>Ga0209930_1001170_pt1 | contig 45216 bp, 55 predicted proteins | sample ThiBiot_500_biof_2_FD_183948 | JGI IMG/M metagenome (GOLD analysis project Ga0209930, IMG submission 183948) | Wastewater bioreactor microbial communities from Cape Town, South Africa - Thiocy_cont_500_biof (SPAdes) | ecosystem: Engineered > Bioreactor > Thiocyanate-remediating >...
CGAAATTCTATTGAAAAAGAAAATAGCGGAATTATCTTATGATATTTCGAGAAATATCTATGAAAAAAATCGACAACCAATTTTAAATACTTTTCGAACTTTGAATATTATTTCGAAAAAATAATTCTCTGTTGTTTTTTTTAGATGAAATTGAATGTACTCAGAAATAAATATGGTTTTCACGAAATCTACAGGGTGAGAATTTGATGAACAAGAAACATAGCTCGTTAAGTTAGAACCTGAGAAAAAATATGTTCTCAAAACAAGTGAATCAACTTTCGATGAACGTTACTTGTTTTTAATTGAATAAGAATTTAAAGATTGAATGAAATGATAAAGAAAACACATTGTCTTTTCGATTCCAAAAAATCGTTTCGATGGTCAACTCGGCCGTTTTACACTTCTTTTTGATAAAGAATGTCTTTCATTTTCACGTTCCAGTTCAATCAAAGATGAATCCGAATCGCAATCAGTCGCTATTCAACAATGAACAGATAAACTTTCAGTTCGAGTTTAATAAATTGTTTCAATAACATGCAAAATCAAAAAGTTGCACAATAGAAAAAATAGCTACGAGTCCTAGGTGCACTCGTACGTGGAAATATAAAGATTGGCCCTTCTTCGCTCTATCGCGTTCAACTCAGACTTAGCTCTCCATCCAATCGCGTTATACGCAATATCGAATCTTGTAAGCGTCTATACAAAGAAAAAGTAAAACTTTTTAACGAAAACAAACAACTAGCTGTTAAACTACCATATTCTCTTTCAATGCGTCAGCCAACTCTTGAGCACCTACACCTGTAATATTATTGCTCTCAACATTAAGATCCTCAAGGGTCTATAGAAAGAAATAATGATTACTGAGCAAAATAAAACATTTAATATAATCTTACTTTATTGACTTTTAATGCTTCAGCACAATAATGTGCACCTTCATCTCCAATCGTGTTATCGCCAAGATTAAGTTTTAGAAGTGTCTATGAAATGAACAAATAGTACGGTTTTATAGAAATGAAAAGTTTATATGAAGTTACATTGTTCTGTTTCAAGCCTATACCAATATGAACACCGCCCTTTTCTCCAATGTTGTTACTGTTAAGATCAAGTTGCGTAAGTACCTATGACACTACATAATAGTAATTCTAGCGAAATATAAACTTACTTCGTTTTGTTGCAATACTTCACCGATATATCGTGCACCTTCATCTCCAATCTTGATACCTCTAAGCGCAAGTTGTTTAAGTGTCTATGAAATGAATGAATGATGATATTTCGTTTATATGAAGTTACTTTGTTTTGTTTCAGACATTTACTAATCTGAACACCGCCATTTTCTCCAATATTGTTATAGCCAAGATCAAATTGTATAAGTGTCTATGAAACTACACAATAGTAATGTTTGCTAAATATAAACTTACCTCGTTGTATTGCAATGTTTCACCGATATATCGTGCATTTATATCTCCAATCTTGTTCTGAGAAAGGTTCAGATATTTAAGTACCTATGAAATGAATGAATAACGCGATGTTCCGTTTATGTGAAGTTACTTTATTTTGCTTAAGGCCTATAAAAAGATGTTGTGCACCAACATCTCCAATCTTGCAAAGACGAAGGTTGAGTTCTATAAGTGCCTATGAAAAGTAAAAATAGTGATGTTATTTAATAGAAATAAAAAAATTGGCGTAACGCTACTATGTTGTGTTGTAATGCTTCACCGATATATCGTGTACCTTCATCTCCAATCTCGTTAAACATAAAATTAAGCTGTTCAAGCGCCTATGGAAAGAACGGAATAATGATGTTTCATACAAATGAAGAATTTCTATGAAGTTACTTTGTTCTGGTGTAAGCCCATACCAATCTGAACACCGCCTTTTTCTCCAATCTTGTTATACTCGAGATTAAGTTGTGTAAGTATCTATGAAAATAAACAATAGTAATATTTGGTGAATATATAAACGTACTTCGTTGTGTTGCAATGCTTCACCGATATATCGTGCACCATCATGTCCAATCTTGTTATCCTTGAGATCAAGTTGTGTAAGTATCTATGAAAATAAACAATAGTAATGTTTGGTAAATATATAAACGTACTTTGTTTTGTTGCAATGCTTCACCGATATATCGTGCACCTTCATCTCCAATCTCGTTATATTCAAGATCAAGTTGTGTAAGTACCTATGAAAATAAACAATAGTAATGTTTGATAAATATAAACGTACTTTGTTTTGTTGCAATGCTTCACCTATATATCGTGCACCATCATGTCCAATCTTATTATGCCCGAGATTAAGTTGTATAAGTACCTATGAAAATAAACAATAGTAATGTTTGGTAAATATATAAACGTACTTTGTTTTGTTGCAATGCTTCACCGATATATCGTGCACCTTCATCTCCAATCTCGTTATATTCAAGATCAAGTTTTTTAAGTGCCTATGAGAAGAAGAAACGAATACTAGTGCTTAATAGAAGTTAAAGAAGATTCATAAAATTACACTGTTCCATTTTAATCCTGTAGCGAGATGTCGTATACCTTCATGTTCAAGGTGGGAGTACAAAAGGTAGATATGTGTCAATACCTGCGCAACGGAAGATTAGCTATTTTCGATATACATAAACATACTGTGTTGTGCTGCAATGCACGTGCAAGATGTTGAACACCTTGAGGTTCGATACCTTTATCACCAAAATGAAGATGCGTTAGTACCTATGAAGAAGGAAAAGTATTATAGCATTGCATTTGATAAAAATGGAAGTGTAAATATAAAATTACTTTACTGCGTTCCAATCCGATAGCAATATATCTCATATAGCTACTTTGCATGCGACCGTAGGCAAATTTAAGTTCGATGAGTGTCTTGAAAATGTAATGTTACTCAATGTTTGATAGATATGAATGAGTTTATGTTAGTAAGTTTACTTCGTTCCATTGTAATATTCGAGCAAGTTGTCGAGCTTTTACATCACTCTCGAATCGAGAATCAGCAGTGAATTTGGTAATTTCCTATTGAAATATGAATTAAACTTTGAAAAATCGGTGTTTACTTACTCGAAATCTTGGATAAGAATTTAATATTTTATTCAATCGGTCAGATACGTTGGCCATATTGAAAAATAATTGTTCATTATGTAGTTGATCTAATATTTTGTAGATAATTTCGATTGGCAATTTTTCAAGCGATAACCACATCGTGCGCTATGTAACTACTAATTGTAGGAATGTGGAAAAATAAAGTCACATATTTGAGGTGGGTTTTTATCTTAATAACAAACCCATGATGCCAATATACTAAATTTTCATTGGTTGTGTAAGGTATATGAATACATGGAAGTATTGATTTGAATTGGCGTCGCTGAAGTTACCGAGATAGAGAGCGTTTTTCGTACCAGCAACAATTTATTTTTATTTTACAAATCACAAAAAGCTAGTTTTGTTCATTTAGAGTCGAGTTATTGTCAACTGAAATCCTCCTTGTTGCATATGAGTGTTTCGTTCTTTCGCTACTTCTTCATCTTACCAGCTAATTCAACGAACATTTATTCGAATAATGTTTGAGAAACCAGTAGTGTCCGATTTGAAAGTTGAAAGTCGAAACTTCAACTGACGAAATAAGGTTGACATTTCAAGTTGTAAAATTGAATTCAACTTTCAAGTTTGACATGTATGCTATGAATGCATAATACTGATTCAATCCTTTTTAAAAAAAGAAAAAAAGTAAACTTCATACAAGAAAAGTCGTTTTTGTTGTTGGCAATGTGACACTTGATAGCGTCTTCATAATGTCCCTATACTCCATTTAGATCAAATCATGATAAAATACAATTTCCATAAAAAATTTTAAAAAAATATACACACACCTACTGATACGATCGAAATAATTGCTTCTTATTGAAAATGAAAAGAAAGAAAGAGTTCGTCTCACTTCACTCACTTCATCAGAAAGCAGTATATGTGTCGTCGTTGCCGGCTCTTTTCCTTGTAAAGTTATAATCTGCTAATCTAACAGCGTCCTCTTCTGGAATGGTTTTCCCTATAGAGGACATTCAACAGTACTTGAAAATGCCGATGTTCTCCTCTTCCATTGAACAAATATCCTGTGTTTTTAAGAACTAGTAAAATTGTTCTGCTCATCTTTTTTTTCTCTCAATTAATTCGATAAAATGATGAATAAACCACGCGTTGAGCATCGTCAACTTCCAACACCGATAAATACTAGCATGAAGAAGTAAACATTCATTCATGTTGTATGTCTCCCTCTCGTTGTTGTCAATTTGTTTTCGTACACGATTGCTTGTACTCATCAATATCAATGATGACTATTCTAGAGCTATGCCTCCTCCACCTCCCGGTGTCAATATTCGAATTAATGATGCAACAACAGCGATGAATATTCATAAAGCTGCTGTTACACGTGATTATATCAAACAACCACGATTAAGTAAACAAAAAAATTGTCACTTATATTCATTTGAGTTCTTTTTTTTTCTATCTCTGTTTAGCATATAAAACCGTTGTTGGCGTCAACGGTCCATTAGTCATTTTAGATAATGTTAAATTTCCAAAATTTGCCGAAATTGTTAATTTAACATTACCCGATGGTAGTGTTCGTAGCGGACAAATTCTTGAAGTTTCCGGTTCGAAAGCTGTCGTACAAGTTTTCGAAGGAACCGCTGGTATCGACGCTAAATTTACTACTGTCGAATTTACTGGTGACATTCTTCGAACGCCAGTTTCGGAAGATATGCTCGGACGAATTTTCAATGGTTCAGGAAAACCAATTGATCGTGGTCCAGCTGTTCTTGCCGAAGATTATTTAGATATCAACGGTAAATTCTTTGTAAGAAGTTTAAGATTCAATTGATAGGATATTTCAGGCGAACCAATCAATCCATTTTCTCGAGAATATCCCGAAGAAATGATTCAAACTGGTATCTCGGCTATCGATGTCATGAACAGTATCGCTCGTGGACAAAAGATTCCGATCTTTTCAGCCGCCGGTCTACCTCATAATGATGTAAACAACGTTTTGTTTTTTCGAATTGAAATTAAATAGTAAGTTTGTCGATTAGATTGCTGCACAAATCTGTCGTCAAGCCGGTCTTGTCAAACATGCAAAAGACGCACATGACGATGATTTCGCTATTGTCTTCGCAGCTATGGGTGTCAACATGGAAACAGCTCGTTTCTTCAAACAAGATTTCGAAGAAAATGGTTCCATGGAAAATGTTTGTCTCTTTTTAAACTTAGCTAATGATCCGACGTAAGAAATATCTTTATTAAATTCACAAAATTTTTGAATCAATAGGATCGAACGTATCATCACACCACGTATTGCCTTGACAACTGCCGAATTTCTTGCTTATCAATGTGATAAACACGTACTCGTCATTCTAACCGATATGAGTTCGTATGCCGAAGCTCTACGTGAAGTTTCAGCTGCTCGAGAAGAAGTACCAGGTCGTCGTGGTTTTCCAGGTTACATGTACACGGATTTAGCTACGATCTATGAACGAGCTGGTCGTGTTGCTGGTCGACATGGATCGATTACACAAATTCCGATTTTATCTATGCCGAACGATGGTAAACATGTTTTCGAATAAGCTTTTTATTCCCACTCATTTACTTTCAGATATCACACATCCAATTCCTGATTTAACAGGTTACATCACCGAAGGACAAATCTATGTCGATCGTCAATTACACAATCGACAAATCTATCCACCGATTAATGTTCTACCATCGTTATCACGTCTCATGAAATCTGCTATCGGCGAAGGCATGACACGTAAAGATCATGCTGATGTTTCGAATCAATTAGTAAATTTTCATTCTAACAAAAAAATTTAGTCAATAAACTTTTCTTCTTTTAGTATGCAAATTATGCAATTGGCAAGGACATTGCTGCGATGAAAGCAGTCGTCGGTGAAGAAGCTCTCTCGTCCGATGATTTGCTTTATTTAGAATTTTTGGGTAAATTCGAAAAGAATTTTCTCACTCAAGGTCCATACGAAAATCGAACGATCGCCGATTCGTTGGATGTTTGCTGGCAATTACTTCGAACATTTCCTCGTGAAATGCTCAAACGTATTCCACATAACATTCTTCAAGAATTTTATCCACGTGATGGCGGCAAAAATTTACAGCAAACAACGACCGGATAAAGCCAATCCTCGCATCGCATCAGCTTATTTTTCATAGTTTTGTGCAATATACCCTTCTTCTCATTTCGATGTCTCTCGCATTCATTCCGTATTTTTTTTCTCGTTTGTCTATTCTCAATATAAATTATATATGTATCTGACTTGAAAGCTACTCTTGTGACCTCTTTATTTATCTTTCGATGATTCGTAGAGAAATGATTCATTTTGTGACTATGGCAGCTGCAAGTAATGAATACAATCTTGATAATGTTTATAAAGCTTTTAATAATGTCATTGATCCAAATAATAAATCGATTCGTTTGAAAGAATTTGTTATTGCATTTCGTGAATTAGCCAAGTAAAAGAAGAAAAACGACGAATGTTTATTTTTTGTCTGTTTGAACTTTGTTAGATTTTTTAATCATCTTAATGTTGTTTTCTCTTTTGTTGCTCAAGATCTAATCGATAAATTCGATTTTCTTGAACATCTCAATAATGAACATCCGAATGAATATCATTCGGCACAATCAATGATTGAACACGAACGAACTCTTAGTGATCGAGCCGGAACAACAGCTCTACTACGTTTATTACGTGCTCTTGAATTTACATATTTTTTCTTAGAACGAGCTGTTGTTTCACAAACCGAAACGGCACATTCGAAACACATTGCCTGGGATGTTTACAAGCAAACTCTTCATCGACGACATCACAAAGCCGTACGAATGAGCATCTGGTGTGCAACAGCAACAATTCCCAAACGTGACAATCTACGACAAACTTTATTACGCGGTCAAATCGAACCTGATACAGATAAAAAATGTTTTCCAAAAATTGAACAAGTCTTTCGACATATTTATCAACTTTATGAACAAAATAATCTTTTAGAATTTGTACCATTATAAAAAAAAGAGAATTTAATCACTTTTTTGAAGACCTAATGCTGGAATAAGAATAACAAGAATAATCACGCCAATGACAATCGCCACAGTAACAATAACTTTCACTTTCTACAAAAAAATAAGGATGAATAATATTTGAATATTCAATATACAGACTTGTCGTGAAATGCTACGTGATGTTCGTTCGATGACTGGTATACTATCTTGAGTTGTCGGTCCATCAACGAAGGGCGTGTCAGCCGACAGCATCATGTCGCGATCATTTCGCAATTCCTTTAATTGAAAATATGTTCGAGTTATTTTTTTTTCTAATTTTTAAGAAAATCTATCAACATACATTAGCTGTAAGAGTATTATTCGTTCGTTCCAACATGTCTATGTCACATTTTCAGCTCGTCGTTCTCTTTTTTCTCTCTATCTTTCTCTATCCATCCATCCATCCATAATGTATCGGAGAGATTTTTGTTGATTGGCCAACTAGTGTAATCATGTCCCTTTTGATTTCCGCGAGTGATCTTATTGAGATTTGCGTTTTTTTCCTCTCTGTCTTTCTTTTCTCGCAAATATGATCAATGATTCGAATAGATGAAGAACAAAAGACAATCTGATGACACATCCGTTTGTCTTGTCAACGAACTATTTGAAGTAGTAATCACAACAAAAAATCATAATATTTGTCTTATAAAACAAATGACGTAAGACGGCTCGCAAATCTTAATTCAGTGAAAATAATCATTTGCGGACGTTTTTTTTTCTTCATATATATCTCAGATGATTTATTTGTAAATAACAATCGAGATAATGTCTTTTTCTTCTTCTTTGACATGCAAATCATTATCCGAGATAACGAGCTCAAATATTAAGGAGCTCGAAGTGACCAACCACTTTCTTGAGCTCGTTTTTCCCGTTCAGTTGTTTTGATTTCATTCCAATGATTCGCACGTGGTTGATCACGTTGTTTTGTATTACATTGAAATTGCAATGTATAAGCACGACGTGGTTCACTGGTTTGATTCGCACCAGTATAATGTAAAGTTCGACAATGATGAAAGGTCGCGCCACCACTCGGCAGTGAACAAATAGCAATCGGATGTTTTGTGTAATCCGATGGATTATCAACTTCAAGACCGTGTATACGAGGATTATTGTTGTGTGGATGATGCGATAGAACATCGCCGTATCGATGTGAACCGGGCAAAAATTGCATGCAACCATTTTCAATTGAAACAGGTTGAAGTGCGACCCAAACGCCCAGTGATTCATAGGCTAGTGTTGGATCCCAATAGGCTTCATCTTGATGCCATGGAGTTGGAAGAGAATTTTTTGTTTGAGGTTTTAGGATGGCATGATCCTTAATAGAAACAAAAGGAAATTAATTTTGACATATATTTCTTCTCACTCCTTTGAATGTCGTATCTTCGCCTAAGAGTGCTTTACTGATAGCATAGGCATTGGCATACATTTGGGTACTATAAAGATCGAATCCAGTCATCATCTGACCGTAGATCGATGACCAGAGAAGTTGTGGTGCAACAGCTTCACCATTATCAGTATCTTCGGAAAGTAAATCAAAGAAATTGCCATGTTCTCGACCGAGTTTTGCTGCGAACCACTTTATTCAAATGAAAATAATTTTGATTTTTAGAAAAAAAAAGAAGTTTCTTCTATTCGATTTACTTGATCATATTGTTGACGAATATAGGTCACTTCGTCCTCGTCAATTAAATGATCAATACTTAAATAACCATTTGTTTTAAAAAAATCGATTTGTTCGGAAGTTAATTTAATATTCGGTTCTTTCAATGGTTTATTATTTTCTGGAAGAACAAAATGATCTTGAGCTTGATGAGGATTTGTTATCTTCTCCATATTCTTTATGTTTATAACGATGAAAACAAAACACACACACCTTGTGCCAGTCACAAGACATTAGCGACACATGTCGACGAACAAGGTAAAACACAGAAAACCAAGATAATAAATAACTTGTTTTCTTTTGACTACAATATACGTACATATTTGTTGTTGTTGTTGAAATAATGAATCTCATTCAGCCAGCTGATTTTCCAATAGATTCATTATGGATTGGATATGTATCTGTGATTATAGCTGTGCTTTTCTTTGGTTCAAATCTTGTTCCAGCTGGAAAATACCCGATAGGTGATGGTTTATCATTTCAATTTTTCATGTGTTGTGGCATTTGGTTAACAGGTCTTGTTATTGATCTATTCGTTAAAAGTCCACAATTTTATCCATTGGTTTTAATCGGTGGAATCCTATGGACAACAGGCAATATTCTTTGTTTATTAGTGATTCGAATCAATGGTTTAGGTATGTCGATGTTACTTTGGTGTACGACAAATATGCTCATCGGCTGGGCAAGTGGACATTTCGGTTGGTTTGGTTTAATACCTGAAAATGTCGAACATCCGATTTTCAATTATATTGGCGTCATAATTGCTTGTTTAAGTGGTGTCATTTTCTTAGGAATACGAACGACAACTAAACAAGAAGATATTGTTGTTATTCAAGACGAAGATGACAATGCTGATACCGAACGACAGCCAATTCTTCAACCATCGAATGACGATCGACCTATTGAAACAACAAATTTCTCATTGCGTATTATCGGTTGTGTCTTAGCCATTGTTTCAGGTGTATTTTTCGGTCTTGTTTTCATTCCAAGTACATACATTCAAGATCATCCCTATGGGCAATATATAAATGCATCGAAAAATGGTCTTCATTATGTGTATGCCATGTATTCGGGCATATTTCTCTCGTCAACGTTCTACTACATTGTTTATCTTGCGTACAAACGTACTCGTCCTTATGTTTATGTGCAAAGTATTCTGCCAGCAATGATCTCAGGCATCATGTGGGGCATAGCTCAAGCTGGTTTTCTCGTTGCAAATAGCGTTCTCAGTCAAGCAATCTCATTCCCATTGATTAGCATTGGACCAGGTACAGTTGCTATACTTTGGTCGATATTTTATTTTAAAGAAATCTCTGGTCAACGAAACTATTGGATTATTATTATCGGAACAATTCTTCGTATACTTTCGGCTGTATTTATCATTTTATCAAAACCCATTCCTCACTGAACATTAAAATCATCTTTTTTTTTGCGTTTTTTTCTGTATATTTATATTTTTTTTCATGTTGTATGTTTGATGTATAGTGAACGAATAGAAAAAAAAACAACAACAATAATTCGAAATGCCATACAAAAAATGGCAAATAACAAACAGAAAGAAACAAAGAAAATTCTTGTTTAAGGAATTCAACTGCCACGGCCTCGACCACCTCGGAAACCACCACCACCACGGCCGCCGAAACCACCGCCTCGACCGCCACCACCACCTCGACCAAAGCCACCGCCGCCGCCACCACGACCGCCGAAACCACCTCCTCGGCCACCACCGCCGCCGCGGCCACCTCGTTGAAAACCTCCTAAAGAAAAAACGATGTAAAATTGATTGATGAAGAGAGTTGTCGTACCTCGTCCGCCGCCTCCGCCTCGTCCTCCTCGGCCACCGCCACCACCACCAGCTGGTTTGGTGCCAGGTGGTTTCGGTAAAAATCGAGCTAACGGCAAGAGTTTATTTGGATCGATGAAGAGCTAAAGAAAAAAGAAACAGTTTAATACGAATAATTTCTTTCGAATCGATTACCTTTTGGTCTTTTTTAAACGAATCAGATTTCATATTCTCCAACAGTGAGACAGAAAACCACTAAACAAAAACAAATTGAATCTCCTCTTCTCTCTCTCTGCCCTTTCGTCTTACATATTGTTTCATTGGACCAAGAATTTCATCGACTTTTCCAACTTGTTGTTTATTTTCAAGAAAGACGCCAGCATTGAAATAAGGAACCATATCATTTGTTGCTTTACAAACGAGTTGACTTTCACACGGATGTTGATATTGTCCAAGTTCTTAAAACGAACATGAGCTTTTCAAAATCAGAAGAAAAACAACAACTTTACCAACAACACTTTCGGGTGGACCTTCAGGTTCTCGATTAAATCGACCACCTCCACCACCACCGCGGCCACCGCCACCTCCTCGACCACCACGAAAGTTTCCACCACGGCCACCGCCGCCGCCTCCACGACCTCCACCGCCACGAAATGGACCCATTGTTTTTTTATTTCGATTGAACTGTTGAAGATCTAGAATTCGTTGAAAAAGAAATTCGATTTCAAAACTAACGCACACAATCGTCCACAAAGTATAGAGAACACTATCGATTGGTAAGTCTTTACATATCAATGAGCCAATATCTATTTCTCTCTCGATGTTCATAGAGGGCTATACTTTCGGAATAGATGACACTACCAACAACAACAACAACAAAAAAATCGAGTCAAGTCTATCTTTGCTTTTTTTTTAAGTGTTATCCCGAATATTTATTGACTTCTATATGATAAGAAAATCAAGATCAAGTCTCTTTTTTTTAATAATAAATAAATAACAGATTTTTTGTGTGATTTTGTGTTTGTTCTGTAAGAATAAAAATGAAAGCAAGAGCGATAACAAAATGATATTCTTGATCTCTACGAATTTCGAACTTTGCCAGGAACGTATTTATCATGATCGATCGTTGTTTCTTGAAGAAAAACATGTAACGATCGTTCATTTTGTGCCAATGGATGACCAGCAACTCTACGAAAAACCAAACAATGATTTTGTTGTTGAAGTTCGAAAAATCTCTTCGATTTACTTGTTAATAAATTGTTCGAGACCTTTACGACGTTCTTCAATGAATTCATCTTCGAATATTCCATCATCGCCTCGTAAAAATGCAGGAACTTGTTTTTTCCAAGCTTTTGATGGTAATGACGGAACAACAATCTGAAGATGAAGAGCCAAACTCTCAAGATAATGAAAAAAACAATGTTTCGTCGTCTTCTTACTTTACTATCACGTTCGAGTTCTTTACGTAACCATTCAAAGTCTGAATAACGACGACGAACTGAACATTCTTTCAAACGAAATACAGGCAAATTCGTCTTCATTCGAATTTCATAATCTGTGTAACGTTTATTGCCGAAACCGTGTGTTTCAGGATTGACAACTTCGATTTCGAGGAAATTTGCCGGAGGATCATATCGATCTTCTAGGGAGATCTAAAAAAACAACAGAAGTTTAGCTGATTGTCTCATTTGTTCGATGGATCCATACGGGACGTGTCGGTAATCGAGCAATTTCTCGACGTGTATCGTTTTCAATTGTTGCCATTGATTCACCCAATCGATCGTGAAGAAGAAATGAGTAATAATGAACGAAATAAAGGTACAATTACAAAAATAAATCATAGGTCCAAAGTTTTCGCCATTCAACTAACAGTTAAAGTGACCTCTTTCAAACAATGACTTCATTGGTCAAATGAATTAGTGATAACTTATGAGAGTTTCAAAAACTACTTCATATATTTTAAACAAAAAGGATCAAAGTACTGCGAATTTAGATTAATTTCATAGAAAATCATCAAGTAAAAGATGAGAATGATAAAAACAAATCGGCTTCATTTAAGATTTCCATCAAGCGTAAGCACAGTAAGCGTCTATGAAAAGTTACAAAACGCAATGAACTAAGGAATGGATTTAATTTGTTGTCTTACTGTGTTTGATCGTAATGCTTCTCCTAAGAACTGTACACCGTTCTCTCCGATGTAATTTCCTGAAAGATCAAGCGTGGTCAGTGTCTATAAGAACTAAACAAGAGTAGAACACGAAGAAAGAGTTTTGTTTTTCGTTCTACCGAGTTTGATCGTAATGCTTCGCCTAAGTATTCAGCACCTTTTTCTCCGATTCGATTTTGCGAAAGATGTAGTGTAGTAAGTGTCTATTAGTAGTGAACAAAAGTCAAATACGAAAAAGAAAATTTGGTTTTGTCATACTGAATTTGATCGTAAAGCTTCACCTAAGTATTCAGCACCTTTTTCTCCGATTCGATTTTGTGAAACGTCAAGTGTAGTAAGTATCTATAAACAATGAAGAAGAGCAGAATACGAAGGAATAACTTTGTCGTTTTTTGTATCTTACGAAGTTTGATCGTAAGGCTTCACTTAGATATTGTACACCATTATCTCCGATTTGATTTTGTGAAAGATGAAGTGTAGTAAGTGCCTATGAAAAGTTAACAAAAGTAGCGCATTGAGAAATGAATTTCTTTGTTGTTTTACAGTGGATGAACGTAAGACTTTGGCTAAATATTCGGCACCATTGTGTCCAATGTAATTTCTCGATAGGTCAAGTGTGGTAAACGTCTGTGAGATGTTAACAGGAGTACACTTTCAAAAGAAACGGATTTGTTATTCTTTGTCCTACCGTATTTGACTGTAAGACTTCACCTAGGTACTGTGCACCATTGTCGCTGATTTGGTTTTGAGCAAGATTAAATGTAGTAAGTGTCTAGGTAAAGTTAAGAAGAATAGAGAACTTCGAAACAAGTTTGTTTTACTGTATTTAATCGTAAACTTTCACTTAAATCGCGTACACCTTTGTCTGCAATACAATTCTTCGACAGATCGAGTGTAGTAAGTGCCTATGAGAAAATAACGAAAATCAGATGCGAAGAAATGAATTATTAGTTTTTGTTCTACTAAGTTTGATTTTAAGGCTTCCCCGAAATATTCTGCGCCTATATTTCCGATTCCATTGAAACCAATATCAAGTGTAGTAAGTGTCTATGAGAAGTTAAAAATAATATGACAGTCTATCATTTGTTTTTTGTTCTACCGAATTAGATCGTAAACTTTCAGCTAAATATTGTGCACCTTGATATCCGATTCGATTTTCTGAAAGATACAGTATAGTAAGTGTCTACGAGAAGTTAACAAGTGTGAAACAACACTAAAAATGGATTTCATTTCATTTCATCCTACAGTGTTTGATTGTAAACCTTTGGCTAAGTATTCAGCACCTTTTTCTCCGATTCGATTTCGTGAAATGTCAAGTTTAGTAAGTGTCTATGAGAAATTCATAAGAGTAAAACACGTAGATCTAGATTTGTTTTCTATTCTACGGCATTTGATTGTAAGGCTTTGCCTATATATTCTGCATCTATATGTTGAATGCGATTCATTGAAAGATCAAGCGTAGTAAGTATCTACGAGAGGTTATAATATGAATAGAACACACAGATACGAATATGTTTTTTCATCCTACAGTGTTGAATTGCAGGAATTTGCCTATATATCCTGCACCTGTATTTCCGATTCTATTAGCACCAATATTAAGTGTTGTAAGTGTCTATCAAAAGGTCATATGAAAGAACGTATTTGCTTCATGCATTACCGAGTTTGATTGTAAGGCTGCAATCAAACATTGTGCACTGTTATTGTAGATTTTATTAGATCTAAGAACAAGTGTAGTAAGTGTCTAGAAGAATCTGAGAGAAGGTTAGATGTTGAGATGGATACAAAAGAAAATACTGGCAACCTTATTTTTTTCTAATATTTGAGCAAGAATTGAAATTCCCTTATATGTGAAGTTGTTTTTGGATAAGTTTAATTCATGACATCCTCTGTAGATGATAATTTCGCTGATGATAGTGTCCATATCGGTATCATCTAAAGACGTGTTTGCGAAGTTAAACTTCAATCGTTGTGTAAAAGAGCAGGCGAGAGCTTCTTCTAAGCGATGATTTGGTAATGTAGCTGGGAGTGTTTTTTTAGATAAAGATACAGTTGAGATAGGCCGAAAATCGACGTTTTGTATTGAACAAGATGTTGTAACTGCGTCAGTAAATTCAAATGCTGGCTCAATCTCATTTAATTCTATGACATATAAATCTTTTCCTTGATTGACACAACTGAATACGACGAATTGACGACCAGGAAGAAGTAATACTTCAAGGGCAGATTCATACGTCGAATATTGATAGATTGATTTGCTCGAGTAACAATTAATAACAAATAATGTTCGTTTCCCAGTTTTGTTAAGAAAAAGTTTATTTTCTAATTGAGTAGTCATTTTTATACAAGATGAAAATCCATTCCACACAATAGTTGCACCCATGGGATACAATTTCGATAAATCCATATTAATACCTCGATAAACGACAAGAGGAGTTGAAGAAATATGTGATAATGCCGTGAACAAAAGTCTTAGAAATAGAAGCCAAGGTTTTAATTTTTGTCTGTTGTCTGAACGAAGAGTCTTGTTAAGAATATGAAACAATGAACATTCGAAAGTATACAATCGAATAGAATATGCCTCATCTCTAGTTAAACCATCTTTTGGTTCATTAGAATTCATCATTTTGACAGTTTGAAGCATACTTTTAATACAGGGCACAATAGGTTCTAGTGGAATGATAGCTTTATCGATGGAGACTAAAGGAGTATTGTCATAATCTGGAATTGGTGGAAATATTTTGAGTGATTCTTGATCTACATCGAGAAATCGAAATGCAAGTTCTGATTCAACAATATCTCTTGAAACCATAATGAATTTAATTCAAATCTGAAACTAGACAACTTCAACGAAGAAAAGTAACCAGTTATTTGGATTCTTATCTTACAATTTCTCTCCGAGATAAGACAAACGATTCATTTTTTTTTCTAACAACAACAACAACAACAACGTTATAATTTATGTCTGATTATTAAAAAAAATTGGAACGTAGAGAGACGCAATCTTGCTTCTCTTTCTGGATCATGTTAACATCCATATAAGGCAAAAAAAACACATTTTTTTCTTTCTTTCGTTCTGCGGTCTCGAGCTTGATTGCCTCTCCTTATACGACCTATAAAAACACGAGGATAAATAGAATAATAATACTTTTCGTCATCATTACTCAAAATGTTGTCGCCTTTGATTGTTCTCAGCGGTTGGATTTTACAATCTTTAGCATGTTTTTATCTTATTCGATTTATTTCGAACGCTACTATTCGATGTATTTTAACATTAGTACCTTGTGTCGTTCTGACACATATCACAGCTCGAGATCTTCCTGCAATGCAAATGACTTCGATGTTATTCACAACATTTTCTTGGTTTGCATCGATTCGGTTCTTTCATTTTACTGTTCTTTCACCAAATCAATATCCAACATATAAATCATTTATTTTAAAAGTTCTCTGGATGTTTTTTCCCATCGTTCCTAGTTCATCATTTCAACATCAACAATTACCAATTGTTTACGAGTCATTCATCGCTATAACTAAATTAATACTCAATCATTGGCTGTATCGATGGCTTTTAACTTGTCCTGGAAGTGATAGTTACGTTCGAGTATCAATATATTTCATTTTTGCAGTAACATACACATTTCTAGCTGATATTCAAAGTATTATTGTTCGATTAATAACAAGAAATAAATACATATTATTACCATCACTTAATTTCCCATTTTTATCTCTATCAGTACGTGAATTTTGGGGTAAACGATATAATCAACTCGTTTGTACTGTTTTTCGTGAATCGATATTTCAACCTGTTCGTCAATTTATCTCGTCAGCAACTCTTGCTTCATTGATCGTCTTTTTTATCAGTGGTCTTCTTCATCTGCATTTACTTTTCGCTATGTTCAAAGATTATCGTTCGTTTGGATCAACAATGAGTTTCTTCCTTCTACATGGTTTAGTTTGTACTCTCGAAGCAAATACTTCATTTCAACTACCCAAATCATTATCCTGGTTATTCACACAACTATTTCTCCTATCAACAGCTTCATTACAACTTGGTCCATTTACAAGAATCGGTCCTCAAGTTTACATTGAAAATGTTCCACCTTTTTTCGAACAAAACTTGATACCAAAACTACCTATTCCTAATTTTTGTCCATCCTAAATAATCGCGCGACATCTACATTCTCGAACTGATGTAACGGTAATTTTTCTCACCAACAATAACGAAGAGAATGAAAAGAACGGAAAAATAAATAAGCATCATCGTGCAGTGAAAGTCTCGTGTCTTGACATAATATCAGTTTCTACGTTACAACAGTATAATTGAGATAAAGAAAAATTCGAACGAAAGATGATGCGAAAAAAAGTGAGTGACCTTGTAGTAAAACGAAAGGTTTTCTTCTTCAATGAACTATATGTCTAAGGTTTTGCTAATGGGTAAAAGTGGTGGTGGTAAAACATCGATGCGATCGATTATTTTTGCCAATTACAGTGCTAAAGACACCCGACGTCTGGGTGCTACGAGTAAATTAATAATATTTCTCAACAAAAAAAAAACAAAGAATATGTTTTGCAAATAATTTCAGTGGATGTTGAACAATCGTACGTTCGATTTCTTGGTAATCTAATATTAAATCTTTGGGATTGTGGTGGGCAAGAAGCATTTATGGAATGTTATTTTGCTACACAAAAGGATACCATATTTAAAAATGTCGAAGTTCTTATCTATGTTTTCGATGTGCAAAGTCAAGAGATCGATAAAGTTTGTTTCGTTTTTTGTTTGTGTTCATGTTGTTTTTCTTTCACTATCGAATAGTAGGATTTACATTATTATCAATCTTGTTTGGAATCAATTTTACAACATTCATCAACGGCTAAAATCTTCTGTCTCATACATAAAATGGATTTGATACCCGACGAATTACGTACAAAAGTCTTTTCTGAACGAGAACGTATTCTCACTGAAGCATCAAAACCATTGCAATGTTCATGTTTTCGTACATCTATTTGGGATGAAACACTTTATAAAGCTTGGTCACAAATTGTCTATCAACTTGTTCCAAATGTCAAAGGTTTAGAAAAAACCTTGGAGAATTTCGCAGAAATCATTGATGCTGATGAAATTCTGTTGTTTGAAAAAGCGACATTTTTAGTAACAACGACTTGTTCATAATTCGAATATATATATTTTGTTGAATCTAGGTCATTTCCCATTGTACACGTAAAGAACATCATGACGGTCGACGATTCGAAAAAATCAGTGATATTATCAAACAATTCAAACTCTCGTGCAGGTGAATTCAATCGAATAAAGATAAGAATTGAGAGATTTTTTTTCGTTTGTTTGTTTAGTAAACTAGCTGCAGCTTTTCAATCGATGGAAGTACGAAATTCGACATTTGCTTGTTTTATTGAACTCTGTACACCAAATACTTATGTTATGGTTGTCATAAGTGATCCAACGATTTGTAAGAATTGATAGCAAAAAGAAAATTTGTCTTTTAAAATCTTTTTTTCTTCATCTAGCATCGGAAGTAACATTGATGAATATTCGAAATGCTCGAAAAGTATTCGAAAAACTCGAAAAAGAAGGTGCTCGAAGTTAAACTTTGATTTTTTGTTTGTTTGCTTTCACCGGTGATTGATAAGCTCTTGAGAAGACAGTAACAACAACAACAACAACAACTTATATCCTCCTCTATCAGGTGAATGTATTTTGATTAAACCGAAGTGCTTGTATTCTACTACTTGTTTCTTTTCTTTTCTTTTCTTTTTTTTTATGTTTGTAAACAGAAAACAAAATAAATGATTCTTGAGCTAAACATTGTGTCTATTGTTTTGATATTTCTGAATTGTCCATTTTTTCGTTCGTATGATTCCAATCGAATGATGAACCGAGACGAATAGTAAGAATAGCAATAATACCAATGAAAAATATTAATTGCAACCATGAGGCTATTATTGAGACGAGCATATAGACAAATAGATAGGATACACTAGGATATTGTTCGAAAAATAATTGATTTAATTGCGTACACGAATAAAGAGTTGTATTGTTAGTTATGATAGTTGAACATAATTTAAGAAAACCATTGGTTAATATCGATGCATTAATTAGAGCCATTAGACCGAGTATAGTTGACATAGGAAACCATGGAATAATCAAACAACGATCGTTCGTTGTGACTATTCTTTGATCACCATTGAATAGAACAAAGAAAAAACCCGTCATTATACAGTAGATAAATGTAAAGACATTGTAGAATGTACAAAAATCACATGTTGATTGTGAACTAAATCGTTCCGATTGAGGATAGATATGTATTGTCCAATTGCTTGTTGTTGTTTTTAATAATTGAAAACGAAACGATGCATAGAGTGGACATTGTTGTTTGAATTGAACAACAATCGAACCGGTAATAAGTGCGATGGTAAAACTTGTTAGACCAATAAATGTAATGAATAAAAGAAATGTTAAACGTAAACTTCGATCGGAAAAATGTGGAAGATGTATCGATTGAAAAAGTTTCATTGGACAAATCAGACAACGTAAACAGAATTTTTCTTCTTTCATTTCAGATTTATCTTCGATGGGAATTGAATTTTGTTGATGAATTTTCGTTGATATGGTTTCCATTGGAATTAATTGTTGCTGATCATTGTTATTTATCGACGTATTCATTCTCGAACGTCGATATATATATATATATATGTGTGTGTGTATGTGTAGGAATGATATAGTATGAATGATCGACGTGCTACTAGTCGAAGAAGAAGAAGAAGAAAAAAAAGAGAAGTTTTTTTTTTTTCGTTTCTGTCTTACACGTTCAGATGACAAAGGTTAATGACTTTGATTTCAGATCCAAACTTTCCTTTTTATTACACTGAAAGATTATGAATATGTAAGTTCTTTACATAGCAAAAGTTTTATTTTTTCTTCTTCTTCTTTCAATTGAATAGAACATTCGATTCCGATGATAAACATCATCAACAAATGTAAGATAAACACAAAGAATTTCTGTTCGGAATGTGCGTATGTGGTATGATATTTTTAGTGAAATAAAAACCATTGACCCTATTCAATCGACCTATGTTATTTCACATCAAGATGTCGATATACAATTAACTAGTCGAACAAATCTTCTCACTGATACAACACCAATCAATGATGTTAATCAAGTTTTTTCACAGCCAATTATCGATCATAATTGGGATTTGAGATATTATTCAGGACATTTGGTTACGACTTATGATCAATATGTTGCCTATGCATTAAAACGACAGAGTGGCGATGATATTGTGTGTGTATTTTATAAACAAGTTGATTATCGTTCAGTAATTAATCCACCGTTTACTGGTGATATACATGACATCGCATTTTCCTATTCGGATGATGTTCTATTAGCTTGTGTTGATCAAGCATCACATTTGAGAATTTATCGAATTGAAAAAAGTGACGAACCAAATGAACTTCAGTAAAAAGAAGAAGAAGAATTTTCAATTTCAATAATGAAATGTTTTTGATTTGCAGACATTCATTGATTCTTTTTCTTGATCTACAATATTCAAATCCTCAAGCACCATCGACCATATCCTGGTGTTGTTTCATTCCGGAGGCCGATGAAACCGATGTCTACAATATCATGAGTATAACTCGTGGTTCACAAGTTCGATTGATTGATTTCTCAAAAAGAAAAACAAAACTTTTATCGTTTTCTAGGTCGAAGTATTGAATATTCCAATAGCAGCTCAATCATGTCTATCCGAAGATAAATTGAGTTTAAATCAAATCGAAAACGGTCGATTAACATATGTCGACAACAATGGAGTGAGTTCGATCTACTCTACAACTGAAATTTTTGTTTTTTTGTTGTTATTCAGAATGTAACATGCGTGTGCTTTTCACCGGATGGTACAGCATTGGGTACAGGTACGGATAAAGGTGAAATCAAATTCTTTTCGATTAATTTCGAACAACCGAATAAATGTCGTTGTCTACATTTGTGGATTCCGCATGAAGGACGACCGATATCATCGTTATATTTTCTTGATGATCATAAAAATCTAACACTCGAAACACAATTATGGCGTTATGCCGTGTCAGGTTGTGAACAAAATCGTGAATTTAAAGTTTGGAGTTGTACGAATTGGACTTGTTTGCAAACAATTCGTTTTCAATATTCATCAGCACAATATCCCGTTTTAAAATCAGCAATTGATCTTACATCACGTTTTCTTGTTCTTTCGGATATAAATGCGTCGACGATGTACGTCTTAACTATCTATCAAGATGCAGATAATAATCGTGCTCATTTCTCATCAATCAATGCGTTTACTTCAGTGAATTCTCCTTCGTTGAGTTTCGATATTACTTCAACGAATCAAATTAATTGTAATGATCAATCAGAAATTGTCAGTTATGGCGTAAAAATGTATAGTATTCATACGAAATATTTTCAAGAATTATTGTTAATCTTTCGAACGAATCGATTTATGACGATTAATCCTGAATATTACGAACAGGATGAGCTTATTGAAGATTTTCGTTTCGAACCTTATATCTCACATTTAAGAAATGAAGATCGATCGATATTGAAAAATGCCGCCAAGTCCGATTCGAACTTTCGATATAATATCAATGATCTACTAACACCAGACATCGACAAACCATCAGCAGCAAGCGATCCATTGCATGGACTTTTGCTTGGTAATACAACAGCCTTTGATTCAGTCTCATCACAACAAGAACCAGGAGATTCCAATGAGCTACCATCGCCATACGATCTTGCGGATAAAGAAGTAGCTGATAGTCTCTATCCGTTACAATTCGAAGGCAGTGAGAAAATTGTTAAAATATTTATCGAAAATTGACTGTCGATTGTTTGTAGTACCGAATGATGATGTCGATGCTGTCTTTTTGCCGATTAAATCGAATGAAGACGAACCTTTAAAGTATTTAAAAATTCGAATGATTTGCGTTTTAAAATTTGTTGTTTGTTCAGAGGAATCAATGTCTCGAATAATCAAGATCTCGATGATTACAGTGATCAAACCGAGACCAGTGATAAAGATGATGATTCGACAGCTGATGAAGGTCTTGTTCATCCGCGAATCAAACGTCGTCAAGGTCGATCACCGAATTCATCACAAATCGGATTGAATGTTGACGTAAAAACAAACAAAAAAAAAACGAAATGATCATTTTTGACGATTGATCTATTTTTAGTCATTGCATGAAATTCGACAATTGACAAGTTTATTAACTGATGTTCAAAGAAATTCGAGAGCACAAGCAAGTCAACAGGGCAAACTTGAACAATGCTGTCAACGACTCGAACAATTGAGTACGAAAGTAGATCGATTAATGAATTTCGATCAAACAGGTAGAACAAAAAATAAATAAAAACAAAACAAATGTGTGTGCGTGTATTTTCAAAGGGACAATCACTCGACCAAGTCGTCCAAGTCCTAATGCAGCTCCTGTTGAAATCGTGCCCACATCGGACATTCCAACAACTCTATCCGATGTAAACTACGATCAATTAGAAGCGATCTTAATCGAAAAAATTCAAACCTATCTTCAAACAGGTAGACCGTCATTCTCTGAGCAATTTTCAATTTCGATTTTCATTAGCAATGAAATCGGTTTTCGAACCCTATCGTGAAATGAAAGATAATCTTCACAAAGATCTCGCTGCCAAACTGCTCGCTACGGACACTGTTATCAAACAAACAATCACTCAACTCTTCCGTTCGAAAGTTTGTTGTTTTCTCCGATTTCAAAACTCATTTTTCTTCTCTCTTTCTCTGTAGACAATGATCGATTCATTGAGTAGTCTGATCTCTCAAGCGATTCAATCGACAATGACGAATACGTATCGCGAAGCATTCAATCAAACAGTGATTCCATCATTCGAACGAGCAGTTACCAATATGTTTCAACAAACAAACGATGTTTTTAAACGTGGAACTAAAGAATGTAAATAAATCCTCCTGTATTTCAATCGAACAAAACACAATTGAGTCTCCTCTCTAGTTTTACAAGAAATGATCGAATACAGTCGACAACAACAACGATCATTGATTCAACAACGTGATCAAATGCTTGGCGATATACGAAAAGAATCGACACAATTACACAAAGAAATCGATAAAAAACATCAAGAACTTGTTGGTTTATTAAAAACTGATATTACACAATATTTAACTGCGAATTTAACCGCCATGTAAATCTCTCTCTTGCTCTTGTTTTAATAGAAATTCGTTCGAATCTTTTAGAGTTCGAGAAATCACACGTTCGATCCTCCGTGATGAAATCAATTCCATCTTTCGAGATCTTTTAAATACACAAAAAACTGAAATAACCAATCTACTTCGTCAAACCGTAGTACCAGCAAGTCGAACGACAACACCTCTTCCAATACAATCTCTCACATTAGATGCTAAACAGGAACATGTTCTCAAACTCATTCGTGCTAAACAATACAATCAAGCATTCGAATTTGCTCTCTCAGCATCGGACTTAAATCTTGTTCTCTATGTTTGTGAAAACATTCGAATCACTGAACTCTTCGCCGTCCAACCATGTCCTCTGCAAATACCTGTACTTCTTTCTTTAATTCAACAATTAGCTGCTGAATTAACTACACATCAAGAAACTAAATATAGGTTCGCTTTATTTTCTCCATCTTTAATATTCATTTTTGTTTTTTTAGTTATTTATATGAAGCATTGATTTGTCTCGATGTCACACATCCAAGTGTTCGTGATTATCTACAAAATGTTCTCGTTGATCTCAATAAAAAACTACAAACTTACATTCAAACACATCCAACAACAACGATGGCCAAACGTTTTCAATTACTTCTCATGGCTAGTCAAGGTCTCTTACAGAAAATCATTCAACAACGAACAACAACGCCATCAACATTCAAATAGTTCACAAATACTTTTCTTTTTTCTTATGTGTGATGAATTGTAATTGTTTGTTCAAAAAATAAAAAAAAAACAACACGTTCATTTTCTTTTCCTTTCGTTATGAAAACAAAAACCAAAATCCTATCTTCTCTTTTCTTTTGTATATTTAAGTCTATCATGTCCGAAATCGATGAACCAACATTAACACATGATATCGATTGGTCGATGCTTGATAAAAGTCGTTACATTCCATTGAATATTCTCTCGACATTTCTCGTTCGTTCAGCTCTCTATCCATTTACACTTGTTCGTACACGTCTTCAGGTGCAACGACAATCAACTATCTATCGAGGCACTTGGCATGCATTACGTACGACGGTTCGATACGAAGGCTTTCGATCGTTATACAAGGGTTTTGTTATTTATAATTTTCAACTTATACCAGGTTTGATGTTTGTCACATCATTCGAATCGACAAGAGTCTATGCAAATATTCTAACAAAAAACGAATATGTACGCGCTGGTATCGGCGGTATTATTGGCTCATTATGTTCACAGATTCTTGCTTGTCCAATTGATATTATTTCTCAACATATGCAATTAGTTGGTTTAACATCACCAAGTAGAAAAATGAAAAGTAAAGATGGAGTTTCATCGCTGTCCGATACGAAACTATCGACATATCGTCGGCAACAACAAATCGAACGTATTCATGTGCCCAAAGAAATTCGTGCTAATAATTATCTTATTTTCAAACATATCTGTCGAACTTTATTGTATCAAACCGATCCAGATCAAAAGAAACCGAGTCTCAAAGGTTTCTATCGTGGTTATTTCATTTCAACGTTTTTATTCAGTTTTACAAGTGCCGTTTGGTGGCCATCGTATTATTTCTTTCAAAGACAAATGCTCAATTTCGAAGAAAAATTTCGTAAGATCAAAAACAAAAACGAAGAATCAATTGAATTGTCTCTCATTTTTTTTAGCAAGTCTATTTCCATTGCCAACACTCGTGATTCAATGTATAGCTGGTCCTCTATCATCGTTGACATCGACTATTCTAACGAATCCATTCGATGTTTGTCGAACACGTGTTCAAGTTGAACAAGAACGTCGACATGTGACACAGATACTACGAGAATTATGGCATGATGAACGTTGGAAGATCTTTACCAAAGGATTGACAGCTCGTATGTCACATTCGTGTATTTATTCGTTATTTATTATTTTCGGTTATGAAACAGTGAAGCGTGTTTCATTAAAAGATGAATATAAAGACTCTGTCAGATGGTAGAAAACAAGACATAACAAAACTATTCCGTTTTTCTTTTCTTTCTTTCTTAATTTAGCAATTGTATATGTTATATTTTCTCGTAAATAAAAAAATGTCGAAGAAAGGAGAAAAAAAGAGTTCTTTTTTTTTACTTTCCTGTGAAGCCGATGTGTAACCAAAGAATTCTGTTTTGTTGTTGTTGCTATTAGACTTTATTTTTCTCTTTCATTACCTATTGAAATCATGGGTGAAAAACAACACGTAGAATCGATTGAAAGTCCACGTTGGATTGGCGGTAGTATACTCGTAGATAACTTCGAAGATAATTATGAATTTGATGAATTAATCAATCGGTAGAAGGAGAAACAAACAATGATACGAGCTTATTGTTTGTTTTTAGTGGACAATTTGCTGAAGTTTATAAATGTCATTTAAAAAATCGACAGATTAGCCGAGCAGTGAAATGTATTCCTAAAGGAGTGAGTGAAAAAAAAAACAGGAATTTTATTCGTATGATTGAAATGATTTTATTGAATATAGAATAATCGAAAAACACCAATTCGAACAGCTGCATTGGTCTTGCAACTTGATCATCCGAATTTAGTATTTTTCTTTTTTTGTTGTTGTTTTGTTCGATTTCTTGATTTATCAATTCAAGGTTGTTCTTCGAGAAATTCTCGAAACACCAAGAGATATTTACATCGTACAAGATTTCGTCAATGGTCCTAATCTTTTCGAAAAGTAGGAACATTTTGTTTTCGCTTTTGAAAATCATTCGTTTTTTTTTCTATATTTGATAGAATCTCTCAACTTCAAGTTTACACCGAACACGATGTTTCTAAATATGTCTCTCAAATTTTAACTGCTTTACAAGTAACTAAAAATTCAAATCGATTTATTTTTGTTCATTGAAATTTTAGTATATGCACGAGCATCGAACTTATCATGGTAAACTTCATGGTGAGAATGTTCTTATTCGAACAGTCAACGGCGAAGAGAAACTATGTTTGGTCGATTTTGGATATACGAATTTATGTCCGAGAGATGCGATTAAATTGCTTGTAAATGAATCGCCAAGTTTTTGTGGTAAAGTTTTATATGAATTGAAGGGAAATTTGATTATTTTTTGTTTGTGTAGCTCCAGAAATTCTTCGTGGTGAACCGTTTAGTCCATCAGTTGATATGTGGCAATTGGGAATCTTGATTTTCTATTGTCTTTCGGGTACTTATCCGTTTTATGGTACGGAAAAGCAAATCTTTCAAAAGATTCTCAATGGTAAATTCGAATACGATCCAACTGAATGGGATCATATATCAACAAATGGAAAGGTTCGGTTATCTTTCGAGAGAAGGTTCTTAGATTTTTTCTTGTGATTTAGACTTTTGTAGGAAAATTATTGAAAGTCAATGTCCAAGATCGTTTGACGGTTAGTCAAGCGTTGGTTCAACTTTGGATACGTGACAAAGTCTATCGATCGGAGCAATTAACTGATGTTCACCAGAAATTTATTACTCGATATCCACCACCTTCACCACCACCACCACCGGTGGAACGATCTGCAAGCCCTCCTCCTGTCGAATCAGTCGAACAAGAAGATGAAAATTAACTTTTTCTCGCCTTTTCTTTTCTCTTCTATTCTTATTAATAAAATCTTCACATGATTTTCTTCCTAATAACAATATTTAAGCAGTTTGAGAGACGAGTAACGATTGTTGATTAGCACGACGATCCAATTGTCGATAGATTAATTTCAATGCTACGACTAATAAACCAGCAGCTAGAACAAGTAGAGCAAGAATTGCAGCAGCAGGAAAGCCACGTTTTTGCATCCAACGAGGTGTCACTGGCGAAGAACACGATGGTATCGAATGAATACAACTAGAAGAAGTTTTATTTTCAGAAAAAAAAACTTGACGTACGTATTTCAATCGCTCACCGACACGTGACATTCGAACAAGTTCGACAGATAATTGAAAGTACGGCTACTTGTTGAGATGGAGTTTGTTCGCAGAAATGCAAACATGAAGAATATGTCGACGGAAGAAATTGACTTTGAGAACAATTCAAAGGCAAATGTTCATTGTCACATTGAATCAAGAATAGTTTATTTCGTGATAAATGACAGAAACATTGTGACGAACAATCGATTGTTGTATTGAGACAATCACAAGACATGATTTTAACAAACAAAACGAACAGATTTAACAAAATCAAACTCATCATTATACGTTCTTTTCCTTTCTTTTCTTAAGATTTATATACAAATGATCTCTCATTTCCGATACTCCTTTGAGAACGATTGAGATCGTGTTTGATCGTAGACTCTAATATGTCATTTGAGAAAAATTCATCAAAACAAAAAAAAAGTCAAGATAATGTCTGCGGTCGAATTATATAATAAGTCCAATAGGAAATATTGAATAGAATAAAAAACAGTGGAAACAGAAGTCGTGACCATCGATCGATTTGATTGACATCTCGAACGTGAGTAGGTTTTGGCGAATGAATTCGTCGAAAACGCGACGGATGTTCGTAATTGGCTGGATCGAGTGCTGGATTTTGTCGGACTAATGGTCGAGGTCGAGGTAATTGCATGAGATTCGCATGATTTCGACGATTCTTTCGTCGATGTAATGTCATCGACGTTGTCGATAGGCCAACTAACGGTGATAAACGTTCAGGTATTTCGAAATCTTTCGAGTTTTCTTCGATATGTTTATGTTTTCGTTTTCGTGCTCGTAAATCCCAATATAAATAATTAACAGCTGCATATTCTAATAGAGCAACGAAAACGAAAACAAAACACATCACTAAATAGATGTCAATAGCTTTGACATAGGATATACGTGGCAGAGATGAACGAACACCTGTCGATATCGTTGTCATTGTAAGAACAGTTGTTATACCCAGTGCAACACGAGCACTTGTTGCTTCGTGATTTATCCAAAAACTAACCCAAGATAACATGACAATGAGAATCGACGGAAGATAAGTTTGAAAAAGAAAATAACCGATATTTCGTTGAAGAATAAAACTCAACGAAAGACGTTGATAATCTCCTTGTTGAAAACAAAACAAACAATTTCAAATTAATCGAATTTCTTTTCTTCTTTTGATTTCACTACCTGTTGCTAAATAGATACTATAGGAAATCGTGTCATAATCCATAACTGTAAATTGAGGCAATTGAACTTTATCTAAATCAATAATCGAAGCTCGGCCACGTTTCCATCGCATATTTACATCAGCTTGCGTATAACCATAAGATTCGATTTCAACCGTACAATTCTGTCTATCCAATGGATATCGTCTTAGATCCATCATACATGCCAATGTACTTGTAAATCTCATACCATAAAGAATCTCACCATGACCATTTAAACGTATCATTTTATTTGTTTCAGTGACATCATGTAGATAGGCACTTTTATCATTGGGAAAAAATGTATCCGGCAACCATAAACGATCGATAATTTCTCCGGTTAAAATCATTTCTTCGGTTCGATTACCGAATATTAATCGATCATCACGCCAATATTGATTTAAATATAATGTCAATGTATAATCCATGTTCACTTCGGATATACTATCGAAACTAGCTAAACGTAGTTCAATATCTAATTGAAGTGGTTCACTACCAAATGATGGACGTAAACGAATATCATAATCTTTTAAAAGATCAGCAATTGTGACCGATGCATTTCTCAAACGATTCGGCGTCATCATCAGTCGTTGTGAACTTCTAGTTAATGAAAAAATAATTATTTTCTAGTTTATTCAATTATCTGCTCTAGGCATTGAAACATTTTATATATGCATGAATAGATTTCGAGTCTTCTGTGTGATGATCGAAACGATTTGAGTCTCTAATCAACATTCTACACACTCACCGATGAATAATTAAAATCCAAAAGAATTGTATCATAAATCGATATCGAATAGATTGAAAATTCGTTAGCATAATCGCGTCGATTCAATATCGACATTAATTGAAATACTTTTCTAACATATTAGTTCGCTATATCTCGGTCAGGTTTGCATGTTCATCGAGAGAGAAAACGAATAACGGGATAATCAAATCTATCTATCTATTTATATAGCGCATTTTTTTCTCCTTCCGAGATTTCTCTTACTTTCTCTCTCTCTATCTCTCTGATTTAATAAGATTAATCACAGACTTTCCATTCCATCGTCTTTCTACATACAATTTGATTGATATAAATGACATTGCTCGATCTATAGAGTTCGCTAGTGTGTCACAACATAGCCGTTGATTTGTTCTCACGAGTTCTCTTATCAAATAGTATTCCTATTCCAAACAAACAACAATAAAACATTCATTGATTCAAAATGACTTCATCAGTACCAGCATCAAGTTTACCGATCACATTTTCCAATGATGATGCTAAAGCAAGTATTTGTTCCAAAGCTCAAACATCAATTAATTCCTTAGCAACATTAGTTAAATCGATTATAAAAAATTCTCATACAAATGATTATTTAACATCAACATTGAAACAACTTGCTAGTACTGATCAACAATTACTTTCAACTCAAGAGCATATCAATAAAATTGAACATACAAGTCGACAACTTGCATTCCAATCGGATATACTTCGATCAGATACGCAAGAACTTAATACCATTCAACAGACATTAATTTCTATGAAACTCGAGGAATAAGAAATCATTTATTCTTCATCTTTTTTTTTCTGAAAAATGTTTAATCTATGTAGTCGATGTTCGTTTTTACAATAAAAAGAAAAAGAAAAGAAAAATGATGCTTGATTATTTGCACGTTAATTTCCATCGTTGCTCATTCGAATCGTAGATTTCGATAGATTTCAAAAAATTTCGTCCATCAAATCCTCCGATGACAAATAATTGATCTTGACAAACGGTTATACCGACACCGACACGAGCGATATTCAATTCATTCTGATTACTATTCGAATTCGCGTACCATTCATTTGTTTGAGGATCGAAAATTTCAATCGATGTCAACGATGTCACACCATTCGAACCGCCGATTATAAATATTTTATTCTCGTAAAAAATAGCACCGCAACCACGACGATTTTCACGCATTGTCGGACCAATAATCCATTCGTTGGTTGAAAAATTAAAAATTTCACACGAAGACAAACATCGGTTCGCTAGATAACCGCCGAATACATAAATTCGTTTGTTAAAATAAACGGCCGCCGCTTGACTTCGTTCGCAAAGCATCGGCGGCAGTTCGGACCAGACATTCGTCTCCGGATCGTACCGATAAAAATTATTCTTACATCGATCTCCTTCACAACCACCAAGCAGATAAACATACGAATCATCACTACACATCGCTAAGAACAAAAAAAAACACAACAATTGTCTCTTTCGTCGTCGTCGTCGAAGTGCTATGGTTACCTCCGTGAACGACTCGTGTCGGCAGGTCTTTGATTGGCATCCATTTATCGAGAAAGTCTAAATCTAAATATTCACCAGTGTCGAGCTCTTCTTGACCATCACTCCCACCACAGACAAAGATTTTATTTTTAACAAGTGTTGCTGCAACACGACCACGTCGTGTAGTCATTGGCATGGATAATAGACTCCATTTGTCTTCAATAGGATTGAACTGTTCGATTGTATCGAGACAATCACCTCGATCGTATCCACCTGAATTTTAACAAAATTCTCAAGAAAAAATAGAAAATCTCGAATCACGAACCAACAGCATAGATCGTGTCATTCGTTGAAACAATACCAAAACCACAACGTGCAGTCGAGAGTAAAGCTAACGGCGTATCTTTCTCATTGAGTCCATTCGGAGTTGAATTTGTTATATCATAAAGTTTATCGACCGTTGGATATTCATTTATATCCGGTGTAGTCGGAGTTGATAATGATGGAATATGTATTGCTATGCTTAACATTTTACCTTGAATTATTCCAATTCCGAGATAGGCATGATCTAGAGAAGTGAAGAAAATGAAGACGAGAGAGTGTTGAGAGGTTGTTCAACGAACCAACGGAATGTTCCATATGAATTAATTTAGTTTCGATTGTTGATGTACTGGAAATGATATTGAGCGGAAGATTATTATTACTAATTTGTACATTGGCTTGTTCAAAGAAAAGACTGTCATTCGTCGTATTGCCATTAGGTGTATTTGAAAAACTTCGTTTTGTTATTTTATAACTTTGATAATCCTAAATAAATTCAACTATATCAAAGCACTTCTTGTCTGGCTTTTTTGTTTCCTATACTTTTATCGTATCTGAATAGAAAATATTCGTCTCGTCCATATCAGCACAATCATGAAGTGTTTTATCACCATTTAAATAAACTAGACGTGTCTAAAAAATCAAACTATTTTTTCTTCTTTCCCTTGTTTTTTTTTCTTTTTTTACATATTCTCCGAGTTCTTGAATTGAACCGTTGTCTTTTCGAACTTGTTGTACAATCCAATTCAAGACAAGATCCGACATAATCATTGAATGTGAAATTGTTGGATCGACTAATTCAAGTTTAATCGATGGCAGCATATGAAATTCTCGTGTTTGCAGAACATCAGCAAAATTTGTTTGAATACATTCTGTGGCTTTTTCACGTAGATCATCATCCATAGCCATCAAACGGATACTTAAACAATTCTCGGGGTTCAGCTGTCGAGCTAAATAATTCGAACAAGCATGAACAATCGATTCGAATTTTAATTGATTCGCTGTCGAATAGACAATCGGCACGAGATCAGATGTCAATTGAAAACTACCTTGATAAATAAATTGCATGATCAATTTAAATGGCATATATTCAATGCCATCGATTTCATAATAGATCTGTCGTTTATTCGATGTATCATTTTCATCTTGAAGAAATAATTCTCGAAAATAATTCGAATGACATGATAACAATGCACGATGAGCGAATAATTCATGTCCTTCAATAGTTAATATCACATCACATAATTGTCGTTCCTTTCTCATTGCATCCAAACATTTCAATGTTAATTGACCATGACTATCGGCATTTTCATATGTGATATTCAATTCCACAATGCCATTATCAGATTTGTCAATTGTTTCAATAACAACATTGGATTCACTCATCGTACATGCACGTCGAACAACAGAATATATATGGGGACTAGAATAATTGGAAAACGACGAGTTTTACGTTCGACCAATGAATAAATGGAGGATTTTATCGACCAGTTATATTCAATTGGTTAAATAAGGAAAGAAAATCTATTTATTATTTTTTTCTCCTTTTCGTAGTCGTCGTCGTGCAAAAAATCATGTCTGTCGAATCTCTCGAAACATTCGATCGACTTCTTTCCGAACAAACATCGTATCTCAACGAAGTCGATGAACAAATCGCTAAATGGACGCAATTTCAAACTGATTATCAACATCTACGAACGCGTCTTTCAACGCTACCCGATCGATTAACGTACGATTGTACGGTTCCATTTGGTAAATTAGCATTTCTACCCGGTCGAATTATTCATTCGAACGAAATCTTAGTTCTTCTCGGTGAGAATTATTTCGTTGAACGATCATGTAAACAAGCTCGTGAGATTGTCGAACGTCGTTTGGAGAATATCAATGAGAGATTAGATAAACATCGAAAAGAAAAACAATTATTCTCTCAACAACGACAATACGCAAATGATTTTCGATCTGATCAAACGGATTTCATTGAAATCAAAGAAGATGAACAAGATGTCGAATCGAAACCGACGAATCGTCGAACGAAACTAACCGACGACGAAATTCGAGAGGAACGACGTCGGCTACAAGAACGTGCGATGAAATTCAATGAAACGAAAACTAAACGTGTACATTTCGAAAAAATGGAAACTGATAGCGACGACGACGATGAAATTCCACATGAACGAATGAAGAAAATCTTCATTCATCATACGGAAACCGATTCGAAGCCAATCGGTGATCCATCGCCGGCTTTGTTCGCTCATCCGGGTGCGATTAGTAAAATTCAGCCGAAAGCATTCACGGGCAAAATGATCGAACGAGACGTGCCGACGAGTAGCGTCGAACCGTTGCCTCTTCCGCCTGCAAAACGTGTTTCGAAATTCAAAGCTTCGCGTCAATAAAATTCGTTTTTCTTCTGTCATTTTAGATATCTAAAAAAGACTCATCATGTCGGATTCAGCTTGCACAATTCGTACGCGAAAATTTAAGTCCAATCGACTTTTATCACGTCGACAGATGGTCGTCGATGTTATTCATCCTGAACGAGCCTCGCTTTCGAAAAAAGAAATCCGAGATAAAGTCGCTCAACTCTACAAAACAACGTCCGATTTAGTTTTTTGCTTTGGTTTCAATACAAATTTCGGTGGTGGCAAATCGACTGGCTTCGCTTTAATCTACGATTCGTTGGATTTTGCTAAGAAATTCGAACCACGTTATCGTCTCGTACGACAAGGTGTTCTCGAACCGAAGAAAACCGCACGAAAACAACGTAAAGAACGTAAAAATCGTATGAAGAAAGTTCGTGGTACGAAAAAAGCTGCCGTCAAAGATGCCAAGAAGAAATAAGAGAAGAAAAACAACAACAACAACAAGACTTTTGTTTGTTTGTTCTTTTTTTATTTTCACCGTTTTTGTTGGTTGAAAGTGTTTTTTGTTTTCTCTGTAACATCACGAAATAAAAAAACACAAGAAGAATATTGAAACAAAAATTAACGCCAAAGCCTATTCCAAGGAGTCTCCTTGAACTAGTCTTTGACAAGAATTCTTGTCGAACAACTCATAGTTATAGTTAAACAAAATTGAAGTTGTGCAATAACATTGTTTTTTTTTTACCAGAGGAAAAAATAATTCCACAGCCTTTGAAAAACATTCGGATATTCGTTATCCCAACAGTTTACTTTCGGATTATAGAACTGACTAAGTTTAACTGAACGAGTTTGAGCTGTAAGCCAATTAAAATTTGGCAAATAAACATTTGTTCGATTAAAAATCATTCGAATAGTTTTCATAAGATTCGAAATTTGTTGTGTTCGAGTCGGAAATGCATGTAAACGTCGATAATGTCCGAGAAGGCAAAGTGTCGAATGAAGATCGATGCCTGGCGTCGAATTATATTCTCGTGCAACATCGTACAATTGTGTCCATTGAAAATACTCCGAATAAGCCGTATCATTTCGATTGAGTCGATGAAGTTCATCAGCAAGTTGTTCAATCGATGGAAAATCATCGACATGAATGAATGAATTCGGTACGGCAATCTGTTGATATTGTTCTTTCGTTGCACCTAATACAATCGGTATTGAATGAGAATCCAGACCGTGTATCCAATATTTTTCCGTTATGTACGTATCACATTTCGAATTTTCGAATGACAAATAGAATCGATAGTTGGAGAGAATTGTTGACATACAAGTTGGTGAAGTTTTTTGACATAGATTGGATTTGCAAGCACCGTAGATATCGACTTGAATGTTTGGTTGTTGACGAAGATGAGCAACGTATTCTTCACGACGCGAATGAGTATTACAATTCGATACAAACCAAGCGATATGAACGATATTTCGATCGTGAATATTCAATTGAATTGGTGTTAAATAAGGCTGAATCAATTGAAGGACATTCGATGGTAATGGTCGATTGCATGTGTACGGGCAAAGATTCGAGAGGATCCTCTGTCGATCGATGAATTCACGATGAAATATTGTCGATAGAGTATTGAGATAGTTCGATGAAGTATTAGGCAATTGTTCGAACGAAGAATTCAATGAATTTTTTAGATTAATTTGAAATTTTCGTTGAATTAATTCACCAATTTCTGGTTTGATTCGATAACCCTATTACGAATAAAAGAAATGATTCAATTCATCAAATAAATCTCTCGCATACTCGGTATTGTATAGGAAAATCTGATTGAGGTTTCAATGTTGCTGTTAAATTAAACCAATCATCTAATTTCTCTTGGTCTTGTTTTGAAATTAATCTATAAGAATTTCTCGGCGATTCTTCGGAATAAACGAGCCACAATTGTGATTGATGAATCGTTCGATATGAACTTCCATTGGTCAGAATAGGTAGACTAATCCAATCGAGTAGACTCACAAAAACATGATCAGCATGGGTGTAATCTTCGGGATCAAGTATCTGACAGATTTGTTCGAGATTTCTATTGAAAATTTTCGTTTTTGAATCGGTTCGAATTTGATACAATGGTGTGTAATGTGCAATAGATACTTTAGTCGAATTAATCACTGTCGAAATTGTTCTTTTCGGTTCATTTATTTGAGATCTTTGATAAATATAAATTGGAATTATTGACAATAAAAGTACATAGAATATCAATCGACGACAGGACCAACGAATCATCATCTTATCTAACGCACACAGAAAGAAACAGAAAAAAAACAACAAATCATTCCTTTTTCTTTCTGCTCGTTCGTTCTGTCGCCATACACGTTTATTGCATTTTTTTGCCCAGTGCGCGTCAGTTGCATTTTTTTTGTAATTACAAATGGAAACTACGTCTGAAATTACTGCCAAGATCGAATTCATCAATTGGACTTATCCACCGTATTGTGAACTTTGCAATGTAACATTTACTAGTGAGACAAATTCCGAAAAACATTTTACAGGCAATGGTCATAAAAATCGTTTGAATACATGGAGAAAATATCAAGATTCCGAACAATTAAAAGATAATAAGAATGTTTTATGTGAGATTTGTTATAAAGAAATGAATACACAGAAAATTTTGGATACACATCGAGAAAGTCCAGCACATCAGAAAGAAGAAAAAAACAAAATTATTATACAACGTTTAAAAGAAGAATATCGACAAATGAAACAAAAACTAATCGTATGATTTTGTTTGAGAGATTTTCGAATAAATTTTATCTTTTTTTAAAATCGATCGTGGCGTAACAATTAAATGTTCGGCTACTGTATCGTTCGTTGATTGAGGCTGTTGTGAAACTGATGTAATTAAAACTTTCGAAAAACTTAAAGCTGTCGGTGATTTTGTTTTCGAATTTTCATCGAATGATTTTTCCGATGATGAATATTCAACACCGGAATCATGTTCTTCTTCATGAATTGCCCGTCGACGTGCTTTAATAATTGGTTTTGTTACAACAGAACGAGGTTTCGGATAACGAACAGTATCCGATTCGCTTTCATCGTTTTCTGTTCTCTCGGAAATCAGAGAGAGTTTTCTTGTTTGTTGATCGTAGTAAAAAGCTGGTTGTTGTTGAGTTTCATTCGGTTGTGATGTTTCGTATTGATAATCATTTTCTGTATGAGGTAATTTAGGTAGAAGCAAAGATTTTTTAGCAAGATTTTCGTTGGATGACGAATCAACACTTGACGAATGTTTCCAAAGTGACGAATCATCGAACATATATCGTCGATGTCTTGATTGAGGAGAATTTCTTTGTTGATGTTGACGTTTCTTTTTATAAAGACAAATGAATGAATAGAAAAATAGAATGACGAAGAATTTAATTAAACTAAAAATTAATAGAACAAAAGCCAACGCATCAAGACAACTGTCGAGAAAGTATAATGTACGCGTTAGACAACCAATTGAGAACATATTACAACTTCGAGGAACATTATTTTGAAATGATAAACGGCCATCGGACCCACAGCAACGGAAGGTTAACTGCAGGAAGTCCAATGCACGCATAGCACGCTCATCATTACCTTGTCGATAAGTAATAACTGAAGAATATTTGGAAAAAAATGACATTCAAATTACTCTTTTTTTTTTGTTCTAAATGTCGTACAAACCTAATTTCGGTAATTGTTCAATTAATGTCAACCGTGTGTCGTATTTGGTTGCCAATGTTACTATAGAAATTGTAAATTCACCGATGACAACGAAAACGATCATTGTCGAAGCAATAAAAAGAAAAACATGCGTTGAACATAAACCCCAAATTAAAATTAAACACATCACTAATGTGATAATTGACGATGCTAATAAACATAATGATATATATCTCAATATCCAAAGATCCTTGAAAAAAGAAAAAATGCTTTTGCTTTTTTTTGTTGCAAAAAAAAATGAGTTACACTTACGATGTATCCAACATCAGCAAGATTGTACGCAAGACTTTTATATCGATTGTCAAAAATCGTCCATAAAGCTAAGCCTAATTCCGTTAAACCAAGAACACAAAGAATAATAATGCATAATTTACTGAAAATCCGTAATGACGACTTCTTCATGACGCTATCGAGTAGAAGAGCAGACGCGTTTATTCTCTTCCTTAAAAGAAAAATCTACAAGAATATATGATATTATATCGGCTTTGATCTCAAATTAAAAACTATATTTAATTCTAAGACGAAAAAGGCTCGGATATATTATATTCTTAGCGAGGAAAATAAATATTAATTAACTCTCTTTTTTTCAGAACACTGACGTTGATGTGTAGAGTCTTTTTCGATGTATCACCTTGAGCACATATATATATATATTTTCTTTTTTTTATTGACTACGTTTTATGACCTTTAGAAAGCATAGAACATAAGAGAGGAAGAAAAAAAAATGACGACAGGTGAGAACCAATGGAACTGTGTGAGACACGTTTTGGTTGTTCATCATAGTTGAAGGAATGAAAAATGATTAATTCAATAGTTCTTTTTCGTTCTTTCTAACAAAAAAAAAAGACGAGAGCAAGTAAAATTTCATCTGTCCTTCGGCCTGCTTTTTTTCGATCTCGTTTGCTCTTATATAAATATTCATTATACGGCTTTTTTTTTTGAATCTCATTCATATTGTATTCACGTAATCCAGATTGTTTTTCACAAGACTGATACTTAGTTTAATATATTAAAATAACGAAGAGACACAAGATATTCATGTCATACAGGTTATCGAGTAGGCGAAAAGATTTCATTGTTTGTACTACAACGTAGTTCACGAGGTTATGCTTCATCGATTCATATGAAAAAACTTGATTATATCATTGCACGAATAAAAAATGTTCCTGTTGACCTTTCGAGAAAAGCTTTGCCACTTGAGCATGCTCTACTTCAAGCTAAAGACTTGAGAATTTCAAAGCCAAAACACGGACGATTGTTCTCTTTCGTTTTCTTATCATTTATCTTTCAATAAAACCATAATAGTCGTTATCTATTTTTACACGTCGTTTCATTTTGCTTTCAAACGAACATGACAGAACGTGAGCAAATGTTTCAAATTTTAAATCTTCTCACTTCTGACGCACCTAATCCGGATATTCCAACTGATGAGATACTCGAACAAGTTGCCAGACCTTTTTTTAATTATTTCTTCTGTGGAAAAAATTGATTAATTAATTTCTAGATTCAAGTTGAAGTAACCAAACAAATCAAAGCAAAAAATGATTTACAAAAAGAATATGAAAATGAAAAAATTCTACATCAACAATTCGAAGAGCAACTCACTGAAGCTAATAAACTCATGGAAATGGATAATTCAAAACGAATACAAAAATTGAGAAACTATGCTTCGTTAGCCGATGACGAAGGCGATGTCATCGTACGTTCAAATGTTTTTGATAATTCAAATGTTTTTGATCTATTCGATTTCAGTTATCGAGTTTAATGAAAAAAGCCGATAAAAACGATGTTGACTTTCGTGAAATGAAACGTCAATTCGAAAATGATTGTCTCGATTTAGCAAAACAAATAAAAAAATTCATCAAAGAACGTGAATTATTACATTTATATATCAAACGACTCGAACAAGAAAATCTCTTGCTGGCCGGTCGAACAAATCAAGATGAAACCGTTCGATTATTAACTTATTCATCACAAACACCGAATTCATTTCAAGTAAATCAAATGAACAAGTTTAAACATTTATTTATTTTTGGTTTTTTTTTGCAGGAATGTTTAGATTTAATTCAACATTTACGCGAACAAATTATCGAACGAATTAAAAACGAAGATAAACTTCGATATGATATCGAACAACTCAAACAAAATCATCAGACGGACATTCGAGAACGTGAACAAATCGAAGAATCATTTCATCGAGATCTATCTGTTGCCAAAGATCAAATTAGTAAAGAACAAAAAACACAAAACATTTGAATTTAAAAAAAAATTCGATTTAGTTGTTCTCGAAACTGTTCGAAGTGAATACGAACATGTAGTGAAACTTAAAATGCAATTAGAAAAAGAAGTTGAGGAATATACAAATGCATTGAATTCAATGAAAGGTGTAACGACTTCTCTGATCTATCAATTGAAAGAAACAACTGAAAAACTCAGTTTAGAAAAAGTAGATTCGTTCGAAAAACAACGAGAATTTATTTTATTTTATTTTACTAAGGCAAAATTAGAAGAAGATAATCAAGCACTACGCGAGCAAGTTCAACAGTTAAAAATCGATTTTGAAAATAGTGAATCTGTTCAACATGATTTCGTTAAACTTTCTCAAGCATTACAAGTAATTGAAAAGCATCGACGAGATGAATGGATGAATTCTTTGTTGTTGTTTTTTTTCCATAGGTACAATTAGAAGAAGTTCGAAATAGTGAACATGAATTACGTTGGCAATTCGAAGAGGATTTTTCTGATTGTCAAAAGTGTCGTTCACCATTTTCAGTGACATGGAGAAAACATCATTGTCGTCACTGTGGTTTGTCGAGAGAACGAATATTCATGTTTCTAGTATTTGATTTGTTTATTTTCTAGGCAAAATCTTGTGCAAAGATTGTTTGAATAAGATCATCTACACCGGACCGAATAATCGACCAGCACGTGTCTGTGACTTCTGTTTTACTTTATTGGATAAAACTGCTCAACCTTATTTTCATACATCTGTACCAAACGTTTAGTTTTACAAGCACGAGTCAATCGTTTCTTTGTATGACTTGTTTTCTTCTTTGATCAATAATTAGATAGAGACTCATTTCGACGGAGAAAAGGGAAGATTTTGATGATCAGAAACAACAACAAAAAAAATATTTTTTTTTATATTGAATAAACAGAAAAACAAAAGTTCGTCATTGAAGCCATGATATAGGCTAGACTAATTCCATGTATTACAATACATCACTATTCACAAAGACACAACGAGAACGAAGAAAAAAAAAGTAGACAAATTGAACGAAAAAAAAAATAATGTTTGAAGATGAGATTGATATTTATTTACATTGTATTGGATTGATATCAGCAACGAAATGCGAGTAAGATAATAAAAAAAGAAGTTTTATTTCTTTCGGCGTGTTTTTCGAATTGGTACTTCCATCGGTTCGATGACTGTTTCGGTTTGTTTTTTTTCTAAATAGACGAATTATAACAAGATCAAGTTTGGAATGAAATCCATCTTACGTTGAAGTAGATTCGTCTCGATCTGAATCACTAAAGCAATAAGTTCGGCTTTTCGGGCACCTTTAGGAATATTTTCTCCATGTGAAGTTAATCGAGTTTTTAATTCAGCCACCGTTGATCCTTCAATCTAAACCCCCCAAAAAAAAATCAGTCCAAATGAAATGTTTTCAATTCGTTACTTTTTCTCGTTCTTCAGTAGGTAATTCGAATGTTTCAACTGTAGCAGTCGGTTGTTGTTGTTGTTCTTCTTCATCAGCTGTATTCAAACCTTCATCTTGTTCGACACTGTGTAGTCGTCGTTTGCTTTTCTTGGCTGGAACGATTGTATTCGTTTTTCGTTTGTTCGTAGTCGATGGTTCTTGTAAGTGACTTTCCGATGCACTTTTTTTCATTTTCTTTGGAACTGAAGTTGCAGGTGATGGTTCAGGCGAAGGAGTAACTTCTGTTTTCGTTCGTTTAGGAATCGGTTCCGTTGGGCTCGTAGTTGGTGAAGGATTCGATGTTTTCGGATTAGGTCGTTTACGATTGGTCGTACGTTTGGTTGTTTCGACAATTTCTTCTGGTTCAGTTTTTTTCTCTTGTCGAGTTGCTGTTCGTTTGGATGCTTTGGGTTTCGAGCTGACATCGTCTTTAACATGACGAGTTGTTCGAATAACCGGTGATTCAGTTGTTTCTTCTGAACTATCATCGATTTCAACAGTTGGAATGGCTTTTTTCTTTTTCGATGGAGCAATTTTCTTCTTCGTTTTCTTGATTTCATCTTCAGTATCATCTTCTCGTTCGTTATCGGAAAGTATTGGCTGTTCAATAATAGTTTCTTTTTTGATTTTCAATTGTTCTTCTTCGAGTTTTTCTTTGGCTGCTAAACGTGCGTCTGTCGATGGTGTAAATTGAAAACGAACATTTCGTCGAAGATGTACAATCGCTTTCGTATGTACGGGCGTTATTTGTTGAATAACAGATGGAATCTCCGAAGTTCGTTTGTTAACAACTGGCGAAGTTGATGAAACACGAGTCGTAATTGGCGTTGTTTGACAAGTTGAAGCACGAATTGCAATTGGACTTGTTTGCTGTTCGATTGTTTGAAAAAGTCGACGTGATGCCGGATCGAGACTTGGTGTCGTTTGAACAGCCATGTCAGTTCGACGTACTGGTCGTTCGGGAGATGTTTGCATAGCTTCATCAGTAACATGATGAATTTGAAGTGGAACATCGGTTTGTTGTTGATTATCGATCATTTCGATATCATCATTGGTTAGATTGATTGTTAATTGTTGTGGTGAAACAGTTGTTGATACTTGTTCTTGTTCGCCAATGGAAACAAGTTGAAGAGATTTATTTCGAGTCGATGGTGTCGATGAATGAAGTGGATTGATACTTCGTCGAGGCGAGAGATATTCATTTTCTCCTGTTGGTAATGTCGGAGTGGTATTCGGCGATGGTGATGCCGAACCAGCGAGAGATTTTTGAAGAACAATTGGCGGTGCTTCACTGACAGCAGTTGGATTTGTTGAAAGATTCGATAGAAGAGATTTCGAGAAGATACTACTGACTGGTTCGACTTCTTCTTCGATAGCAATCGGCTCTGGCTCTGGTTCAGGTTGAGATTTAGCTGGTACAAGTGATCGTGTGAGACGTTTTGGACTTGGACGATTGACTGTTATCGATCGTCGACGTTCGGATGAACGTGTTGGCCGTTCGATTGGCGTATTAAACGTAAATTCTCGTGAGAGAACTGGTTGTTTTGGTTCAGTTGGTGTTGGCATAAAAGATGAACATGTTGTCGAACCACTTCGATCGGCTTCTTCGGCACTTGTTGTTAGATTGAGAGTGATGCCTTCTGCTGCAGTTGTTGATACATTATCTTCATCTTCAGGTAGACTAACAATTTCAACTAATTCGACTGTAGGAAATTCTTCGCTGATTGATTTTGTTGAATTTTGTGATGGTGAACTCGATGATTCACGACGTTTACTCGAACGAAGAACTCGTGTAGGTAGATTCGGTACCGATGCACGTGCTGTTAACGTTTTTACTAATGGTGATTGAGCTTTGATCGATTGAGAAGTTCGAGCACTTGCTCGTCGTTTCATAAGTGCACGATAGGCAACATCGGCACTTGTTGGTGGACGTATAGTTGCTACTGGAGCAGCAGCAGGAGGAGGTGTTGAATCATTGGTAAAATCGTTTAATTCAAATGAAAATTCAGTACTATTTTCCTGATCATCGATTGAATCTTGATTAAGAACGCTTTCAGCAGCCGATTCCGAGTCGCTATTATCGACTGAGAATGGCGGTGGCATTGTTGAATTGATACTTGGTTCGGTTAGACTTTCGATAGTTGGCATGAGAAGAATATTTTGTGATGATGGTAGACTTCCGCTACCGGCTGGTGCGTAACTCAAAAATGAATTGGCTGTTTGATTGACAAGTTCAGTTGGCGTAACAACGGTGAGTGACAATGATTCGTGATTGCTTTTCGGTGATTCGTGTGTTGTCGTTGTCATTGTGAGATTGATTTGTGTCGAACCAAGACCGAGAAGATGTTCAAGTGCACGAAATGATTCATCGGATGGTTCCATTGGATAACGTGTTGGATCTTGTTGTGTTGATGTGATTATATGTTGAACATTGTTTTCTTTTTCGGAATCATTTAATATCGATTCATGTGGTTCGAGTGTGAATGTCGAAGATTTCTGTTGTAGCAACGATTCTTTCTCGATAATTTCATCTTGACTATTACTTTCGATAGGTGGTAATGTTGAACGTGTTAAATCGAGACGATGAGTTGTTGGCGATGATGGAACTGGATTTTGATCGTCAACAATCGTCTGTTCAGTGTACCAAACAGGTTGAAGACTGGCTTGTCGACTTGTGTTTATATCGGTTGTCGTCGTTGTTGAAACACTTGTATCCATCGGAACTTCATCGGGTGCAAGCAACTTCAATGGTGTACGTACTGGTTGTAAATGTGGAAAACTTTCTTTAAGTTCGAGACATGATTGTTTCAATCGTGCCGATGACATACGATTGACTTGTTCAATAGGACCAAGGCTTATATCACAAATATAGGGACTTGTCGAGGAGAGATGAACTAACATTGTCTTTTTTTTCTCAAAAAAAACTATCTAGAATAAAATGACAATATTAAATACAACAATCGGTCATTGAATGAACGGTCTTTGTCTAATCCCGGCGAGATAAGAGAACCAATGATTTCAATTTTGATGTCGCCACTTTCACGAAAACAAAGTTCTGATAACATAATATAGATAACAGGCGAAAAACAAATCATTCTTAGATGGCGAGTTGTAATAGTTGCACACGGTGTGGTGAAGTGAAAACACTTTATAATTGTCCTGGCTGCCAGAAAAGTTTTTGTTTTACGGATTTGGGTAATCATCGAGAAGAACTTGAAAGACAATTTCATGATATTGAAGATCAACGAAATAACTTTCGAGAAGTTGTAACGGAACAAAAAAAGAATCCAAATAAACATCTATTAATCGAACAAATTAACAAATGGGAATATGAATCGATTGAGAAAATAAAAAACACAGCGGAAGAACAGCGAACGGTAATAAGAACATCAGTGATTCAATTAATTGATCAAATTGAGATGAAATTAGAAAGATTCACAGATGAATTAAAACAGATTCAAAAGAAAAATGATTTCAATGAAATTATTTTAAATAATCTTAGAAAAAAATTGCAAGATTTAGAAATTGAATTAAATAAATCTGAAAATGTTTCTGTTCGCTGTGAAGATTTGTATCTATCATTGGCTCAACAAGTACGAATTAAAATCAAGAAGCCTTTCTTAGAACAAACGAATATACCAAATATCCCAAGTACAATGAGATGGAAACAAAATGCGATTACTGTTGCTGGAGGAAATGGAAATGGTAATGGGCTAAACCAAATTAAGTGCCCATGGTCGATGTGTATTGATGATGAAGGAAGTCTGTATGTAGCAGAGGAAGGTAACGATCGTATTGTTAAATGGAAAGTTGGTGCAACGGCTGGTCAAGTTGTTGCTGGCGGAAATAATCGTGGAAATAGAGATGACCAATTAAATATTCCGCTTTGTTTTGCTATGGATAAGAAAAATCATGCATTAGTAATTGCAGATACAGGAAATCGACGAGTTGTTCGATGGACATTAGGAGAAAGCGTTAGGAATGGTGAAACAATAATTTCAGATATTGGTCTGACAGGGATATTTCTGGATAACAATGGTGATCTCTATGTATGCGATAACAAGAAGTGTGAAGTAAGACGATGGAAAGTCGGCGATAAAGAAGGAAAATTAGTAGCTGGTGGAAATGGTAAAGGGAATCATTTGAATCAACTTTACATGCCGCAGTTTATCTTTGTTGATGAAGAGGAATCAGTTTACATTTCAAACTTTGGAAATGATCGTGTAGTCAAATGGACAACGGGAGCCAAGGAAGGTATTATCGTTGCTGGTGGTCAAGGCCAAGGAAATAAACTAGCACAGTTATCAAACCCTTATGGACTAGTCGTTGATAAATCAGGAAACGTCTATGTGGCTGATCGTGGTAACAACCGAATTATGCGTTGGTTGAAAAACGCACGAGAAGGAACTGTCATCGTAGGTGGAAATGACGAAGGTAGTCGAGCGAATCAATTCAATGGATGTATTAATCTTGCATTTGATGATTGTAATAATCTTTATGTTGCTGATTATGACAACCATCGAATTCAAAAATTTGAAATCGATTCATTTTCATAAATAAAAAAAAATTTTTTAAGAAATGCACGAAGATTAAACGCTGAACAAAATATGAATTTCATTTGCAGCAGTGGAAAAATTCCTCCCAAGGAGAATTCTAGAATTTTGCTATTCTGTTTTAATAATAGCTTCATTTCTTGATTTTGTTCCATCTAAAATTCTATGAATAACAATATGGTCATCTTAATTCAGAAATAACAAATTGTAATCGAATTATGCTCATCAAAGGAGAATTTTACTAGAATTCGATCAGTCTTGATAAAAATAAAATTCTTT
>Ga0209930_1001171_pt1 | contig 45199 bp, 47 predicted proteins | sample ThiBiot_500_biof_2_FD_183948 | JGI IMG/M metagenome (GOLD analysis project Ga0209930, IMG submission 183948) | Wastewater bioreactor microbial communities from Cape Town, South Africa - Thiocy_cont_500_biof (SPAdes) | ecosystem: Engineered > Bioreactor > Thiocyanate-remediating >...
GCAGCAGCGCGAACACGCGGCCGAAGATGTCGGCCAGCTCGATCTGCTGGAGTACCGCCCCGCGGAACTGGCCGATCAGGGCGTCGAGGTCGCGGGTCAGCGCCTGGCGATCGACATCGGTTTCGCCCGACCATTGCAGCAGAACGTCCGTCACCGATCGCGTGTCCTCACCGGCGATCGCAAGGACAAGCGTGACCAACTCGTTCCGGCGGGCGGGGCTGAGCACCCCGACCGCCCCGAAGTCGATGAACGCCAGCGACCCGTCGGCCAGGACAAAGACGTTGCCGGGGTGCGGGTCCGCATGAAACCGGCCGTTGAAGATGATCATCCGCAGCACCGCATCGGCATATCTGCCGGCGACGTCAGCACCGCCCTCACCCGCCCCGTCGAGAACCTCGCGGACGGGCATGCCGTCAAGCCGCTCCTGCACGTTGATCCGGCGGCCGACCTGATCCCAGTAGAAGGCCGGCGTCCGGACGCCGAGCGGCTGCAGGAACGCGCCGATGCTCTCGCAGGCTGCCGCTTCTGCGCTGAGGTCCATTTCCTGCGACAGGCTCTCCGCGAAAAACCGGAGCAGTTCGTCGGGCTTGAGGCGGCGGATCTCCGGTGAGTGCCGGGCCGCGAGCCGCGCGATGCGGCGGAGCAGCCGCAAGTCGGCATCGACGCGTTCCGCGATTCCTGGACGGCGTACCTTGACCACGACCTCGGTGCCGTCGCGCAGGGTGGCGGCATGAACCTGCGCAATCGACGCCGCGGCGATCGGCTCGCGGTCGAAGCTCGCGAACACTTCCGCGATCGAGGAGCCGAGCGCGGCGAGGATCGTCGGCTCCAGCGCCTCGAACGGCAGCGGGGTCACGCGATCCTGCAGCGTCGACAGCGCCCGCACCCATTCCGGCCCGAGCAGGTCCTCGCGGGTGGCTAGCACTTGCCCCAGCTTGACTGCGACAGGTCCAAGGTCCCGCAGCAGCGCGACGACCCGCTCGGGCGTACCGACGTCCGCTGGCTGCTCCGAGCGACCGGGCAGCAGGCCCAGGCGCAAGGCGAGCCCGTTCAGCCCATGGCGCCCCATGATCTGGATGAGCTCGGCCAGCCGCGCGCGCTCACCGATTTGAGACTCGTCGTCGGTGGTTGGCATCACGCGCTGCAACCACCCTCCTGCCGCGGGCGGCAGCCATCGAGGAACAGGTCGATGCCGCGCGAAATGCGATCCCGCGCTGCCTCGTCGTATGCTGGAGGAGACAGCCCCAGCGCTGCGCGGCGCATGGGTGCGACCACGACGAGCGTGACGAACTGCTCGGCAGCGAACACGGGGTCCGCCAGCGACAGTTCTCCCTTCGCATCGGCGTGGGCGAGGATCGACGCCACCCATTGGACGGCCCGCTGGTAACCGAAGTCATGGATATTCGCCGCTAGCGCGGGAAACCGCACGGCTTGCGCGATGACGACGCGTTCCATGGACGCGATCCGGGGCGTCAGGAGCCACTCGAGCAACCGATCTGCGATCACGCCAAGTCGCGATCCAATGTCGGGTTCGTCGCTGCCCGAGGGTTCGAGCGCGCGCAGCTGCGTGTCGATCTCATCGAGGATCACCGCCTCGAACACGCGGGCCTTGCTACCGAAGCGCGCGTACAGGGTCCGCTTGGAAATGCGCGCCTGTTCGGCAATCATGTCGGCACTGGCGCCGTCGAACCCGTGTTCGAAAAACAGCTCGCGAGCGCTCTTGAGGATGTGCGAGGTCAGGCGGAGCGCATCCTCGGTGGTCGGTCTGCCCATTTTCCTCGGACGCCGGCGTTTCTTTTCATCATCGCTCAATCTCGTTCTCCTGGATCGAGAGTAGCGCGATCCGAACTGGTTGACGAGAAATCAAACCGAGACGGTCGGTTGCTTGCCTCCCCGCCCGCTCTCGGGCGAGGGCTCATCGATTGTTCCGTGGTTGTTCGCCGCCGTGACGTCGGCTTGTAGGTCGGGAGAGACGGAGCACCCACTCCCAGCCCCTCCTGATCGATGCGAACAACATTATTCCTGACAGCACCGACCTTGTTCCTAACGGAACGGACGGTCTCACGCAGTTGCGCCTGTTTGGCAGCTGTGCCGCGGATCGCCGGTCGAACAGCCTCGACGCGCGCCGTAAATCGCTCGGCTCCGTCTCGAGCGTTCAGCAACGTGCGGTTCGCTCTCGTGAGAACGATCGCGCGGCGGTCGTCCAGGGCAGCCCTCAACCGTTGAGCGCTGGCGCCGGATCGCTGCAATGCGTCCCCCACAGCTACCACGCGACCGCGCGTGCCGGTAAGCGCGTCGGACGCTGCTCCGGCCCTGTCTGGCCAACCGCCGGAACTCTCCGCCAGCGCCGCAAGGCGATCGCTGGCGCGCTGCTGCTGAGCGGCATCAAGGTTGCGAGAAACAGAATCAACGGTGCGGCTGATCTTCTCGACCAGTGCGACGGGGTCCCCTCCGCCGCCAAGGAGCCCGCCTTCCTTGGCGGGAATGACGGGAAGCTCCCCGTCGTTCGCCGCAACGATCGGGGGCGCACCAGACCTGGCGCCGTCGAGGCTGATGTTCGCGGTGCCGGCCAGTGCCGATCTTGCGATCGACGCTTTCACGCCTGCGACGATGGGGATCCGCGGTTCAAGGCTGACGGTGACGAGAACCGCTGACGGGTCCTTCTTGTCGAATCGTATCGACGTGACGTGACCGGCCGGTACGCCCGAGAAGGTCACCGGCGACCCCTTCTCCAAACCGGCAACGCTTCCGGTAAAGCGGATCAGATAAGGGTTTCCGTCTCCATTGCGTGCATCAAACAGCCAAAGGGTAAAGACGAGGAGCGTACCCAACAGAAGGCTGGCGACCGCGAGCACAAGGAATTTGTTGGATTGCGTTTCCATCTCACGAGGCAAGCATTATAGCGGAGACAAAGGTAAGTAAACCGTACCGTTTCTTATCCGGGTTGCGTGTGGGTGCAGTGCGGATCAGTAAGGGTCAGGGCAAGGAGGGGTTTGTGGCTGGAGACTGGAGCCTGCAACCAGGAAGCATACCATGGGCCAATAGGCTTGGCCTTGAGGTGGTTTCGGTCGGCGATGGCCTCAGTTCGCTACGTCTTGGTTGGCGCCAGGAGCTGGCGGACGAGGAGGAGACGCTCGCAACCGGCGTGTTGACGAGCCTCATCGATCAGGCCTGCGGCGTTGCCGTGATGTCCCGGCTGGGCAGACGGCTGGCGATCTCGACCATCAACCTGAAGGTGGACCACGTGCGGTCCGCCGAGGCGAGATGCGCCGCGACGGCGTGGGCGCACTGTTACGACGCGACCGAGCACCGTGCGTTCGTCCGGACCGAAGTCTGGGACACGGATCCGTCTCACCTGATCGCGACTGCTCAAGGCGTCTTTTCGATCAATCGGGCTGTCGGCCCATGAGCGAAGGCGCAGTCACGGCTGGCGCTGGGCGGAACGGCTTCGCGCGGTTGCTCGGTACCATGATGACGCAAAGCGGTGAAACCTTCACGCTCATCCCGAGAGAGGAGCTTGTCGGGAATTCTCTCCTGCCCGCCTTGCATGGAGGAGCGATCGCTTCCTTTCTTGAGCTGGCCGCACAGCTTGCTCTCTCGCGCACGCTCTCGCCAGGGCAGTCCTCCCGGCTGATCAGCGTGAACCTTCAATTTCTAGCCCCGGTTAGACTGGTCGCAGTCAGCACGACGCCGACGCTGATGCGCGTGGGACGTCGCATCGCAGTGATGCATGCCGAAGCCGTTGAACCAAGCGGAACCGGGAGATTGTGTCTTGCGCAGCTGGAATTCGCCGTCGGACAATCCTCCGGGGACGAGGACCTCACCCGATATTCCTGATTGGTTCAGCGGGCCGATCTCCAGAGAGCAAGAATGCTTCTTAGCGCCGTCACGAAGGCGAGCGGCTCGTCCAGCATCAGGTGATGGCGCGCGTGGGGCACGGCGACGATCGGGATCGTCCCGGCTCCCAGTTCGCGCAGATATGCCGCGGAATCCGTGCCGAAGAGCGCGCTCTGCTCGCCGTGGACGATTGCCAGCCGACCGGGCGCTGCGGCGACACGGCGGCCCATCGTCATCCATTCGTCCGAGGAATTGCCGCGCGCGAACACCGCGGGCGAGAACTTCCAGGTCCACGCGTCCCCGTTCCGCCGGAGCGAATGATAGGCCATGTAGTCCATCAGGAACGGCTGGCCCGCGGGCTGTGGCGGCGCAAGCACGTAGCGCCCGCGTGCGGTCGGGTAATCGGGATAGCGGCTGGCGGGCTTGTTCGGATCGCCCGAGCCGGGGCTGCCGCGTCCGCCGCGCCAGTAAACGGCAAGCGCCTCGGGTCGCATGATCATCAGGTCACAGATGATCGCGCCGACAAACCGCTCGGGCGCGGTCGTCAGCGCGGTCACTGCAACGCCCGCGCCGAAGCTGTGGCCGATGATGACCGGTCGCGTCGGACCGTCGAACAGCCCGCTCGCCTCCGCCACCGCGATCATCTCGCACCCGCGGCCGTCGCCATCGATCCCCGCGCGCGCGTCGCTGTCGCCCATGCCCGCAAGATCATAGGCGACGACATGGTAGTCCGCGGCGAGGAACGGCGCGATAAACGCCCAGCAGCGCGCATGGGCGAGGAAGCCGTGCGCCATGAGAACCCCGGGTTTCGCGCGGTCGCCCCAGCGCAGATAGTGCACCTGCGCACCTCCCACGGTGACGAAGGCGTCCTCCCTCGGCACGGCGAGTGCATCGACGAACCAGCCCGGCAGGTGCGACCCGTCGCCGGCCCAGATCCGGTCGATATCGGACAATCCGGTGGCTTCGACGGCGCTCATGCCGACAGCCTAAAACCGCGATAGCCCGCCTCGGCCACCTGATCGCAGATCTCGGCATAGCCGACCACCGACGGATAGTTGAGGAGTTGGCGCGGCTTGCCCGGAATATTGGCGCCCATGTACCAGGAGTCCGCCTTCGGAAAGAGCGTCATGGCGGCGATCTCGTCGATATGGCGTCCCCATGCCTCGTGCGTGTCGGGCTCCGCCTCGAAGCAGGTCTGCCCTGTTGTGCGCAGGTGATCGAGGAATCGTATGACCCAGTCGCCCTGCACCTCGGCGGCGGTGGGGCCGTTGGAGAAGCCGGACGGGCTTTGCGGGCCGTAGAGGAACAGCATGTTGGGGAAGCCGGCGACGGCATAGCCGAGGTGAGTGCGCGCGCCCTCCCGCCACGCCTGTGCCAGCGTCGCTCCCTCGCGTCCCCGGATATCCATCTGCATGAGGCCGCCCGTCACGGCGTCGAAGCCGGTCGCGAGCACTAGCACATCATGCTGTCGCTCACCCGCGGTTGTGGCGACTCCGTGCGGCAGGATCTCGACGATGGGCTCATCGCGCAAATCGACGAGCTCGACGTTCGGCTGGTTAAAGATGTCGTAATAGGTCTGCTCGAGCGACGGCCTCTTTACCCCGAACGGGTGCGGCGGCTCCATCGGCGCGAGCTTCTCCTGCAACTCGGGATCAGCAATCCGTTCTCGAACCTTGTCGCGCCAGAACTCATAAGCCAGCCTGTTAGCCCGCTCGTCGATCAGGATGTCTGCGTAATTGCCGACCCAGAAGTGAAACCCGCCCGCGGCCCACAGCCGCTCGAACGTGGCGCGACGCTCATCGTCCGACACTTCCAGCGCGGACTGTTCGAGCCGCGCGATATCGAATCCTCCGCTGCTCAGCCGGCGTTGGCGAAAGATCTCGGGGTAGCCCGGCTTGGCCTGCGCCTGCTCTGAGGCGGTCAGGGGGCGCTGGCGCATCGGCAGCGCCAGGATCGGGGTGCGCTGGTAGATCGTCAGCTGCGCCGCCTCGCGCGCGGCCTCCTGCGCCACCTGCACGCCGCTCGCGCCGGTCCCGATGATCGCGACGCGCTTGCCGGCGAAGTCGATGCCCTCCTGCGGCCAGTGGGCGGTGTGGTGGGCCGGGCCAGCAAAGCTGTCGAGTCCCGGAAGCGACGGGATGTACGCCTTGGCCGCGAAGCCGGGGCACGGTAACAAATAGCGGGTGGTCAGCCGCTCTCCATCGGCGAGCTCCACCCGCCAGAAGCCGGCATCTTCGTCGAAGACGGCGGAGCGCATCCTCGCCCCGAGCGTCATCGCGGGCCAGAGATCGAGAACGTCGCAGGCATGTCGGAAATAGCGACGCAACTCGCGCCAGCCGGGGAAGCGTTCCGACCAGGTCCAGTCGCGCCATACCCGCTCGTCCGAGAACTCGTAGATCGGAACGTGCGAATCGACCCGTGCGCCGGAGTAGCAGTTCCAGTACCAGATGCCGCCCGGTTCCGCCGCCGCATCCACTAATCGAACATTGAAGCCGTTCTCGTGCAACCTGCTGAGCAGGTAGAGCCCGCTGAAGCCGGCGCCGATCACAAGCGCATCGATGTCCGGCGCGGTGCTCATCGCGCTCCGATCCCGGCCACGGCAATGTCGGTCGCCGCCTTGTAATCCGCCTTGCCGTTCGGCGCGCGCAGCAGGCGGTCGGTTACGAGGACCGCTTTGGGGGTCTTGTAGCCGGCGAGCGCGTCACGCACGTGGGCGCGCACTGCCGCCTCGTCCACCGTCGCCCCCGGTGCGGCATGGACGACCGCCGTCACCGCCTGGCCCCACTTCTGGTCGGGCACCCCGACGACGAGCGCGTCCGCGATCGCGGGATGCGTCTTCAGTACCTCCTCCACCTCCTCCGGGTAGACCTTTTCGCCCGCGGTGTTGATGCACACGCTGCCGCGCCCGAGCAGCGTCAGCGTCCCGTCCGCCGCGACGGTGCACCAGTCGCCCGGCATCGAGTAGCGGACGCCGTTGATGGTGCGGAACGTCTTCGCGCTCTTCTCCGGATCCTTGTAATAGCCAATCGGGATCGCACCCTTTCGCGCGATGAACCCGGGCGTGCCGCTGCCCGGCACGACCGGCCGGTCATGCTCGTCGAACACGTCGCACAGCCCGCCGATGGTAAAGCGCGCGGTCGCCGTCTCGCCCGCCGCGCTGGTGACCGACAGGCCGAACCCCAACCCTTCCGACGCGCCGAAGCTGTCCATCAGCACGACCTGCGGGATGTGCCCGATCAGCCCCGCCTTCACCTCGCGGCTCCACATCACCCCGGATGAAACGATCGTGACGAGGCTGGACGTGTCGTAGCGGCCGGGCGCGGCATCCAGTGCGGCCAGCATTGGCTTGGCGAAGGCATCCCCGACGATCGCGATCGATTCCACCCGGTCGCGGTCCACTGAACGCCACAGCTCGTCGGCATCGAATGATTCGCCGCCCAGCGTCACGATGCAGCCGCCGCTCATCAGCGTGCCGATAGACGTGATGAAGCCGGTGCCGTGCATCATCGGGCAGGCGGGCATCGTGCGCCGGCCGGGCCCGTCACGCGCGATCAGCGCGGCCGTCTCCGAGAGATCGGCGGGCGTCGGCCCCATCAGCCGTTGCGCGTCGAGCTGCGCCTCTCGCATGTCGGTGTGCCGCCACATCACGCCCTTTGGCATGCCGGTCGTGCCGCCGGTGTAGATGAACAGTTCGTCGTCGGGCGACCGCGCGATGCCGAGTGGCGCGCCGTCGCCCTCGCCGGCGAGCGCCTCATAGGACAACGCGAACGAAGCGCGCTCCGCCTCAGGGCCGATTTCCACGAACGTGCGAACCTTGCTGAGCCGCGGGTGGAGTTCCTCGACGCATGCGCGGAACTCGGCGCTGTACACCACCACCTCGCTGTCGCTGTCATCGAAGATGTAGAACACCTCGTCGGGGCGGTAGCGATAGTTGATGTTGACGTGGGTCAGCCGACCCTTGAAGCTCGCCGCCATCAGCTCGCCATACTCGGGCCGGTTGCGCATGTAGAAGGCGACCTTGGTGCCCAGTCCCGCGCCCCGCGCACGCAGCGCCCGCGCGACGTTGTTTGAACGGCGCGCCATCTCGGGCCAGGTGATGACCCGGTCGCCGTGGATCAGCGCGGGGGCGTCGTGGGGCATCACCGGCTCGATCGCGTCGAGGATATCGCCCAGGTTCCACTGCGTCATGCCTGCTGCTCCCGGTTTCCGGCGGCGCGTTTGCCCCAGCCCTGCAGCGCGGCCGCCTCCGCGCGCACGATCTCCGGCCCGCCGAGCACCTGTCGGTCGAAGCCGATGCGCTTGAACCAGTAGTGGAGGCCGAGCAGGTCGGTGAACCCCATCCCGCCGTGGACCTCGGTGGCGGTCCGCGCGACGAAGCGGCCCGCCTCCCCGGTGTGCGACTTGGCATGGCACGCCATCAGCAGCGCCTCGTCAGGCACCGCGTCGAACGCATGCGCCGCGTACCAGACGAGCGAGCGGCACGGCTCCAGCCGCGCCGCCATCTCGGCGCACATGTGCTTGACCGCCTGGAAGCTGCCGATGACGCGCCCGAACTGTTCGCGCTCCCCGGCATAGCCGACCGCCTGCGCGATCATCGCGTCGCCCGCGCCCACGCTGTCGGCGGCGAGCAGCACGCGGCCCGCCGCGACGAGCCGGCGGGCCGTCCCGCCGTCGTCGTCGCCAAGCGGCTCGGCCGCGACGCCGTCCAGCCGCAGCTCGCCGACCGACCGCGTGAGGTCGATCGTAGAAAGCGAAACGCGTTCCAGCCGTTCCGCGTCGCCGGCGACAAGATGCATCCGGCCGCGCTGGTCGGCGATGATGAAGGCATCGGCATCGGCGCTGTCGAGCACGAACAGGGCGGTGCCGCGCAGCGTGCCGCCCCCGGCCTCGACGCCGCCGCCGTCGCGGCGGTTGACGGCCTCGGTCAGCCCGACGCCGACGCGCGCGCTCCCGTCGGCGATCCGAGGCAACCAGTGCGCCTGCTGCGCCGGTGAGCCGGCAAGCCGCAGCGCGAGCGGGGCGAGCACCGCGCTCGCCATGAACGGCGCCGGCGCCACCGCCGCGCCGAGCGCCTCCGCCACCACCGCGGCATCGAGCAGGCCCAGGCCGAGGCCGCCGTGCTCCTCGGGCACCACGATGCCGGGCAGGCCAAGCTCGGCCATTGCCGCCACCACCGCCGCACTGACATTGTTGCCGCCCGCGGCGACCTTCCGGACGTGATCGAGCGGGCAATGTTCGCGCAGCAGCCGGTCGACGGCATCGCGCAGCATCTGCTGCTCGGGAGAGAGGCCGAAGTCCATCTATGCTGCCTCCGCCTTGGGCGCCCGCGCATGCTCGAGCTTCGGCTCGCGCGGCATACCGAGCCCGCGCTCGGCGATGATGTTCTTCTGAATCTGCGCGGTGCCGCCGCCGATGATGAGGCCGAGCTGGAACATGTAGTTCCATTGCCAGCTGCCCCCGGCTGGCTCGCGTGGGCTGCCGCCGTAGAGCAGGCCCAGCTCCCCCATTGCGTCGATCGCCAGCGCCGAAATCTGATGGGCCAGCTCGCACGACTGTAGCTTGACGATTAGCTGAGCAAGGCCGCCCGGTTCTCCCTTGAGCGAGTTGGAGAGCAGCCGCAGGCCGTTGAACTTCATCGCAGCGACTTCAGCCTGAAGCGCGATAAGCCGGTCGCGGAGCGTGGCGTTATCGATGGCGCGGGTGCCGTCGATCTCCTCCACATGCATCAGCTGCACGAGCGCGTTGAGTCGATTCTCCAGCGCCGCCGGATCGCCCAGCATGCCGCGCTCGTAGCCGAGTGTAGCGTTGGCTACCATCCAGCCTTGCCCACGCTGGCCGACGATCTGGTCGACAGGCACGCGCACGTCGGTGAAGAAGGTCTCGTTAAACTCGGCGTGCCCCGTCATCGTGCGCAGCGGGCGCACCTCGATGCCCGGCGTCTTCATCGAGAAGATCAAGTAGCTGATCCCCGCGTGCTTGGGCGCGCCCGCCTCGGTCCGCACCAGGCAAAAGATCATGTCTGCCTGATGCGCGGTGCTAGTCCAGATTTTCTGCCCGTTGATGACGAACTCGCCATTCTCCTCGCGCGCGCTGGTGCGCAGCGCCGCCAGGTCCGAGCCGGCGCCCGGCTCGGAGTAGCCTTGGCACCAGACGATTTCGCCACGCAGCGTCGGCGCGATCCAACGCCGCCTCTGCTCCTCGGTGCCGAGCTCGAGCAGGGTTGGAACAAGCATGGAGATGCCTTGGTTCGACAACCCCCCTGGCACGCCCGCCGCAGCGAACTCCTCGGCGATGATGCGCGACTTGAGGATGTCGGGTTCGGCGCCAAAGCCGCCATATTCGCGTGGAATAGTACGCGCGGTATAGCCGTGCTTGAGCAGCAGCTGCTGCCATGCCACCGCGTCCGCTCCGGCACGCTGCGCCGCGCCCGGTGTGGCCGGCGCACGGTGGCGGTTGGCCGCGATGAACGCGCGCAGCTCGTCGCGGAAGGCTGCGTATTCGGGGCCGTAGCTCAAATCCATTGCATCAGTCTCCTGCAACCGGAGTGAAGACGGGCAGCTGGAACCCGTCACCGATCGTCTCGAAGGTCAGCGCCACCGGCATGTCGAGCGCGAGCGCGGCAGGATCGGCGCCGGTCAGCCGGGTCGCCATGCGGACGCCCTCGTGCAGCTCCACCACCGCCGCGATGTACGGCACGTCGGCTGCGAAGGCGGGGTGCAGCGCTTGATGCGTCACCGTCCACGAGAACAGCCGTCCGCGTCCGCTGCTCGGCTCCCACTCAAACTCCGGCGAACCGCAGCGTGCGCACATGTAGCGCGGCAGGTGGCGCCACGTCCGGCACTCGGCGCATCGCTGGAAATGCAGCGTTCCGCCCTGGCAGCGCTGCCAGAACTCCTGCTCCACGGGATCTTGCGGATGCGGGAACGGCTTGGGCGGTGTCGCGCGGGGCGCGCGCAGCTTTGGGGGTATATCGTCGTCGCTCATGCGAACCTCCGGAGAATGGCGATGCTGCCGTCACCGAGGTCACCCCAGCCCGTCACCAGCCCGGTCTGCGCGTCCGGTACCTGCCGTTCGCCGCAATCGTGCCGCAATTGCCGCACCGCCTCGACGACATGGTTCAGGCCCCAGACGTGCGCCTCGCTCAGCAGCCCGCCGTGCGTGTTGAGCGGGTAGCGCCCGCCAAGCTCGATCTGGCCGTCACGCACGAAATCGAGCGCACCGCCCGGCTCGCAATAGCCCATCGCCTCCAGCTGAAGCAGGACGACATAGGTGAAACAATCGTAGACCTGGAGGAAATCCATCTCCTCGCGCCGCACACCGGCCATTTCGAAGGCCTTCGGCGCGGCGTAGCTCAGCCCGATCTTGAACGGATCCGGACGCGACGGGATGTCGTCCGCCGGATAGGGATGCCCCTCGGCGGCACCCGCGATGGTGACGGGCACGTGCGGCATGTCGCGCGCGCGGTCGATCCGCGAGACAACGACCGCACAGGCGCCGTCGGTCTCGAGGCAGCAATCATAAAGCCGGAACGGCTCCGACACCATCCGCGCGTCGTGATAGGTCTGCCAGTCGAGCGGCCGACCGTAGGTAAATGCCTTGGGGTTAAGTTGCGCGTGGCGGCGGCACGCCATCGCGACCGCCCCCATCGCCTCGGGACCGACGTCGAAGAGCTGCGAATGACGCGTCGCCAGCCAGGCGTACATCTGCACCGGCAGGAACACGCCATAAGGCATGTAATAGCCGCGGATGGTGTTGGTCAGCGTGTTCATGTTCATCGGCCGCGTGGGCGGTGCGCCCGGCTTCGGGCGAAGCGCGGAGAAGCCGTTCCAGCCGAGCGTGACGAGCACGTGGTCGCATAGCCCCGCCGCGATCGCGATTGCGGCGTGCTGGAGCGCGGTCGTCGGGCTCGCGCCGCCCATGTGGACGGTGGCGGCATAGCGCAGCACGTCGATGCCGAGGTTCGCCGCTAATTCCTCAGACGTGGTGTAGATCGGCGGGGGCACCATGCCGTCGATGTCCGAAGGGCAGAGGCCGGCATCCGCGATGGCGCGCCGCGACGCTTCCAGCATCATATCGACCGCGGTGCGCTCGGTGCCCTTGACGAAATTGGTTTCGCCGATGCCGGTGATCGCAGCCTTGTCGGAAAAGGTCATTCCCGGTTCTCCAGCCTTATGCGGCCTGCCTCAGCGAAGGCCGGCGGCGCGGCCAAGCGCGCGCTCGGCGTCGGCAACAAGATCGCGCATGACCTCGGCCGCCGGGCGAACCGCGTGGATCAGACCCATGCCCTGGCCCGCGAAGCCGGGAATGATGTCCTTGCGCTTGGCCCGGATGCCCGACGCCATGACCGGACCGGCGATCATCGACTGGTATGGCATGGGCAGTGGCTCCTTGCCCGCCACGACCCAGGCATCCGCCCATTTGCTGCGGATCATCCGGGCAGGCTTGCCCGTGATCGAGCGGCTCACCACCGTGTCGGCATCGCCGCTGTCAACGATCGCCTCCTTCTGAAAATCCTCGATCCCCGCTTCCTCCGTTGCCAGGAACGCGGTTCCTACCCAAGCGCCTTCCGCGCCAAGCATGAAGGCGGCGGCGACCCCGCGCCCGTCCGAGATGCCCCCCGCGCCGAGCACCGGCACCCGATCGCCTACTGCGTCAACCACCTGAGGGATGAGTGAAATGGTGCCGATCGGTGAATTGTGACCGCCGCCGTCGTGCCCCTGCGCCACGATCACGTCGATGCCTGATTCGACCACCTGACGCGCGTGCTTCACCTTGCCGACCACCGCCATGACGACCGTGTTGTTGGCGTGGAGCCGGTCCATCCACGGCCCCGGATTGCCGAGCCCCGCCGCGTAGACGGGCACCTTCTCCTCGACCACGACCTCCATCTGGGCCTCGAAGAACTCCTTGGAGAACAGTGCCGCGCCGCCGTTGGCCGCGCCCTCCGTCGCATCGCGGCCGGCATCACGCGCGACGATCTCCAGCCCCTCGCGCTCCATGAAGTCGCGCGTGAACGCCTGATAGTCGGCAAGCACCGCGCGCGGGTCCGCCGGCGCGGCCCCGGTCTGCGGCGCCGCGCCGCGCCGCACCGAGGCGGGTAGGAGCGTGTCGACGCCGAACGGCTTGTCGGTAAGCGCGCGCGTCTCGCGAATCCACGCGCGAAGCTGCTCGGGCGGGCAGGCTGCCGCGCCGAGCACGCCCAGCCCGCCCGCATTGGACACTGCCGCCGCCAGCCGCGGGACGCTGGCCCCGCCCATGCCGGCCAGGACGATCGGATAGTCGATGCCGAGCATCTCGCAGATCCGGCTGTTCAGGGCCATTGTCCGTCTCTCCCACGTCGCTGTCGTTGTTGATCTTCCCGCGCGGCTACGCCTCGAACGCCTGTGTCCAGCGCACCTGCTGATCCATCAGGTCGGGGCTGCGCCGCCCAAGGTATTCCGCCGATCCCTGAACGAGCCGTTCCATCTCGCGCCGCGCCGTGACCGGGTCGCGCAGCCGCACCGCATGGACCACGCGCGCGAGGCGACGAACCTGGTTCTCCCGCTCGTGCTCAGAATAGCCGAGCTGGCGCGAAAGATCGCGGGTCAGCAGATGCAGCGCGGACGTGAGCAGCCCAAACAGCGGATTGCCGCTCGCCCATGCCAGAAGGTCGTGGAAGCGCCGGTTGGTCTCCTCGAATCGCGTTGACCCCACCTGCTGCTCGAGCTCGGAGAAGCAGCTTGCCAGCGCCATCAGATCCGCCGCCGTGGCGCGCCGGGCGGCGTGGGCCGCCGCCTGCGGGGCAAGCGCCTCCCGCAGTTCGATCAGAGCGCGCAGGTCGGTGCCGACGAAATGCAGCACGAGCGCGAGCGAACTCGTGAAATCGCCGATCTGCGGTCGCGCGACCACCGGCCCGCCGCCGCGACCGGGCTGGAGATGGAGCACGCCCTGCAGCTCCAGGAAACGCAGGGCTTCGCGCAATGTGGCGCGGGCGACTTCGTACCGCGCAAGCATGTCGTGCTCCGGAGGCAGTCGGTCGCCGATCTGGCGCGCGTCCGCCTCGATGTCATGCACGATCGCCTGCGCTACGCGTAGCGCACGTTTGCCCCGCACGAACGACGGTGCCTCGCTCCGCTCAATCACCTTCGACATGCCGAAACCCTTATCATGGTTCCATGCTGATCCATCCCCAGATGATTGTCCAGAGACAATTCGAGGCCGTCGTCGGCTTGCAAGTCCATCCAAAGGGTATAAGGTTAAAGCACGGGAGAGGATTGGATGACCGACAACGCAGCCTGGATGGAGACCGATGGACATGTCGCCATCGTCCATCTGAACCGACCCGCGGCGCGTAACGCGCTTGATCCCCGGATGCTGGTGGAGCTGGCCGATTGCTGGAGGAGGGTGCGCGACAACGCGGACATCCGCGTCGCGGTCGTAACCGGCACCGGCGGCGCCTTCTGCTCGGGTGCCGACCTCGGCCGTCTCATTCCGCTCGTCAGCGGCGGGCGACCGCCGGAGGATGAGTGGGATCGCCGCGTGCTCGCCGACCGCGACATTCTCGGCACCGCGCTGCTGCGCACGTTTGACGTCGTCAAGCCAGTAATCGCTGCCATCAACGGGCATGCGATCGCGGGCGGCATGGAACTGGTCCAAGGCACCGATCTCAGGATCGCATCGAGCGCTGCCCGTTTCGGTGTGCAGGAGGTCAAATGGGCGATCTTCCCGGGCGGGGGATCGACGGTGCGACTGCCGCGCCAGCTTCCCTATGCGCGCGCGATGGAATTGCTGCTCACCGGAGATCTGATCGATGCCGAAACCGCGCTCGACTACGGCTTCCTCAACCGCGTCGTCGTGGCGGAGGAGGTGCTGCCTGCGGCCGTCGACCTCGCGCGACGGATCGCCGCCAACGGCCCAATCGCGGTGCAGGCGATCCGCGCGTCGGCGCGCGCCTGTCTTGGGCGGCCGGAGAGCGATGGCATGGACCTCGAGTCGGGCTTCGCCGCGCCGGTGTTCCGAACTGAAGACGCGCGCGAAGGTCCGCGTGCCTTCATGGAAAAACGCACACCCGTCTTCAGGGGACGGTGAGATGGTCGACGAGGCATCCTTGAATACGCCGAACGGCCTGGCGGGAGCCACATTGCAAGGCGCGCTCTCGATCGCGCCGTTCCATGCCTGGCTCGGGCTTCGCGTCGAGGACGTGACAGACGGTGTCCTTCACCTCAGCATGCCGTGGCGCGACGAGATCGTATCTAATCCGCGGATCCCGTCCGTGCATGGCGGCGTGCTCGCCAGCCTGATCGATCTCGCCGGCATGTACGTCCTGCTGACGAGGACGCGCGCTGTCAGCGCCACGGCTTCGCTCCACGTGGATTATCACCGTCCGGCAAGCGGTGGCCCGCTTCACATCCACGCGCGCGTCGTAAAGATCGGACGGACGCTGTCGGTCGCGGACAGCGAGGTGCGCTCGCCCGATGGCGTGCTGCTCGCAAGCGGCCGCGGTTCGTACCTCATGCGGGACGGCGGCATCGCGGCGTGACCGTGCAAAGATAGGAGAGATCATGAGCGGCGAGACTTCGGCGGCAGACTTCAAGCGCACTCCGGCCGAGCCGCGAGCGGCGCGCACCATTCTGCTGTTACGCGACGCGCCTGAATACCAGGTGCTCATGGTGCGACGACACCACCAGATCGATTTCGCGTCGGGAGCGCTGGTGTTCCCGGGAGGCAAGATGCACCCCGGTGACGACGATCCGCGCTGGCGCGATCACGTGACCGGGTGGGACGAGATCGACACAACCCAGCGCGCGCTGCGCATCGGCGCCATCCGCGAGGCGTTCGAAGAGGCGGGGATCCTGCTGGCCACCTACCCCGACGGCCGCCCCTTCTCCAGCGTCTGCGACGCCGCGGCCCGGCGGCAGGTCGATTCCGGCGAACTGGCCTTCCTTGGTGTCGTTGCCGGATTAGGGGTCAAGCTCTCGCTGACCGCCCTGACCGTCTTCGCCCGCTGGATCACACCAGAGATGATGCCAAAGCGGTTCGACACCTGGTTCTACGCCGCCCACGCTCCAGCCGACCAGGTAGCGATCTGCGACGGACATGAAACGGTCGATGCCGAGTGGATCGCGCCAGAGTCGGTGCTGGACCTCACCCGAACCGGCGCCCGAACCGTGATCTTTCCGACCTTGATGAACGTTAAGCTGCTGGCCGAGGCCGACAGCGCGGCGGATTGCCTCGCCCGAGCGGACGCACGTCCGTTGGTCACCGTGCTCCCGCAGGTCGAGACACGGGACGGAGAGCGCGTTCTGACCATCCCGCCCGATGCGGGCTATGGCGACATCACACAGAGTTTAGCGAGTTTAAAGGGCTAATTGACAATCAGCCTATTCACGAGCCCCTCCTAGCCGCTCTCGACTGTTCGAGCGCGGCTTTTTTTCACCTGCGGGGTGTTCGGGCGACGGGATTAACCGGCGTGATCCGAGGCAAGCCGGTCCGCGCCACTTTCATCGACAGCGGCAGGACGGCACGATGCCCGCTCGACTGGGCAGACCGACAGTTCTGAACCCCGGCCCCCACCATGCTGCGAGTGTCGGACAGTACCTACGTCGAAACCTTGGCAGGGTTCGCGTTCGCAGCCTTCGTCATCGATATCTATGCCCGCTGGATCGCCGACGGGCGCGCCAGCAGAACGGCGCATGCGTGCACCCGTATCTGACCGTCCGGGATAGCTTTGCGGCCGGCTACATCACTACGTCTTTTCGATCTCACAGAAGCCTACAGACGTACATTCGTCAGAACTTGAACCCGGCTGCGACGCCGTAACGACGCGGCTCGACAGTGAAGATGTTAGTGAATAGTCGGGACGACTGGTCGATGACGTACATGCCCGTGACGCCATTGTTGTTGGTTAGGTTCTGCACGAATCCGCGCACGTAGAAGCGGTCGTCGGGCGCGTTGAGCTGGACCTGCGCGTTCACAACCTCGTAGCCGCGGATGCGATCGATCGGGCTCTTGTTGAAAATCGTGCCCCACTGATCACCGGTGTAGTTGATGTCGGTGCGAGGCACGACCGTGAAGCCGCTGCCGCCGACCGCAATCGTGTACTGGATGCCCGCGGACGCCTTGTAGGTCGGCGCGTTGGGCAGTTCATTGCCCCTGACGTTGACCTCGACGCCCGAGCCGAGCACCTGGATGCCGCCAAACGCCGCGCCGATGGCGGAGGCTTGTGCGGTCAGCGCCGAGCAGATGCTGAACGCCCCCGTGGTGGTGGTGCCCGGGATCGGCGTCGGCGCCTGCAGCCCGACCGCGCCGTTGACGGCGCCGACGAATTAGTTGACGCCGGCGACGTTGCCAGAAGTGGAGACCACCGCGCAGTATGAACTGATGGGGTGGATGCCCTTTTCGAGCGGCGTCGTATGATGCCGGACCGGCGCTGGAAGGTGCCATGCGAAGGAGGAGCAGATGACCGACGTCCACATCCTCGCCATCGACCTGGCGAAGCGCAGCTTTCAGATCTGCGCGACAGCGCCGGGAGGGGCGGTTCTATTTAACCGGACGTGACCTCAGGAGGGTAAGCGTGGTCTGAGGGCCGCCTTGCTCATCCAGCCGTAGCGGGGATGCTTGTCGTCTTTGACAAGGGCGCGGGTGGTGCGGGAAGTCTCGGGTCTGAGACTGGTCATACGAGTGCTCCTATGACTGGTCGCGTAGAGGTGGTCGGCCGGGTGTCGGGCCGGCGGAGCTGGTCGGACGAGGAGAAGCTGGAGATCCTGGCCGAGGCGTTCCGGCCGGGCGTGCGGGTCCGAGATGTCATGGCTCGGCGCGAGGTGTCGAGCAGCCTGATCTACACGTGGCGCAAGCAGGCGCGGCTGGGCAAGCTGGGCGGGGTCGCGCCCGCGCTGCCGACCTTCGCCGAGGTGCGCGTGGCTGAGGTCACCGCACCTGCACCGCAGCCGGCGACATCCGCGCCCGGCATCATCTGCATCGAGTTGCCGGGCGGCATGCGGGTAAGCGTGGACGGCTCGGTGAATGCAGGAGCCCTGGCGCGGGTGCTGTCGGTGCTTCGATGAGCCCGGCGCCATTGCCGACGCGAGTGTTCCTGGCCTGCGGCGTGACCGACATGCGCAAGGGGTTCGACGGGCTGGCGGTGCTGGTCCAGCAGGTGCTGGCGGAGAACCCGCATTCCGGCGCGCTGTTCGCATTTCGCGGAAAGCGCGGTCACCTGGTCAAGCTGCTGTGGTTCGACGGCCAGGGTTTGTGCCTGTTCTCGAAGCGGCTGGACCGCGGCCGGTTCGTCTGGCCGGTGACCGCGACCGGCGCCGTGACGCTGACACAGGCGCAGCTGTCGATGCTGTCGGAAGGCATTGACTGGCGCCGGCCCGAGCGGACGTTCGTGCCGACGCTGGCGGGGTGAAAACGGCGGTTTTGCGCGAGTTCCGCTCGCCCGGGATACATCGATCTGCTATGGATTCCGGGTGTTGGAAGTGCCCGTTTCCCCTGCTGATGTGACCGCGCGGATCGCCGCGCTGGAGGCCTCGCTTGCCCGGGCCAATGCCGCACTCGCCGCCCGCGACCTGCTCATCGACACGTTGCGCGGGCAGATCGCCCGACTGCGGCGGATGCAATTCGGCGCCTCGTCGGAGAAGCTGGGCCGCGAGATCGAGCAGCTCGAACTGGCTCTGGAAGAGCTGGAGACGGAGAGCGCCGCTTCCGTGGCCGAGACTGGCGCACCCGCAGTAGCGCTGCGACCGGTGCCGGTCCGCAGCCTGCCCGGTCACCTGCCGCGCGAGGAGGTCATCCACGAGCCCGCGTCCGGCACTTGCACCTGCCCGGACTGCGGCGGTGCGCTGCGCCGCCTGGGCGTGGACGCGCACGAAATGCTCGACATCGTGCCGGTTCGCTGGCGGGTCGTGCGCAATGTCCGCCCCAAATACAGTTGCCGGGCCTGCGAGAAGATCGTGCAGGCGCCCGCACCGGTCAGCGCTGTCGCGCGCGGGCGAGCGACGTTCGCGACACTGGCGCACGTCGTCGTCTCCAAGTTCGACCACCACCTGACGTTGTATCGCCAGGCCGAGATGATGGCCGCGCAGGGTCTCGACATCGACCGCTCGACGCTGGCTGGCTGGACCGGGCAGGCTGCAGCCCTGCTCGATCCGGTGGTCAACCGCATCCGCGACGCGGTGCTCAAGGTCGACAAGATCCACGCCGACGACACGCCGGTGCCGGTGCTCGACCCCGGCCGGGGCAATACCGCGACCAGGCGGCTATGGGTTTACGCGACCGACGACCAGGCGTCCGGCAGCACGGTGCCGCGCGCGACATGGTATCGCTTCACGCCCGACCGCACCGCGGCGCACCCGCTGTCGCATCTCGCCGGTTTCCGTGGTCACCTCCAGGCTGACGCCTATGCGGGCTACGACGCGCTGTATCGCAGCGGTGTCACCGAGGTCGCCTGCTGGGCCCACTTCCGCCGCAAGGTGTTCGACCTGCACGAGCGCGCGCCCACGCCGCTAACTACCGGCATCCTGGAGCGGATCGGCGGGCTCTATGCAATCGAGGGCGAGGTGCGTGGCCAGCCGCCGGATATACGGCGCCGTGCCCGACAGGAACGAAGCCGGCCGCTGGTCGACGCCTTGCGCGAGGTGCTCGACGCCGCGCTGCGCCGCCTGTCGCCCAAGTCCGACATGGCCAGGGCCATCGCCTATGGCACCAAGCGCTGGCCGGCGCTGTGTCGGTTCCTGGCTGACGGGCGTCTCGAGATCGACAACAACATCGCCGAGCGTGCCCTGCGCGGCGTCGCTGTTGGTCGCCGCAACTGGCTGTTCGCGGGTTCACGCACAGGCGGCGAGCGAGCTGCCGCCATCTACACCGTCATCCAGACCTGCAAGGCCAATGGCGTCGACCCGCAGGCCTATATCGCCGACCTCATCGCCAGGGTCGCCGGCGACTGGCCTGCCAGCCGCTGGGACGAACTCCTGCCGTGGAACTGGTCTCGCGAACCTGCCAGACTGGCGGCATGAGTGCCGAAACCGTCGCCCGCCTGCATATCGTCCTCAACGACATCGAACCCGCCATCTGGCGCCAAGTCGACGTGCCGGTCACCGCCAGCCTCAAGATGCTCCACGACATCGTCCAGGCCGCTATGGGTTGGGAGAACTGTCACCTCTGGTACGTCGAGGCCGGCGACCGGCGCTACGGCGTGCCGGACCCGATGTGGCCGGAGAGCGGCATGGCCGCCGCCAGGAACGTGAAGCTCGCCGCCCTCATCGACAGGGACGTGCGGGAACTCGTCTACACCTACGACATGGGCGACGACTGGCGGCACACCATCACCGTCGAGACGGTCGGCCCCGGCGAGCCCGACGTCAGATACCCCTGCTTCGTCGCCGGCGAGCGGCGCTGCCCGCCCGAGGATGTCGGTGGCTTTCCCGGATACGAGATGTTCCTGGACGCCATGGCCGACCCCGCCCACGAGGACCACGACCGCCTGCGCGAATGGTATGGCGGTTCCTATAACCCGGACGACATCGACGAACGCTTCACCCGACGCGCCCTCGCCACCATCGCCATGCGCCGCCATGCCGGCAAAGTCGCCTACCAGAAGAGCCGGCCGCAATAGCAAGGCGCCCTACCGGCCACGCTTACTCAGGAGGCACATCGCCGTCAGATTGGGCGGTTGCCGTAGTGCCGAAAGGATGCCGACGGCAGCCGCCGCTACAAAACCCGTATTACGACCTGAAATTGCACTTGATCCGGTGGAGTGGTCCAACAGCCGCCTTGGGGAAGAGTGCCTGAACACGCACCGGTTCCTGTCCCGGGAGGACGCGCGGGCAAAGATCGTTTCTTGGCGGCGCGGCTACAATGAGAGCCGCCCTCACCTATCGTTTGGATGGCTGACGACGGTCGAACATGCTGCTTCCACTGCCAAGATCACGGCCGAATGAATCCGGACACTCGCCCTGGACTTGGCTGAGAGACCGTGGGACGCAGAGAATCGAAAGTCCGTCGCAGATCGAGGAGGAGGACCCGCTCGCCCGTTGGAGCCGCACCGTTCGCTATTATCGTCGCCGCCGCCAATGCAATCGGCTTGTTCCGCCGTTCTCTCAGATCGGCACATTCGAAAATCGCGGCATCAACGGGTTGCCGGTACCCTGTCTTCGCCGACGACTTTCCGCACCATACTTCGAACGCCAACGGGATAGAGATCTAACTCCCGGTGAGGAGGCTGTTGATCTTGGCGGCCGCACTCATCACGCCCAGCGCGGCGGAGGGTATGTCGCTCTCTGCCATGCGCTCGGTTGGAACGACTAGCGCTAAGGCACCGCTTGGCGCGCTTCCGCTTCCACCGACCGGGCAGGCAATGCTGTTGATGCCGCGGGTCCAGCCGCTTCGGCTCACCGCATAGCCTCGCTCGCGAATTTGCTCGAACTCCGCCAGCAGATCGTCGCGGACAAGATCGCGCGCTTCCGGTTCGCTCGTCAGGATGCAGTCAAGCATCGCAATTCCGTCAGGGTGATTTGCCAGAACCACCTTTCCTGCGGCGGTGAATGCCGCTGGGATCCGCCATCCCTCCCGCAACGATCCGCGGAGCGGGTTGGGGGAGAGAACACGATCGATATAGACGATGTCGGTGTCCACCATGATTGCGAGGGCAACGGTTTCACCGGTGTTCTGGTGGAGCTGCTGGACGAAGGAAGCCGCTGCACGCCGCACCGGGTTTCGTTCGGCGATCATCGCACCAAGTTCGTAGACCTTCATGCTCGCGAAATAGCGGCCAGTGTCCCCCTCCTGCTGCACGAACCCTTCTTCCATGAGGCTTTGCAGCAGACGATGCACGTTGCTCTTCGGCAGGGCGAAGTGCCGTCCAATATCGGACAGTCGCTGGGTGCCGGCGCGGGACAGAAAGTCGAGTATGCGCAACGTGCGCAGCACGGCCGGAGTCACTGGCAATCACCCACATGTACCCGCCACAGCATGCAGCGCACTACTTCCTTTTCCGGTAACATGTGCATACTTTTTGAGTAGGCAGATCATGCTCGCGTGTCCATCTGCGCCGCGTTTGCTTCAACCGGCAATCTTGCCGAGCAGATCGCGCGCGATGATCATTTTCTGGACCTCGGTCGGCCCCTCGCCGATACGGCGGATGCGCAACTCGCGATACCAGCGCTCGAGTGGCAGGTCCTTGCTGACGCCGAGGCCGCCATGGATTTGGATGGCACGGTCCACGACGCGACCTGCGCCTTCCGTGGCCACGATCTTGGCAACCGCCGCCTCCGTGCGGTAGGGTTCACCACGATCCGCTTTGGCGGCGGCTGCGAGGACCAGCAGGCGCGCGGTGCGCAGGTCCACTTCGTTATCCACCAGCATCCACTGGATGCCCTGACGCGCCGCCAGCGGCTGACCAAACGTCTCGCGCAGCTTTGCATAGTCCACCGCCATTCGGTGCGCGGCTTGCGCGACCCCGATGCATTGCGCGGCATAAGGGATGCGTTGGGCACTGAGACGATCGTTCGCGAGCGCAAAGCCCTTTCCCTCGGGACCAAGGCGCTGCGCGTCCGATACTCGCACATCGTCGAACGACAGCTCGGTCGCATAGTGCGCGGATCGCAGCGTATGGACTACGCGACGGACCTGAAAACCCGGAGTGTCGGTGTCCACGATGAAGGCCGTGATGCCCTCTCGACCTTCACCGGACCGCGTGAAGACGATACCGTAGTCGGCGTCGTCGGCACCACTAATCCACAGTTTTGAACCGTTGATGATCCAGTCGTCGCCGTCGCGCACGGCGCGCGTGCGGATTGCCCGGGCGGGGTCGCTTCCACCGCTGGGTTCGCTGAGCCCGAAAAATCCGCGTTTCTCTCCACGCAGCGTCGGGAACAGGTAGCGCTGCTTCTGGTCGTCGGTTGCTTCGTACAACTGGGCCAGCCCTGCACCGCCGAAGATGCCATAGCAGGCCGTGTACAAGCCCCCGCGGTGCTGCGTCATTTCCATCGCCAGTAAGGCACGGGTCGTGACATCAAGGCCCGGACCGCCAAATTCCTCGGGGATATCCATCCCGTACAGGCCAAGATCCTGCACCATGCGTTTTAGGCGCTGGTAGTCTTGGGGCCTGAGTTCCGCGGCATCTGGGTCCAGCTCCGCCTCGAGCGGAAGAATCTCATCGCGCACGATGCGTCGCACGATCTCAATTAGCGCCTGCTGTTCTTCGGTCGGCGTGAAATCTATCATGTCCTTGCTCCTCTGACCGGCCCGAGGTGTCCAAGTCTAAATCCGTCATCGTCAGAATTAAGCGGTGGAAGACTCCCGTTTATTGAGCGAAAGTCCATCAGAAGTTCTTTCCATCGCGAGAGGTATTGCATGTTATACTCGACCCGGAATTGCGTACCCTCCCCTCCGATCAGTTGAGTTATCACGGAACGCAACCCGAACCTTGAGCGCCCTCCGGCGTAGCCGATCATCAGGGTTCGTCCGGCCGCATCTGCAATTTCGTAAACTCCAAGCGTTGCGATCAGAGCCTCGGCATGCTCTCGATCGAGCGGCCGCCATGCCGCGCGGATCGACAACCCACTCACGATGTGCGCCTCACAATCGCCGTTCCTTCGAGACAGGTCTCGCCGCGCTGATTGACCTCACGGAGCGTGAGGTGCATCACATCGCCCTCATCAGACACGTCCGAAATCTGCGCCGAAGCGGTTAGGTCGTCGCCCGCCACAGCGGGACGAACGATACGGTAGTCGGCGTGACTGGTGTGCCAGTCGCTCCCCAACCCGGTCGTCAGCACGCTCAACGCGTGGGCGGCGTGCAGGTGAGAATGGACGACCAGGCCTCCGTGCCCCTCGTGCAGTGCCCATTCCCGGTCGAAGTGGATGCGGTGGCCGTTCCACGTCACCGCGCTGAACCGGAACAGTTGCAGCGCCGACGGGCGCATGACCCTTTCCGGCAAGCGATCGCCAGACACGTAGCGCACCATCAATGATCCTCCCTTTCGGCCCGGGCAAGGATGGTACGCCAATTCCTGTTGTAGATGACGCCATCCTTGTCGCTGAATTCATGCCGGGTGGTCACGAACACAATGGGTCCGGACCGACCCTGTTTCACCTCCACTCGCTCGACAACCTGCTCTTCAATGAGCGACACGCCAGCCACAATGGGTCGAAGCAGTTCCAACCGCTCGCCGGCACCCATCACACGCAGCGACGCCGTGGCGGGATCTCGTCGGATGCCGTCCGGAGCCAAGCCCGACTCGAAGCTTCCCGCCGTCCAATCCGTTACGGCCGACAGCAAGTTCGGCGAGGCAACTACATCCTCGAACCCGCACTTGCGGGCATGATCGGGATCGAACCTTAATGGGTCCGCATCATTGATGGCGACGGCATAGCGCCCGATAATTCTAGCATCGATCAAGCCGATTTCCTGACGATGACGCAGGCCGATCCGGCCCTGCATCTCCCGCCTGTAGCTTTCGAGAGCCTCGTTCATCGTCTGCTGCCCTCCCGTGTCGGCCTGTGGACCGATGGCACACCAAGAGAAAAACGTCAACAGAGTTCCGCTTGACGGGAACGCCGTTCCGCAATACGGAACGTTTAAACAGAGCGGTGGAGGGATTAGTGGGGTTGGAGGACCAAGCGCGGCCGGAATTGCCGCCACAGCCCCCGGCCTATCGGCGGGCGGCGGTTTCGCTGCTATTGGTGCTGTTTGCGCTGAGCTTCCTCGACCGCCAGATCATCAACATCCTTGCGGAGCCGATCAAGGCCGAACTGGATCTGGCGGACTGGCAGATCGGCCTCATGTCGGGCCTGGCCTTTGCGGTTCTATATACACTCGCGGGCCTTCCGATCGCCCGTCTCGCCGACCGCGCCCATCGTCCCCGCATCATCGGGGTTGCTGTTGTGCTCTGGAGCCTGTTCACCGCCTCCTGCGGGTTCGTCGGGAGCTTCGTGCAGCTGCTCGCCGCACGGGTGGGGGTTGGCATCGGCGAGGCCGGCCTCACCCCACCGGCAACCTCCCTGATCATGGACTATGCTCCGCCGGAAAAGCGTGCCTCGACCCTCGCGCACTACCACATGGGCGTACCCCTCGGGTCGTTGTTGGGCCTCGCGTTGGGCGGCCTGTTGTTCGATTGGGTGGGGTGGCGGCATGCCTTTCTCATCGTTGGCGCGCCTGGAGTCCTGATGGGCGTGGCTGCCATGCTCATCCTGCGCGAACCACGCTCCAGGGGAGGCGCGGTCGTCGCCACGCAAGATCGGCGGCCAGGCTATGGTGACACGTTCAGGGCGCTCGCTCGTATCCGCTCGTATCGCCTGTTTGTTCTGGCGACGGCGTTCCAAGCGTTCGTCAGTTACGGTCAGGCTCCCTTTGTTGCGTCCTTCTTCTTCCGCCAGCACGGTGCTCAGCTCGCGGACATGGCCGCAAGCGTCGGTCTTCAGCGAGCGGGATTTCTCGGGCTTGCGCTGGGCCTCGCGCACGGCGTTGCCGGACTGCTTGGGGTATGGCTCGGCGGCCAGCTGGCAGATCGGATCGCGCGCGGCGACGTGAGGCATTACGGAACCGTACCCTCGATGGCGGCGCTGCTGACGATTCCGACCTTCATCATCGCTATAATTACACCCGACGCCGGCTTCGCCCTGCTGCTGCTTGCCGTTCCGAGTCTCTTCAACGCGATGTGGTTCGGTCCGGTCCACACTACTCAGCAGAGCGTGGTCCCAAAGGAGATGCGCGCAACTGCTACCGCCGTCCTCTTGCTAATCTTGAACCTGATCGGTCTGGGACTTGGCCCGCTTGCCGTCGGACTGCTGAGTGACTGGCTCGGAGTTGGCTGGAAGCTTGGACCTGGTCGAGGAGTTCAGGTGGCCCTGATGATGGCGAGCTTCGTAGCGCTGGTGCCGGCATGGCTCTTCTACACGGCGCGGCGGTCCATTCCCGAAGACCTTCGGAGTTGAAGACGAACTGGAAACAAGAAACTTTGGCGGGGAGAGACTAAAATGAGATATCTGGGTTCGTCGTCGATTTTAGCCGTGCTTATGGCCTACGCGGGAAGCGCCGCTGCGCAGACGCAACAAACCACCCAGGTGAGCCCGGATCAGAGCGACTGCGCTTCCATCCCTGGACAGGCAACAACAGCCGAGTGCGCTGGCTCGGCGGACGCTGGCCAGCGAACCAACAGCGACTTGGCAGCCGAATCCCCGAGCCCGACGGCAGCAACGGGTTCGGACGACATCATTGTCACCGGCAGCCGACTCAATAGCGGCTTTGCGTCCCCCACGCCGGTAACAGTGACGACCACCAGCGATCTCCGGGCGGCTGCGCCCGCCTCATTGACGGATGCGATAACGCAGCTCCCGCAATTCCGTAACTCGTCGCGCGCCTCGACCGCCGGGCCGTCCGGCGTGCGGGGCAACGGCGCCAGCTTCCTGTCCTTGCGCGGCCTTGAACCGCAGCGCACGTTGACGCTGCTGGATGGGCGACGCGTGGTTGCATCGAGCGCTGCCGGATCACCTGACATCAACCTGTTCCCGCAGGATCTGATTTCCCGGGTGGAGGTGGTCACGGGCGGCGCCTCCGCCGCATACGGTTCCGACGCCGTTGCCGGCGTGGTGAACTTCATTCTCGACAAGAACTTCACCGGCGTTCGTGCGCGCGTCCAAGCTGGAATCTCTGACGAGGGTGACGGCGGATCGCGACAGGCTGCACTGAGTTACGGCGCCAGCCTGCTCGGCGATCGCGTCCATTTCATCGCAAGCGCCGAATACCGCGCGACCGACGAGATACCGGGTGCGCATAGCCGTCCATGGGCCGACGCTGCCTATGCGATCATCGTCAACCCCAATGCACCGCCCGCCCGGCTGATCGCCCCAACAGTCGCTTCCAACGCCACGTTCGGCGGCCTGATCGTGGGCGGCCCCTTGGCCAACACGCAGTTCCTACCCGGGGGTGTCAGCGCCCCGTTTCGGTTCGGCACTGCCGTGACGTCCACGACCATGATCGGCGGGGACGGCGCACCATCGCAGTTCGGCTTCACTTCGGGGCTGGAATCGTACAGCATCTTCGGGCGCGTCACGGCGGAGGCGAGCGAGAGTCTCAGCATATTTTTCGAAGGGTCCGGCGCACGGTCGACCTCGGGTTACGACGTATCGCGCTCAAGCCAAACAGCCGGCACTGCCTTCACCATCTTTGCCGACAACGCCTATCTCCCGCAAGACATCCAGGCGGCGTTGGCGCGAACGGGAACGACGTCCTTCAGGCTAGCACGGGTAGACCGGGACTTCGGTTTTTCCCGGGTCGCCGCGCGCAGCGATACCTGGAGGGTTGCCGGTGGCTTTGACGCAAAGCTCGGCGGTGACTGGCACCTGGAAGGCTATGCCTCGCATGGTGCCAACGATTACGAAGTGGATACCTACAACAACCCCATCTACCGCCGCCTGTTCGCCGCCGCGGATGCTGTCGTTGATCCAGCCACGAAGCGGATTGTCTGCCGCTCCACGCTGCAAGGCTACGATCCGGGCTGCGTTCCGGTGAACCTCTTCGGCGACGGTTCGGTCAGTGCTGAAGCGCGCGACTACTTCATGGGCACGGCCGTGCAGGTTCTCAAGCTCCGCCAAGACGTCGCTTCGCTCACCGTACGCGGGTCGCCGCTCGAACTTCCCGCAGGCCCACTAAGCATCGCGGCCGGTTTCGAATATCGTCGCGAGCAGGCGCGGCAGACGTCTGACGAACTGTCGCAAACCGTCATCTCGAATGTGGGCGTGCGTGGACTACCCACGTCATTTGTCGGCCAGCGTGGATCGTACTTCCTCTCGAACCCCCAGCCGCTGCGCGGAAGCTATGATGTCCGGGAGGGTTTCGTCGAAGCGGAACTCCCACTGCTGAAGGATTCCTCGGTCGGCAAGTCGCTGTCGCTAAACGGGGCGGCTCGGCTCATCGACTACAGCACCGTCGGTTCGCTTTGGGCGTGGAAGGCCGGCGCGGTCTATGACCCGGTCGAGGCGCTGCGGCTGCGCGTGACCCGCTCGCGCGACATCCGGGCCGCGAACGTGTCGGAACTGTTTACTGGACCGGTCAGCATTCAGGGCACCGTTCTCTACAACAATGCGACCACCGCCTTTATCGGGCGGCGCAGCGGCAACCCGGATCTCGCGCCAGAACGGGCGGACACGCTGACCGCGGGAGCGGTGTTCAAGCCGCCCTTCCTGCCGCGCTTCAACCTATCGGTCGATTACTACAGCATCGACCTCAAGGGAGCGATCGCACAGCTTACACCGCAACAGACAATCGATCAGTGCAACCTGGGCTTTCAGCCCGCATGCGCGCAGATCACCAATAACGGCCAGCTGACGCTCCTGATCCCGACCCTGAATCTCTCGTCGATAAAGAGCCGTGGTGTCGACGCGGAGCTCTCGTATTCCGCACCACTTGGCGAGGGCAACCTCAGACTGCGCGGCCTGCTCAGCTATTTAGACAAATTCGAGACGACGCTTCCCGGAACACCTCCCATCGAGCGAGCCGGCGATATCGGAACGTCGGGTACTCCTCGCTGGGGCGGCACCTTCTCGGCGAATTACGCCCATCCCTCGTTTGATCTGTTCGTTCAGGAACGCTTCATCGGTTCTGGCAAGATCGACACCACTGCGCCCCCCGGCACCTTCTCGAACAATCATGTCGGCTCTGTGTGGTACACAGATCTCACGGCCAAATGGAATGTCTCGAATGCAATCACCAATGGGCAGTTCTTTATTACCGTGAACAATTTATTTGATCGACAGCCGCCAATTGTTCCCACCATTCCCTATGGCGGATATCGTAGTACCAACTTCTCTCTTTATGATGTGATCGGCCGATATTTCACAGCCGGTTTTCAATTCAAATTCTGAACAGGTGGTGGCTGTGTCCGCATTTGATGGTGTCCGAGTCCTTGATCTCGGACAGATTTATAATGGCCCGTATTGTGGACTTCTCTTGGGCCTGCTCGGAGCCGACGTCATAAAGGTCGAACCCCCGGGCGGCGAGAGATTGCGGTATCGGTCCACCGACGAGGTGGAGACGCACGAGTTCACCATGCTCAACTCGAACAAGCGGAGCATCGTTCTCGACCTCAAGTCTGCCGCAGGACGCTCGGTCTTCATGGACCTGATCGCTCAGGTCGACGTGCTGATCGAGAACTTCGCCCCAGGGGCACTCGATCGCATGGGGTTCCCTGCGGCCTCGCTTCTGGCTCACAATCCGCGCCTGGTTATCGCCTCGGGCAAGGGGTACGGCAGCTCCGGGCCGTACGCAAACATGTCCGCAATGGACATAACGGTCCAGGCGATGTCAGGGGTGATCGCATCGACGGGCTTTCCCGATGGCTCACCGACGAAGGCGGGTCCGGCCTTCGCGGACATCATGGGCGGGATTCATCTCTTCGGCGGCATCGCCGCTGCACTTTATCAACGGGAGAAGACTGGCCGCGGGCAGGTAGTCGAGGTGTCCATGCACGATACGATCTATCCCGCGCTCGCTTCCGTGCTCGGCGCGATCTACAATGATCCTACGCGCGTGGTCCCGGAGCGCACGGGCAATCGTCACAGCGGCCTGGCGGTGGCGCCGTACAATGTCTATCGCGCCAGCGACGGCCATATCGCGATAATGTCAGCAAGCGAGCGTCACGCCGTCGGCGTGATGGAATTAGCCGGGGGAGCAGATCTGGCGACCGATCCGCGCTTTGCCGACCGTCACGCGCGTGTCGAGCACATGGACGAACTGGACGCGGTGATCGAGGCATGGACCGCTCGGCAGGATCGCTGGTCATTGGTGCGGCTTCTGGCGGACAATGGGGTCCCGTCAGCGCCAGTGCTCACGGTTCACGAGGTCGCACAAGACCCGCACCTGCGTGAGCGGGGTATGATCCGCGAGGTGGAGCATCCCGTTAGAGGGCGTGTGCCCGTTCCCGGTTCGGCCATCCGGCTGAGCGAGACAACGGTAGCCGTTCGTCCGGCTCCCGCCCTGGGCAACGCGACGACCGACATTCTGTCCGAGCTGCTTTGCGCAAACAGCGATACCATTGAAAGCTGGCGTCGAGCGGGCGCCTTTGGAGGCGAGCGATGACAGGGGATCCCCAGGCGCGGCCAGTCCGGATCGCGAACTGTTCCGGTTTCTACGGCGATCGGTTCGACGCCATGGCGGAGGTGCTTCGCGGCGGCGACATCGACGTTATCACCGGTGATTACCTAGCAGAAGTGACGATGCTGGTGCTTGCCAAAAACCGGCTCAAGGATCCCGAGGCAGGATACGCGAAGACGTTCGAGCGCCAGATCGCGCCCCTGCTCGAGGAGATCGCGGCGCGGGGTATAAAGGTGGTCGTGAACGCCGGAGGCCTGGCGCCGTCAATTCTGGCCGAACGGCTGCGTCGTCTTTGCGGCGAACGCAATGTCCCGCTCAAGGTCGCACATATCGAAGGCGACGACGTCCTCCCTCGCCTTGGCGAGCTGAAGGCTGCCGGTCATGCGTTAACGCATCTCGATACGGGCCGGCCGCTCTCCGACTGGCCCCACCAGCCGCTAACCGCCAACGCCTATCTCGGCGCGTGGGGCATCGTCGCGGCGTTGGAGGCTGGCGCCGACATCGTCGTTTGTCCACGCGTTACCGATGCGTCGGTGATCGTGGGCCCAGCCGCGTGGTGGCACAAATGGGGCAGGGATGATTGGGACGCGCTGGCGGGAGCCGTAGTGGCGGGGCACGTGATAGAATGCGGCACACAGGCGACCGGGGGCAACTTCTCGGGATTCGCTTCTCTTCCCGATCTGATCCGTCCTGGCTTTCCGATTGCCGAGATCGCGCGCGACGGCAGCTGCGTGATCACCAAGCACGCGAATACTGGTGGCGCGGTCACCACCGGCACCGTCACTGCTCAGCTGCTCTACGAGATACAGGGCGTCGACTACCTCAACCCTGACGTCACGGTCCAGCTCGACTCCATTCAGCTGGAGGACAGAGGAGCCGATTGTGTGCTGGTACGCGGCACGCGCGGCACTCCGCCCCCGGCAACAACGAAGGTTGCGATCACCGCCTTGGGCGGCTTCGAGAATAGCATGGTCTTCGTTCTGACGGGTCTGGATCGGTCGGCGAAGGCGCGATTGCTGGAAAAAGGTCTCCGGGCGCGATTTGCTCAGATGCCTCTTGCAGAAATCCGGTTCGACCTGATCGGCGGGATCGATGACGATCCCCGCGATCAGCTCGCCGCCACAAGCTTCCTTCAGGTCAGTGTGAAAGGTCCGGAAAAGTTGGTCGGGCGTGCGTTTTTCGACGCCGTCGTAGAACTGAGTCTCGCAAGTTACCCGGGATTGCTTTCGTTGCGCGGGGGCGCTCGCGGCGCAAGCGCCTACGGTGTTTACTGGCCCGCCGTCCTCTCCGTCGAAGAGCTGGCCCATGCAGCCGTGCTTTGGGACGGGAAGGAGGTAAGCGTTGCGCCACCGGTCAACACCGGCGAACCGCGTCCAGTTGGGCCGGCTGTGAACGCGCCCGCACCGAGCCATAACTGGGGAGTCACGGTGCGTGCGCCGCTCGGCCAGGCCTTCCACGCGCGTTCAGGGGACAAGGGCGGGAATGGAAACGTAGGCATCTGGTCGACCGACGACCGGGGCTACGATTGGTTGCGCGAGAATTTGACCGTGGACAGAATCAAGGCGCTCCTTCCCGAAACCGCCGGTCTGACGGTCGAACGCTACGAACTTGCCAATCTCAAGGCTCTGAACTTCGTGGTGAAAGGTCTGCTCGACGGCGGAGCGACCGAAACGTTGCGCTTCGATCCCCAGGCAAAGGCGCTTGGCGAATATCTTCGATCAAAGCATATGGACCTGCCTGTCAGCCTGATCCGCCGGAACGATGCGGTGCCGGCCTTGGGCTAGGCTCTTCCTCTGGCCAAGCCGGCTGTACGGTCGGGCAACCCTCGGTCCAAACTTCCGATCATCGCGATCCGGGGCCAATTGGTGCACCGGCCAGGAGATCTCTGGCCAGCGCTCGTGACCAACAGCGCATCGCCCATGGCGGCTCCAGGACGGCGCAGGGCATGGCTCACTGCGGATTGTGTCACGTTGAGCCGCCGGGCGGCTTTCGTGGCGCTGCGCAGATCGTACAGCGCCTCGAACACGAGCAGGAGATTGAGGTCCAGAGGTACCATGAAAATTCGCTCATACCGCATATAGGTCAAAATCACTGGACTGATTGTGCGCTTGTCCTATGTCACCCGGCGGCGAGCGCAGGCCAAGTTTCGCCTGCCCGGGAAGGCGAGCAGACATTGGTGAAGACCGTTTCTCCTGCCGAGGTAAGCAGGGACGCTGACGGCCATGACGTCATCGGAAACGAATTCGAGAGCACCGAAAGCTCGATCAGCGAAGACACCAGGATCCGCGAACCGGCGGATGCATCCGAGCCGGTGGAAGATGGGCCCCGGTCACGGCTCCGCCAGCTGCGCAAGCCGCTGCTTTCTCCTGGCACCGCTGGTTATCCTCGTCGGCGCCGTCCTGTTCTATCTTTCGGGCGGTCGCTACGAGGAAACCGACAACGCCTGTCTCAAGGCCGGTCTGGTGGCGGTCAGCCCCAACGTCGCCGGCCGCGTGACCGAAGTTGCGGTGCGCAACAACCAGCGGGTGCGACAGGGGGACATCCTGTTCCGTATCGACCCCGCGCCCTATCAGGCCGCTGTCGACGAGGCGGCCGCGCAGCTCGCCGCGGCGCGGACCGAAGCGGGCTCGCTCCAGGCGAAACTACGGGCAAGGGCAATCGGAACTGGCCGCGGCGGAGCAGCGGGCGGTGTTCGCCGACCGTGAGGCGGCGCGGCAGAAGTCGCTCGTCGCCGAAGGCATCTCGAGCCAGGCCCAGTATGACCAGGCCGTTCTCGCGGCCCGCACCACCCGTCAGGCGATCCAGACCGCGCGGCAGCAGAACGCCAGCGTGGCGGCATCGCTCTCCGGCCGCGTCAACGCCCCTGCCGACGCCCAGCCCGCCGTGCAGCGGGCGCAGGCGGCGCTTGAGCGGGCGCGGCTCAACCTGGGCTACACCGTGGTGCGTGCAGCCCAGGACGGCGTGGTCGCAAAGGTCGATCAGCTTCAGGTCGGAAACTACGTCACCGCGGGTCGGCCTGTGTTCAGCCTGGCCGGCACGCGCCTGTGGGTCGAGGCGAACTTCAAGGAAAATCAGCTTCGCTACATGTGGCTGGGACAGCCTGCGACGGTTCATGTCGATGCATTCCCCGATCTGCACCTGACGGCGCACGTCTCCAGCTTCAGCCCTGGCACGGGCAATAGCTTCTCCGTGCTTCCGGCCGAGAATGCGACGGGCAATTGGGTCAAGGTGGTCCAGCGCCTACCGGTCGAGCTGACCCTTGATCGCGTGCCCACCGACGTTCCGCTCCATGCCGGCCTCAGTGTCGAGGTGACCGTGGACACCAGGCACCAGCGCCATCTCTTCGGGCCCGACACGAAGGTGGCTGGGCGACGGTGAGCGACACCTATCCGGACGCGTCCACCCGCCGCTTCATCACCGCTTCGGTGATGGCGGCAACGGTGATGAACTCGCTCGTCTCCACCATCGCCAACGTGGCCCTGCCGCACATGCAGGGAAGCGTGGCGGCGTCCGCGGACCAGATCACCTGGGTGCTGACGAGCTACATCGTCGCGGCGGCGATCTGCACGCCGCTGACCGGCTGGCTGGCGGGACGGTTCGGGCGCAAGCGGCTGATGCTGTTCTCCATCGTCGGCTTCACCATCGCTTCCGGCCTCTGCGGGGTCGCGACAAGCCTGGGCGAACTGCTAGGCTTCCGTCTGCTCCAGGGCGTGTTCGGCGCCGCGCTGGTGCCCATGAGCCAGGCCATTCTGCTCGACATCAACCCGCCCGAACGCCACGGCCCCGCCATGTCGATCTGGGGCATGGGGGCGATCCTGGGCCCGATCATCGGCCCCGCGCTCGGCGGCTGGCTGACCGACAATTACAATTGGCTGTGGGTGTTCTTCATCAACCTGCCCGTCGGCGCTCTCGCGCTGGCCGGATTGTGGTTCTTTCTTTCCGAAAGCCGCGCCTCCGCTCGCGTGAAGCTGGACCTGTTCGGGTTCGCGATGCTCGCCCTGTTCATCGCCTCGTTCCAGCTGATGCTGGACCGAGGTCAGCAGATCGACTGGTTCTCCAGCCTGGAGATCTGAGTGGAGGCCGTCGCCGCCGGCGCCTTCTTCTACCTGTTCCTGATCCACACGCTGACCGCCGAGCAGCCCTTCATCAATCTGGCGCTGTTCGCCGATCGGAACTTCGTGTCCGCGTCCGTTTTCGGCTTCTTTCTCGGCGTGCTGCTGTTCGCGGTGCTCGCGCTATTGCCGCCGATGCTGGAAGAGCTGATGGGCTACCCGGTGGTGCTGACCGGGCGGGTCACGGCGCCGCGGGGCGTGGGCACCATGATCTCGATGATTGCAGTCGGCCAGCTCGTCCGGCGGGTCGATCCTCGCATCCTGATCCCGGTCGGATTGGCGCTGGCTGCCTGGTCCACCCATCGGATGAGCGGGTTCTCGCTGGGAATGGACGAGGGTCTGGTGATCACGTCGGGCCTCGCCCAGGGACTGGGGACGGGACTGATCTTCGTGCCTCTCTCCACGGTCGCCTTCGCGACGCTCAACCCCGCGCTGCGCAATGAAGGGGCGGCGATGTTCACCCTGATCCGCAATATCGGGTCCGCTGTGGGCATCTCCGTCCTCCAGTTCATGACCATCCGCAACGCCAGCACCGTTCACGCGCGCCTGGTGGAAGGCGTGAGGCCCGACAACCCGGCGGTATCCTCCGCGATGCCCGATCTCGATTTCGGCTCCGCTGCAGCGCTTGCCCGCTGCAACGGCGAAATCACGCGGCAGGCGAGCATGGTGTCGTATACCCATGCGTTCCACGCGCTGTTCGTGGTCACGATCATCGTCGCGCGGCTGATCCTCATCATGCGCCCTCCCCGCACATCCGCGGCCGCGCCCGCCATGCACATGGACTAGACAGGAAAATGCCCGTCCGCCTGCTTTTCGCCACCGCCGCGACCGCGCTTCTCGCCGGCTGCACGGTCGGCCCCGACTTCCAGCGCCCCGTCCCGCCCGCCGATGCCGGCTATCTGCCCCCGGCGAGGTTGAGCGGGCCCGCCCCGGCGGTCCGGCCGCCGCGCCGGGCGAAGGACCCTCGGCCCGCTGGTGGACCGCCTTCGGCTCGCCCGCGCTCGATGCGCTGGTGGATCGCGCGATTGCCAACAACGCGAGCCTCGAGGCGAGCAACGCCACGCTAGCGGTGGCGCGCGAACAGGTGCTCGCGGTTCGCGGGCGCGGGCGGGTCCAGGCGGACGCCAACGCGCGCGTCGAGCATGAGCAGGTAAACCTGTCTGGGTTCGAGTTCGAGGGAAGCAACCGGGAGTTCGACCTCTACTCGATCGGCGGCGGGGTGTCCTATGATCTCGACCTGTTCGGGGGGCAGCGCCGGCGCGTCGAGCAGGCCTCCGCCCGTGCGGAAAGCCAGCTTCGCCAGACGGAGGCCGCGCACCTCGCCATTGCGGGGCAGGTCGTCAACCAGGTGCTGCTGATCGCCGCCATCCGGGCGAGGATCGCGACGGCGCAGGCGCTGCTGGCGGAGGACCAGCGCAACATCGACCTGACCCGCAAGCGCCAGCAGGCGGGCGAGGGCACGCTGGTCGAGGTGCTGAACGCCGAGAGCCAGTTCCAGAACGACCGCGGCGAAATTCCGCAGCTCGGCCAGCAGCTGGCGGAGGCCCGGCATCTGTTCGCAACGCTGACGGGCGTTGCGCCGAGCCGGCTGGAGGTCACGGACTTCGACCTGTCAGGCCTGGCTCTTCCTCCCCAGGTGCCGGTGACCATCCCCTCCGCGCTGGTCAGGAAGCGGCCGGACATTCTCCAGGCGGAAGCCGATTTCCACGCCGCGACCGCAGCGATCGGGGTCGCCACCGCGCAGCTCTACCCGAACGTCACGCTGGGTGCGACACTGACGCAAGGAGCGCCGCACCTCGACGACGTGTTCGGCAGCGCGTCTCGCGAAATCGACCTGTTCGCGGGGCTCACCGCGCCGCTGCTGCGCGGTGGGACACTCAAGGCGCAGCGCCGCGCGGCAGTGGAGCAGGCGCGGGCAGCCAGCGCGACCCATCTACAGACAGTGCTGGATGCCTTTCGTCAGATGGCGACCTGCTCCAGGCGATCGACAGCGATCAGCGTTCGGTGGTGAACCAGCTGGAGGCGGTCAACGTGGCGCAGCGGTCGCTCGCGCTGTCGCGCCGGAGCTTCCAGGTCGGCAATTCGGGCATTCTTCAGGTTCTCGAATCCGAACGGCGTTTTCAGCGCGCGACGTCCAATCTGGTGGAAGCGCGGGCGCGGCTATATCTGAACGTCGCTCGCCTGTACGGGGCGACCGCCGGGGGCTGGACCGGAGCCCCCGGCGCGGCGACCTAGAAGGTGTAGGTCAGCCCGACTGCGGCGGCGAGCTGGTCGGCATCGCCCACGTCGCTGACGATGGGGCTGCGCTTGTACTTGCCCAGCATGCGACCATAGAGCACGCCGGCCCCGAGACCGAAGCCGCGACGAAGGTCGCCACTCAGGCTTTGCAGCACGAAGGCGGACAGGTTGTACCGCTTCCAGCCGCTGTCGTTAATCGAATAGGTCCGCAAGCCGCTGGCGAGCGATCCTGCGGGCGTGACCGCGAAGTAGGTGCGGCCATAGCCTTTTCCTACATAATCCGCCGAGGCTCCGACCGAAACGAGCGTGCGGGTGGACAACGGCGTCGCGTAATTGACCTGCGGCGTCACGACGTAGCTGTCGTGAACGTCCGAAAGGTCATGGACATAGGCCACGCGGACGGTCAGCGTGTCGTAATCGCTGGTGATCACGCCCGTCCGGCTGATCCCGACATACCCGCCGGCTTCCCACGCAGTGTCGATCTTGCCGAGTGCGCGCACCTGGACGTTGTCGACCTTGCTGGTCCGGTCAAGCCGCGCCGCGCCGATCACGCCAAGCTCGACGTTGGTACCTGGTCCCGAACGGCTCGGGATCAGGTTCACATACAGTTGAGTGCCGCGCGTGAAGAAGTCATGGTTGCAACCTTGCCGATCAGAACCGCTCCGGGGGCCACGTTGTTCTTGTCGGCCCCTTCGTAGTCAGGCAGCGTGGCCGCTCCGACGCCGACCGTCAGGCGGGAACGGTCGGGGGCGCCGGTGTCTTCCGACTGCGCGCGCGCCGGCACTGCCCAGGCCAAGCCGAATGCCACGGCCGCCGCGGTTCCGAGGAATGTCAAACCTGGCAGTTTCATCGAAAGTCGTGGGCCTCCCTGCCCCTGTTCGGCTCTTTTCGAGAACACGGTGGAAACGCTCAGACGAGGCGTCTATGATACGGAACGGTTTACATTTAACAAGGTTGCAGAGTGGCTGATACGCAAACCGAGTCCGGCGAGCATGGGTCCGACAGGCAGGGATCGGACGAGCACGGCCGGGACGAGCAGGGGTCCGACCGGTCTCGATCCGATCAAGGTGGCGACGACCGGAAGGACGAGGACGGCAAGAAGGACAACAAGCCCGGGCTTCTCGAGCGTTATCCGATCATCCGCTACGTCCTCATCGGAGCCCTGATCCTCGGGATCGTCGCGGCGGCGTTCTGGTACATCAACTATCGGCAGCGGGGCCAGTACCTGCAATCGACCAACAACGCCTATGTGCGCGCGGACTTCGTGACCGTCTCGCCGAAAGTCGGCGGCTATGTCGAGCGTGTCCTCGTCGCCGACAACCAGCCTGTCCGCCGCGGCCAGCTGCTCGCCGTCCTCGATCCTCGTGACTACCGCGCCAATGTCGAACAGGCGCAAGCTCAGATCGCCGCGGCCGGCGCAAACATCACGACCGCGCGCCGGACGCTTGACGAGCAACAGGCCACTGTCGCTCAGGCCGCCGCCCAAGTTGCGAGCGCCGAGGCCGCCGCCGCAGCGGCAGAGAACGAGGTAAGACGCTACGAACCCCTCACTCGGACAGGAGCGGAATCGCGTGAGCGCCTCGCAAACCTGGTCCTTCAGCGCGATCGAGCCGCCGCGGAGCTGCGCGCGCAGCGCGCCGCCTACCTCGCCGCCCGTCGGAGCGTCGCGACGCAAGCGGCTCGCATCGGACAGGCGGAAGCACAGCGCGGCACCGCGCAGGCGCAGCTTGCGCGCGCCTCGACGGACCTCGGTGCGGTCGAGATCCGCAGCAGCATCGACGGCGTGGTTGCCGACAAGGCGGTCAGGGCCGGGCAATATGTCCAGCCTGCGACCCGGCTGATGTCGGTGGTGCCGGTCGATCAACTCTACATCGAGGCCAATTTCAAGGAGACCCAGGTCGCGCTGATGCGCGTCGGGCAACCCGTGACCATCAAGGTGGATGCACTGGACGGCGCCGAACTGCGCGGCCGGGTTGCGAGCTTCTCGCCAGGCACGGGCGCGCAGTTCTCGCTCATCCCGCCCGAGAACGCGACCGGGAACTTTACCAAGATCGTTCAGCGAGTGCCCGTGCGGATCAGCATTGAAGCGGGGCCGGAGGCGCGCCGGGTGCTGCGTCCCGGCCTGTCGGTCGAGGTCACGGTCGACACGATCAGCGCAAAGGGAAGTCGTGACCGGATCGAGCAAGAAACCGAGCGGCTGAAGCGCGGCGAGACGCAGGGCGCGCGCTGATGGCGGCCGAACGCGCCGGCCTGCGCGACTGGCTCGCCGTCGCAGCGGGCACGATCGGGTCGTTCATGGCGCTGCTCGACATCTCGATCGTCAATGCGGCCTTGCCCACCATCCAGGGCGAGATCGGCGCGAGCGGAACCGAGGGCACCTGGGTCGCGACCGCCTATCTCGTGGCGGAAATCGTCATGATCCCGCTTAGCCCCTTCCTCGTGCGTCTGTTCGGTCTGCGCAACTTCCTTCTGGGTGCGGCGATCAGCTTCACCGGCTTCTCGATCATGTGCGGCATCTCGACGACGTTGCCGATGATGATCGCCGGGCGTGTAGGGCAAGGCTTCACCGGCGGTGCGCTGATCCCGACCGCGATGACCATCATCGCGACACGGCTGCCGCCATCGCAACAGCCGATCGGCACCGCCGCGTTCGGCGGCACCGCGATCCTCGGTCCGGTGCTCGGGCCGATCATCGGCGGCTGGCTCACCGACAATTACAGCTGGCACTACGCCTTCTTCCTGAACGTGCCGGTTTGTGCCGGGCTCGTCCTGCTCCTGCTGTTCGGGCTCAAGCATGAGCGTCTGCGGCTCGACCAGCTGCGCCATGCCGACTGGTTCGGGATCGCAGGGCTCGCAATCGGCCTGGGTGCGCTCACCGTCATGCTCGAGGAGGGGCAGCGCGAGATGTGGTTCGAATCCGCCATGATCGTGAAACTTGCGATCGCAACAGTGTTCGGCTTTGTGCTCATCACGATCGGACAGCTTCGCTCGGCACATCCGGTGCTCAAGTTGTCGCTGATCTTCAGCCGCTCCTTCGGCAGCGTCTTCGTGCTCAGCCTCGTTATCGGCGTCGTGCTCTACGGCGTGACCTTCCTCATCCCGCAATTCCTGTCGGCGATGGCGGACTACAGCGCGCTGCAATCGGGCAAGGTGGTTTTCGTCTCCGGGATCCCCGCCCTTCTCCTGATGCCGTTCCTGCCCCTCGCATTCAAATATCTCGACGTCCGGGTGGCCGTGATCGTCGGTATGGCACTGATCGGCGTCAGCTGCGCGATGGATTGGCATCTCACCGCGCAGTCGGCCGGTGGGGACCTGACGAACTCTCAGCTCGTCCGCGGCTTTGGGCAGATCTTCGCCATGATGTTCCTGAACCAGGCCGCGATCAGCGCCGTGGCGCCCGAAGACGCAGGCGATGCGTCCGCGCTGTTCAACGCGGGGCGAAACCTTGGCGGATCGATCGGCCTCGCGCTGATGGCGACCCTCCAGGACCGGCAGACCTTTCTGCATTTCAACCGGCTGGGCGAAACGGTGTCGGCCAACGCGGCGACCACGCAGGAATGGTTCGCAAAGGCCACGGCCATGCCGTCCGGCGAAGCAGGCGCCTATCGGCAGCTTGCCGGTCAACTCCTCGAGCAGTCTACTGTCATGGCCTATAACGACCTGTTCTTCGCGCTCGGCGTCGCGATCGCGATCACCACGCCGCTGGCGCTGTTCCTCCGCCCGATCTCCTCCGACACGCAGATGGCGATGCACTGATGAAGCGACTTGGCTGGGCCATTCTCCCCGCACTCCTGACCGGATGCGTCGTCGGCCCCAACTATGGAGGCCCGCCGGGCGTTGCGACCGGCGAGCCCGCCGGGTCGACATTTCGCCGCGCGGATCAGGCCGTCACGTCACCGCAGACCCCTGTCGCACGCTGGTGGGAAGGCATGGGCGACGCGCAGCTCACGGTGCTAATCGACCGGGCGCTTGCCTCTAATCCGGACGTGGCGATCGCCGAGGCGCGCATCCGCAAGGCGCGCGCCAGCTTGCGCGAACAGCGCGCGAACCAGCTTCCCACCGTCTCGGCGTCAGGGACTGCGATCGTCGCCGATCTTCCCGCCGGCTCGCTCGCGCTGCCGACGCAAGGCGAGCAATCCGATCGTACCAGGGCCGAATTCTACAACGCCGGCCTGGACGCGTCTTGGGAGATCGATCTGTTCGGCGGCCGACGCCGTGCCGCCGAAGGTGCCGAAGCCCAGGCGCAGGCAGCCGAAGCCAATAGGGCCGATGCGCAGGTTCGTCTCTCGGCGGAGGTTGCCCAGAATTATGTGACCTTGCGCGAACTTCAGCAGCGTCTGATCCTGGCCCGCCGCTCCGCAGCGCTTCAGCAGCGATCACTCGCCCTGCTTCAACAGCGTGAGCAACGCGGTGCATCGTCGCGCGACGAGGTGGTTCGGCTCCAGACCGAGCTGACCCGCACGGAGGCCGGGCTGTTGCCGCTCGAAGGGCAGATCGCAACCACGCTCGACCAGCTTGCCCTGCTCACCGGCGACGAACCCGGTGCTCACGACGCCTTGCTGTCTTCCCCCGCGCCGATCCCGATGATCCCGAGGAATGTCGCGATCGGCGATCCGGCCGCCATGCTGCGACGCCGGCCGGACATTCGCGCAGCCGAGCGGCAGCTGGCGGCATCGAACGCGCAGATCGGTGTCAACGTCGCCCGGCAGTTCCCATCAGTCAGCATCATGGGTATCATTGGCCTCGGTGGTCCCAATATTGCCGATGTGATCGATCCTGACAGCGTCGCGGGCCTCCTCCTGCCGCGAATCAGCTGGAGCTTCCTCGACTTCGGCCGTAACCGTGCCCGGGTCGAGCAGGCGCGGGCCGACCGCGACGAGGCGGAAGCACAATACCGCAAGGCGGTTCTCGGCGCGCTGTCGGACGCGGAAAGCAGCCTGACCCGCTTCGGCAATCAGCGCCGGAACCTGTTTTCGTCTATCGAGAGCCGGCACGGCGCCAAGCAGTCAGCGACCTATGCCGGGCAGCGATACGCGCAGGGAGCGATACCGCTGACCACGTCCATCGATGCCGAACGCGCGGCGCTGGCTGCCGACCAGTCGGTGCTGGAAGCCACTGGCGAGCTTGATCGTGCCTTCGTTGCCCTTCAAAAGGCGATGGGACTTGGATGGAGCCAGCCGTGACGGTCTTCCAACTATGCGAGCGGAGGGCGCCGACCGCGTGACGGCTCCGCTTCTGCCGCCCCCTGCCCAGTATCTGCGTGATGACGCGATCAGGGGAGGAATGGACCTGATGTTCTTCGCCCACAGATCCCATCTGGCGCATGCCGACGCCGAACTGGCGACGCGTAACCTCGGGCGGGCGCATCACCGCGCCCTGTATTTCCTCGGCGGGTACCCGGAAATCTCTGTCAGCGAACTGCTGGACGTTCTTTGCGTCTCGAAGCAATCGCTTGGCAGGGTAATGCGGGATCTGATGGATCGCGGGCTCGTCTGCGGCCGTGTCGGGGAGCGCGATCGTCGTCAAAAGCTGCTTTCTTTGACCGATGAGGGGCGAGCGCTCGAAAACGCGCTTTTCGAGGATCTCAGGCGCAACATGGCGAACGCTTACCAAGCGGCAGGAGAAACAGCCGTCACGGGCTACTGGATCGTAATGCAGCAGCTCATGCGCGGCGAAGCACGGGAGCAATTCCGCCGGCTGCACTCCAGGCAGTGATCGCCGCAAACAAGTGCCGGACCAGGTCGAAGGGGGCTTCGTCGACCTGGCCCGGCGGGTATCACCTATCCTGCAAGCCCGGAGGGAGTAAGCGACTTGCCGGTGGTGAGCTCGTTTTCCAGCACAGGGACCGCAGTACCGGCAACCTGCTGCAGCGCCGGGTCGGTCCCATCCTGTGCTAGCCCTTATGCACCGCCCACGCAGCCTGCTGAACCTGCGCCGACTGGGTCAGATACAGGTTGTCGAAAGCGCTCTTCGGCGCCTTCTGGAGCAGCTTTAGGAGGGCGGCGCGGTCGGCGGACAGGTTCGAGGGCGGCGCCTTGATCGTGCGCTGATCATTCTTCAGCGCTGCCAGCAGCGCCTTGTGGCTGCTCTGCGTTTCCGCCAGCACGCGCTTTGCGTAGGCCTTGACGTCGTCCCGCTGCGCGCGCGTCGCGGCGAGCTGCGCGGCCTTGATCTGGTAGAGGTTGGCGTCGGCCGCGGCGAGCACGTAATTAGGGCCGCTCTGGCCCGAGATCGGCGAGACGCCGACGTCGGCGCTGGTCATCGTTCCCGAAGTGGCGGGCGAAACGGCCTGCGCCAACACCGTAACCGGCGCCAGGGTGAGCAGCGCAGCGACAATCGCAATCTTCATAGAGGGCCTTCGTTGGTGTTGCCAGGCATTGACCGAAATCAACGGGCCGAACGATAAAGAAACGGTACGGTTCCCTTTTGCGAAACTGATTTGGCAAACTTATGGGATGGTGGCCGCTCGGACGGCTGGAGGTGCGCGGCGATGAAGAACACGACCGCTCGGGCAACCGTCTCAACGCCGAGTCGGTCGATAGCTGAAGCGGCAGGCCAGATTGCCGGGGCTTTTTTTCGCGAGAACGAACTCTCGAGTGTCTCGATCGTGTCCCCCCTGCTCTGCGTTGCATGCCTTAGTGGCTGCGACCGGACTCCTCGCGAGGCGCCTCCGCGAGCGACGGACACCATCAGCGTGCCCCCGCAGACTTCTACCATGAATGTCCCGATTGTTGCAGACATGGACAAGCTGGCGGCAAGCCTCGAACAGGCGGTTCCGCGTCGCCTCTGGTCGATCGACAAGCCGGGGCAGACCTGCCTCCCGCCGAAAAAGGTCAAGATCCTCTTCGCGAAGATCAAGACGCCCGCCATCCAGTGCCGCATCACCGGCACCGTCGTCCGAGGGCCGCTGGTGCTGGAGGGCTCGGGCAAAACGATCATTGTCACCATGCCGCTTCACGCCGCGATCAGCGCCCGCGACGTGGGCGGCGTGCTCAGCCGGGAAACGGCGGAGGCGGACGCCCGCGTCCGGGCCGTGGTCAGGCTCGACATCGCCCGCGACTGGTCGCCGCGCGCAACGGTGTCGATCGCCTACGACTGGACCGACGAGCCGCACGTCGACTTCCTCGGCCAGCGAATCGAGTTCACCAGCAAGGCCGACGCCAAGCTCGCCGGCGTCGTCGAGCGCCTGGAGCGCTCGCTGCCGCAGGAGCTCGGCAGATTGCAGCTGCGCGAGCAGATCGCGCAGGTCTGGGGGTCGGCGTTCACCTCCGTCCAACTGAACCGGGCGAACCCGCCGGTGTGGATGCGGATCACGCCCCGGCAGTTGAGCTACGGAGGCTACACCATTTCGCGCAACCGGGTGAACCTGGCGCTAGGGATGACGGCGGGGACGGAGACTTTTGTAGGCGATCGGCCGCCTGATCCGCAGCGCCGGCCGCTCCCCGACATGACGCGCACGCAGCCCGGACCCGGCCGCATCCTGTTCGCCATCCCCGTCATCGCCGACTATCCTCAGCTGGAGCCTGTGCTCGCCAAGGCATTGGCGAAGCGTTCCCGCCGGCCCTTCGAAGTGCCTGGTGTCGGGGCCGTGCGCGCGCAGTTTCACCAGGTGACCGTCTACGGCACCACGGGTGACAAGATTGCGGTCGGGCTTCGCTTCAGTGCGGCAGCCGAAGGTGGGGAGCCTGCGCAAGGCACGATCTGGCTTACCGCCACGCCGCGGAACGCCGTCAACGATCGCCGTGTAGCGTTCGACGATCTCACTGTCGCCGGTGTGGCCGACTCGGTCGGGACAAGCCTGCTCCTGAAGCTCGCCAACACTCCCGGCATATCAGGCACTGTGTCAGCCGCGCTGACCCAGAACTTCGAAAAGGATTTCGACAAGCTAATCGGCAAGATCACCCGTGCGATCGACGAAAAGCGGATTGGCGACATAATCGTGCGTGCCCGTGTGACGGACGTGCGGACGGGCCAGTTGAAGGCGGCGGGGCAAGGCGTCTACCTACCGGTATGGGGGCGCGGCACGGCCACGATTAGCCTTGCGCCAGTACGGGCCAGAAATTGAGATCTCGCTGCAGCCTTCACGGCTGCTTGACCGTCCCAGCGGCAACGCTGCCGCCTCTTTCCATCCTAGCAGAATTATTCAGAGGTCGAATTGAGTCCGGCTCTATCTCACGGTATCGTCGGACACGCATCGCTCTGCTTGGTCGCCCGGTGGAGGGCTGTAACGCGCTTGACTTGTGCGATGCTGCAGCCCGCTAGCGCCGCCGTTTTCGCTATGCTCATCCCTGCCTCACGAAGTGAGACAATGCGGCGATGATGGGCCAAGTCTGGTTTTCGACCGGTATAGCGTCCCTCCCGCTTGGCGATCGCTATGCCCTCCCGCTGCCGCTCGCGGCGCAGTTCGTAATCATCGCGAGCGGTCTGAAGCGCAACCCTCAACAACATGTCTTGAACGGCCTCTAGGACGATGCGCGTCACCCCGCCATTGTCCTCAGCAAGATCGGTAAGGTCCACAATTCCTGGTACGGCTAGCCTCGCTCCCTTGTCGCGGATAGCGGTGACGAGCCTCTCCGCCTCAGCCAACGGCAGGCGGCTGATCCGATCGATCTTTTCGGCGATAACGACTTCGCCCATTTGCAGGTCGGCTATCATGCGAAGCAACTCGGGCCGGTCAGGACGCGCGCCGGAAGCCTTCTCGCGATCAACAGCTGCGACATAATACCCCGCGGTACGCGAGGACACGACCATCGCCTCTTGGCGTTCAAGATCCTGCTCATCGGTGCTGACGCGCAGGTACACGCGAGCAGCGCGGACGGTCGTACTCATGTTGGCTCCGTTGGGTATACCCTTGTGAGCCAATCATGCAGCAGGCGGCTCAGAACGGCAAGTGCCGGTCCTACGGAGCCTAGCTAAGCAGACCGGGTCTAAGTAGCTGCTCCATT
>Ga0209930_1001177_pt1 | contig 44773 bp, 61 predicted proteins | sample ThiBiot_500_biof_2_FD_183948 | JGI IMG/M metagenome (GOLD analysis project Ga0209930, IMG submission 183948) | Wastewater bioreactor microbial communities from Cape Town, South Africa - Thiocy_cont_500_biof (SPAdes) | ecosystem: Engineered > Bioreactor > Thiocyanate-remediating >...
ATCACGGCAAGCCAGAAACAGGGAGGATTGCGGCGTTCAATCGTTACGCCGCGCGCTTTAGAAAGCGGGATGGAAACTCAATTTCGAGATAAATGGTTCGTAGTGAGACCTGGTCGGGGAGCCATCCTGCCTTACTACGAACCGTATCAAATCCGGTACGATTCACGAGCTTTTCAGCTCGATATTCGATCCTAAGTCCTTTATCGTTCACGACAATCTGGTCGATGAACGAAGAAAAGAATAATCTTAATTTCTTTTCATCAGCCGTGGTCATTACGATATCGCGCAAAAGGGAAGCCATCTCCAGTACATCGTCTTCATCAATCGAGACCTCAGGCACCTCCTCTTCCTCGAGCGCCACCAGCTGCAGATCAAGGTCGTTCCGCATTTCCTTAAGTTCGCGCAGGCGTTGTGTGAGATCTGCCATATTTGGCGCATTTTTTCCGTGTAGCTCGAGCACATTAAACAGATTTTTTAACCTTCCTTCAGTCTCACGCAATCGGTCTACCAGTTCCTTACGTCGGCGAGCACGATCTTTCACCCATTTGCCAGTCAGCTCGTGTATTTCATTGATCGTTTCAACCAATCTGTCCCGGGTGAGTATCTTGTCCAGAATGACATTTATCAGCCATTGATCAAGATCGGGGGCGGGAATACGCCTGTTTTCACACCCAGCGCCTTTTTGGGCTGTCGAGCAGTTGTAATAATAGTAACGCTTATTGCGTCCCGTCCCATTTTCGGAGCGCATGGTAAGGCCGCATTTCCCGCACTTTAATAGTCCCGTAAAAACGAAATTGCTGTGAGGAGAACCGCCGCCTTCCCCTGGTAGACGCCCCGCAAAGATTTCTTGTACTCCCATAAAAACATGCTCCTCAATTATTGCCACGTGGCTTTGGGTGATGATCCATTCATCTCTGGATCTCGCACGATTGGTGTGGCTGTTAGTTTTATTAAAGATCACCTTCCCGGTATAAACTTCATTTTTCAGGGTGGCAGTGACCACATTTTTATTCCACTTCGTACCGCGTTTCAGCCTCATCTGCTCATTCATGAGCATCGCGATAGCCTTGCATCCTAATCCCTTAATATAAAGCCCGAATATATCCCTGATAATCTGCGCTTCGGGCTCAACTATAATCAGCCGCTTCCGCTTGCCATCCGGTACCGCTGTGTAGCCAAAAGGTATCCGGCCGCCATTAAAAAACCCGTCCCGCGCATTCTTCACCATGCTGCGAAGCGTATCCGCGCTAACTTGCCGGCTGTAATGCTCGTCGAATATCTCGAGCATTGATTCCATCATCCAGCCTGAATCCGTGCGGTTATCCAGATCCACGCTGACATACACTACCCGGGTGCCGCTTTTCTCCAGATCACGTTTATATAAGGCGGCATCGAGCTTATTTCTGGCAAATCGTGATGTGCTCCAGCAGATGAAATATTCCACGCTGTAAGCCTTGCAATACCTTACGGCTTCACGGAAGGAAGGGCGCTCATCAGTTCGGCCGGATATGCCGGCATCGGTAAATACCCGAACCACGTCCGCGTCCAGCGCTGCCGCTTTTTTATACCCCTGCTCGATCTGGCTCTCTATCGGCAGCCCGTCATCCGCCTGCCGAGCAGTCGACACACGGGTATAAATAATTGCAGTCGGATTGCGCGGCATATGGCTCAGTCTATCCCTTCCTCGCTATACGCAATATGTTACGTATGCTGACTTTTTCACATAACTGCCGCTCCAATTTTTCCTTGATTTCGCGCGGCGAAAAATTCATCTCGATCAGCGTCTCGATATACCGATTCCGCTGATATCTCACATATGTTCTGAACCGCCTGATGGGTATTAGCAGGCGCCCGTCATCCGCAAGACTGATCTGGTCTGAATCCAGCATGCGCCACATGATGATCAGGTTATCCACCCCTATTTTTTCGCCAATATCGATCCAGATACGTTGCAGGCCCATCGCCTGCAACTCGTCCAGCCGCGGGTCGCGTTTTTTTTCCGGGGCCGGTTCAAAGTTCAAAACCATGCAGTTATCCTGGTACCCTCCCCCCCTGGCAGACTGATGACCCCGCTCCTGCCGACCCCCCACCCCACCGTCATCCCGGCAGGCAGACGATACCGACACGCCAATTCCCAGTTCTGAACTTCGCTTTTCCTTATCCATTACCACTCTCAAACCCTCATGCCACCGTTGACCAACTGCGCTTTATGGAGATAAGGCGCATTAACCTAGTTGCGGGAACCAAGATGATTTAGCCCGATATTTGTCAAAGTTACCGACACTCCGACAACCCCCAGCTTCGCCTACTCCCACCTTATATCTCTCTTCGAACATGGTCCCCCGTATATGGGTTGCGCGCACCAGAAACCCCGCGAGCGCCCCTCGATGCAGCCCTGCTTTTACCCCGGCTTGTTCAGCCTCTTCAAAAGGTCGCTGACTGGCGTTTTTATTTTTGCCAGGGGATTCGCACGATCGGCTTCCCGGGTCAGCTTTCTCATGGCGAGATGATCATAGATGGCAGTGCTCTTGGCATCTTCATGTCCCATCAACCTCTGCCTGGCAATAAGGTCAACTCCTTCCTCTGCCAACTCGGTACCGAACAGGTGACGCATTGCGTGGGGATGGATCTGATCCTCCGAGATACCGCAGCGCTTGCCGTACTTCTTGATCATCTGGAGCACGGCCTTTCGGCTAAGCCGGCGCTGTTCTCCGTGGTAGTTATCGGGACTGATTCTGCGGTTCATCAGGCTTACGAAAAGCACCTGGTCTCCGTTTGGAAGGCGGCGATCGATCTGCTTCAGATCCGCATGATCTAGGTAAAGGCGGAGCAGCAGATCGGCTTCCGCGGGGATGGGCAGCTTGCGCTGCTTGTCCCCTTTCTCTACCACTTTGATCAGGAGGCGGGCTTTTCCGTCGATCTCGTCCTGGATGATATTGCTGTCGTTTAAACGTATCAGGCCTGTTACACGTAGCCCGCACCCTGCCAGCAATGCCAGAATGGCGCCATCACGCACGCCCTCGAAGGTATTGAAATCAGGTTCCCACATCAGTTTGGCTGCGCTGGCCAGCGTCATGACTCGGGGGATTCTCCGGTTCTTCTTCGGGTACGGCAGATTTTCAGCAGGATTGCCACGGATGCGTTTTGAGGACGCCAGCCAGCTGTAAAACCCGCGAACCGCAGCCACATGAGGGCGCCTACTTACGGGGTCACGCAACCCGATCTTATGCAGGTAGGGCCCCGTAAAGGCCAGCAGCTCATCCTGCGAGATTTCACGAAGGTCGGCGGTACCGAAATATTCAGCCATGCGCGTTAACGCCAGGCGGTAAACATGGATAGTCCGGTCGGACCTTCCGGCGTTGAGGCGCTTGAACTCGAGGAAGGATTCAATCAGCTCAACCATGCCAAGGTGCCAGCAATCCGTTAACAGGAAAGGCCAGCGCCTGACCGCAACGCGGGTTAATCCAAACCACTTCAGTACGACTTACGGTTCCTCGAGCAGCAGAAATCCGCGCCGAGGTTTCGTACCGATCCCAGGCCGCAAGCATCGAGTTATAGAGGGGGTTCGGATACCCGGATAACACAACAAAACCTTCCAGCTCGAGCAAAACTTCCAGCAGCTCAACATGGGCAGCATCGTCCATTTCGTGACGATAGGTTCGTCCCACTCCGGTTCCGCGCATCACCCGGGTTGAATGTACATATGGTGGATCCACAAAATGGAGCGTTTCCGGTCCATCATGCTGTCTCAGTACCTTGATAGCTGATGCATTTTCTATGAGCACTCCCGATAAGCGCTTGCCGGCGCGTTCTATCGCTTCCGGATAGTAAGCCCATAGGTGCTGCGCCGTTCCATATTCGCGCCTCGTGTCGATTCGAAAACCTGTCCGGCCCTTTGTCGCTCCCGCGCTGCCGAAACCACACTGGGCCCGGACGGCCACGCGCCTGGCGCGTTCGACTGGGTCATCGGTTTCCTCATGAGCACGGATAAATTCATCACGTGCGTAAGGAGTAAAGGCAACTTGCCTGATCAACTCTTCCCGCAAATGCTCGTTTTGCAGCACCCGGAAGAAATTAACCACGTCACCGTCCAGATCGTTATATACCTCGGCATAGCAGCGCTCCTTTTGAAGCAGCACACCAGCTGCACCACCAAAAACCTCGGTATATATCCTATGTTCCGGAAAGAAACTCATGATCCAGTTCGCGAGGCGGAATTTGCCGCCGTGATATCTCAATGCGGGCTGAGTTACTTGTTCAGCGTTCATGGCCGAGACAACCCTCTCCCGAATAATCGAAGTTGTCACACTTCCCACACGGAATAACCTCGTGCCCCTTGGATAGCTCATCCAGCAACATGGATTTCGCCTCTCTCGGCGTCAGCTCGCGCCCGTCGTCATCCGTAAACACTCCCCTGAAATTTCTATCACTCCAGTTCATCAAGGCGCCCCTGACATCGAGGCACAGGTGATAACTCTTTCCCATTTCTTACCCTCAAAAGTGAAATCCAAAATGACCACACGCATTTCTTTCCGTGGATGCGTGGATAGCCCTCAAACAGATCATAAGGCATTGATTATTCGTAAAACATGATCCACGGGATTCCACTGAAAACCCGTGGATGGGGGTAAAAACCCGTGGATGCATTTTTAAGCAGCTTTTCTAACCCGTGGATTGCTGCTTTTCCTTCCACGGTATCTTCTTTTCTTCTTTCTTCTTTTAAAAGAGATAGATAGATAGAGATACGAGCCGCAGGTCCGAAAAATGAACCCGTGGATAAATCGCCTGAACCCGTGTAATAAAATAGACAACCCGTGGAAAAACAGCACAAACCCGCGAGGGACTTCCTCTCCACGATCAGGCACTTATATAACTTTCTGATATAAATCCACGGATCAGCGCGCCTACGCCCCCTTACCTTTAAGAAAAAAGCGCGAAGCGCGACAAAAAGCGGCTGCATTTCTATTTGGGGGGTGCGGGGGGACATCAGAAACCGGAATCGACGTGTGGGGTTGCGTGCAAGCCGTATTGATCCAGCTTGGAAAGGCTGAGGGCTGAGAGGTGCGATACACGGGCTGAGCCGATGGTGCGCTCAACGGTGTCAGAAAGGATTACACCGGCGCTTTGCAATTGCTTCTTGAATACCCGATCCGATTTGACTGGCAAACCGTTCCATTTCTCGCGCAGTGCCGGTGTATGAGCAAGATGCTCCATGACATGGCTGGTACGCACCAGCAGACAATTCTCGCCGTCTACGGAATCCCATTTGTATGGATACTTGAATTCATGTCGGGCGATCTCCGACAGCACCGTTTCCATAATCCACACCCATGGCTGACGGTCGGAGCTGGTATCGGTAATGTGGGCGTTCATCTCCGCTATCAGATCGTCGCCAAAGTCACCCTGCTTGATGTCGATCTCAGCAAATTCGCAGAGATAGCGCCAGGCGGTAAGCAGCGCCGCATAATTGCCAGCCATGCGCACGGCGCCATCATCCGCTCTGCTGGCGCGAGAATTACGCAGACAATGAGCCTTAATGCTCTCATAGACGGCCAGGACCTGGCTCCGGCTTAGGGCGGCAAGGAATTCAATCCACTGCTTCACCGGGAAGCGCGGCAGATCTTCGGGCATGAGCGGACCCTTCTTGCCGGTCAGTTGAGTACGCACGATCTTGCCAATTAGGCTGCGCACCGGGACATCCTCGCCGGCGAGTAAAACCGGTGCGGAAAGTAGAAATTCCGTCATTTCTGAAGAACCGAATGTGAGAGTGTATTGATAGCTTTCCTGGAGTATTCCCACCGCTATATTGATGATGTCCTCTTTTCTGGCCGATAACTCTTCCCATCCGACGGGGTGAGAGGTGTGCGAAATCGATGTCTTCAACCGGAACTGAGTTTGTATCGATTGCCCGGACAGCATAGTGAAACCGATTGTCCGCTCGAGGCGCTTGATCAGCGTCGATTTTCCATGTCCCTTGTCCGCTTGCATCATTAGATGCGGCCAGAAGCCAAGCAATACTTTCAAATGCCCGCCAAGTCCCCACACAAGTGGCAGGGCGGCGGCATTGCGTTTGAAGGTGCTTTGGTATTGCTCAATGACCTTTCGTGCATCCTGGCGCGTCCCTGAGGGGAAGGTCAGATTGTGATAGGGGCATTGCTGCTGCGGATTCGTGAAATAGCAGTCCGGCCCCTCGTTTATTACCAGCTTTCCGTCCCGATAGCATAGGCCAACGAAATTGGCTGCGTTGCGCGCTCCTATATGCGCGCCGCGTTCCAGGATATTGACCATGCGGAGGAAAGCGGATTGATTCCAGACCGGACCGATCTTTTTCCAGGTATCCACATTGTGCAGGCGCTCATCCTCTACCACCCGACGCACCAGGTGCACGCCATGCCGCGGGGTCTGCACGCTGATCGCGAAAAGGGTACGCGGCTGAATATCAGTTTCACCAGTCATGGTTGCCGTGGCTCCGGCGATCGTCACGCGCGACAGCCCAGCAATCCGAAATCCGGCCAGATCGGTAAATGTCAGTTTTTCGTTGCCGTCCTCATCCTTTTTAACCTCTGAGATGAAACTGGTAAAATCCTCCCGGACGCGATATCGCCAGTATTTGGTATCATCGTGGTAAGGCAGATACACCCGGCGCTTGCCGAAATCCTCTTCCACACTTCCAGGCTGGCCCTGAATGATCCAGGGCTCCAGCCTCCACAGTGCGCGCTTCAGCGCATCGATGCCGTGGATTTGAAGATAATCATTCAAGTCATTGATGGGCTTATCATCCGAATCTTTCCATTCCGACTGATCAACCATCATTGCCGCCACATCGAGGGCGGTGAGACGCTCATGAAGTTCCCAGGCGGCAGCACGGCCCGGACTGTGCCCCTTATTGTCCGGAGTGTCGTTATCCATCGCGATGACGACACGCTTGCCCTTCACCCAGGCGAGATCGATATTGGGTACGTTTCCGCAGCCCCGGATGGCAAACGCAGCGCTTTGCGGCATATCCGCACACTCAACCGATAAGGCATTGATCGGCGATTCCACGAAATAGACCGTCTGGGCTTTAAGAAGCCGGCGGATATCGCTGGTCCAGCCGTAGCCTGATTTTTCACCCTGACACTGGGTTTTGATGTTGCCGTTGATCGCGGGGTCTAGATAGCGCAGATCCACCGCCATTACGTGCCCGGGATTCAAACTGCGTACGATGAACGCAGCTGCTGGACCACCGAAACCTGGCTCACCTTCCGCAACCTTGCTAGATTTCCAGTCATTGAAGCCGACGGCACCCTTCTTGATGGCACGCTCCACCACTTCCCTGGTGATCCCGCGCCCAGTGAGATACTCAATCGCACGCTCCGGTTGTCCCAGGCAGCGATCGGCAATATATTCTGCACGAGTTTTTTCGCGCGGCTCGCCGCTGCGTTCCGGCTTGTCCAAGGGGAGTCCGAGATACTCATGCAGCATCACAATCGCTTCGCTCACCTCAACGCCACGGACAGCGCAAACGAGATCTATGCAGGTGCCACCGTCGCGCGTCGAGTGATCCTTATACTTGCGGCCGCCATCGTAAATCGATAGCGAGGGCGCCTTGTCCGCGTGATGCGGGCTCTTGTAATTTCCCCGACCACCCGGCCTTTCCAGACCCAGCCACTCCGCCAGATCATGGAGATCAATGCGCTGCTTGAGCTCGTCAATCGTCGCCATATGAAACTCTCATGCTGGTACGTCATCTCCGAATTTGGAGGCGACAAAGCAACGCATGGCTGCTTCAAGAGCGGTTTTGCCAACGTATACGTAGTTTCTGTGATTCGCGTAAATGTGCCCCACCCAATTCTCAGCAGGTTCAAGCATTATTCTTTCACGTTCGATAATCGGGCCACCCTGTAACCAATCCTCGGACGGGTTCCAGCGCGAGACGTGACAGCGATAGCGGTTCTCGCTTTTTGGGTCATACCATATGGGGATAGAGCCCCATAGACGTTGTTCCCAACCGAGCGCCTTGGCCACCAAATGATTGAGCCGATGCCCTGTGAGTTCAGCAGTTTTCATTGATTCATCATCTTTACGTGATACCTGAGCTCAACCCGGGTAGCGGCTTCTCTCAGTCTACTGGCGCTGCAAAGCTTCATTGCTTCCAGGCCGATAGCCATCATCGTTTCCAACTCGGCACGTTCTTCGTCGCCCCAGGCGATCAATTCAGCAATGCAGGCTTTCAGGCGTTCGTCTTTCAGCTTGGCTGCTACGGTTGCGAGGTATTCCAGTTCAGATCGTGGCAAATTGCCACGCCCTTGCAGGAGCTCCTTCGCCCGGGCCGTGCAGTGATTGATCACGGCTTGTTGATATGCTGGGGCGCTCATTCGATGGCTTCCTCCGCCGTTTTCCGTAATTTCTCCGGTCGGATGTAGAGCTTGGTTCCGACAGGAAAGTTACCTATCCAACCTATAAAATTGACCGCTACCCCGCACCCAAACGCCACTACCTCGGCAGCTGGCTGATCTTCCTGCGCTTTCAGCTTTTCAGGTGCATTATGCTCAAGCCACATCATTCCAAGCTTTACCATGAGCTCGGCCTCATCTGAGTTGGTTGGCATTTTTACTACCCGCTCCGGCTTTGCTGCATAAAGCGGCTCATTCGAGTCATGGATGAGCATTCCTCCCGGATCGCTTGTCACGTCTCGCGGATCACGAGGTGAGCCGTCAGAACGGTGAGTAACTAAACTCTCAATCGCATGATTGCCGGAGCGCATCTGGTCTATTTCATCCTTGAGCGCATCAACCTGCGCTTCCAAACTTGCGCGATACGCGAAATCGCCTTTCGGGTCAGTGTCCATATTGTCGAGTCCTGTGTATGCCGATGTGTCGCGGTATGCTGTCATCCAAACCTCTCTGCCAGTTCTGCCAACACATCCCCATGGCAAGGTTCTGGTGAGCACCAGCAGGCCAGGGTTTTCCCTTTAAGCTCATGCAGGGACTCAAGAAGCGCAACCTGCGTCACAACCCACTCCCTGTATTTCTCGATCACTTCTTCACGAGTGCCGTCACGGCCCATCACGAACGGATTACCCCATTTGCTCGGCCTGCCGATATAAATGTCGTATGGGGATTTCTTGCAATGGACGACCTTTGTCATTTGGTCGGCCTCAACAGTCGAGCAATATGCCCCGCATAAACCGCAACCGCTTTCCAATATGCGGCCATTGGTGCCTTGTGGGATCGCCATGATTTCTCGGCGCGGGCTTGAGCATCCTGCCGGATGTCAAGCAGCAAAGAGCGAAGCGCGCTGCGGGCATCCGGCGAGAGATCGGCAAGACGCCCCGCAGCTGGAAGAGATAAAAGTGGATTACGAACCTGTGCCGAAGTGCTACGTTCGCTCATGCATCCTCCTTGCCCACTCCAGATATGCGCAGTGATCGGATCCGTTCATGCACCCACATGCTGGATATGATTCCAAATGGGCCGCCAGCCAAAAACGCTGCGATCTGCATACCGCCGGCATCCGGCGCAAGTTTGAACAGCACCAGGTTGCTGATCCCTATGCCGAAGCTCGTGAGGAACGCCGCAAGGTAACGGCCATGGTTGACGTTGAGGCTTTGCAGTCCCAGAAAAAACACCAGCGCGAATGTACTGGCGAATAGGGCAAGCTCATTCATGTTGAAAAATCATGACGACCTGCCCGGCTCTACCCCGATGGCACGCAATGGGCGGTCGTAGATAGGCTCATCGGAATAGACGCATTGCAGCTCCCAGCGATCTTTCACGTTTGGCTTGAGTCTCGTGGCGATCAGTTTTTCACCGGCCTGCGAATCTGCACACATGGTAGACAGGCGGTTAATTTCTATTTTCTGTTCGCGATTCTGATTGCTGAGCCAGGAGATGAAGCCAATGACAGAAGCGACACCGATGACGACTATCACTCCCATCACTCCGATAACCTGTCCCGGGTGATTCGGATCCGGCGGCTGATACCACGCAGTCATAGCGGCCTCCGGATTGTCCATTCCACCTTTACGTCGTGAATTTCTACGGACAGGATTCGATCGATGTATTCCGTGGTGACGATGCGCTGGGTTTCGATACCGCCCAGTTCGTCGCATTTTGCGACGCCCTTGATAACGATGCGAGGAGCACGCCAGGCCAAATTGACCGACAGTACGACAAAACCACGATGCATCAGAATCAGGGCGACTCGCCGCATTGCCGTTATGGCATCCATGATCCCTTGATTTTCGATGCCTCCAATGCTTGAGGGGCCAGCGTGGGTGATCAACGCGTCATGATTCGCTTGGCCATGCTCCATGCCTTCAACCAGGTGTAACAAAGTCCTGGATCTCGCCACAGGTAATATGCGAGGAATAATCTGCTCACTTCTAGCCTCCATTTTTGTTATCCTCCGAATCGTCAATGCTCTCGCCTGCCAGCGCCATGTACGCCGCGCCGTTCAGGTAATCGTCGATGATGGGACGCCCATTCTGCGATCTGGAAAGTTTCAGAACGACCATGAATACCCAGCCGTCGCGCTGGCTAAGAGAGTGCCCGGTAAGGGCATTGAATGTGGTCACCGCGCGAGCCATGCTGCGTTCTCCGTTCTCGCGGTCAAGCTGGTCTGCCCGCGCGGCAATTTCATCGGCGGCCGAAATGAGAATGTCTACCGCGGCATGTTTCATGCTGCCACCCTCCCCTCGTAAGCCTTACGGAGTGCCGCTCCACGCACGCGGCGGCGGGACGGGAAAATACGTTCGATTTCAGCACCTACGTCCTTCCGGCTCATGGTCAGGTATTCCATGCACGAGGCGATGCTGGTATGGCCCAGCAGGTTTTTGAGGCGCACGAGTGCAGCCTGTGGGCTTCCCTCGCTGTTCTCGAGGAAGGTTACGGCGAACGTGTGCCGCAACCAGTGCGGCGATATCGCGGGGTCGATACCGGCCTCGATAGCAATCTCTTTCATGCGTTGCTGGTATGCGCGTTCCGACATGGCTTCGCCATTGCGCGACAGGACAAGTGGGTAAAGTTCCGGCAACTTGGAGATCGCCATACCTGCCATCTCCGCACATATACCCAGCAGGTCGCGCAGCGCATCCTGCACTTCCCCCTTCGCATGCACCGAGAGATCACACGCCTTCTTTTTGCGGTGCTCTTTCGGGACAAATAGATATCCCGAGTTCAGCGCCGCCTGCGCATCGCCGACGGTCAACATGCTGAACTCCTTTAGCCGCATGCCTGTCGTCAATAATAGACGCACCCAGGCATAATCCCGTCGTCCTAAGAGATCGCCCCTGCGCCGCATTGCACGGCGCAATTTCGATTCTTCCTCATTGGTCAAACATCTGTTTCGTTTCATCGCTCGCCCTCCTGTTTAGTCCATGCTGCCTTTGTGCCCCACCCGCGCCGGCAGCTTGCGCGGATAGTTTTAACCTTCCTGCGCAGCCTCAAGTTCTCCCATCCAAATCGCATTGCCTTCATCCATACCGGAACAAAAAGCATCGAATGCTGCAGTGCCTATCCGATGGACATGAACGATTGCTGCATCGTTGATACGAAGCTCCAGCAACGCTCTCACCCCAGCCTTATATTCCTGACTGCGTGCAACTCGGCCAGCGTGAAATGCTTCGTTCATCAGTTCATCTACAGTTTTCACTTGCTATCCCCTTTAAGGCCGCTTGATGTTTTGGATTTGGTAAAAATTCGCGCCTCCAGTTCGCTGCGGAAAATGAGGCAAAACATGCGGTGGAAGCTGACCTCCTGCCCAGGCGAAAGATTGTCATCGATGGTCAAAAGGCCGCGCTTGGCAAGGCAGGCCGGAGCAGGATTCGTCCTCACTAGACCATCTCCTTCATCCGTGCCAGGCCTTCGAGAATCGAAGCGATCCATTCGTATGATGCGCGCTCGATCTGCAGATACTCTTCTGCATCGATGCGATCATCGGTCGCGAGCGCGCAATGTATGGCGCGGTAAAAATCCCCGCCTTCCAGTCCAATCTTGGTGATATGCGCGATGAGCGCGGTAGTGGTGAGGTTGGAGAGGTCGGGCAATGAATAACACACCTCTCCCACGGTTGCGGCAAAGGCATGGAGAACGCGTTTATCGCCGCTCATGATGGTGAGAACCACTGCGTCGGCTAGGGTCGGTATGTGATGGCTTCTCTCGGTCGCGTTGGCCTTGTTGTACAACGTGCCCGTAGCGACAACCATCTTCCCCGCCAGCTCTTCTACTCCTCCCGGATATTCATGAACAACATCATGAAACGCTTGCTGGACGTTCTTCTGAATCGGTGCTCGCCCCATGTGTTAGCCCTCCTCCACAATTAACCTATTACTTATCATCTTTTGCGGAGACACTAGGCTTGCAACAGCTGTATCACCGCATCAAATCCGCCTCCGTGCTGCAACACGGAAGCGGATAAATATTTATGCCGTTTTCTTGATTACGAAACGATCTGGATAAAGCACTTGCTCTTCCGTAAGACCTCCATCGAAGAACCTGACTAGGCGTTCGGCGAGATTGGGCGAAACACCATGGTTTCCGCTTTCCACACGCGATATGGTCCCTGGAGAGCACTGAACCCCAGCTGCTACGTCGTAGATCGTGAGCCGGCGTTGAGTTCTGATTTGTTTAAGTGGCGTCATGTTTCGTCTCTCGCAACATTATAGGCACATGTTGCGTGAAACGTAACAAGTTGTCAAGGAAAAGTTGCGCCCCACGTGTTGCGCGTTACGCAACATTAGATAAGAATGCCCCCATGAAAATTGGGGGTGTTATCGAGGCTTGCCGCAACGATCTGGGATGGTCGCAAGATGAACTGGCTGACAAAACCGGTACAACGAAATCCAACTTATCCCGGATCGAAAAAGATAAACAATGGCCTCGCCCAGAACTATTGGAAGCCATTGCGGCCGCACTCGGCCTGAAGGTCTATCAAATATTCGCAGCGGCTGAAGGGATTGAATTGCCTATTGCGCCCCAAAAGCTTCCAAGGGGGGAAGACGAAATGTTGAATGCCTATCGAGGAATGGACAACAATGCCAGGTTACATTTCAAGGCAATCGCTTTGATGTTGGCGGCGAAACGATGAGGGTGGTAAATTCAGAGTGTTTTTGTCAATGAGATGAGAGATGCGAAACTTCTTCGTCGTTGCTATCTGTTTTTTGCTGGCCTCCTGCATCACCATGTCGGTGACAAGGAAGCCCGAGAATATGACGAGGTTCTCGGTAAATGCCAATTACCAGGCTGCGTTCCGCATCATTGATGAAAATCTCAAAAAATGCTTTCCCGTAGGCTATGTGAATAGCACCATTTATCCTGATCAGCAACGCGCAAATATTACCGTCGCCAGTAACCTAAGTAATACGGTATGGTTCTCGACCGATATTAAAGGCGACGGTAGCAATGCCGCTACTGGAGATTTTTATACCGTATACGCGAAACAGAGAGAGCAGATAAACAAGTTCAAGGAATGGGTAAATGAGGGAAAATCGGGCTGCAGTTAACCCATAAAGCTCTTCGCCGCCCAACCCATCACTCCACCTACCGCCAGCATCACAATCGCGATTCCGAACACAATTTGCGTCGTGTAAGGGGATTTCTCGATCGCGTCCAGACCTTTGTCCATCACGCCATCGGCCTGCTGATTCAGGCCTTTTGCCTCATCCAGCGCCTTTGAAAGTACGTCCTGAAGCGCGTTTATCTGGTTTTTTACTTCGTCAGCATTCATGTCTAATCTCCTCTCAAAGATAATACGCAACCGTGAATAATCCTACCCCTACCAGCCAATCCAGAAGATAGTAGGCCAGCAGAAACAATGCGCAGCCTACCGACCAGAATATAAGGTCCAATTTGCCAACCGCCTGCCAGTCATGCTGAATCAATTCCCTGACTATCCCGATTCCCATTGCCAATACAGCGGCGGCCAGCACCGGAAAATATACGAATAGCGAAGTGAGCACGATGGCTATGACAACGTGCAGAACCTGATCCCGTATCTCGGCCCAGAGCGGCTTTACCATGCGATCGCTTCCACCTCTACAATCGTGGTTGCTACATCGATCTCTGCCTTGCGGTCTTTCGCGCGGGTGTGCAGCTCGAGCGCGTAACCCGCGAGTGCTGCCGGCATGGCAATCATGGCTTCTCCATCCAGCGTCACCACGCTATTGTCCTGCGCCGTCCAGTCGATGGAGAACGGCTCCGCAGCTGCGATGGCTGCCTGTGCGGCAAGACAGGAAACGCTGATGCGCTGCACGCTGCGGGGGTCGGAATCGAAAATTTTTCCCAAATAGGTAAACCCTGACGCCTCGAGCGTATCGCGCCGTGAATTGATCTGGGCGTGCGCATCGGCCTTGGCCTGGTCTAGTGTCCGCGTCGGCTCGGCGCCCGCGGCTTTCCAACGGGTGATGTACTTCTGATAAGGACGGAAAGCGGTGACGCCGATGGGCCGGTTGGGTTTGCGCTCCTGCGCCCCCGGATCGTATTCGATATGTCCAGCGCCGCTTCCGGTGTCGAACTGGACCGCGTGTATATCAGGATCCAGATCGGCCATGCCGACGGCACGGAATACGCCGTCAACACCGACAAATCCGTCATCCTGGATGATGGTGATTTTCATGACTTGTTCTCCAGTCGGTTATGGGTTTCTGCGAGGTGCAAAATCGCGTTTGCCATCTGCTGCGATGCAGTGACGGATTCATTCCGCAAGCTTTCCACTGCCGCGGCAGCCTGGCGCGTTTCCTTACTGGTCTCGATCATCAGCACCGGCAACCATTTGATGGCGCAATCGTGCATGTCGATATCGACTCCGGTCTGGGGATGCTTGCCACGTATTTGCACCCACCACTGGCAGCGATTCTCCACGCAGGCTCCCTTGAGCAGGGGACAAATGACTTCAGATTTACTGCTGCCGAACATGCTTACTCCTAATTCTTGGTAGCGATGATCACATCGCTGTATTTGAGATTGAAATTGCTGATGGTGTGGGAGTGAGAACCGTTGCCACCGATATCTTCCCCGTTATCACTCCATAAACTTCCTACGGCATCCATGAGATACATCCTGTTATCTCCATTAACCGTTACAGCCGTTGAGGTGTGCAAGGTCTTGTTCCTGTGCCGGTGCCACGGCATGTGAGCGATGCCAAGGGTAAAACCATCGGTTGCCTTGCTCCCCGTGAATGTGCCACTGAAGGGAGTTGTTCCGCCCGCGCCGACAGAGCTCGTAACCACCCGCAATGCGATATCGTTGTACGCGGAGTTGGTTTCCTTGTTCCATCCCGAGGGGGCGAATGTCTGCTGGAAGATCATCCGCGTGCCGGTGGGGAAAGCGCCATCAGGCTGCCATGATGGCGCGGCGCCGGGACCATTGGATCGCAGGACGGAACCGGCACTACCCGCGGCAAGCCGCACTAGTGTGCTGACGCTACTCGCATAGAGCAGATCCCCGACGGCATAGGCCGTCTGCCCGGTCCCACCCTGGTTCCCCGGCACCGTGGGGATTTGCCCGGTCGGCACTTTGCCCCCGGCATCCAGTTCGGCAATTCCCGATGCCGCACCCTTGGAATCCTTCATCGCGTTGACGTTATCCGCCATCTGCTTGATCTGGGGACGCGCCACGGCGGGCGAATCCGTGCCGGCGTCCATGCTGGTGACATCGATTGTGACTGTAGGCCAGGCCATGATGGTTTTCCCCTATGAGCCCTGGATGCGCGCATCGATCACCGCGTCCGCCAGGGCATTGCTTGCGTTGTAAATCTTGATGCGCGGACCCACGCTGTTATCTTTGTCGATCAGCACCCAGCTCCATCCCGCGCCCACGTTCTGCAGCGCGCTCACCGCCGCCTGGCGGATCACGCTATACGATTTGGTGATGGGAAGCCGAACATCGCCCACACCGAGGCGATACGCTCCGGTGAGCGTGGCGGTGTTCAGATCGTTGATATCTTCCGTGATGGGTTCTCCGGAGAGCTTGATATCCATCTGTGTCAGGCGCGGGGAACTCCCGGTGAGCGTGGCGCGAATCTTGATGTAGCGGGCGGTAACGAGCGGCCCGACCGTAGCCCAGGCGCTGTAACTCACGTTATCGTCGCTATGAGCCTCTTCTATCGTCTGCGTGCCATCCCCGACTGCAGAAACCAGCGGAGTGAATGGCAGCGACACACCCAGGTCGATGACTGGATGCTCATAGGTGATGCTGCCTGCCGGGGTCAGCACCCATGCCGTATAGGCATCCCAGCTCGTGAGATCGGCCCAGGTAGTGGTATCCATCGCCGACAAGGCGCCGCTTTCCGGTTCGACCAGGCAGTTCGTTTTGGTGCCCGGCCATCCGAGCATATGCGGATAGACGCTGTAGAGTATCCCCGCCATGCGCGGATCCGGCAGGTCAGCCGTGATAAATACGGCATTCTCAGACTCGTTGCCCGAATCGTCGAATCCCTTGACCGCAAAGGTGTAGGTGCCTGCGGAGAGCAGGTTCGTTTCATAGGGGGACGCGGTCAGCAGGCCATTATGGAGGGGAGACAGGTCTGCCCAGTAATCGGTCCATCCGGTTCCCAGTCGGTACCGGATGGCATATCCTGCGAAATCAGGCGGGGATATGCCCGGCATTGCCATGTCGAACTGGCGCGTCCCGTCCGGCTGCGCCGAGATCAGGAAGGTCTGCACATCCGGGGGTGGCGCCGCGAACGGGTCTCCAACCCACTCGGACCATTGCCCCACGCCAAGGCCCACCCCCGCCACGCGCACCCGCACCGGCCCGCGCTGCGCCGGGATTGACGCATTGGTGGCTGATGCGATTCCCGCCCGCTGCCAGCTGCTGCCATCGTTGTACGACCATTCGACATAGTAATGATCGGCTCCCGCCGCAGGCACCCAGGAGATAAGCAGCAACGGTGTGCCGGCGGTGCCTCCCAGCGTGACATTCACGCCGCTAACATGCGGACGCGTGATTTGCGCCGGCAGATTCCATGCGGTGGAAGGCGGCGGGGCTGTGCCGGTGTCGGCTGTATGGACGGCGGGATCCTCTACGACGAACGAGAGTTCGACGCGTTCCATCGAGCGGGGGCGAGGCGAGATGACCCGCACTTGCTGATAGAAGCTGGTAGCGGGACCGAATACGTAGGATGTGCGCTCCCGGTCGCGGCCGGTATCAGGAGTGAAATCCAGCGCCGTGCTCAGCACGGCATGGTGATCATCCACGCCTGCCGTGGCGCTCCACGGACTGGACAGGCTGCCGTCACGCTTGCGGAACCCGAAATAATGCGTGCCGGTCGCCCATGCCAGCGGCTCGGAAAGCGTCAGGGTTTTCGTCGCGGCATCATAGGCCACCACATCACCCGATTGTCCCCAGCCTGGGCGATCACGCTGCAGCGCCACCAGGTCTCCAGGCAAGGGGATAAATCCCTCCATCTCGGTCGTCAGCGATGGCAGGATGCGCCGGTAGCGGTTGCTGGCCGCCTCGTACATCCCCTCGCGCCAGGCCTGGTTATGGCTGGTTACGCCAAAGAGGGTCAGCTTTGCCGGCTGGTCAGCGCTGTATCCGGGCAACTGGCATAGCACCTCTTTTTGCGTCCAGGTGGTCTCATCGAAATACTCGACGATCACGGAATCAGCGGTTTCATCCCCGCTCATGACGTAGTCAGTTTTGAACGAGCCGCGCACGGTGTTGCGCATGTTGAATAGCGCCACCGGCATGGTGGCCGGCTCATCCCGAAAGAAGCGGATCACCATGCCGTGCTGGAACCATTTCGCCCTGCCGGCGCGTGCCGTTGCGGTCAATGCCTCGCCGAATGTCATCTGCGAATCGAATATGGCATCGAACCTGTCCCCGCGCGCAGTCCAGGCGGCATCCTTCGCCAGCAGCCATGCGAGGTCGTAGCGGCTGTCCGGCAAACGCGTCTTGCAGATATACGCCAATGCCCAGGCGATCGAGCGCGTATGCGTAGGTTGGCTCCAGGTTGTCCCGTTCCAGACGGGCAAACGGCGCTTGGCGATGAGATTGATCTTGCGCGAGGATTCCTGCGAAAGGCTGTTGGTCGCGCGCATGCGCACCGCCAGCATGGTCACATCCGGATAAGCCTGTGAAGAAGGAATATATCCGCGCAAACCAGTCCACATCACGTCATGCCCTACGCGTGTGGATTCATCCTTGGTATCTTTCCGGGTCAGGCGCGCTTCGTAGCGACCGGGGCCCACGCTGAATTTATAGGTGCGGCGTATCGGCGTGGCGGTCGCATCCGTGATCTGGATCGGCTGGACGGTCGCGACATAGCTGCGTGGCGGATGCGGGTCCGAACCAAAAGGCATCCAGCGCCAATTTTCCTGGTACACGATTCCACCCACGAAGATCGTGCCTATGAGCTCACCGGAATAATGGTCCGCGGGATTGGTGCTTCCGTATCCGGTCTGCGTCCATGGAGCGGTTGTGCCGAATATAAAAGTCGAGGCGTAACCTCTGGACCAGTAGCCGGAATAATAGTAGGTGTTGGTCTCCTCAATCGCCTGCCAGTTGCCGATCGGCGCGCCGATATCATCCACGGTGCGTATCTCGAGGGAGACCAGCACGCTCATTTGCGTCAGACCGCCATTGTCCGTGGCGTAGTACAGGCCACGCGGACAAACCACATCGACCGCAATGGTGTTGATCTGCGAGCCGGGGGGATTGATAACGAAAGGTCCAACGGTGGTATTCGTCAGCAGCTCCTGCCCGGCCACCTCCCCTGCCGTCACCACGTTGACGGGAAAGAGCGTCACCGGCTGGCCGGGGCCGAGCCATTCATAGGTCACTTCCGGGAAACTCGCGATCGGCGTGTCCTCGATGCTCAGCGATTCGAAATCGTAGTAGCCGCGCCCGATCACGAAGAGCTGGTAGAGATACTGTTCGTTTCCCGCGAATTCTGTATACGGTTCTGCGCCGAAATCCGGGTAGATCAGGTGCCTGCCGAATATTTCCGGGACTGCCTCGCCTATGCGAGCACGATTGCCCTGCGCTCCCAGGCTATAGGTCGGAGAGGGAGAAGCCTGCGCCTGAAACTGCAGGGGGCTCGGTTTTCTCGGCGAGCCCATGAGTGCATTCAGCATATTCGAGCCGACGGCGAACACGATACCGGAAACGATCATCTCGCCAGTAATACTCCCGATCAATGGCCCGGATATTCCCAGAAGCGGCGCCAACGCTCCACCAGTTGCTACCGCAGCGACCGCCATCGCCAGCATCAGAACAATCTTGAGAATGAGCGATCCGCCGCCTTTTCCCAGCGGCCGGATGACGAAGCTGACGATATCGCCATCCTCTATGCAGCGATCCCATCCTCTTTTCTCACGCAGAACCGGCACGCCATTGACGATGCAGATCATCGGCAAGTCGCTCTTCGGAGCCAGAGCGCGGATACGCCGGCGGCGCGTAATCTGGAAAGTCTCCCGTTCCCCGGAAAGCTCGCTCCTGACGATGACGACATTAGCCCGCACGGCACTCCCCCTCCCACCGCCAGAATCTGAGGAGCGGCCATTCCGACCGCACCACGAACCGGTTGGAGAACACCACGCCCGCTCCCTGCAGGCAATGCAGCACCCCGCCATGGTCCGTATCCACCCATACGCCGATGTGCGTGATGGATTTTCCGGTGCCCATCTCGACGCAATCCCCCTCGGAAGGCGTTGTGGTTTCCTGCCAGTTCCGGCGCGCGGGATGGCGATGCAGCAGGCGCACCCACCCCATGGGCCGGTCTTCATTCATCATGACTTGCGGCAAGTCCCGCCCGAAATGCTCGAGCTGGATGTGCCGCACGAAATTCCAGCAGTTATAGGCATGCGGCCCGGCAGCACCACGCTCCCATGGAATGCCCACGTATTCGTTCCACTTCATCGTGCCAGCCCCGGGTAGGCAGTGGTCGTATAAGTTGCATCCGGAAATTTGAGATTTGCCGGATCTCCGAAATTCGCCCGGGCTTCAACCTGCTGATCGGTTGCCGAGGCACCGGCCAGCGTCATGGTCAAAGGGGGAATGTTTTGTGGCGTGGTCAGGTCGCTGGCCAGATAGGCGCGATACGTAACTTCAATCTTGTAAGGGGAGGCGGTGCCCAATGCCAGATTAGCCTCGATTTCCGTACTGACGTTGTCCATCGTGATCACCAGCTCAGGGGAACTGGCGATGCGTGTTTCCGGCAGCGTCATGCCGAAACTGAATGCGATGAATGTCACGAATTCGCCCGGATTGAGCGGCGCACCAACCTCCAGTTTTGCTTCCAGATCAGCGTGGCCGAGCACCACGCGAATAGCGGTCGGTTGGCCGACCTCATCAATGAAATTGGGGTGGCGGAATTCGAGCGTATGCAGCATCACTTCGCCGGCGGGCGCGGTGGCCGCCGCTTCCTTCCATGCTTGTGAAATCGTCGGATCAGGCATCGCTCACCTCGATATCCCCCGATACCTGCCAATTCATGCCGGGCAGCGCCTGGTATTTGTACGGCTTGGTGAAACGCACGTCGTACGCGGCCATGCCGCTGCCCAGGTCCAGTGTAAGGGTCAGCCAGTCCGTGCCATAGTTCAGATCCTGGATCCAGAACAAGCGGAAAATTCCCATTTCCGTCGCCGTAAATTTCCAGGTAATGGTCAACTCTTCCGGCACATCGGTAAAGCGGCGCCGCTGGCGCGCAGTGCCCGCATCCATGTCCGTGCGCACGAACGCCTGGACGGGTGAGCCGCCGTATCCGGAAAGCGTTGGCGGCGGCAGGGGGGCGGGCCACGTGGCCATCAGCGCATCACCCCTGCCGCGGGATTGAGGCCATACTTGCCTTCCAGGATGGGGGCCAGTCCATTGCCGCGCATGATGTTGCGCCCCATCTTGCCCTCTATCTGCTCGACCATGACGTCCAAGGTCAGATTTCCATTTTCGTCCTGGCGCTGCTGGGCCTGACCGCCATTGCCGGGGGATTCGATCAGATTCAGCTGCACACTGACGCTGGCGCCGGTTCCCTGCACGCCGAGCTGACCGTTGGCGCCGCGCTTGAGGGGGAATATGCCTTCCGGACCAGCTTCGCCCGCCACGCCGAGGCGCCCGCCATTGCCGAAGAGGAAAGGGGTGATTCGATCGATGATGCCGCCGTCGGCAAAATAGCTCATGGCACCATCGAACCACGCACCTTTCGCGGCGAAACCAGTGAGGCCGCCACCGGATACGCCCGTCTTGCCGCCAGCACCCCCGCCAAACAGGCCATTCAGAAAGCTTCCGAGGAAACCATCCGTTACTTTCTCAAGCATGCCGAGAATCGGCTTTGTGACCAGCTGCCGCGCCAGCATCCTCTCCACGTCGCGCTCGAGTCCCAGCAGCACGTCAGTGAATTTCTGGCCACTGGAGATGGCATTCTCGAATGCGCTGGTGAATTGCAGCCCCAGGCTCTTGACCAGGTCGGAAGTTTTCTCGGTCCCCTGTTGCACCGATTGCTGCGCTTTCTTCATGCGCAGCTCGTAATTCTGCGTTTCCTGGTCGATCAGGGCCTGCACCTGGTCGCTTTCCAGCTTCATGCCACTGATCCGGTCCAGTGAGCGCTGGTGTTCCAGCGCCAGCTGCGCCAGCACCCGCTCTTTATCGGACTGGATCAGTCCCACGTTGAGGCTCTGGTTTTCCTCGAGGAGTTTTCTTGACGAATCCTCGAATGCCTTGGCCCGCTCCACCTGGTTAGCCTGATCGATCGTGGTTTGCAGATAAGTTTTTACTGCGGGATCAAGATGGGAATAAGCATCGACCTTGTCCTGGAGTACCTGCAGATGGGATTTCTCGCCTTCTGTAAGCTCACTTACTTCTTTTATCAACTGGGCAATGTCCCGGATTTCATCCAGGTAAACCGAATCTCCTACACTGCTCGATGAAGTTTTTTTGGTGGAAGTTTTTCTGCCAGGCTTGAGGATGCTCTCAAGTACGGCATCACTCGGGGGAGCCTTCGGGATATTAGCGGAAGGTGCAGGATTCAGCCTCGACTCCAGGCCCGCTTTCTCGATACCCAGCGCTTTGAGGCGCGGAATTAGCGCCTGCGTATGCGCTGCCGTCGCCATATCCCCGGACAGGAATACATTGATTTCGGTCAGCTCGCGCTTGACCTCTTCCAGGCGATCCCGTGCCTTGGAAATGTCATCAATCCCAAATGCATGTGCTGCCAAGCCCTTCATTCCTGCCCATACGGCACTCAGCAGTCCACTTTCCCGCGCTGCGGCGCGCATCGATGCCAATATGTCATTGAGATGCGGTAAAAGAGTGGTTGCAAGGGATGCTCCAAGTCCGCTGGCGGAAAGTCTTAGTTCTGCCAGTTGGCTATTGAACAGGTTTGATTGCTTCGCCAGATCGGAAGTAATCGGATTCAGCTCCCGGCCGCGCTCGAGGAGTTTCCGTAACCCTTCCTCGCCCTCCGCGAGCAATGGCATCAAATCCTGATAAGACCCCTTCAGAACTTCATTGGCCAAAGCCATCTTGCGCGGATCGTCATCTGACATGCGGGATAGCACGCCGGCGAGCTGGATCAACACGTCCTCGGAGGTTTTGCCCGTTATGCCCAGCTTCTCCAGGTTGTCGTTATGCTCAACCATGTACTTGGAGACATTCTTGAGTCCCTTTGCCAGGCCATCCAACTTGGTATCGGATTGCGTAGTGGCAAGCTCCCAGGCGCCAAGCTGCTCTGCCGATAATCCGGTTTTTTTGGAGAGAGTCTCCATGGCATCAGCAGTCGTGATAACGTTCCTCGCAGCTCCCAATGCGCCAAGTGCGACCACCCCCATGGCTGCGGCAGTGGCCGCACCAGCTGTGGCAGCTATCCCGCCGAGACGGGACAGTACCGCATTTGATGACGAAATCTCCTGGGTCAGGTCACGCGTAATTTTCTTGGCTTCATCCGCACCCCGGCGGTAACCGGAGGGATCGGCCGTGATATCGATGTTGACGTCTTTGTCGGTCAAGAGACTATGCCCCAGTCGTTCGCCAGCATGTCGGTCTGACTGCAAAGCCACGGAACGATCTCTCCGGTCGCCGTCTTCATATCCACGTGCGCGTGATACTTGATATCCGTGCCTTCTGGGTAGATACCGAGCAATGGTGGACGATTCACTTTGAAGATACTTCCAGGAACCAGGAAGAGAAACATTCCCTTTCCATTCCAACCATCACGGGAGACTTTCTTTCCCAGTTTCAGTGCTTCAAGTGCTTGCCCAAAATCCATATCATTTGCCTTCATACATGCACTCCAGCGCGGCGCGCTCCATCAAACGAAAATCGGGGAATATGTCTCGCCTCTCTTTGCGCTTCACGCCGAGCACGGAATACACGCTCGACAGTGAGCCGTAATTCAGGCCGACCGGGCCGCTGAAAGCCATGATCCATTGCGTCATCATGTGCTTGAAGACCATGACAACGGCCCAGTTTTCCGGCCAGACCGCGAAATCCCCATCATGCACTTCGCCTTCCCATCGCAGCCCGAGCGCGGCAAGCTCTTCACTATCGCATGGCACCTGGCTGTCCGGTCCACGGACCAGCCAGCGGGCGGCCTCAATCAGTTTTTTTCCCGGGCCTTCATGAGATGATCGCTCCAGGCCGTCACGATGTCGGCAAAGGGAGCGGGATAGTTCTCCATGAGGTCGGTGAAAATTTGTGCCGATGCTTCGACTTTGACGTCAGCCTCGTCCTGTACGCTGGCGACGATATCGAGCAACGTTTCAGCGGCCGGGCGCTGGCTATCCTTAAGTCCTTCAAGCCACGCGCGAGCTGCTGACTTTCCCATATGCCTGTATTCCAGTTTCAGCATGAGCGAAGGCGCATCGCCGTGCGCGCGAATCTCCTGATCCCCCATGAAGGTCGGCGCCGGCGCGATTTTCAGCTTGGGTTCTTTCATCGGCTTCATATGGCCACGATCCTGAGTTCATCATTGCCGCTCGCTCCAGGGACCACCCGCAGGTTATATTTGGATAGCGCGCGACCGTTCAGATCCGACTCTGCGGGGGTGATGAACTGTACCGCTGGCATGTAAAGCAGCACCTTGTTGCCTGCCACTGTGCCATGTACCAGGCCCAGGCTCTGGGTGCTGTTTGCCTTCACGCTCGTCATGAATGCCACTTCCTGTGCGGCGGTCAGATCGAGCTCCAATGTGCCGCCGATCTGCCTGTTGGTGACATCGATGCTCTCCCCGCCGAGCAAGGGCGTATGAACCACATCATTGGCAAATGGCAGCTCAAGGCCACGTGAGGGGTAGCTAGTTCCGCCGGACAATGCGCCCGCTGCATAGGTGCAACCGAATGTCAGGTCACCGGTATTTGCGTCGCTGACGGACAAAGGCGTTTTCCATGCCGAGAGCGTGAGGCTGGGATTGGCCGCCGCAGTCATGTTTCCGTCCAGGCCCATGAACTTGAAAGAAAACACCGGGCGGGTGCCGATACCGGCTTTGAGCGTGCAATCGCCGCGCGCGCCGAGGAGCTTGTGTAGGACGCCTGAGCGGTAATAATAAATCGTCAGTGATTCCTGTGAATCGGTAATGGGCGTGTAATCCGCACTTACCCCGGCGTTGAGCGTTTCAGCGAAAGCACAGGCACGCAGCAGCACTCCCCATGCTGGCGCCGTGCCGGCGGTGCCGCTGCCTGCAAGCTCCACATCGAAACTGATTTCCTTGTAAACCGTACCGATCAGCTGCTCGGAAGAACCGAAAAAGGGACGGATAAGATCCCGATCGATATTGTTTGAATTCAGCGGGTTCACAGAAAGATTGGAAATCAATACCGCATTGGCGGAGCCTGTGGGCGCCGCATCCGTAGCGTAGGTCGTTTCTATCTTTGCCAGGACGGCCGAATTGCGTGTATAGCGTGCCATGCGAGTCTCCTATGGTTGCGCCGCGATCATTGCTGCGGCTGTTCTTCCGTTCCTTCCTCCACCTGTTCTTCGGTCTCGTCCTTCGTCCATTCGCGCCGCGTGAGCGTTCCGTCTGGGTTACGAACATATGAGCCACCATTTTGCGGCTCATCCTGGCTGGGTATTTCGTTCTCCATGATTACTCTCCTGTCGATCTGACACGGGTGGGCTCCCGCTCCTGCAATAGGTTGATCAGTTCTCGCTGCCGCTTCCTATCCTGAGCACAGGACTGGGCATTGGCTTGGAGGTTGGCGAGCGCTTCCCGGGGTGTAGCGGAACCGGATCCGACGGCATTTGCATCAGTTCTGGCGGAAGCATCAGGGGTGCCGTCCGGGAACCAGGAAGCGTTGTACAGCCTGACCCAATCATCACTGAGCAGGCAGCCAGCAACAGCAGCTGGCTTCTCCTTTTCCTTGACTGTGACGCATTCTGACAGTTGGCCATCATTGACATCGTCGAACTCCTCCCGCCATTTGCGGTAATAGTTTTCTGCCTTACGTTTCCAGTCGATTGCCGCAACGGCATGTGTGGTCGCAGCCTGAGCCGCAGCCTCATAATCTTTGTCCGCCTGCTTTTTATCCTTGAGTTCTTGAGCATCGCGCCGGTCTGATTCCCTGGATACGCCCTCCCGGTAACTCCATCCGCAAAGGCCCGCAATAATCAGGACCGGTATAAGCACACGCAACGCAACGGAGATAATGGCGTCCACGATCAGCCTTCCTTCAGCGTCATATCAAACGCCACCCAGCCATAGGGGTGATCAAGCTGCTGGCTCTGGCGCCAGCTTGTCAGCGTGAGAGAACCTAGTTCCGGAGGCAAATTTCGGGTAAACGCCTTTATTTCGTCGATCATGACGCCCTCCGCGTCTTCAGTCTCGGAAGGGAGCGCTGTTTCCGCAACGGCGAGCTGCGCCACTACCAATACCCGATGCTCTCCATCCCGCGTCATGCCCCCAAGGTAGTGGCTGTAATTTCCCTCGCTGGCTGATAGAACCGTATAGATACCGCGCTTGAGCTCCAGCAGAGGACGTGCGGCAAAATCCTTCAGGTCGCGGGTGACAATACGGGACGGATACATCCCGGCCAGCGTGGATTTGATGGCATTCATGCGGATGGAGAGTGCGCTCACTTGCCGAATACCTCACGCAGGCCAGCGTCGACGCCCTCATTCAGAAGTGCGAATACCCGGCTTCTCATCTGCTCCGCGGCGGGGCGCATGAATGGCTGCGCCCGGGTACCGCGACGGCTGATCGCACGGGCGATGAGAAAGGCTCTATGTCGTGCTTCCGCACCGCTTAACCCCAGCACACGCTCCACCCAGGGTTGCAGATTTGCGGACGGAACAAAATGCGGACTGGTGCCTCCTTCAACGTAGGGCGCGTAGTTGACACCAGGTGATACCCGCCAGTGCAGGGGAGCTATGCGGGAAGCAAGAATAGAATTCGTCAGGGTACTGAATGCTTTGGGTGCGAAGGATTTGGCAGCCCGGGCGACTTCCTGCGCGCCACGTGACAGGAACCGCTCCAAGTTGCGCTCCATCACATCCGGAGCGGTTTCGAATGCCTGCTGCGCTTCCTTGCTGTCGACTCGAAATCGGATATCCATGGCGCGCCAATTTACGCAGATCAGCAAGCCAGAAACAGGGAGGATTGCGGCGGGATGAACTACCAGTTACAGATGATCAATTCAGCTCGATTGGCGCGTCCCTGCACACCACCGACGGTATATTTGATATGGGCTGATTCAGTCCTGAATTTCCCAAATGCCTGGCGCATCTCGGGAATATCGTTGACGCTGATGATTGCCTTTCCCTTGATTGACCGGGCCATCTCTGCCATACGGCCGTATTGATCGAGCTCGAATTGAACCCCGTATCCTTCGGTTCCCCAATAGGGAGGATCAAGATAAAAAAGAGTATGGGGACGATCGTACCGCTCGATGCATTCGGTCCAGTTCAAGCGCTCGATAGTGACGCGAGCGAGCCGTAAATGTGCCGCGCTGAGATCCTCTTCCAAACGCAGCAGGTTGAGCCGAGGTGGCGAGGTGGTTGCTGTACCAAGTGATTGATTTTCGATGCGAGCCCCAAAGCATAGTTTTTGCAGGTAATAAAAACGTGCCGCCCTCTGAATATCAGTGAGGGTTTCAATAGGGGTAATTTGTTGCCATCGAAATATTTCCCGGCTTGACAGTGCCCATTTGAACTGACGTATAAATTCTTCCAGGTGGCGCTGTATCACTCTGTAAAGATTAATCAACTCCCCATTGATATCGTTCAATACTTCAGCTTTGGACGGCTCCTTCATGAAGAACAGCGCAGCTGCGCCGGAGAATGGCTCGACGTAGCAGGTATGGGATGGAAATAACGGCAGGATTCGTGCAGCCAAGCGCCTTTTGCCGCCAATCCACGGGATGATGGGCAAGGATGTCATTGCGAGCCTCTTTCATGGTTATGCTAGACTCCCGCTGCCGTGTCGACAGGCGGAAAGCCTTGGCTATGGCTCACAGCTATATCCTGTGGGTTATTGTGGCCGGATTCATGCGTCAACATGGATCCGGCCGCTTTCTAAACTCTACCGCCTCCTGACTCTCAATGTCGCAGGAACAACTGGCTTATTGATGCCGGACTCGACTATGCACCGAAAATGATAGTCCGCGCCATCCACCCCACCCACTATCTGCTGCAGCACCTTGGCTCCCGATATTTGCGGATCCCCCGAGCGCATAGTGTCGGGATCGGAATCTGCACCCGAGATCACATCAACAGTGATTTCCGGATTCGCGATCGTCTGCGCGATGGCTGAAAAATCGAACGTCAGGACAATGCTTTCTTCTGGATCCTTGGATGCGAGCACGCGATCCTCTCTTAGTGAACAATGCCGGCTATATAACCGCGAGGCCTGGCAGCCGAAATAAAGCGCGAGTCGCTGGCAAAAGTAATCGATGTGCTTATTTCGCCAGTGCTGCAATCATTCGCTTGGCTCGACATCGAAACCTCCAAAATAATAGGGTCGCCCACGCCGATTGATGCGCTGCTACCTGCATTAGACTGACTTGATGACGCAGCAGCGAGAATATGAGCCTGAACAATTGCAGAAGCCGCTGCCACGTTGTCTTGAACGCTGGGGGCCGCAATGAGGGACCCGCTTATCGATATTGCCCTGCCGGTTCCTTCATTTGCTTGAGCCGCGTTTGCAGGGGTTAAGGTAATGCCTGAGCTGATCGAGATCGCCCCAGCAGAGGCTACGTTGCTTTGACTGCAATTCTCTCCCAGTACCAAGCTGGCCTGGCTTATCGCTCCTGGGCTGCTTGTGTTGCCCTGGATGCTTGAATCCCCGACCAGATTTGCCGGAGCTTCAGAAGTCTTGAAGAACCACACGCCCGGCTCATTAACGTGTGTTGCTTCCGTGCTGTCCAGCACAACGAACGCGCCCAGAGTCGGCACAAACTTCATCTTGCCGAGGACGCCATTGATATGACCGCCCCTCGGCGTCAACCCTGCCGGGTCTATCTGATAGGCTGTCCAGGTGGTCGACGCCCATCCGGTACCGGGGTCGTAAGCTGGCAGCGGGATATAGAAAACCGTGCCGGGATTCGTTCCGTTCGAATCCCACAGCCAGATGCGGTCGTTTGCATCATCGTATACCGCCCCGTACCGTGTGGCATACACAGTCGGTGTGAGAACCATCGGGAAAGGGTTGCCAAGCTCATCGATCACCTGGATCGGCGTATCGGCGGTTGACCCGGTCGCAGTTACCGGCATTACCGCGATTTCAGAGGTCTTCCCAGAGAGAGTTGCACCTTGTCGATACAGCATTCCCCGCTTGGAGTCGTGAACCATGAATCCATCGAATATGACGCTATTCGATGTGACGCCTATCTTGGTGCAAGTGTCACGTGCGGTTCCGCCTCGGATATCACCGAAGGTGTACTTGTACCAATTGGGGAAGCCAGACGCCCCGCCCATGGTGAAGTAGCACACATCAGTACCACCCTCATTCACATAGGCCGATGCACCTTGCTTATGATCGAGCGTGTCTATCGGGTAGCCGTCGACCAGATCCCGCCGGTTATGCCACCCGCCTGAACCGAGCCTCGCAACGTTATATCCAGTGCCGTTGCCCCCGCCCACCTTATTGGGGTCAGCAACATGCATGTCGAAAGCGAAAGGCCCCACATGCCGGGTTACCCGAGGATCCGCAGTCACAAGCTCGGTGAATGCGTCTCCACTGTTCGCCGCGGCGCCGCCGAACGTAACGAACACATCCTGGTTATAGAGATATTGGTTGTTGGCGTATGTGTGGCTGGATTGGGGTGCATCCTTCGAAGGAAGCAGCAGATCCGGGTCAGCTGCATCGATCTTTGTCGGAAGGCAGGCCCTGTCCCACAAGCCCGTATCTCCATTCCAGACGTAAAGCTCATCGCCAGTATAATTCGCGTGGCCACCACCCCAGAGCAGCAGGCGCGCTTTCTTCTCATCCCACCCAAAACTGGACCAGGCATAAACCACAGAGGCCTGATTGCCCGGATCTACAGCCCTATCACCCGGGAGAACGGCCGCGTCATAAAAGGAGTTCAGGTTGGCCTGAACCCATTGGTTCAGGGGTGTTGACCGGAGCAGTCCCTTGAGGCGCGAATAAGGATCGGTGGACCCAGTACCGCCCAAATTCGCTTGAACGCAATTCGCAACCGTGAGGGTTTGTACTTGTGTAATTGCACCGGCTGAACCGGCATTTCCCTGCATGCAATTCGCGCCGTGAAACGCAGTGTCTACGGTAACCGCCCCGGTCCCGCCGGCGTTTCCCTGATTGCAGCTCGATCCGGTAAGAGTTACCGGAGGCGCAGCGATCCGGAATGTAACCAGGTTCATAGACCACGGGACAGATATCCCTTGCATGTTCCAGGTCGCGGTTACCGATCCAGCCGCCCCAAGGTCCAGTAGATAAGCTTCTGCGGCATACCAGTATGGCGTGTAAGCTCCGCCGGATGGAACCGCGAATCCGCCGAGAGGACCGCGCAATGCGTCATCCGGCTGCGAGTTTGCCGTATTGATCATCACGATGCCGGTCTCGTTATTCGTCTCGGTCGTGAGGCTTCCACTCGACGGCGAGGATGATGTCCCGCTATTGCTTACCGCCGAACCGAATTCCAGTGTTCCTGAGCTGTCGCGAAGCTCGAATACGGCAATGCTCCGGGCAGAACCGCTCGACATATTTGCCGTTACGGTTAAAGAACCCGAGTTCTTCGCTATACACCACGCCTGCTGGATAGTCTCAGTAATGTCAGCATTCGTTACCTTTGAGCCCGCTATTACAAACCAGGTATTACCATCCGAGTCGGTAACGCTGCTTAGGTTGGCGCCAGTATTCCAATGAATCTCCGCATCAAGTAGATCCCCAGCAGTTGCGGTAAAGGTTACCGATCCGCTGGGGATTGATGACGGCGGGACGTACTGTACGAGCGAACGCGACATCTAGAATTTAAGTCGGCTGGCCGCTGGTGTAAGTCAGGGACGGGAAATTGATCGTGTTTCCACTGGTAACGACCTGGTCGCTCGTTTCATCCGTAACCCACAATACTTTTCCTACGTTATCGGTAAAAGCGATATGCAGGTTTGGAGTCGCACCAGATCCGGCAGATGCCGTTCCGCTCTTAGCGGTGGTCGTTAGGACTCGCGGCGCGTTGTCGGCCCCAGAAAGAGTGAAATCTCCCGATGCCATGACGACTGAGCAAATTGCATTGCCAGTCACCGTCGCGTAGCTGTCACCTGCTGCGTATGCCTTGAGCAACAGCATACGAAGTACATTGTTCTTAATCGCATTGAGGCCGCCGTCCAGGACGTCGGCGTGAGCATATTTGGCCATTTATAGCTCCTGGTAAAGGAAAAGGAGCGCCATGGCTGGCGCTCTTTATATGACCTGCCTTGGACTTAGGCTGCGGCTTGATCGGCTGCTGCCTTGGCTTGGGCCGCAAGTCTCTCATCCCGAATCTTCTTCAGATCGGCGATGGTGCCCCCATCCAGACTATCCTGAAGCCAGGCGAACTGTGCCTCGGTCATGTTGAACTTATGCCCATGAACGGCAAAAACCGTGCCATCCGCGTTGTGAGCGGTCAACGATACCCCGACCAGCAAACGACCTTCTTGAACTTTATCTTCCTGCTGCATTTTCATTTCTCCACAGTTAAGTTTTTGGGCACCATTGCCCCCTACAACGGCGGCACCTTTATTTCTCCATCGGTACCGCTTTACAACTATCCGCCCCCCTGATTTTTGCCTGAGAGCGAATCCTTCCATCCCCCAGCCCTTCTTCGGATCTGGGTTCGTAAGATGATCCTTGATGTCCTCGTGCTCTTCGCGGAAGGGACGGTCGCCCTTGCGCCAGAAGCAGGCCCCTTTGAATTCGAACACCCAATTTTTGATTGCTATCGTCGTCACACCGCGATAAGGCAAATTGTCTGGAAAGTGCCTATAGTTGAGGTAGCGTATGAGGCCAGATCCAAGACCAGTTTTCCTGTCCGGCAATACAATCCACTCAATCGTTGAGGTCCCGCTTTGCCAGTGAAAATCGATGGGAGGAACACCAACAGGGGTCATCCCGCCTTTTTCCCTTCACATATTGCCCGCTCCTCTGCCCGTCTTTTCACCAGGCCTGGAAGTACCTTTCTGCTGGGCCCATATTTGAATGCCTCGATTCGTGCGCATGCTTCGGCATACCGCTCGGAGTTGATGAGATCGATCAGGTTGGGCGGCTTTCCCGGTGCAGCTTTGCGGCAGAATGTGGGAACGCCAACGTTGTACGCCAGGCGCACGTAGGCTTCATATTCATACTGGTACAGCGGCACGGTAACGCAACGCCTGACTCCGGCGGCATAGACTCCCTCGATCTCATCCAGCAGCCTTACCAGTGAGCGCGCGGGCGTGGTTTTGTCGCCCATCCTGACGCCGGCGGTGGAGCCGAATCCGATAGTTGGCACGTCGCCGGGCACGGGAATGTAGGCCTCCTCCCGGTAGTCCTCGTGGACCGCAATTCCTACCAAGGTGGAGGCGGCCAGCACCATCATGGCAACAGTGGCGCGGGCCTGGGTCGGAGTCGGCTTGATCATCTCAACAGCGCCTCATGCTGTGCAGCACGATCCAATTATCCATGCTCCTCCAGGCACTCCAGCTGTGCCTTCACGTCACTCTTTGGATCATCGCTTTTTATACCAACGCAAGGATGGTCGGATTGCGCGGGAGCCGGAGTCATCTTTTGAATCTGCTGTTTCAGCTTCGGATGATTCTCTTGCGGAGCTGCAATATCGACGGGCGGGGAAACCGGTATGGGCTTTTGCTCACTCGGTGGGGCGGACATGGGTTTTTGCTCACTCAGTGGAACAGTACAAGCCGCCAGAATGATGGCGGCGATCAAAAATGCGTATCGCATCACCTTCTCCTTAGTAATTGATGAGCAATCCGGTCCAACTTTTCATTGAACTCGCGCATCGTTTCGCGATTTTCCTGACTCGTCTCCCTCTGATCTTGCCGGAGAGATTTGATATCATCTTCCAGCCGCTTATTCGTCTGTTCCTGATAAACCTCACCGCGCTTGATGCCTGTGAGGTCATTCTGGATCGTGTTGTATGTGGCTATCCCAGACGCCAACAATCCGCTGATGCTCAGGATGCCGCTGAGCGTAAGTGTGAAGTTGGAAGCGCCCTTGCGATGCGGCTTTTCATCTTCCACTTTTTCTCCATTTACCATTTGTCATCGCCTTTTTTATTGCACCCTGGAATCGAATTCCCGCATCAGGGCCTCGAATAAGTACGTCGGCGTGCCGTTTCGAGTTCCGCCCGAGATCCCATCCCGCATGGAAACCGGCTTGCTTGCATTCCGCGTGGCTAATTCCCGCATGGCTTCTGCCTGCGCCCGCAACAACAGTAGGCCACGATCACCCTGCGCAACCGTCGTTTCGGCTGCATCGGCGGATATGATGTGAGCCGCGAAATAATAAAATTTGTAGATCGATCCCAACATGGCAATCTGGTGTGAGGTAGGAGCCGGCAACAAATACAATTCGCGTACGCCGCCATTCACTGCCAGGCGCACGTTCGGCAAATACCCTGTCCAGGAACGTTCCCAGGGACGCGAGGTGCGGCCCACTCCCCACAATGCCGATTTGAACATCAGGATATCCACCGGGGCCGCATAAGCCTGCTGATCAGCCACCAGGGCAAGCGTCCCGAGCAGCGTGCGCGGGCGCACCCGTCCCATATCCTGCGCGGCTGCATCCAGCAGACGGCGAAAATCTCCGCCATCCTCAGCCGTGAATATCTCGGATGCATCGTGCAGGCTCTCGGATAGATCCGAGATCAGCTCCGCGCGCGACATGAGCTCAGGCATGACTAGGATTTAACTTCGGCGCGTTTGAGTATTTCTTCTGAAACGGCGCTCAGAACACCCTTGCGAGGAGAACTTGAAAGCTGCTCGAGTTCGCCGAGCCGCTCCAGATCGGTATCGGATAATCCCGGCAGAGCTGATGCCACGTCAGACACATTCGATTTCAGAAGGTCTGCCAGGGGATCGGCAGGCGGTTCTTCAGGCGACTCGACTGAAGGCGCCGGCCGCAGATTATGCGGGACCTCATGCTCGTGAAAATGCCGGGTCTCACCCGGCAGAATCATCGAAGTACCGACATAGATGGGCATGCGGGTGTTGTTGTGAACGGGGGTTTTCATGGGATACCTCATATGCTATATGACTGAAGAACCCGGCAGCTTCCGGGTTCATGCTGTTTGCATTACGATCAACGGGAGACGCGCGCGGTAGTGCTGAACAGGGCGATGGAGGTGTAAGCCCCCTTCAACTGTGTCGGCGTATGCAGCACAATAAACTGATCGCCGTACGCCTCTTTCTTGCCGGTGAAGCGGCCATTACTGTCGCGCTGATCCTGCAGCTGTCCCATGGCCCAGGGCTTCATCATCCGGTAGCGCGTCTGGCCCCGTTCGCCGATGATGATGCGCTGGTCACCCATCGCCAGGCCTGGCGCAGTGGTGCGGAAATTGGGAACATCCTTGACCCGTCCGAGATTGCCTGAACCGTCCAGATCGGTACCGTTGCGTTGGCCTATCTCGACAAAGCTGCGTGCCTGTTCGATCTGTGTGCGAACCGTGCCGGACATGAGGCCGAAATTGGCCATGTAGTAGCGGTCGGACTCGATCACATTCTTGCGCAGGCCGTAGCGGTACAGGAAACTGTCCCAGAACAGATCGGTGGCCACGGACCCTTGATCGGTATCGAATTTGTACACGTTGGTGGTGTAGCTATAGGTCGCCACGATCGCATGGGTACTGGTGTTCGGGGAAGGCACGCCGAGCTGGTTGACGAAGTGGATCTCGCCCAGGTTGTAATCCATCCAGTAATAGAGGCCGGCTGATTGTGTATTGGTACCGTCATACTCGGTTATCGTCACAGCGTTGCTCTTTACCGTGATCGGATACAGCGTGGTGCCTACCTGGTTGCCCTGCAGGTCATAAATCTTTTTCGGGCGCACAACGGGAAATTGCGCCAGAGGCCAGATGCTCTTGGTACCGTTGCCGGTGCCTGCAGCCTCATTGACCACATCGCTGGTTGCATACTGATCCGACGCATTGAGTATCTCGTTGAAGATAAAGCGTTCACCGTCCTCTCCGATAATGCGGGATGCATTCCGTGCGTTTTCCGATACGGCGTCCCAATCGAGCTGTCCGTTGCTGGTCAGGTAGCGCAACTCGTCACTCACCTCGAACGCTATTTTTTGAGGGAGCGGATAAGCGGTTTCGCTGGTTTGCTTTACCCCGGCACGCGGAATCGATCCACCTTCGTAAACCCGGGTGCTGTTGATGCCGGCGGCGCTGGTATCGCGATAGCTGTAAGGAATCAAGGCCGAGGCAGAAAAAGGCAATGTGCCGGCATTCACGAATTGCAGTCCGATCATGTTATAGAGCGCCTCGCGTATCACCGTGCGCTCGAAAATTGCCGGAACCGCGACGTCGGAAACGACTCCATCCCCGGCCGCCAGCAATTTATGCTCCGCATGCAATTGCGCGCCGTTTGCGACGTCGAACTCCGCCAGAACCTTTTCGGCAAAATCCTTGTTCACCGCCTGCAGCTGACCACCGGTATTGGAGAACCGCCGCGCGGCCGGCATGCCTGACAGGCCGAGACGCTTGTCTGCCGACTCCTGCAGGGCCTTGACCTCATTGCCGGAATCCACAGCGATATGCACTCTGCCGGCGGGCCACTGGAAACCCATGCCAGCCAGCTTTTTGGCTGCGGCAATATGATTTCCTTGGGAGATCTGCAATTCAGCCAGCTTCTTCACCTGATCCGCTGTCATTTCCGCGGTAATCAGGTCCATCGCAGTTTCTGCCAGCTCTTTCCTCGTGCCCTCATCCAAGGACGTGGCGGCGTTGATCGTATCGGTCAGCAGCTTGACGTTGCAGGCGCGTTTCTCGGAAAACTTCCTGGATTCTTCCGCCTGGCGCGCAGTCTCATCCGCCATGAGTTTTCTCACATCATCGGCGATCAATCCTCCCGCAAGATTCGGAACTTCGATCGATAGCTTGATATCCTTCTCCCCGGCTGCGCGGGCGGCGTCGATCTGCTCGCCGAGCTTCTTGCCCGATTCCGCGAAGGCATCCATCAACAGCTTCGCCTTGACCTCATCGGTCACGGGCTGCACGGCTGTCTCGAATGCGGTGAGCAACTGAACGCGCATCGGCTCGGAAAGCGCCACGATGGCGGCGAGCGCCGCACTCAGAATTTCGGATAATTTCTTATGCATGACTTGAATCTCCTGTAATAAAGTGGATTGCAATTCGGGATGAATCAGCGTGGGAACATCCCCATCGCTGGCTTCGGATAGTTGGATAGGATCGAGCCGCTTGACCACCGGGCGCGTCACCAGTCCGGCACCCATCATCACGGCGCCGTGCTTTTGTCCGCTCTCGTTGTCCTGGAAATTTTCGTTGTACTCGATCGAGCTGTAGGCGTAGCCCTTGTTCTTGATGGCATCGATGCCATAGGGAGTCCATTCCACCTGGGCACGCAATCTGTCGCCTTCCAGCTTCAGCTGCAATACCTTGCCCGCAGCGCCATTGTCGGGTTTGTGGGAAACATCGTAGAAGATGTCCTGCCCATATACGCGCTTATCGAAGTTCTCGACAATCTGCCCGAGCATATGGCGGCTGATCTCGAACTGGCCATAGCGGGAGTCGCTGAATGTGCCGGTGCGAGTCACAGTCACCCAGCTCGTCTTTTTCCCTTCCTCCAGCGTCACATGGAGTCCGGACAGGAATCTCACTGTCCCGGTTTGGTTTTCCGACAATCGGATGATTCGCAGCGATAGCATGATGACCTCCGTTGGGGTCCGTGCCGCGGGCGATCAGAGGAAGGGCGAGCGAGCCAGCTGCTGATTACCCGCGGTGGACTGATCGGGATAATCGGGTAAAGCTCAAGACATAAACAGGGAGGATCACGGCACGTAAATGCACCAATGCCTGCTATAGCTGAAGCAGCAAGGAGATAGAGATGGCGCTAACAGGGCGTTCACAGGGTTATCCACAGAAAATGTGGATGGTATGGGCAATAAAAAAGCCCGCCTCGAGCGGGCTTTTTGGCGATTGAAGTGGGATCAGGCGGGTTCGTGAAGGAGCGCCTTGCGCACGCCGAAGGGGTCGCCTGTATCGAATCCCTCCAATTCGATTTCGGCAAGCGGCACCTTGAGTGCCTTAGCCTGTGATATCGCGGCAGCCAGCACCTGGTGGCAGGCGAGTGCGTAGCCGCTTCCCGGCTTCCCCAGGCCGCGCTCCTTCGCGACATAGACCATGTTGTAGATGATCGACCAGTAATGTTGCCAATCAGCCGTTACGCGGGGTGCCGTGGGGGAAAGCTTGCCGCTGGTCGCCTGGTGCCCAGGTTTCTTGCGGCTCAGCAGGACATTCGTGTCGAATCCTTCCAATCCAATTTCCGCAAGCGGCACGTCCCACACGTCCGCCTCCGAAATTGCTGTCTCAAGTAACTGATAGCAGGCAAGGCCGTGATCTCCTCCCCGGTCTTCCAGCCCGCGCGTCTTCGCCACCCGGATCATGGCGTTCGCTATCGAGGCATAGTCATGTGCCAGCCTGGACTCTTCACTCATTCTTTCGCTCCTCCAGAATACCACGCAGGATATCGATGTGTTCCCGCTGACGCCGGATATCTTCCCTCCATCCTTCTATCAGCCCGTCCCGCTCACGCGGATCCATATCATTGTAATTCTGTGCCTTGGACAGTGGATTTGCAATCCAGTTTTCATGGGCTGAAATCTGTTTTTCGATTTTGCGTATCCCCTTCAGCAGTTGCCTCTCGCCTTGCTGGCGATAGCTTTTATACCATCCGTTATGCCTGCCTCCAGCTTTTGCGGTCTCGTACGCGGCGGCAATGACTGCTCCCTGCTTGGCACGCCCTCGAATTCCAGCCTCGAATGCCTTGGCCTTGTTGGCGCCCAATACCCCCTTGCGCTGCTCGGGGGTCAGCCGTGCCAGCGCCTGCTCCATCGTTTCCTTGCCTGCCCGGTCCGCCTCCGTGATTTCATCCTTGAATACGATTTCCACGTAGGAGAGCGTATTTGGATGGGCTGGCCATGGGCATTTTTCCCGGCTCGGATAAACCCCCGGTCCCAGTCCGTACAGATTGGCGGTGGCATGCAAGTCGCAGATATCAGGTTCAGGATGTGCTGGGGATAACAGGAAGCGCACCCCGGCAGTGTCGGGATGATCTAATGCTCCGGCGATGTAGGCTTCGCCGTGGGCCCGGTTGATCTCGGTGCGCATCAAGCGCATGGCGTTATCCATCGGGCTGCCGGTGCCGGTCAGCACGCTCGCAACCGTTTTACCGATGCGGGCGCCCTCGGCGGCCTTCATTTTATCGGCGAGTTCCATCGGCACCGACTGTCCCCGCATCAGCAGCTCACGTGCGGCCTGCACTGCACCATGGCCCTCGATGACTGCCATTTCAATTGCGTTGATCACTACGTCGCGCGCATGGCGATCGAGCCTCCATATCCGATCGGACAACTGCAGGCCATCCTCGGCTATGAAAGTGCGCACGAAACGCAGCGCCTCGTCTGATATTCGCATTGCCGCGGCTGAACTCAACATCGCCTCCGACTGCACCCCGGCGCCGGCAGCGGTCAATGGCGCGGTACCGAAGCGCGCCGCATTCTCAAGCCCATTATCAAGCAACGCATGGCGCGCGGATGCCAAAGACCTCAGCCGTTCATTCACCTGCGTCAACACGTCCTGCAGCTGGGCCAGGGCAATGTTTCCATCTCCTCCACCAGCTGCTGCAATGCGCGTGCGCAGATCGGCGGCAGCCTGCTGATAGAGTTGCTGAAGTTCCCGCAGCGCATCAGCATCGAGCCTGTCCATGGAGCGTTGCGCGGTAACGGTGGCGCGCTTGATGGCGGCTTGAACCTGCCTATCGGCCATTGTATGTCATCAAATAGCGCGGCATTGGCGTCACGTCATCCACCGCCCCGATATTCGGGGGGTTGTAGAATCGCTTGCCGTTGAAGTCTTTTCTTCCAAGATGTCTTCCGGAGCGAATAAGGCGGGGGGAGCGCGGCCGGAAATTCGAATCTAGCAGCGGATCAGCGATTATCGTGTTGGTCAAGATGGACGCACGATCCGCACTGTCATATCCATGAATGCAGTTCGTATCTCCGGTAAAGCCTGTGACGTCTGGGAAAATGTCCACTCCATATTGCCCGCGTCCTTTAAGAATATTGTTCGTTACTTCCCCGTTCTTGCAATTCGGGAAGGCAGTTATCTCTCCATTGTTGCGAATCCCTGATGGTCCCAGATTATTATTTGTCAGGGTGTTGTGGTACACCAAGATGCCGTGCGCGGAAGCCATGACGACTCCGGAAGCCTGATTTTCGTACGCAATATTTGCCTCTAAAAGATTTCTGTCTCCCAGATTGCAAGAGATCCCCGCGCCGCCGTTCCGCCAGCATTTATTCCTGCGCACGGTCGAATCGTCCGCACAATTATCCAGAGCAATGCCATGCCCTTCGACAAAAGGCGAGATAGGATCATTGATGTTTTCCCAGGCCTCGTTATCTTCAATCAAAAGGTTATAACAGCGACCCCAGAAATACCGCACATTTTGCGTTGCCGGGTTAGTGACTGAGTTCAGATTGACGTACAGATTTCCACCCGCGACCCCAAACTCTCCCGCCGCTGGGGTGGCAGGGGTGACGGTATTCTTCACCAGGCGGCCGTAGCCATTCACCCCGCTAATCACGTAATAAACGTCCGTTTGGTAGGCCGCGAGTGCGCGATACCAGACAAGCCCGGATTGCGTCCAGCCTGAGGTTGTAAATTCTTGCAGTCGATACTTCGAAGAAAGGCCGTGACCGCCTGCGGGCGCATTGAATCCATTACCCCAGAATTTGCACCTGCGAACGGTCACGTCATGAGCGCCGGCGATCAGCATCCCATGGACGGGGTTATTTCCGTACCCGCAATCCTCAAAAAGATAATCGCCAGTATCGCCAGTTGAGGTGTCCGTTCCACCAAAATGTAGGCCGGTGCCCCCGGCCCCGGGCGCCGCGTTCATAAAAAAACAACGACGAAAAGCGTGCCCCGAGTTCGGAGTTGCCCCGCTCGCGAAAAGATATAGGGTGTACGTCGCACGGTTCAGCGCGTCGAAATATTGGTCCTCCATGTCCACATAGCTCCTGCCGGACATGTTCAGGATGTAGGCGTTGTTCATCGGCCCGGAGGGCGGCGGCGTCCATATTGCGTATGGCACCTGTGAAACTCCATAGACGCCCCATTTTGTACGGTTCGTCGTGCTCGCCCCGGACCCTACCGCAACGTTCGCGCTTGAGGCGACCTGTTGCTTCCCGCGTCTAAAAAGGTATAGATCTCCCTGCGCAGCGCCCGGAAAACCGGAATTCGCAAAGGTATCGTAACTCTGCTTCGGTTTGTCCTGGCTCTTTCCTGTGTTCCCGTCGGAGCCTAAATCCGAATCGAAATACCATGTCGTCATTCTTAATCACTCACGAAGTGAAGAACTCGAAAGTATTCCAGTGTCAACACTTCGCCCGCATTCGCCCTCTGTCCTATTATCTCGACAGTAACGTTGACTGAAAAATCTATGGTGAAGGTCTGTGGGGTGCCCGATCCGGCAACGGCGTAACCGCTGTCATACGGCTGAATCTGTGATTTGAGTGAGTTGCGATTTGACAGTACAAAGAGCGGAGCCTCTCTCGTCGATGTGGTACGAGTCGCTGCGTAGACCGTGACACCGGCTATTTTGATCTTTAGAGTTTTGCTGTTCGCACTCGACGGAAACGTCCATAGCGGTTCGATCTGAAGGATAGAATTTTCACCTAGGACGCCCGCTGCGATGGTAAATGACGCCAGCGTTTCGTCAACGCTAGTAGAAGCGCAGGATAAGGGAACGGACGACCCGGCCAAAATCTCAATTGGCCGGGTAACAAACGGAATATATTTCGACGGAACCTGCTCGAGTTGCATGGCGTTACTCATAAAATCTCCTCATCTGTTTGTTATATCCGTCGCGCTCTCACCCTTGCGCCCATTGCCTGGCGTGATGCTCATCCGCGGGGGATTGGCACCACCCCCCGCGTCGGGGTATGGATCATAGTTTTTGGCTTCCGACTTCCGGCGCTGCTCTACATATGCGGGGTCATACCCGAGTTCTTCCCACACCATTCCTTGAGGCAATCCCAGGGCTTTCAGTTTCAGGCCGCGATCTGTCGTCTGAGTGGCCGTCTCTGTACGCCGCTCGGCGAAGGTGATGGTGAAATCCTCAGCATCGGGATTGATGCCTTTCAGCAGCAGGTGCAGCCGGAAGCCGGCCTCGTATCCGAAAGAAAGGGTATCCTGGAGAACATCCACCTCATCATAGTAATCTCGCTTCAGATCCTCGAGGATGTCGCGGGCAAGACCATCGGTATAACCCATCATGCCCTTGGGCAACGGCGATCCGGAAAAAAATGTATCCAGGAGATGCACTATGTCGCGGATATGGTCCAGATTCACGTCCCCTTGCACAGCCGATACGCCGCCTTCCTTGTTCATGTAATAGTCGGTCGTGATCTCGTGCTGATCCTTTTCCACCTGGGCGCGGTACTTCTCGATATCCTCCTCGGTCGCACCTTTCAGCACATGCGCCAGCCGTAGCGGGGCGCGGGTGCGGCGCCGTATGACCAGGTCTTCTTCGGTCATGGTGAGTTTGCGCCAGGTGGTGCGCGTCGCATCCATGAAGGGGCGACCAAGACTACCCAGGTCGTCGAAATTATCGGGATCGAAACGCGCGTGGAACAATTGCCAAAGCGGAAAGGTTGCCAGCTCCGTTCCGGTCATGACGTCGAACTGGATATAGGCTTTGGTCACATCCTTGAACCGTCCGGATTCATTGATATTCGGCAAGATAGTTTCGGAAGGCATGCGCACACCCGATACCACATTAAATCCTGAGTCCAGGACCCACTGAATCGGCAGATTTCCTTCCATTACCAGGCCGCGCGCGTCGGACTTGAGCTTTTCCACGCGATCCAGCTGCAGGCGGCGCTGGAAATCATCCCATTGCCGAGACAAGATATCGCTTGATTGCGCCTGCTGCATGATGAGCCCGCCCTTGATGGTGTCGCGGGCAATGCGGCTGTGTATCCGCTTGACCCGCCCATCCAGGCGGTCCATCTCCCGCACGTCCAGGATAGCCTGGCGCAGATCTGGATCCACCCACATGAGGCGGTAAAGGTATTTGATCTGATCTTCCGGAGTTGGCCTCCGCCCTATCTCGGATGTCGCTCCGGATTGAGCCGCATTTTCTTGCGGTAATCCTGGATCCTGCTTCACCAGTTTCGGAAACCACCGCTGCAGCAGATTCATGGCAAATCCTTTTTAAATATTTTCACGGTTCTGACATTCCGCCAACCATCTATCAGGCCCAGTTCCACCAGTTCCTTTATTTCGGGCACCAGCTCCGGCATATGCGTCATCACCAGCTGCCTTTTTTCTGCGACGCGCGCCTGATCGATGTCGCTCAGCGGCTGTAATACGCGTGGTGCAGGTGTATTGCTTTCAACTGGTACAGGATTTTTTATGCGTGATTCCCTGCCGGTTGCTCGAGCATATTCATTCATACCGATGCCTCCATCATGTTGCCGGGCTCGGGAACACGATCGCCCAACAGTTGCCCCCGAGATTGGGTGCGGTACCCGATTACCGCCGGCACATCTTCCGCGCCATGAGTCACCAGTGCCCACACGCTGGCGCAGGCCGCGTCGAACAGGTCATCTCCCAGTTTGGCGTTCGCCATTTTGTAACTGGCATAACTCGCCTTAGTGGCCACAGCCTTGATATTCCCCAGTTGCCGCACGAACGCCACCCAATCTGGTGATCCAGATACCGCGGCTGCGGGGGGTAGCCAAGTAGTGTTAGCGGCCTCTTTGGCTTCCGCGATATCGCGGCTATCATCGAAATAGGGGATTGCCGCCTGGCCGTTGTGGAACGTGGCCCGCAGCGCCGTAGCCATGCCATGCTTGATCATGCCTTCGAAGCGAATGGGGGAGAACGGCCATCCGGTCCAGGCGGTTGCAGTACTCTGCCCATCGCTGATCGTGCGGCGATCGATATCCGTAAGTCCGCGGGAGAATAAGCGATCGTTCAAGCTGGTAAGCATTCCCAGGCCATATGCATCTCCCATGGCGTAATCCGGACGGAAATAGTCCCATAGCCCCAGGAGGTCCATTTCTACCACCTTGTCATCCGCGCCGGCTGGCCAGCTTTTTACGAATGGGAACGTCACGTAGTTGCCGATCTGTTCGGAAACCACCAACGCCGATTTCGAGGCCGTGAGGCTCTCTCCATGCCCGCTGTGATCGTAGCCAAACGCCAGTAACCCGCGCTTCTTGTAGCGCCCGCCTGGCATAGGCTCGGCGATTTGCATACGCGCCTGCAGGCCAACGGAAATAGCCTTGCGAATGAATTTTTCCCAGATGTGGTTTTGCGCTGAGACGTTCTTGCACAGGAATTGGCGGATGAACTCTCCCTCCGGCAGCTGGGCGCGCATTTCCAGCATGAATGCCTGGTTGAGTATTCCCATTTCCATGCCCAGGTAGACATTAACGATCGGCAACAGGTGATATTGCTTGGAGTCGATCAACTGCTGGAGCACGTCGGCTCCCTTGAAAACGCCTGTTACCCGGATCTGCGGCTTGAATGAGATGGCTTTATCGGCTCCCATCCGCCGGGCGCCGCCCAGCATTGGCAGGAACCGGGAAAGCAGCCTGTCTGCCGGCATGTCGTCGATCTCCTCGATAGAGGCGTAGCTGATCGCATCGCCGTCAATCTGGCTCATGATCCCGTAGGCACTGGCCTTGCTGCCGTTTACAAACTGATATTTTGTGTCGGAGAGCTGCTCGCGGCCGCTTTTGTGGACGATATAACCTCGCAGCATCGGCGATCGCCGGATGGCGTCAGTGTGGTAATTCAGGTTGGCCTGCGCCTGCTGCAGCCGCGGCGCCACAATGCCTAGCTCCTGGGATGCCATGGTCGCGTTATGTTTGAGCGCGTGAAGCTCTTTTACTGCAGTTTTTCCGGTGCGCCGGCAGGAAACGTCGATGGTGTTGGGATTTGCATCCATCTCCAGGCATTTCAGAACCTGCACCGGGTCGAGTTCGACGTTATGCACATGCTTGTGCCATAACGCGTGATCATCCTTGTAGCGCAATAGCTCCTGCTCAGCGCGGTATGCGACGCGCGCTCGTTCGCTGGAACTGACGCGAATCACCGTTGGCCGCCGCTTTCCTGCTGATACTCGACCAGGATAGGATCGGTATCGGTCTGTTTATTGGCTCGCATGACTTTTTCGGCCATCGACTCGAGTATCTGCATGGTGCGTTGCCGGTAAGCATCCACACCCTCCCGGGATTCCTGTTCATGGGCAAGGCGGCCTACCTCCTGGTCTTCAGACTCGATAACTTTCTGGGTCATCCCCATATCAGCCAGGGACAGATTGGCGCGGGTGAGCAACTCGCCGAGAGGCCGAAATAAAGGGTGAGCGGATATATCCTTGATGATTTTGCGATCGCCATGCTCATCAATGTATTCCGCGATCACTAATCTCTGGCTTTCCTTATCTATGTACCATTGCGGGGCCTCGATCTTTACGCCATCCCCTACAATCGTTTGGATAATCTGCTGCACCACGGCCAGGACCGACGCCTGAAGATCGGAATAAATACCCATCAAATGCTTGGGATTGCGCTGCTCGAAGGCGGCGTGATGCAGCATGAACAATTCAGTTTTTTTAACGCAAGCAGGCTGCGAGGCACAAAAAATGCGATTGACATCGCACGTCACGCAAAAGGCGTAACCATCAGGCTTGGCAGGGAAATAAGTTGCGGTGCGGGCCGATAGCCCATGTTTCATCGCGTTGAAGCGCGTGCGCTGTGATTCTTCTTTGGTAGGATGCCCTTCCAGGTTAGCGGCTGTTGCCGCCTTCCCTTCTTCCGTACGTGGGCCGGTGGCATTCGCCCAGGCCTTCATCAGGCCCTTTTCCCAACCCACCTGCTCGCATTCCGTGCCGCAATGCGGGCACTCGCCGTGATAGGTGAAAGGGTGATGTGTCAGATCAGGAGTATCTTCAATACGTGACGGCTCAGCCTTGAACGTGCGATAGCACGGCGAGCAGTAAAAGGTAATCTCTGAAAGGGGCTTGGAGCGGTCTATAGCCATGGTGCGCAGTATTGCGTATCACGGCAAGCCAGAAACAGGGAGGATTGCGGCGTTCAATCGTTACGCCGCGCGCTTTAGAAAGCGGGATGGAAACTCAATTTCGAGATAAATGGTTCGTAGTGAGACCTGGTCGGGGAGCCATCC
>Ga0209930_1001179_pt1 | contig 44733 bp, 38 predicted proteins | sample ThiBiot_500_biof_2_FD_183948 | JGI IMG/M metagenome (GOLD analysis project Ga0209930, IMG submission 183948) | Wastewater bioreactor microbial communities from Cape Town, South Africa - Thiocy_cont_500_biof (SPAdes) | ecosystem: Engineered > Bioreactor > Thiocyanate-remediating >...
CCGCCGCGACCAGGACTGCAGTTGCTCACGTTCGTCATCCGAGAGCACCAGTTGCGCCGGCTTCGGTCCCCGTTCGGCCATGCCACACGCTAGCAATCGACCACAAACTAATGACTCAGGACACTAGGTCGTCGTGATCAGGCCGCCGTCGATCACGAAGTCGGCCCCGGTGGTGTTGCCCGCCCGCTCACCGGCCAGCAGGACCACGAGGTCCGCGATCTCGTGGGGCTGGGTGAACCGGCCGGTCACCGACTGCGCTGCCGCGGCGGCGGAGACCGCCGTCGGATCGCCGCCCGTGGCGCGGGCGACGGCCGCCGCGACACCACCGTCGCCGAGCCAGAGGTCCGTGGCGACGGGGCCGGGGCTGACCGTGTTCATCCGGATCCCGGCCGGCCCGACCTCCTTGGACAGGGCCTTGGAGAAGTTGGTCAGTGCGGCCTTGGCCGCGCTGTAGTCCGGAACGGTCGGGTCGGGCAGGAACGCGTTCACGGAGCTGATCGTCACGATGGCGCCCCGGCCGGCCGCGAGCATGGTCGGCAACACGGCGCGGGTGGTCCGCACCGCGGCCATCAGGTTGACCGTGATCGAGGTCAGCCACTGGTCGTCGGTCACCTCGAGGAACCCGTTCATCCGTGGTGAGACGGAGCCGACGTTGTTGACCAGGATGTCGAGGCGTCCGAGATCGGCGGCCGCGGACACGAGCTCGGCAGGCCCGTCCGGGGTGGAGAGGTCGACCGACACCGACCGCACCCGGCCGGTGTCGACGAGCGCGGTCAGCTCTGTGCTGGTGCGGCGCGATCCCGCGACGACGTGAGCGCCCTCCTCGACGAGGGCACGGGTGACGGCCAGGCCGATGCCTCTGCTGGCGCCGGTGACGACAGCGACCTTCCCGGTGAGTCCCAGATCCATGATCTCCCTCTCGTGGTCGGGCGGGTGGTCAGAGCCCGTTGGCCTTCAGCCAGCCGAGGACGGAGTCGGCGACCTCCCACCAGCCGCTGTCGATGGTCAGCGAGTGGCCGCGGGTCTCGAACTGCTGGAGCTCCGTGACCGCGACCGAGTCGCGGTACTGCTTGAACGTCGCCCGCGTGACCACGTCGGGGACCGTGTGGTCCCTGCCGCCGGAGATCAGCAGCAGCGGGCCGCGACGGTCGTTGGCGGTGTCGACCTTCGCCTGCGGGTGCAGCACGAAGTTGGCGGCCGCGGCCTGGAACAGCGGCCGGGCGGGGGACGGGATCGTCCACTTCTCGTACAGCGCGTCGGACTCCTCCTGGGAGACCGCGTTCCCGAACCCGAACCGGAACTCCTTCTGCGTCAGGGAGACCGCCCTGTGGAGGTTGGCCGGGTTGGCGAGTGCGGGTGAACCGGCGCGGAGCTGGGCCAGCGGCAGCGGGAGGACGCCCTTGATCTGCGCGGGGTCGATGGCCACACCGGCGGCGCCGACGTTCTGGCCCAGCAGCTTCTCGGTGATCAGCCCACCGAAGGAGTGGCCGATGATCACCGGCGGGGCGTCGAGCGCCGCGATGATCGCGGCGAAGTGCGCGGTGACGTCGTCGATGCCGAGGTTCGCGACCAGATCCGGTTCCTGGCGGGCCCGCTCGACGGTGTCGGGCTCGTTCGGCCAGCCCGGGGCGACGGGGTCGTAACCCGCCTCGCGGAAGAGCTCCAGCCACGGGCCCCAGCTGGTGGCGTGCAGCCAGAGTCCGTGGATGAACACGGCAGGTGTGCGGGTCGCGGTCATCGGTCGTACCTCTTCTCCTGGGGTGGGTCGTGGGCGAGGAACTCCAGCAGTGCCCCGTTGACCTCGTCGGCGTGGGTCCAGCAGATGTTGTGCGGGCCGCCGTCGATCTCGACGACCTGGACGTCCGCGACCAGCTCGGGCAGTCGGCGGCCGGTCACGTCGATGGGCAGGATGCGGTCCTCGGTGCCCTGCACGACCAGCGTCGGCACGTCCACCGCGGGGAGGTCGTCGCGGAAGTCCGTCAGCCAGGCCCGGACGCACGCCAGCGTCGCGACCGCGGACGCCTCCGTGGCGACGTTCCAGCTCAACCGCCGCGCCTGCTCGCTGATCCGGGTCCGCCCCCGGACGTCGGCGTTGCTGGCCTCGTCCAGGAGGGCTTCCAGGTAGGCGGGCCGGTCGGCGACGATCGCCGCCGAGACGGCGTCGAACACCGCCTGGTCGATCCCCCGCGGGTTGTCGTCGGTGCGCAGCAGGAACGGCGGGATCGGTGCCAGCAGCACCGCGCTGCGCACCCGCGCCGACCCGTGCGTGCCGAGGTAGCGGACGATCTCGCCGGTGCCCATCGAGAACCCGACCAGGCTCACCGCACTCAGGTCGAGCTCCTCCACCAGGACGGTCAGGTCGTCGGCGAAGGTGTCGTAGTCGTAGCCGACGCCAGGCCGGCTGGACCCGCCGAACCCGCGCCGGTCGTAGGCGATCACGCGGTGGCCCGCGGCCAGCAGCGGAGGGACCTGCTTCTCCCACGACCGGCTGCTGAACGGGAACCCGTGGACCAGCACCACCGGCTCCCCCGCGCCGAGGTCGTCGTAGTACAGATCGATGCGGCCGGAGTTCTCCTGTCCGACACACACGTACGGCATCGAGGTCACCTCGTCTCCGGGGGCACCGCGCCGACGCGCGGGGCCCTCAGGTGGAGACAACACCGCGCCGCCCGCCGCGTCCAAGACCTGTTCGGGCCGGATCGATAGCCGCCACGGTCGGGACGCCGGTAGCGTGACGCCGCCCCGACCAGGTGGGCGCCGGAGGCGGAGATGGACCTTGACCTGCGCCTGGTGCGCTACTTCGTCGCCGTGGCCGACGAGCTGCACTTCGGACGGGCGGCGGCCAGGCTGTTCATCAGCCAGCCCGCGCTGTCCAAGCAGATCCGCAGGCTCGAGACGCAGCTGGGCGCCGCGCTGCTCGTGCGCGACAGCCGCCACGTCACGCTCACCGCGCGGGGCGAGCGGTTCCTCGACGACGCCCGGAACCTGCTCCAGATCGCCGAACGCATGCAGCGCACCGCCGACCCGGGCACGGTGCGCATCGCGCACATCTACGAGCTCAGCACCAGCAGGATCGTCGCCGACACCTACGCCCGGGCGCATCCGCGGGTGGTGCTGGTGGAGCGTCAGCTCGACAGCTACCGCCAGCTCGCCGCCCTGCTCTCCGGCCTGCTCGACGTCGCGATCCTGCGCGTCACCGACCGGATGCTGGCCGAGCACCCGACGGGCTGGCGGCACCGCCTGCTGCGGATGGAGCCGATGCGGCTGATCGGTCGACCCGGTGGCGCGCACGCCGAGACCGCGTCGCTGTACGAGCGGCCGATCGAGGTGTTCGGGGATCCACCGGGGTCGGGCCAGTACAACGCGCACGGGGACTACCTCACGGCCCTCGAGCAGCACTCCGGGCTCGCCATGCGCTGGCTGGGGAACCCGGGGACGGTGAACCACTGCCTGGCCGCCGTGCGGCGCGCCACCGATCCCGCATACGTGCTGGAGTTCGACAGCTACGCCCTCCGCTACGCCGACGCCGGGCTCCCGGTGCACCGTCCCGCCGAGCTGCAGCCCTACTACCCGTGGTCGATCGCGTGGCGCGACGAGACCCTCTCCCAGCCGGTCGCGGACCTGATCCACGTCGCCGGCGGCACGGCCGAGCGTCGGGGTTGGCTCGATCCGAAGCCTCTCGATCGCACGCCCGCGTGGCCGCCGCCGGACGAACCCCGCCGCCAATCCGCGGATCCCGGTGGACGATGACAGGATCGTGACCGGGTGATCGTCACGCTCGTCGACGAGCCGCGACCGCCGTGGACCTCGCGGACTACGAAGCTCAGCGCGTCGACCCACGGCGGGATCGAGCGACGGTTCGCGATCTTCGTCAACGAACCCGGAGGAGCACCGACCTGGCCCCGACCTCTCCGCTGCGAACGGGACTAGCGCGGCGCGACGCCCGCGCCGGCCCGCCGGGCAGCCCGACGGTCGTGCCACCGCGCCCGTCGCTCACCGGCGGCTGTTCGCAACGACGTGGTGCGGACCGCGTCCACGATCGGGACGACGACCGCCATCAACGCCAGGAACCCGAAACAGACGAGCACGAATTCGATCACTTCAGTTGCCCTTTCTCCGCCGTGTTCTCGCGAGTACCCGCAGGTGACGTAGATCACTCCTGGATCCTGCTGACCGCTACCCAGCTTGCGGCGGCGGTTTCCCCTCTCCAGCCGCCCGCCCGGTCCGGCGACCGACGTTCGACAGGCTCCATAGGATGGGCGAGGCGGCCACCAGCGCCCTCGACTCCGGCTTCTCTCTCCGGGGCGGCTACTTGTCGTCGTGGACCTCGTCCGAGCCGGGATCGACGACGCCGCTCGACCGGCGCAGCGCCAGTGGCATCACGCCCCACAGCCCGGCGAACAGCACGAACGCGCAGCCCGCTGCGGCAACTCCGGCCGCCGTCCCGGCGACCGTATCGAAGATCAGCAGCACGACGCCGGTCACCGCGAGACCCAACAACCCCAGCCCACCCACCGCGCATCCCTGCCCCACCGACACGAGCACCTGACGGGCGTGCCGCCGGAACAACAGCCGGTGCATGCCGACCGGGGCGATGAGCAGGCCCGTGGCGGCGACGGACAGCGCCGTCGTCACCAGATAGACGGCCTGCGCATGTCCCGGCAGTGTGGGAAACCGCTGCTGGAACGGCACCGTGAGCAACAACCCGGTGAGCAGCTGGACGCCGGTCTGCGCCACCCGGAGCTCCTGGAGCAGGTCCGCCCAGTTGCGGTCCAGCCGCTCGGTGTCGGTCTCGTCGCGCACCCGACGGTTCCACTCGGCGTCGTCGACGTCAGCCACGGCAGCTCACGCTAGCCCCGAACCACTGCACGCGTGGACGACAAGTACGGAGGATCCCGTACCTCGCGTGGCGCGTTCGTCCCCTCCGTTGCGCACCGGGTCACGCAGAGCGTCACGCGGTAGGCCGTCTCACGAGCAGGCGGCCGGGGCGTCAAGGCACCGTCGTCCTCCAGCCCGCTGACCGCCGAACCCGGGAGCGGGGCCCGTCGAGCGTGCGGGGTCATGCTCCGCCCCATCACCGTCCTGACCGGGGTGGCGCCGGCCGATGCGGCGCCCGGAGCAGCCCTCCTCCACCGCCCAGCACGCGGTCTCCTGATCGCGGCTGGCTGAGGTGGCGACCCGGTGCGCCTGCGGCTAGCGTTCACGGGTCTGGTCCGTGAGACGGAGGTCTGGTGACAGCGAGACCACGGGCGACGCGGCGCTCATGAGCGTGGTGATCCGCGACGCCGTCGAGGGGAACGAGGGCCGGGACCCCCTGTTCGCGGGTGCGGGTGAGCTGGGCGAGGTGATGGCGGCCCGGGACTGGACGACCACGTCCGTCGGGCCCCCGGACACCTGGCCGCCCGAGCTGCGCAGCGTGGTGCGCATCCTGCTGACCTCGAAGTTCTCCATGTGGATGGCGTGGGGGCCGGACCTGACGTTCTTCTACAACGACGCGTACCGGCGCGACACCCTGCGGCAGAAACACCCGTGGGCGTTCGGGCGACCTGCCGATGAGGTCTGGGCCGAGGTCTGGGAGGACATCGGCCCGCGGATCCGGTCGGTGCTCGAGACCGGCGAGGCCACGTGGGACGAGAGCCTGCAGCTTTTCGTGGAACGCAGCGGGTACCTCGAGGAGTCCTACCACACGTTCTCCTACAGCCCCCTGGCCGACGCGGGCGGCACGATCTCGGGCCTGCTCTGCGTGGTCACCGAGACGACGGAGAGGGTGCTGAGCGAGCGGCGACTGCGGATCCTCGGCGAACTCGGCGACATCTCCGCGGTCACCGCGCCGACCGTCGATGAGGCCGCCCGCGCAGCGCTGGCCGTCATGGAACGGGCCGAGTTCGACCTCCCGTTCGCGTCGATCTACCTCACCGACCCGGACGGGCAGACCGCTCGGCGCGCCGGGTTCTACGGGATGGTGGACGACGCGCGGGTCGTCCCGGTCCAGATCGACCAGAGCGTCGACCGGCACGCCTGGTCGGTCCTCTCCGACGGCCGGGCGCAGGTGCTGACCGGCACGGACTCGCCCTGCTGCGGCCTGTTCACACCGACGGGATCCGGCTCCGGGGCGCACGGGACCACGCTGCCGACCACCGTCGTCGCCGTGCCACTGGCCGGAGGAGGCGGCGGGGAGGCGGCGGGGGTGCTGTTCGCCGGCGTCAGCCCGTTCCGCGCCCTGGACACCGAGTACCGGAGGTTCATCGACCTCGCGGCCCGGCAGGTGGCGACCGCCATCGCCGACGCCGCCGCCTTCCAGGCCCAGCGGCGCCGGGCCGACGAGCTGGCCGAGCTGGATCGCGCGAAGACCGAGTTCTTCACCGGGGTCAGCCACGAGCTGCGCACCCCGCTGTCGTTGATCACCGCACCTGCCACGGACAGCCTCGCGGACCGGGCCCACCCGCTACCGGCCGTCCAGCGCGAACGGATCGAGCTGATCGCGCGCAACGGGGGCCGGCTGCGGAAGCTGGTGGACACCATCCTGGACTTCGCGCGCCTCGAAGGTGGGCAGCTCACCCCGGACCGGGTCCCGGTCGACCTGGCCGAGCTGACCCGGGGCATCGCGGAGTCGTTCACCCCGGCCGTCGTCCGTGCCGGCCTCGGCTACGCGCTCGACTGTCCACCGCTGCCGTCCGCGGTCTCCGTGGACGTGGCGATGTGGGAGAAGATCGTCCTCAACCTCCTCTCCAACGCCGTCAAGTACACCCTGAGCGGACAGATCACTCTGGACCTGCGACTCGAGGATCCCCCCTCCGGTGGCGACGACCCCCAGATACGGCTCAGCGTCACCGACACCGGCGTCGGCATCCCCGACGAGGATCAGCCGCTGCTGTTCCGGCGGTTCCACCGGGTGCGCGGGGCGGCCGGTCGCAGCGACGAGGGATCGGGGATCGGGCTGGCGCTGGTCTCCGAGTTGACGGCCCTGCACGACGGCACCGTCGGCGTGCGGAGCGTGCTCGGCCGGGGTTCGACGTTCACCGTGACGTTGCCGGGCTCCTCGCTCACCGGCCGCCCGACCGAGGGGGTCCGCGCGTCGACCGCCGTAGCGCTCTACCGCGAGGAAGCACTGCAGTGGAGCGGTTCCGACGCGGACCCGCCATCCGGGTCCGTGTCGGAGGGTCACGGCGCCGGGGCCGGAGCGGGGTCTCTGGTGGACGCCGGGTCCACGGCCGGCGCCACGGTGCTCATCGCCGAGGACAACCCGGATCTGCGCCGGTTCCTCGCGGCCCTGCTGGCCGGGCAGTACACGGTGGTACTCGCCACCGACGGCGTCGCCGCCCTGAGCCGGGCCCGGGAGCTGGTCCCCGACCTGGTCCTGACCGACGTGATGATGCCCCGCCTCGACGGGTTCGGCCTGCTCGCGGCCCTGCGCAACGATCCCGCGACGGCCACCATCCCGGTCATCATGTTGTCCGCGCAGGCGGGCGAGGAGGCCTCGGCGGACGGCCTGGCCGCGGGCGCCGACGACTACGTGGTGAAGCCCTTCTCCTCACACGACCTGGTGGCGAGGGTCCGCTCCAACCTCCAGCTGGCCCGCCTGCGCAACGAGGAGGCGACCTGGCGTGCCGCGATGATCGACGCTCTGCAGGACTGCTTCTACATCCTCGACGCGGAGTCGGGAGCGATCGTGGAGATCAATGCAGCGATGACGGAGCTGCTCGGGTTGGAGGTACGGGATCTGCCGTGCGGGCCTCCCTACCCGTTCTTCCCCACGGCGGACGAGGACCCCGGCGATCTGGAGATTCTCGAGGGGGCCTTCGCGGCGGCGATGGCGTCCGGCAGCGGTCAGGTCGTGATCCCACTGCGCCACATCGGCACCCGGGCCCGAGTGTGGGCATCGGTGACCTACAGCTCCCTGCGCGACCGGGCGGGCCGGCGGGTGTTCATCTCCACGATGCGCGACGTCACCGCGCAGCGGCGGGCCGCCCATCGCGACGCCGTGCTGGCCGACACGGGACGGCTCCTCGCCGGCAGCGGTCCACTGCGTCACCGGCTGACCCAGTTCGCACAGCTCGCCGTCCGTGAGGTCGCGGATCTGGCCCTGATCTCGGTGGTCGGCCCGGACGGACGCCTCGCGCCGTACGCGGCTGCGCACCGCACCAGCCCCGGCGTGGCCGACGACGTGCTGGGGATGCGCCCGTTCCGGATCCCCGACCAGCTGGCCGACGCGTACCACGCCGGCCGGGCCTTCACACTGGACGATGTCGATGACGACCTGCTGGACGACTTCGGCACGGGTGCCCGCGACATCGTCGCCCGCCACGCGGTGACCGTGCGGAACATCGTCGTCGCCCCGCTCGCCGTGGCGGGTCGGTTGCTGGGCTCGCTGAGCCTGACCGCGATGTCGGGCGGTCACGATGCCGCGCGCGAGACCGTGGTGCTGGCCGAGGAGCTGGGCCGGCGTGTCGCCGGCGCCATCGAGGCCGACAGGGTCGCCGCCCGCGAGCAGCGGTTGCAGCAGGTCACCGCCGAGCTGGCGTCGGCCGCGACACTCGAACAGGCCGCGGTCGCTCTCACGGACGGCATCCTGGGCATCCTCGGCGCCGCGGCCGCGGCGGTCTTCACCGTCGACGCCGACCGAAGCCACATCCGCACCGTGTACAGCGCGGGCTTTCCGCCCGGGATGACGAGGCCGTCGGCCGTCGTCCGGACCAGCACCTCGCTGCCTGCCACGGACGCAGCCCGCACCGGACGGGCGGTCTGGCTGGGCGACCAGGCGGCGTGGAGCGCTCACTACCCCGATTCGGCCACCATCACCACCGTCACCGGAGGCGAGGCCGTCACCGCGCTGCCGCTGATCTCCGGCGGCCGCGTGATCGGCGTGGTGGCCGCCACGTTCCAGACCTCGCGCACCTTCCTGCCCGACGAGCGGGAGTTCGCGTCGACGATCGCCGGGCAGGCCGCGCAGGCGTTCGAGCGGGCCGTACTCGCCGACCAGCGATGGCACCTCGCGCAGACGCTGCAGAACGCCCTGCTGCCACCCGCACTCCCCGACGTTCCCCAGCTGGCGTTGGCTGCCCGCTACGCACCTGCGGTGGCCGACACCTCTGCCGGCGGGGACTGGTTCGACGTCTTCGGTCTCGACGACACCCACGTCGCCCTCTCGGTCGGCGACGTCGTGGGACAGGGTCCGGCTGCGGCGGCGGTGATGGGCCAGCTGCGCGGGGTGTTGTCGTCGGCGCTGCTGCAGGGCCGCACTCCCCCGGAGGCGTTGGAGATCCTCGACCAGTTCGCCGGTCGTGTCCCCGGGGCGCGTGGAAGCACCGCGCTCTGCGCCACCCTCGACATCCGGACGGGTGAGCTGCACTGGTCGGCCGCCGGGCACCCGCCACTGATGCTCATCGGGCCAGGGGACACCCGTTACCTCGACGGCGGCGAGGGCACTCTGCTCGGCATCACCGGCCGGCCGGCCTACGTCGGAGGCCGTGACGTCATGACGCCGGGGGCCAGCGTGCTGCTCTACACCGACGGCCTCGTCGAACGCCGTGGCGAGGTCCTCGACGAGGGGCTCGAGCGGATCGCCACCATCGCCGCCCCGCTCGACCACCTTCCACCGGATGCGCTGGCGGAGGCGCTGCTGCAGGAGGCACTGGCCGGCTCCGACCACGCCGACGACATCGCGATCGTGATCGCCCGCCTGATTCCCGCCCCGCTCCGTGGCCGCCTCACCGCACGACCGACGTGCCTCCCCGGCATGCGGCGCGGTGTGGCCACGTGGGCACGGCTGGCCGGCCTGCCCGAGGCCGTCACGGAGGACCTGCAGCTCGTCGTCAGCGAGGCGGCCTCGAACTCCATCGAGCACGCCTACCGGGACACCGAGCCCGGGGAGTTCACCTACGAGGTCGGCCGCGGACCCGGCGGGACCGTCCACGTCGAGGTGGAGGACTTCGGCCGGTGGCGCCCCCCGCCGGCCGACCCCGGATACCGCGGGCGGGGCCTGGCCGTCATCCACACGTTGGCCCGGGAGGTCACCCTGGACGTGTCGCCGCACGGGACCCGTATCCGCTTCGACATCCCCGCCACCCCCGCGGCGGTACTCGGCCCCGACTCGCACCGCCGATGGCCCTGAGCACACCCCGGCCGCGACATCGGGCCGCAACCGGTCCGAGTCGCTACGCTGCGCCGGTGCCGTTCACCGCCGCAGATCTCCGTGGGATGCCGACGACGGGGGTGACGGCAGGGCCCGAGCACGTGGACCACCCGGCGGACACCAGGCCCGCCGCGTGAACGGGGCGTCGGACGTCGGCCGCGCCCACGTCGCCGCCCTGCAGCGGCTCGCCACAGCGCTGTCCGCCGCGGCGACGCCGTCGGCCGTCGGGAACCTGACGATCACCTCCGTCGCCCAGCTGCTGGGCGCCGACGGGGCCGCCGTGTACACGCCCACGCCGGGACCGGACGGGGCCCCCGCCACGCTTCAGGTCGCGCACGCGTCGGGCTGGCCCACGGACGCGACCCGGCATTTCGGGCTCCTCGATGTCCAGCCCGGCCGGCCCCTGTCGGACGCGGTCCTCACCGGCCGACCGGTCTGGCTGGAGAACCCGCAGCAGTGGGCGGAGCAGTACCCGGAGATGGCCCCGGCCGGAACGTCGAGCGGATTCCGGTCCACGGCCTGTCTCCCGCTGAGGGTGGACGACCGTGATCTGGGTGCGGTCGTGTTCAGCTTCACCCGATCCCGGACGTTCACCCCCGACGAGCGCGAGTACATGGTCGCCACGGCGGCTCTGTGCGCCCAGGCCCTGGACCGGTCCCGGCTGTATGCCGCGGAACTGGCGGCGAGGACGGCGGCGGAGGCCCAACGCGACCGGATGGCCTTCCTCGCCCTCACCGGCCGGCTGATGGAGGCCCCGCTGTCGGTGGACGAACGCCTGCAGCGCGTCGCCGACCTCGCCGTGCCCGAGATCGCCGACTGGTGCGCGGTGCATCTGGTCCGCGACGATCGGGTCGAGCAGATCGCCGTCGCCCACGCCGACCCGGAAAAGGTCACGTACGTCGAGCAGCTCCAGCGGCGCTACCCGTCCGATCCCGACGCCGGGGGCGGCGCGATCGCCGTCGCCCGCTCCGGAAAGCCGGTCCTGCTCACCGACATCCCCGACGAGCTGCTCACCGAGGCGGCGGTCGACGACACCCACCTGCAGCTGATCCGCGCGATCGGCATGCGGTCGGCGGTGGTGGTGCCGCTGGTCGTGAGGGGCCGGTCGTTGGGAGCGCTGACCCTCGTGCACGCGGAGTCGGGGCTCCGTTTCATCGACGCCGACCTGGCCTTCGTCGAGCAGCTCGCCGCGACCGCGGCGGTGGCCCTGGACAACGCCCGGCTCTACGAGCAGCAGAGACACATCGCCCACACACTCCAGTCCGCTCTGTTGCCTGCTGTACTGCCCGAGGTGCCGGGCATGCAGGTCGCGGCCCGCTACCGTCCGCAGAGCGCCGACCTCACCGAGGTGTACATCGGCGGCGACCTGTACGACGTCCTCGTCACCGCGCCGTCGCCCGACCCACCGACGAGCCCCGGGGGTTGGGCGGCGATGGTCGGCGACGTGTGCGGAAAGGGGCCCGCTGCCGCGGCACTGACCGCCCTGGTCCGGCACACCTGGCGCGCCCATGTCAGCCAGAACCTCGCACCCGCCGACGTCGTCCGCGGGGTCAATGCGGCCCTCCTGCGAGGCTCCCCCGCGGACACGGCCCGCTTCGCGACCCTCGTGCATGCGCAGCTGCGCACCGATCGCCCCCGCACCACCGTCTCGCTGGTCAGCGCCGGACATCCGCCGCCACTCGTCCTGCGCGGGGACCGCGTCGAGGCCGTCACCGCCCCCGGTACCTTGGTCGGCGTGTACGCGGACCTCGCACTGACCGAGATCGAGATCCGGCTCGACCCGGGAGACTCGCTGGTCCTCTACACCGACGGTGTCACGGAGGGTCGCTCCGCCGATGGCTACTACGGTGCACACCGCCTCGCCGCCGCGGTCAGCCGGTGCGCCGGCGCGACGGCCGACGGCATCGCCGGTGCGTTGCTGGAGGACGTCTGCGCGTTCCAGCACGACCGGTTGTCGGACGACGTGGCGATCTTCGTCATGCAGGCCACGGCATGACCGCCCCGGGGCCCTTCGACGGCGTGGGCGAGCCGACGAGCGCGCTGCGGGTGGAACGCTCGAACGATGGCGACGGCGTCGTACTCGTCCTGCACGGCGAGCTCGACATCACCACGCTGGCCGACGCGGAACGCCACGTCGCCTCGGCCGAGGACGCCGGGGCCGATCTGCTGCTCGACCTGACCCACCTGGAGTTCTGCGACTCGTCGGGGGTTCGGCTGGTCCTTCTCGCCGACGAGCGGGCCCGCGTCGCGGGTCAGCGCCTCACGATCCGGCTCGGCGACGGTCCGGCACAACGCGTCTTCGCGGCACTGGGCCTGCTCGACCGTCTGACCGTGCGGGACGGCAGCGACGACGCCGCGACGGGCACAGTCCCTCGGACACCCCGATGACCGCGATGAGCGCGCTGACCGCCACCATCGTGCTCCCGCCGGTGGCCCGCAGCGTTCCCGCCGCCCGCAGGCTGTTGGGCGAGCTGCTCACCGCCTGGGCGGCAGAGCGCTTTCAGGGCGAGGCCACCCTGCTGCTGAGCGAGCTCGTCACCAACGTCATCCGACACGTCGAGGGGCCCGCCAACCTGACCCTCCGGATCGACCTGGCCGGCCCCGACCTGCGCGTGTGCGTCGCCGACAGCTCGCGCAGCCGACCGACGCCCACCGCCGGTGCCGGCAGCGGCGGAGGATACGGACTGTCGCTGGTCAGCGCGCTCGCCCGCAGGTGGGGCACGGAGGACCATCCCGACGGCAAACAGGTCTGGTTCGAGCTCGGCGCCGTCGGCGGTCCCTGAGGCGCTGTGCTCGATCAGCACGTCGGCCCGCGCCGGTATCTGGTTCCCGGCGAGGGGTTTGGCCGGCCGCTCCCGGGGAACTACATCCTTGTGGGCATGCGAACCTGGATCGACCATTGGCCCGTTGTCCGGCAGTTGACCGGCGACGACCCGCTCGGCCGCGGCACCTCAGCGCGCCACGACGGGGGATCGGTGGACAAGCGGGCCCGCACGCTCGACGCCGACACCGTCACGAAGTCGATCTGCCCGTTCTGCGCCGTGGGGTGCGGACAGCAGATCTTCTCGAGGGACGGGAAGGTCACCCACGTCGAGGGCGACCCGGACTCGCCGATCAGCCGCGGCAAGCTCTGCCCCAAGGGCTCCTCGACGCTGTCGCTGCTCACCGCGCCCACCCGGCAGACGCAGGTCCGCTACCGGCGTCCGCACGGCACCGAGTGGGAGGACCTCGACCTCGACACGGCCGTCGACATGATCGTCGATCGCGTGCTGGCCACCCGCGAGAGCACCTGGCAGGACGTCGACGACCAGGGCCGGCACCTGCGCCGCACGATGGGGATAGCGAGCCTCGGAGGGGCGACCCTCGACAACGAGGAGAACTACCTCATGAAGAAGCTCTACACCGCGATGGGTGCGGTGCAGATCGAGAACCAGGCCCGTATTTGACACAGCTCCACCGTTCCCGGTCTGGGAACCTCGTTCGGTCGCGGCGGCGCCACCAACTACCAGCAGGATCTGGTCAACTCCGACTGCATCGTCATCCAGGGCTCCAACATGGCCGAGGCGCACCCGGTCGGCTTCCAGTGGGTGATGGAGGCCAAGAAGCGCGGCGCCACGGTGATCCACGTCGACCCGCGGTTCACGCGCACGTCCGCGGTGGCCGACCTGCACGTCCCGATCCGGGCCGGCACGGACATCGCGTTCCTCGGCGGGCTGATCCACCACGTGCTGGAGACGGGCACGTACTTCGAGGACTACGTGCGCGCCTACACCAACGCGCCGATGATCCTGCGCGAGGACTTCCGCGACACCGAGGACCTCGACGGGCTGTTCTCCGGTTTCGATCCCGCGACCGCCACCTACGACGTCACGTCGTGGGAGTACGCCGACGACGCCGTCGAGCCGGCCGTCGGCCCGCGCGACGACAGGCCGGTGGCCGAGCACGAGCGCGGCCAGATCGCCGGCTCCGGCGGGGCGCCGATGAGCAAGGAACCCCGGCGTGACGACACGCTGCAGCATCCGCGGTGTGTCTTCCAGGTGCTCCGGCGGCACTTCTCCCGCTACACCCCGGAGATGGTGCACGAGGTCTGCGGGATCGACCCGGAGACGTTCGCGCAGGTCGCCGACGCGCTGACGCGCAACTCGGGCCGCGAGCGCACCAGCGCGTTCGCCTACGCGGTCGGCTGGACCCACCACACCGTCGGCGTGCAGTACATCCGGGCGGCGTCGATCCTGCAGATGCTGCTGGGCAACATCGGGCGCCCGGGCGGCGGCATCCTGGCGCTGCGCGGGCACGCCAGCATCCAGGGCTCCACCGACATCCCGACGCTGTTCGACATGCTGCCCGGCTACATCCCGATGCCGCATGCCCACCGCGAGCAGGACCTGGACACCTTCATCGCCGCCAACACCGGCAACAAGGGCTTCTGGGGCAACATGGACACCTACGTCGTCAGCCTGCTGAAGTCCTGGTTCGGCGACGCGGCCACGCCGGAGAACGACTTCTGCTTCGACCTGCTGCCCCGGCTGACCGGCGACCACTCCAGCTTCCGGACGGTGATGGCGCAGGCCCGCGGCGAGGTGCCCGGCTACTTCGTCATCGGCGAGAACCCGGCCACCGGTACCGCGAACGCCCGCCAGCAGCGCCAGGGCCTCGCGACGCTGGAGTGGCTCGTCGTCCGCGACCTGAACATGATCGAGACGGCGACGTTCTGGAAGGACGGGCCGGAGATCGAGACCGGCGAGATGCGCACCGAGGACATCGGCACCGAGGTGTTCTTCCTGCCCGCCGCCGCCCACAGCGAGAAGGACGGCACCTTCACCAACACCCAGCGGCTGCTGCAGTGGCACCACAAGGCCGTGGAGCCACCGGGCGACTGCCGCAGCGACCTGTGGTTCTACTACGAGATCGGGAAGCGGATCAAGGCGCGGCTGGCCGGCTCGACCGACCCGAAGGACCGGGCGCTGCAGGCCCTGACCTGGGACTACCCCGTCGACGACACGGGCGAACCGAGTGCCGACGCCGTGCTGCGCGAGATCAACGGCACCGGCCCCGACGACGCGACGCTCGGGGGCTACACCGAGCTGAAGGCCGACGGCTCCACGCGGTGCGGCTGCTGGATCTACTCCGGCGTCTACGCCGACGAGACCAACCAGTCCCAGCGGCGCAAGCCGGGCCGGGACCAGGACCTCGCCGCCCACGAGTGGGGCTGGGCGTGGCCCGCGAACCGCCGCGTGCTCTACAACCGCGCCTCCGCCGATCCCGACGGGAAGCCGTGGAGCGAGCGCAAGAAGCTCGTCTGGTGGGACGCGGTCGGGAAGACGTGGACCGGCGGCGACGTCCCCGACTTCCCGGCCACCACCGCCCCGGACTACCGGCCGCCCGAGGGGGCGCGGGCCGCCGAGGCCATCGGCGGCGACGAGCCGTTCGTCATGCAGGCCGACGGCCGGGCCTGGCTGCACGCCCCCGCCGGACTGCTGGACGGGCCGATGCCGGCGCACTACGAGCCGCAGGAGTCGCCGGTGCCCAACGCGCTGCACCCCCGGCAACGCGCCAACCCGGCCCGCCAGGAGTTCGATCGCCCGGACAACCGCTACCACCCGGCTCCCGGCATGCCCGGCGCGGACGTCTTCCCGTTCGTGTTCACCACGTTCCGCGTCACCGAGCACCACACCGCGGGCGGCATGAGCCGGTGGACACCGCACCTCAACGAGCTGATGCCCGAGATGTTCCTGGAGGTCTCCCCCGAGCTCGCGGCCCTGCGCGGGCTGGAGAACGGGCAGTGGTGCCACGTGGTCACCGCGCGCTCGGCGATCGAGGGGAAGGCGCTGGTCACCGAGCGGGCCAAGCCGCTGCGGATGGGCGGCACGACGATCCACCAGATCGGTGTGCCGTGGCACTGGGGCTCCAACGGCCTGTCCACCGGCGACGCCGCCAACGAGCTGCTGTCGGTGGCGCTCGACCCGAACGTCCACATCATGGAAACCAAGGCCGCCACCTGCGACATCCGGCCCGGTCGGCGCCCGCACGGGCCCGACCTCGTCACCTTCCTCGCCGACTACCGCCGGCGTGCCGGTCTGGAGACCTGATGAGCAACTCCCTGTACGGGCCCCTGGCGGACCCGTCCGCCGACGCCGGGTACCCCGACGGCCACCCACCGCGCGTCGGGTTCTTCACCGACACCAGCGTCTGCATCGGCTGCAAGGCGTGCGAGGTGGCGTGCAAGGAGTGGAACGCGCTGCCCGCCGACGGCGCGCACCACGACCAGCCGGACCTGCTCGATCTCACGGGCATGAGCTACGACAACACCGGTGCGCTGGGGGCGAGCACCTACCGGCACGTCGCGTTCATCGAGCAGACGGTGCCGCGGCGCGAGTCCGCCACGGTGGACCTGGGCATGCCGGCGCCGCCGGAGGGCCGGGGCGACCCGACCGAGGTCCGCTGGCTCATGTCGTCGGACGTCTGCAAGCACTGCACCCACGCCGCCTGTCTCGACGTCTGTCCGACCGGTGCCCTGATCCGCACCGAGCACGGCACCGTCCTGGTGCAGGACGACATCTGCAACGGCTGCGGCTACTGCATCCCGGCCTGCCCCTACGGCGTGATCGACCAGCGCAAGGGCCCGAAGGAGCTGGGCGGGGGCGGGGCGTTCAAGTGCACGATGTGCCAGGACCGGCTCGGCGCCGGCCTGCAACCGGCGTGCGCCACCGCGTGCCCCACCGAGTCCATCCAGTTCGGGCCGCTCGACGAGCTGCGCGAACGGGCCGACGCCCGGTTGGCCACCCTGCACGAACACGGCGTGCCCGAGGCCCGGCTCTACGGCCACGACCCGGACGACGGGGTGGGCGGGGACGGCGCCTTCTTCCTGCTCCTCGACGAGCCGGAGGTCTACGGGCTGCCCCCGGACCCGGTGGTGACCACCCGCGACCTGCCGTCGATGTGGCGGCACGCCGCCGTGGCGGCGCTGACCGTCGCGGCCACGGTGGCGGCGTCCTTCGTCGGGGGCCGTCGGTGAGCGCGCCCGAGGTGGCCGGGGCCGCAGACGCGTCACGGCCGCAGCGGCGACGGCGCAGGGGCCGCGGTGAGCAGCTGATGGTGCCCGACGCGGAGTTCACCTCCTACTACGGCCGCCCGATCATCAAGAGCCCGACCTGGAAGGTCCCCGACGTCCCGCTGTATCTCTACCTGGGTGGCGCCGCGGGCACATCCGCGTCCCTGGCAGCACTGGCCGACCTCACCGGACGTCCCGCGCTGCGCATCGTCGGGCGCTACACGGCGCTGGGTGGGGCGCTGGTCAGCGTGGGTGCGCTCGTCCACGACCTCGGGCGGCCCACGCGGTTCCTCAACATGCTGCGGGTGATCAAGCCGACGTCGCCCCTGTCGGTGGGGTCGTGGATCCTCTCGCCGTTCGGCACGCTCGCCGGGATCGCCGCCGCGTCGGAGCTCACCGGGCTCCTTCCCGGGATCGGACGCCTCGCCGGGGTCGGGGCCGGACTCGTCGGCCCCGCCATGACCACCTACACGGCGGTGCTGCTCGCCAACACGGCGGTGCCCGCCTGGCACGAGGGCTACCAGGAGCTGCCCTTCCTGTTCGCCGGCAGCGCCATGGCCGCGGGCGGGGGGTTCGGCCTGCTCGCCACCGGTGACGTCACCCCGGCCCGGAGGGTGGCCGTGGCCGGTGCGGCCCTGGAGCTCACCGCCACGGCGGTGCTGGAGCGCCGGATCGGGTTCGCGAGGAAGGCCTACACCACGGGCCGACCCGGCATGCTGCTGAAGGTGGCCCGCGCGGCCACCGTGGCCGGCGCAGCCGCCGCGGTCGCCGGTGGTGTGCTCGGGGGGCGGCGCGGCCGGCTGGCGGGCATCGCGGCCGGGGTGCTGCTCAACGCCGGCTCGGCCGCCACCCGCTTCGGGGTCTTCGACGCGGGCATGGTCTCGGCCAAGGACCCAGCCTACACCGTGGTGCCGCAGCGCGAGCGCATGGCGGCCCGCGAGGCGGCGGCCGAGCGGGAGGTGTAGCCGCCCGTCGATCAGCCCGGCGGGTGGGGATCACCCGGGTCCGGCCGTCCTCACAGGTCCTGTGGCGGAAGCGGACGGGAATCGAACCCGCCTGACCGGGATACCCGGCCACATCGGTTTTGAAGACCGTGGGGGTCACCAGACACCCAAACGCTTCCCTGGGGCTGATCCTGCCCTAGACGAGCCGGTGCCCGCCGTCGGGGGTGCGGCGGGTGCGGCCGGTCCGGGCCAGCAGCTCCAGCAGGGGCACCGCCACGCGCCGGGACGTGCCGAGGGCCTGGCGCGCGGCGCTCAGGGTGAACTCCTCGTCGAGACCCGCGAGCACCTCGACGGCCCGGGCGTCGGCCGTCGGCAGCAGGACCACCCCGTCGGCGACCCGCAGCAGCTCACCGGCCCGGACGAGGGTGGCGAGCTCCCGCGGCCCGAGCCCGAGCTCGGCCAGCCGGTCGGCCTCGGGTGCCGCGAACGGGGCGCGCTCCAGGTCGTGGCGGAGCGCGTCGAGGGCCTCGCGTACGCGCGCGGGCAGGCCGGCGGCCGCCGAACGCACCACCCGGCCGTTGCGCAGGACCAGCCCGGTCGGATCGGCGTGGCCCTTCTCGGCGTGGCCCTTCTCGGCATGGCTCTTCTGGGCATGGCTCTTCTGGGCATGGCTCTTCTGGGCATGGCTCTTCTGGGCGTGGCGCAGCACGGCATCGAGCAGCTTCGACTCGGGCAGGTCGGCGGCCCGGCGCGCGGCCTCCGTCGACAGGCCGGGGTCGAGGGGGTCGGCGGCGTCGTGCGCGGCCACGGCGGTGACGAGCGCCGCGGCGGCCCGGCTCGCCCGGTCGGGGTCGAGCAGCCACCCGGCCGCCGCCGGCACGTCGAGCCCGGCGATCGACACACCCATCGCGCGCAGGTCGGCGCCGCGGGCCAGACCGCGGCGGGCCAGCTCCTCCGCCGCCGACGACCGGCCCGTCATACCGGCCAGCTCCACCCCCCGCCGGGCCGCCGAGCCGCGGCGACGCAGCGGCGGCGGCCGGACATCGAGGACCGTCAGCCCGGCGGTGACCCGGCGCCGCCCGGGGTCGCGCAGCACCGCACGGTCCCCGATCCGCAGCGGCACCGGCCGCCGCAGCCGTAACCGCACCGTGTCCGCGCCCAGCGGCCGGAGCCGGGCGGGCACCGCCACCGAGCCGACGTGCAGGCTCAGCTCCGACGGCAGCGACGCCACGGCGGGGGTCCCACCGGCACGGACGCCGTGCAGCCGCACGTCGACCACGTCGGTGCCCAGCCAGGCGCCCGGGGTGAGCAGGACGTCGCCGCGGGCCACCGCCTCGAGCGGCAGGCCACGCAGGTTCAGCGCCACCCGGGACACTCCCCGCACCTCACCGACCGGGGCCCCGAGCGTCTGCAGCCCGCGGACGCCCACCCGCCGCGTCCCGTCCGCCGTGAGAAGCTCCAGCTCGTCGTCCGCGCGGATCCGGCCCGTGCCCAACGTGCCGGTGACGACTGTCCCGGCCCCGCGGACGCTGAACGCGCGGTCCACCCAGAACCGGACGTCGGCGGCGGGATCCGGCTCGGGCATGCCGCCGACGAGCTCCCCGAGTGCCGTACGCAGCTCGTCCATGCCCGCGCCGGTGCGCGCGGACACGCAGACGGTGGGCATGCCGGCCAGCGGGGTGTCGGCCAGATGCTCGCGGGCCTCGTCGCGGGCCAGCTCGGGCTCCATCAGGTCGCTGCGGGTGACCACCAGCAGCCCACGGTCGACGCCGAGCGCCACCAGCGCGTCGACGTGCTCGGCGGACTGCGGCATCCAGCCCTCGTCGGCGGACACGACGAGCAGCACCGCGGGCACCGGGCCCACGCCGGCGAGCATGGTGGTGACGAACCGTTCGTGGCCGGGTACGTCGACGAACGCGACGATGGGCCCCGAGGGAAGGGTGGTCCAGGCGAACCCGAGGTCGATGGTCATCCCCCGCCGCTTCTCCTCGGCGAAGCGGTCGGGCTCCATCCCGGTCAGGGCCCGGACCAGCGTCGACTTGCCGTGGTCGACATGGCCGGCGGTAGCGACTACGTGCACCGCAGCACGCAGTTCTGCACGGTGTCGTCGTCCCCCGGGGCGACGGCCCGCAGGTCGAGCAGGCAGCGCCCGTGGTCGAGACGCCCGAGCACAGCGGGGTCACCGGCGCGCAGCAACGCCGCGTACCGCTCCGGCAGGGCGACGGCGGCGCTGGGCAGCACCACCCCCGGCGCGCCGCCCCCGCCGACGGTGGAGTCCGAGTCGACCGCGACGGCGTCGACACCGGCCGCGACCAGCGCGCCGGCCAGCCGGCCGGCGCGGCGACGCAACGCGGCCTGATCGGCGTCGAGCCCGCTCCGCGTCGGGGGCACCGGGCCCCGGAGGGTGGCCTCCAGCGCGGCGAGGGTGAGCTTGTCGACGCGCAGCGCCCGGGCGAGCGGGTGCCGGCGCAGCCGCTGCACCAGCGCCGCGTCGCCCAGCATGATCCCCGCCTGGGGCCCGCCGAGCAGCTTGTCCCCCGACGCCGTCACGAGATCGGCACCCCGGGACAGCGTGGTGGCCGCGTCGGGCTCGTCGGGCAGCAGCGGATGCGGGGCGAGCAGACCCGACCCGATGTCGGCCACCACCGGCACCCCGAGCCCGCGCAGCCCACCGACCTCGACGGAGCGGGTGAAGCCGCTGACCACGAAGTTCGACGGGTGCACCTTGAGCACGAACGCGGTGTCGGGCCCGACCGCGGCGGCGTAGTCGTCGCGGCCGACCCGGTTGGTGGTGCCGATCTCGCGCAGCCGCGCCCCGGTGGCCGTCAGGAGGTCGGGCAGGCGGAACCCGTCGCCGATCTCGACCAGCTCGCCGCGGGCGATGACGATCTCACGGCGGTTCCCGGTGCCCGCGAGCGCCGTGGCCACCAGCGACATCGCCGCCGCCCCGTTGTTGACCACGTGCGCCCCCCCGGCGCCGGGCACGGCCGCGAGCAGCGCGGCGATCGCCCCGGTACCGCGCGGACCACGACCGCCGGTGACGAGGTCGAGCTCCACGTCGCAGGTACCGGCGGCGACGTCCAGCGCCGCCCGGGCGGCATCCGACAGCGGCGCCCGGCCGAGGTTGGTGTGCAGCAGCACCCCGGTGGCGTTGACCACCGGGCGCAGCATGGTCGCGGTACCCGGCAGAACGGCGAGCACGGCGTCCACCACGGCCCCCGGGGCCAGCTCACCGGCCCGGGCCCGGGCCTGCGCCGCGACGACGGCCGCCTTGACCATCGCCCGGCCGAGGCGTTCCTCCGCGGAGGCGACGCGGGGATCGGCCAGGACGACGTCGGTCCTGGGGATGCCACGCCGGGGATCGACGGTCGTCATCTGCACAACCCTACGGCCGGGCGCCCGGTCCCGCCGTAGGCTCCCTCCATGACCGAACCCCCCACCCCCCGTCGCCTCACGCAGTTCAGCCACGGCGCCGGTTGAGCGTGCAAGCTCGCCCCCGGTGAGCTCGCGCAGGTCCTGCGCACGCTGAAGCCCTCCACCCATCCGGACCTCCTCGTCGGCACCGAGACCGGTGACGACGCGGCCGTCTGGCGGCTCGACGCTGCGCGTGCGCTGGTGGCCACCACCGACTTCCTCACCCCCGTCGTCGACGACCCGAGGACGTGGGGCCGGATCGCCGCGCAGAACGCCGTCTCCGACGTCTACGCGATGGGTGGACGGCCGCTGTTCGCACTGAACCTGGTGGCGTGGCCGTCGTCGGAGCTGCCCGTGGAGATGCTCGCCGAGGTGATGGCCGGCGGCGCGGAGATCGGGGCCGAGAGCGGGTTCCCGGTGGTCGGCGGCCACAGCGTCGACGATCCCGAGCCCAAGTACGGCCTCGCGGTGGTCGGCGAGGTGCATCCGGAGAAGATCCTCACCAACACCGGCCTGCGCGACGGCGACGCCCTCGTGCTGACCAAGGCGTTGGGCATCGGGGTGGCCACCACCGCGATCAAGGCCGGGACGGCGCCGGAGTCCCTGGTCGCGGCGGCCGTCGCGGCGATGACCGCGAGCAACGCCCCGGCCGCGCGGGCCGCCGTCGCGGCGGGCGCACGCGGCTGCACCGACGTCACCGGGTTCGGGCTGCTCGGGCACCTCCTGAAGATGGCGGCGGCGTCCGGCGTGGACGCCGTGCTCGACGTCGCCGCCGTGCCCTTCCTGGCCGGCAGCCGTGAGCTGGCGGCGGCCGGCACGATGCCCGGCGGGTCGAGGCGCAACCGTGAGTGGGTGCTGTCGTCGCTGGACTCCGGCGGGTTCGCCGAGCTGGAGGTCCTGCTGCTGGCCGATGCCCAGACCTCGGGCGGTCTGCTGTTCGGTGCGCCACCGGAACGAGCAGCCGAGGTCGTGGCGCAGCTGGGGCCGCCGACCTCGGTGATCGGCTCGGTGCGCACCGGGGCCGGCCGCATCCTGTTGCGCTGAGCCCGGCGCGGGCGGGACGCGGGCGTCGACGCCCCCGGATCGGCGGATCTCGTTGGTGACCGCCCGGCCGTCGGCGTCCCGCTCGTGGCGGGCGCCTTTCCGGCTGAACACGGAGTGCGCTGACCCGGACCGTCCGAGACGTGTCCGGGGCCTTGTGGTCGGGCGCGTTGAGCTCGGCGTGGATCGCGGTGTACACATCGATCGCGTTCCATGATCAGGCGGCGACGAACCGGTGGCAGCAGGCGCAGCCCGGCCCGGCCACGGTCGATCCGATCGGGCGACTATCCCCCCGATCGAGTGCCACAGGGACGAGGATGCCTCGGCATGGACGAGATGGTGACCGTCGTGGCGCCCACATGCCCGGTCTGCCGGCACCCGTTCGGCCGGGACACGGCCAGCGAATTGCTGGCTCATGTGCCGGCCGACTGCGGCTACAGGTGTTGCCGGGACATGCCGCCGTGCTTCTCGTGCCGCACGCCCTTCTGCATCTGCGCCATCCACTGACCTCGACCCCCCACCACGGTGAACGCCTCAGGTCGCCACGGGTCCGTCACCAGCGCTGGGCACGACCAGCCGGCGTGGGCAGGGGCTGTCGGTCAGCAGGAGCGGCGGCGGCACCGGATCCGGGCGCTGGTGGTGCCGGCGGTCGTTAACGAACACCGCGTAGTCACCGAGACGCACACTGTGCCCGGGTCCCCTCCGCCGCACCGTCGGCAGAGTCCGGACCGTGCCCGGTCCGGACTCTGCCGCCACGGCGTGAGGGCCTCCGCGGTGCGTGTCGTGACGATGCCGGAACTCGTCAGCCGAGGCGCCACGGCCGCTTCCAGGCCGTGAGCGACACCAGCGGCGGCGCTACTCCTGGCCGGCGCGGCCGGCCGGGTCCACACCGTGATCGGTGAGGCCACCGGCCGGTGCGTCGTGATCCCCGGTGGCCGGGCTGCCATCGCCTGCGCCGCTGTCGTCTCGCTCACGCTTGGCCGGGTCGGCGCCCTCATCGGTGAGATCGCCGCCGGGCCGATCGCTTTCCGTCGGACCTGTCGTCATGGTGTCGCCCTTCGAACGTCATTGTGCTCGGACAACCGCGATTACCCGGTACCCAGCAGGCTCACACCCGGCCGGCGGAGAACCGACCCGGGGACGGCCATGTGCACACCGGGCACCCGGGCGACACGCGCGCCGAACAGCGGCCAGACTCCGCGTCGGCGCGTGGCCGGCGACGCCCAGCGCGACTCCCCGGCTCGACGGCATCCAGGTTGCGGCGAGCTCGACGATCCGGCTGAGCGCACCTCCACCCCGCTCATCAGTGCCTACTTCACTAGAATTGCGTAAATGCAAGCGTTGCGGTTAAGCACATCAACCGTGGGGTAGACCGTTCATGACGCAGGCCCCGGGGAAGGGAGAAACCGAGGCGCCGTACGTCTGCGAGACAGCACGTTGCGCACGTTCGGCCCATCCATCAGAGCCCGTGCCGCAGTTCATTCCGTTACTCGAAGCAGAGGAGCTCGACATGACCACCACTTCGTCCGCGCATCTGGCGGGACCTTCGTCGCCGGGTCGCTTGCCGGAGACGAACGGACGTCACGGCGCGTCCGATGATGCCGAGTACACGTTCTGGCGCGAGCACACGACGATCGCGTTACAGCCCGTCGCCGCGCCGTCGATCTTGGGTCTGTTCGGTTTCGCCGTGTCCACGTTCATGGTGGCGGCCAACCTGGCGGGCTGGTTCGGCAACGACACCTCGACCCCGCTGGTGCTGTTCCCGTTCGCGTTCGCGTTCGGCGGGATCGCGCAACTGCTCGCGGCGATGTGGTCGTACCGGGCCCGCGACGGGCTGGCCACCGGTATCCACGGCGCGTGGGGGTCGTTCTGGATCGGCTACGGCATCTACACGCTGCTGGTCGGACTGAACGTGGTGCCCGGCACGGCCACCAGCCCGGACGCGAAGGTGGCGTTCGGCTTCTGGTTCATCGGGCTGGCTGCGGTCACCTGGACCGGCTTCGTCGCCGCGCTGGCCGAGAACATCGCCACCAGCCTGGTGCTGCTCACCCTGGCCGCCGGGTCCACATTGCTGGCCATCGGCATGACCGCCGCTCTCCCGGTCCTGGTGACGATCGGCGCCATCGTGCTGGTCGCCTCCGCGGTGTTGGCGTGGTACACCGCGAGCGCGATGGTCCTGGCGGGCAGCACCGGACGCAACGTGCTGCCGATGGGGCAACGCGGCGCACCGGCGATGCCCGGCACCTCGCCGCGGCGCCCCATCGAGTACGCCGCAGGCCAGCCCGGGGTGAAGATCGGCCAGTAACACCGGTACTGCCGGGCACCACTGCCGGCGCAGGGTCGGGGCCATCGACCACGTGTCGCCGCCCCGACCCCGGTTCATCATCGGTCGGATGCCGGCCGAGGACTTGACCAGGACGTCCCCACGTTGTCACCCCGCTCGATCCACGGCACTGACGACGACCAGGGCGGGGCGACACCGTGGGCTCCTCCCGTCGTCATGTCGTCGGCCACGGAACCCCCCGAAGATCGTGTGCGTCGATCCCCGTGACATGCCGGTCGCGTGGGCGGCCCGCGCCGGCGGCGGGGTGCATCTGGCCCTGCTGCCGGGTACGAACGTGGCGCTGATGAACCGGGTTCCGGAACTGGAACAACGACACCCACGTCGCCGACCTGGCCCGGCACCGGAACATCGACCCGTCCCGGATTCCGCACATGACCCCGCCCACCCACGCCATGCAGATCTTCCGGTACGCCGAGCAGGGCAGCATCCGGTTCCTCTGGGTCACCGCCACCAACCCGGCGGTGTCGATGCCGGAACTGGCCCGGATCCGGTCGATCCTGGCCCAGGACCGGCTGTTCCTCATCGTGCAGGACATCTTCCGCACCGAGACCGCCGAACTGGCCGACGTGGTCCTGCCCGCTGCGACGCAGGGCGAGAAGGCCGGCTGCTTCACCAACGTCGACCGCACCGTGCACCTGTCGGACAAGGCCGTGGAGCCGCCGGGCGTAGCCCGCCCGGACCTGGACATCCTGCTCGACTACGCCCGGCGCATGGACTTCCGTGACCGTGATGGTCAGCCTTTCCCGCAGTGGCACGACGCCTCCTCGGCGTTCGACGCGTGGGTGGCCTCGACCGAGGGCCGCCCGTGCGACTACACCGGGCTCAGCCACGCGAAGCTGCGGTCGGCACCGTCGGGGATCCAGTGGCCGTGCAACAGCGAGAACCCCGACGGCACCGAACGCCTCTACACGGACGGGAAGTTCTTCTCCGCCCCGGACGAGTGCGAGAGCTACGGCCGTGACCTGGTCACCGGCACGGCGGTGGAGGAGACCGAGTACCGCGCGCTCAACCCCGACGCGAAGGCCGTGATCAAGGCCGCCGCGTACCTGCCTCCGCACGAACGCCCGACCCCGATCACCCGTTCGCGCTGATCACCGGGCGGACGCTGTATCACTTCCACACCCGCACCAAGACCGGGCGAGCCCCGCAGCTGCAGGCCGCCGCGTCCGAGGTGTGGGTCGAGTGCTCCGCCGCCGACGCGGCCGCGCTCGAGCTCCGTGAGGGCGACCTGGCCGAGATCACCACCCCCCGCGGCGCAGTACGGGCCAGGGTGCGGATCAGCGGCATCCGAGACGGCGTGCTGTTCCTCCCGTTCCACTACGGCTACTGGGACGCCGACCACGCCCAGCGCGCGGGCCACGACCGGGCGGCGAACGAGCTCACCCCGACCGACTGGGACCCGGTGTCGAAACAACCCCTGTTCAAGACCGCTGCCGCGAACCTGACCCGTATCGCCGACGGGCTGGGCGTACCGGCGCCGGCACCGACCACGACCGGGTCGCGCCCCGTCGGCGATCATGTCCCGCCCACCCGCGGCGGCCACGCCGCGACGGACACCACACGTCAGCCGACCCAGGTGGAGACCCCATGAGTAAGATCGAACTGGTGTTGCGCGAGCTGCACCGTTCCGAGAACAGCCTGGCCCGCGACCTACTGACCGTCGCCGACCGGCACCGCGTCGAACACGAGATCTTCCACACCGCCCGCGACGTCGCCCGCTGGTCCCACGACCACGTCCGGCTCATCGCGGGCAGCGCGGCGGCCCACGACCTGCATCTCGATCCGGCCCCGTCCACGGGCTCACCCGCCCTGCTCGAACGCCTCACCCACCGCACCAGCGAACTTCTCGGCCGCCGCCCCGAACCCGGCCTGCTGCTCCTGGCCGACCTGCGGAGACTGCACCGCAAGGCCGCCGGGGTATCCCTGGACTGGGAACTGCTGAGCCAGGCCGCCCAGGCCATGCGCCAGCGCGACCTGTTCGAGCTGGCCCGACGCTGCCACCCCCAGACGCTTCGCCAGATGCTTCGCCAGATGCGGTGGGCCAACGGCCAACTCAAGATCGTCTCGCCCCAGATCATCGCCAGCTAGCCAGGGGTCACCGAGGTGTGCACCCCGGCCCGGGAGCCGGTGCTGCGGGCGCGGAGTCGGCCCGCGGGCGAGACCCGCGTGGAGCTCGAACTCGTCCCGGTCCCTCAGACGACCGGGGCCGGATACCGGACGGTGATGCGCGGGGACGCCCCCCAACACGGGCCGGGGCGGCTGGTGCCGTATCCAGACGGGAACATCCGGGAAGCGGTGCCACGGTGCCGGGGCCGCTCTCGGGTCGCGGGGCCGACCCGAGAGCGGCTGGTCAGGAGGCCCTCCGACGAGGCGAGCAACAGGACCCCTGCGCTCAGGTGCAGCCCGGGGAGCGGGCAGTCGGGGCCCTCCGGATCGCGGGCCCGCCTGTTCCTGGGGCCCCCGCGTGGTCGGGTCTCACGAGGGACCGAGCGGGTTCGGCCGGCCGGGAGCGGCGCGCCGTCCGTCGCCGGGCACATCGCCGGCCCTGTCACGCACGGCCGGAGGCGCGCAGAGACCGTGGCCCGGGGCCGTGCCCGCGATGTCATGGGGCGGGTCCCGGCGGCACAGTGACCAACAGACCGCGATCGGGCCCAGGCCGCTGACCAGCGCCCCGGGCACGATCAGTGCGATCGTGCCGGTGATCTCCCCGGCCACCAGCGCCGCCACACCGGCGCACAGCACCACGACCACCATCGCGAGCCGCAGCCCCGGACGGCGTGTCGGAGCGGTCACGATCTGTCGGAGCCGGCCGCAGCGCAGCGGCCGCAGGCTCATCGCGGCCAGAGCACGCTGCAGCGGCGCCTCCTCGGCGGCCAGGTGGCGTTCGATCTCCGCCACCCTGCGGCGTTCGCTCGGGGTCAGGTGCACGGTGTCGGGTTTGCCCATGAGTATGTCCTTCGACGCTGAATCCTTCGACGGTGAATCCTTCGACGGTGATGCGGCAGGCCGGTCCGTTACAGAACAGTCGCTACGAGTAGCAGTTACCCCTCCCCCGGACGCGCGAGGTGATCCACCCTGGTCGACAGCTGCTCACTGCCACCAGTCACCATCGTATCGCAATGGTTGCGATACCGCACTACACGAGGGTTGGCGGACGAACCATCCGCAGGAGCTGCTGACGGCGAGGGGTGCCGGTCACCGCCCGCGGAGACGGGCGCGGGTGAGCACGACCACGACGGCCGTCGCTCCGGTACCGGCGGCGACGAGCGCGACCACGCACAGCCGTAGCGTCCGGTGGTCGGTGACCCGCCGGGACAGCTCGGCGGTGGTGGTGGCGAGCCGGGCGGTGACCGTCGTGGTGTGGCGCCCCAGCGCGTCGGGATCACGGCGGGCCAGTGCGGTCTGCTCGGCGACCCGGCCTCGCTGGAACGAGGTCGGGTGTCCGGCGAGGTGGGTGCGCCCCCTGGTGTGGCGCTCGATCTCCGCCGCGCTGGCACCGGGTCCTCGCCCGCCGAGCAGCCGGGACCGCAGCTCGGCGATCTGCGCCGCCACCGCGCCAGGTCCACCGTCGGTGACCGGTGAGCCTGTCGGCTCGGGCCGTCGGTGTCCTGGCGAGGGGTCCGGCGCCACCGGGTGGCGGTACGGATCGAGGGGGCGACCCGGGTCGGAATGGGTCGCGGCCGGATCGCGCGGGTGCTCTAGCGGCGTCGCAGCCATACCGCCGCCCCCGCCAACGCCGCAGCCCCGGCGGCGGCCGCGGACGCCATTCGCGGGTGCCGCGAGCACCACTGCTGGGGATCATGGCTGATGGCCTTGTCGTCGAACACCCCGTGTGCGCCGTAGTCGTGCCCCGTGGCGCCGTCGGCGGGCTCCCAGAGGTTGTGCGGCCGGTCCGGGGCGACGGGATCGGCGGTCTGCTGCGAGGAGAATCCCGTCCTGGCCAGGTAGCGGTCCAGCAGGGCGGGTGCGATGCGCTGCCCGAGCACGGTGCCGACGGTGCTCGATCCGACCCAGTAGGCCTTGCGGCGGGGGTGATCGGCGGCGAACACGACGGCGCGGGCGGCGAGTTCGGGCTGGTAGATCGGGGGCACCGGCTGGGGGTGGTGCGGTAGCCGCGACAGCACCCAGGAGAACTGGGGGGTGTTGACCGCGGGCATGTGCACCACGGTGATGGCGATGTTGCTGTGGTCGTGCATGAGTTCGGTGCGCACCGATTCGGTGAACCCGTTGATGGCGTGCTTGGAGCCGCAGTAGGCGGACTGCAACGGGATGGACCGCAGCCCGAGGGCGGATCCGACCTGCACGATGGTGCCGCGCTCGCGTGGTCGCATCCGGCCCAGCGCGGTCATGGTGGCGTAGACGTAGCCGAGGTAGTTGACCTCGGTGACCCGGCGGAACTCGGCCGGGCTGATCTGGTGGAAGGGCGCGAACACGGAGGTGAACGCGACGTTGACCCAGATGTCGATCGGGCCGAGGGTGTTCTCGACCTGTTCGGCGGCGGCCTCGATCTGGTCGGGGTCGGCGACGTCGGTCGGGATCGCGAGGGCGGTGCCGCCGGCGTTCTCGACGTCCTTGACCGCGCCGTCGAGGCCGGCCTGTCCGCGGGCCAGGAGCGCGACGCGGGCGCCGCGGGCGGCGAACTGGATGGCCGTGGCGCGGGCGATCCCGCCGCTGGCGCCGGTGATCACCACGGTCTGTGGAGGGGTCATGATGGTTGCCTTTCTCGGACGATCTCGTGTGGGTGGGGACCGGCGGGCTGGTCGGGTTCGACGCCCCACCGGGTGGTGATCGATTGGCCGGGTTCGAGGGTGAGCAGGCCGTTGCCGCTGCGTAGCCCGTTGGGGGCGCACGTCATGGGTTCCACCCCGAGGCCGCGACGACGTTTGTCGGGGGGCTGGGTGTCGCCGGTGTAGAGCTCGATGAACCGGTAGTGCTCGTCGGCCCACAGCCGGGTCCGCTGCTGCTGCGGCCCGGTCAGGACGACCCAGGCCAGGCCGTCGGAGTCGCGGGCCAGGTCGGTGAAGGCGTAGTCGATGATCGTGTCGCCGATGTGGCGGGCACCGCGGAAGTCATACGGCGATCCGGCGACCGGGATGGTCCCGGTGGGTAGCCCGCGCTGGTCGGTGGGCAGCCACCGTTCGGCGCGCATCTGGAGCTCGGCGTCGTCGATGTACTCGGTGCCGGCCCGTAGGTAGGGGTGGTGCCCGGTGCCGTACGGGCAGCGCTGGGCGCCCATGTTGGTCGCGGTCGTGGCCACCGTCAACCCGGTCCGGCCCGGGTCGGAGGTCCTCGAGTCGTCCGACGGACCGGAGCGCAGCCGGTAGTCGACGGTGACGCCGAGGGTGAAAGGGTAGCCGGGCAGTGGGTGCAGCACGGTGCCGAGTACGACCCGGTCGGGTTCGGTCTCCAGCGGGGTCCAGTTGCGCCAGCGCAGGAACCCGTGGATGGCGTTGTGGGCTTCGGGTTCGGTCAGGGCGACCTGGTGATCGGTACCGTCGAAGGTGTAGGCGCCGTCAGCGAGGCGGTTGGGCCAGGGGATCAGTGGGGTGCCGCGAGCGCCGCTGCACATCTCCTCGGGCGGGTAGCCGTCCAGGACCGGGCGCCCGTCGTAGGTGTAGGTGCGGATACCGCCGCCGACCTCGACCAGGGTTGCCCGGTGTCGGCCGGAGCGGATCTCGAACTGTGCCCCCGACGGGACGCCGCGGCCGGTCACGGTCGTACCCCAGTGGAGTCCCGGTGGGTGGCGGGTCCGGTGAGCTGGACCGCGGACTCGAGCATCAGGGCGTGCACGAAGGCCTGCGGGAGGTTGCCGCGCAGTTGACGTTGCGTGACGTCGTACTCCTCGGAGAACAATCCGGGTGGGCCGCAGGCGGCGCGGTTGCGTTCGAACCACCGCACCGCGCCGGCCGGGTCGCCCTGCTGGTGGCAGGCCAGGGCCATCCAGAACCCGCAGAGGGTGAACGCGCCTTCCGCGTGCCCGAGGGGGCGCGGGTCTTGGCGGAACCGGTAGATGTAGCCGTCCTCACCCAGGTCGTGGGCGACCGCGGCGAGGGTGGCGATCGAGCGCGGGTCGTCGGCGGGGAGTGCCCCGCGCAGCGCGGGGAGCAGCAGCGCGGCGTCCACCCGCTGGTCGTGCGGGGCGCGTTGCCAACGACCGTTCGGGTGCAGGCAGTCGTTGGCGGTGTCGGCGACGATGGTGTCGGCCAGCGCGCTCCAGCGTGCCGCGTCGCCGGCCGGGACCTGCGCGGACATGGCGCGCAGCCCGGCGGCGCAGATCAGCCGCGAGTGCGCCCAGCGTTGGTCGTCGAGTTCCCACACCCCGGCGTCGGGGTCGCGCCAGCGTTGCTCGATCGCCGACACGGCGGCGGTAGCGGCTTTGAGATGTTCGGTGTCGAGATGGTCGTGGCGGGCCGCGGCGGCGAACAGCAGTAACGCCTCACCGAACGCGTCGAGCTGGAACTGGGCGTTGACGTGGTTGCCGAGCACGTCGGTGCCCCCGGGGTAGCCGGGCAGCTCCAGGGAGCGTTCGTCGGGGACCGGGTCGCCGGTGACGGTGTAGGCGGGGGCGAGCTGTGGTCCGTGGTCGAGGAGTCGGGCGGCGACGAAACCGACCGCGTCGTCGAGCAGCGGATGGGGGGCGTCGGTGGCCACGGCCTGCCCGGCGTAGCACTGGTCGCGGATCCAGACGTAGCGGTAGTCGTAGTTGCGGCCCTGTGCCGCACGCTCGGGCAGGCTCATCGTGGCGGCCGCGACCATCCCACCACCGGAGCTGGTCAGGCCACGCAGCACCGCGTAGGAGTGGCGGGCGTCGCGCGGGGCGATGCTGTCGCCCAGCTCCGGCATGGTCTCGCGCCACGCGGTGCGGGTGGCCGTCCACAGTCGCTCCGGGTCCGGCGCGTCACCCTCCAGCGCGCAGGTGGTGTCGCCGAGTTCGAGGACCAGATCGTGGTGGGCCCCTGCGGGCACCGACACGGTGGCGCTCAGCTGTCGGCCGCGGTGGCCGTCGGTGTGCGGGGCCGCGTCGCCACCACCGGTCCAGCGCATCCGCAGCGCACCCACCCGGCCGGTCCAGCACCCGGCATCGTCACGATGCAGCTCACGCAGGCGCTGCTGGCCGAACTCGGCCGCGGGCGCCAGCACCACGTGAACCTGGGCGTCGCCCTGCACGGCGATGATCCGGCGCAGCAGCACCACCCGGCCGGGGTCGCCCGGGAACGCCAGAGCTTCGCGGCACTCCACGATCCCGGTCTCGGTGATCCAGCGCGAGCGCCAGATCAGGCTCCCGTCCTCGTAGTAGCCGCCCCACACGAACCGCCCGACCGGGGTGACCGCGTAGGTTCCGGCGCCGCCGATCAGCGAGGAGAACACCCCATCGGAGTCCCATCGTGGCGCGCACAGCCAGGCGATGTCCCCGCGCGGCCCGACCAGCGCACCGCGCTCCCCGTCGGCGAGCAGTGCGTACTCCCGCAACACGTGCGGCGGAAACTGCTCGCCGATATCGCCCACGATATCGTCCGTATTCGTCGTCGCGCTCATCGTCGTCGTAACCTTTTCTGTGCGGAGGGGTCAGATGCCGGCGGCGTTGGCATAGAACTGCTGGTCCTCGCGCCACCCGCCCATCCCCATGCCGATATCGGCGGTGTCGACCACGAACTCGATCGCAGTGATCCATTTAACCATTTTGAAGCCGAGTTGGGTTTCGATACGCAGCCGCACCGGAGCACCGTGGGCGACCGGGAGCGGGGCACCGTTCATGTCGAGCGCGAGGATGGTCTGCGGGTTGCCGGCGAGGTGGAGCGGTATGGTGCCGTAGAAGTATCCGTAGCGGCCTTCGCCTTCGGTGAGGCCTTTGTCGTCCATGGCGTAGAACACCACATGACGGGCCTCGGGCGCCACGCCGACGTGATCCATCAGTGCGCTCAATGGCACTCCGCCCCATTCGGCCACCGCGGTCCAGCCCTGGATGCAGTTGTGTTTGACGATCTGCCGCTGCGTGCCGAGATCGCGCAGTTGGGTCAGCGACAACGTCACCGGCCGGGTCACCAGACCGCCGACGGCGAGCCGGTAGTCGGCGAACCCGGTCGCCGCCATCCGCTCGTAGTCGTCATCGGTGGGCGGGTAGCCGTTGACCCGGTGATAGGGCGAGATGTCGCTGCGCCGCCACCGCTGCCGGGAACGGAACGCCCGCGAGATGACCTTCTCGAACGGGTCGACCACCCACCCCAGCAAGCGCTGGGTTCGGCGCCGGTACCGCAACGAGAACCAGGAGATGATCACGTGGAAGAGCAGGACCGCGAACAGCCCGGCCAGGCCGAGCGCGAGCGCGAAGGTTCTGTTCCCGCCGGGATCGGCCAGTACGATCTTGGTGAACTCGTCGGGCACCCCGTGGACGATGACCATGAACACGTGCACCACGGTGAACACGCCGAACGCACACAACCCGAGGAAATGCAGGCTACGCGCTCCCTGTTTGCCGCCGAACAGTTTCCCGTAGCGCGGGAAGCGGGCCAGCACCGACGGGGACATGGCCGCGCCGGTGGCGATCTGGAAGGGCGCCAGTACGAAGATGACCAGGAAGTAGGCGAGCTTCTGCGCGGGTTCGAACGGTTGCCCGGGGATCTTCGCGGGGATCTGGAAATGCAGGTAGGTGCCGACCGCTCGTATCGAGTCCGGGACGATGGACCAGTGCGTGGGGATGAGGTAGTGCCAGTAGCCGGTCACGAACACCAGCACTACGTACACGATACCGGTGAGAATCCAGAACTGCACGGTCAGGAAATGCCAGTGCCGGCCCAGGCCGAGGTTCTTCCGTCCTGGTAGCGCGATGAGCGGGCTCCAGGACTCCTCCTCGTCCAGCGACGACCACATCCTGCGCGAATCCGCGCCGTACATCTTCTTCGAGAATCGGGCCCATTCCCGCCCGGGTGGGCAGTCGTCGTGCCAGTACAGTTTCGGGAACGCCGAGAGCACCTCCAGCCCGGAGCGGGCCAGCAGCAGCAGGAAGAACAGGTTGAGGAAGTGGGTGATGACCACCCACAGCGGGAAGAACGTGGGCACGGGGTCAGCTCCCGGGAAGTTGGCCGAGGGTGACCGTGACGGTGCGGCTGGCGCCCTGCGGGTCGAGCACGGTGACCGGGACGGCCTGGCCCGGACTCAGCTGCGCGAGGGCATTCGACAGCTCCGCGCTGCTGTGTACCGGGGTGTTGTCGACCGCGGTGATGACCTCGCCGGCGGTGATGCCGGCGGCAGCGGCCGGTCCGCCGGCCACGACGCTGACCACCCCCGCTCCGCTGGGCTGCCCGGTCTGGTCGATCACGGTGACGGCCTGCACGCCGAGTTCGGCGCGGTGGGAGTCGACGACGTGGCCGCCGTGGGCCACGAGCTGGCCGGCGATGTCCTTGACCAGGTTCGACGAGATCGCGAACCCGATCCCGGGAGCCGGTGACCCGCCGCCCGCGCCCGATCCGTTGGGGCCGCCGCCGGCCTGTGGGTCGATCGCGGCCAGGGTGGGCACCCCGACCACGTCGCCGGCCAGGTCGACCAGGGCGCCGCCGGAGTTGCCGGGGTTGATCGGGGCGCTGGTCTGGATGGTGTCGGGCAGCGTCGCCCCCGGGGACCCGCCGCCGGTGGGTTCGCTGACCAGCCGGCCGGTGGCCGAGACGATCCCGTTGGACACGCTGCCGGTCAGCCCGAGCGGGTTGCCCATGGCCAGCACGATGTCCCCCACCTGCAGGGTCGCGGAGTCCCCGAACGTCGCCGGACTCAGCGACCGCGGCGGCGTGTCGAGGTGGATCACGGCCAGGTCGTCGGGCGGGTAGGCCCCGACCAGGCTCGCCGGCACCGGGGTCGGGCTGCCCGCCAGGGTCACCTGGAAGCGGGTGGCGCCGGCGGCGACGTGGGCGTTGGTGACGATGTCACCCTGGGTGTCGAACACGATCCCCGATCCGAGGTCGTGGCCGTTGGTGATCTGCACGATCGAGGGCAGCACCTTCGCCACCACACTCACGTACTGCTGCTCCAATCCCGACGCAGTCGCGCTCGAAGGGGTGCTGCGGGCGGTGTCGCCGGCCGCGGAGCTCGCCGGCGGGCTGTTCGTGCACGCGGCCAGGGTCAGCGCCGCCGCCGCGGCCACCGCTCCCACGCGCACCGGCCGGTGGTTCGTCATGATGAGCTCCCGGTAGTCGTTCGGGTGGAGGCCACCGCGGAGTGATCGATGGCGCCGTCGGCCATCCGTTCGGCGAGCCGGGACGCCAGCGCCATGATCGTCAACGCCGGGTTGGCCGAACCCTGGGTCGGGCAGACCGAGCCGTCGGCGACGAACACGTTGGGCACGCCCCAGATGCGGTGGTCGGCGTCGATGACGCTGTGCTCGGGGGTGGCGCCCATCCGGGCCCCGCCGACCAGGTGAGCGAAGCGCTGGATGGTGAGCACGTCCTGGGCGCCGGCGGCGTGCAGGATGTCGGTGATGACCCTGGTGGAGTAGGCCATGTTCGCCTTGTCGTTGTCACCGAGGGTGTAGTCCATGCGGGCGACCGGCTGGCCGTAGGGATCGGTCTCCTCGGCGAGGGTGATCCGGTTGTCGGGGTGCGGGAGGAGCTCGTTGAGCACCCCGATCGTGGCCCAGTGGTTGTAGTCGCGCATGTACTCGCGCAGCTCCCGGCCCCAGTGCCCGTCGGCCAGCACGTGCTCGGCCCAGCCGATCGGCAACGGCGCGACGGTCTGGATGGAGAACCCGCGGGCGAAGCCCCGCGAAGTGTCGGTTTCGTAGAACTGCTCGGAAGAGATCTCCGGGGGCGGCGCCTTGTACATCCGCAGCTCCTCGGCGAAGCGCCCGGCGGTCTGGGTGGCGCCCTGCACCATCACGTACCGGCCGACCTGGTCTGAGTTGTTGCCCAGCCCGTGCGGGTGGCGGCGGCTGGCCGAGGCGAGCAGCAGCCGCGGTGTCTCGATCGAGTACCCGGCCACGGCGACCGCGCGGGCCCGCTGCAACCGCTGGACGCCTGCGCCGGACTCGTCGTTGGCGGTGTAGACCACGCCGCGAGCGCGACCGGTGTCGTCGTCGATGTCCACGCGCAACGCCATGGAGTCGGCGCGGACCTCCACGTCGTGGGCGAGCGCGTCGGGTAGATGTGTGACATACGGGCTGGCTTTGGCGTTGACCTTGCAGCCCTGCAGGCAGAAGCCGCGGTAGATGCAGTGCGGCCGGTTGCCGAAGGTGCCGTTGACGATCCCGACCGGCCCGACCCGCATCTCGATGCCGCAGGCCAGCGCGCCTTCGCGTAGCTTCGCCGCGGCTCCGGAGATGGGGTGCGGGGAGAACGGGTACCGGTGCGGGTGCCCCCAGGGCCAGTCCTGCCCGGCCACGGGCAGCTCGCGTTCGACCTGCTCGTAGTGCGGGCGCAGGTCGGCGTAGGTGATCGGCCAGTCCGCCCCGACCCCGTCGACCGTGGCGGTGGAGAAGTCGCTCGGGTGGAAGCGCGGGGTGTAGCCGGCGTAGTGGACCATGGACCCGCCCACCCCGCGTCCGGAGTTGTTCTTGCCCAGCTCGATCGGGTCGGCCCCGCCGATGATCCGCTTCTGGGTCCAGTACAACTCGTGGCTACCGGCCTCGTCCGACACCCAGTCCTCGTCGGGGTGCCAGAACGGGCCTGCCTCCAGGATCACGATCCGCCATCCGCGGCGGGCCAACCGCTGGGCGAGCACCGAGCCGCCCGCGCCGGCGCCGATGATGACCAGGTCGACCTCGTCGTCGTCGGTGTAGCGGCGCATCGTGGCCTGGCCGGGCAGGTCGCGGGAGTGCACGTCGAGCAGGAACCGGGAGTCGTTGTCGCGCGGGCCGACCGAGCCCTTGACCACGCCGCGCCAGAAGGTGCCCATCAGGTGTCCTCGTTTCTGGTGTCGCGAACGGGGTCGCGGTCGGTGGCACCGGGTGTCTCGAACGGCTCACGCCCGCCGGCACCGTTGGCGTCGGGGCCGCCCAGGCGCATGTAGCCGCGCGGGTAGGCCGGACCGCCGAAGCCGATCTCGTTCCACGCCCACGGATGGGAGTAGAAGGCCGCGAGCACCGCGCGCATCACCACCGACCAGGCGCGGGAGACGTTGAGCTGATCCCAGGCCCCGCCCACGAGACGGCCCTTCGCGAACTCACCGACGATGTTCTCCCGGTGCTCCGCGGTGCACCCGGCGAAGCCGAGCCGGTAGCCCGCCGTCGCGGTGTGCTCCAGTCCGGCCAGCACCAGCCGCCAGGTGTCGCGGTCATCGGGCATGTCGACGTACTGGTAGCCGTCCAGCCGACCGGCGGTGAGCTTCTCGTCGACCATCTCCGCGACCGGCACCCGCGGTTCGGTGTCCTGGGCCAGCACGGTGTCGCAGAACGCGCGCAGGGCCGGTTCCTCGGCGGCGGTGAAGAACCGCAGCGGGCCGGGCGGGCCCAGCCGGGCGCGCACCACCGTGGCGGTGGCGGCGTCCCAGGTGTCGGCCGCGTCGAACACGTCGAAGTCGGGGTAGCGGCCGATCATCTGCGGGGTGGTCCCGCGGCGCTGGCGCGGCAACCATGACGGGTGCGGCGCCCGCCCGTCGGGGCGGCGGTGGGGCAGATGGTCCGGCCGGGAGGTGTCAGGCATGCCAGCGCCTACTTCTCGCGCCGCAGCACGGCGGCGAGCAGCCCCATACCGCCCACCATCGACATCAGGCCCGGCGCGGAGATCGGCGGACCCATCGCCATGTTGTAGGAGGCCAGCGACCAGCCACCGGGCTTGCGCGCGACGCCGCGGAAGTGGAAGTACTCCCCGAGCAGTCCGTTCGCCGCATAGAGCCCGGCGGTGACCGGCAGCGCGGTCTTGGCCCAGCGTTTCGAGAACACCCCGCCGATCCCGGCCACCACCAGCGGCGGTGTGAGAAGCACCGGGCTCCACATCCACTTGTTGCCGAAGCTGCCCTTGTAGTGCTCCAGGTACACCTCCGCACCGGTCACCATCGCCGAGATCGCGGTCAACCCGGACAGCGAACGTTCGAAGCGGCCGTGCGAGACATCACGCAGCACGTGGTCGAGGACGTGCTCGGCTCCGCGTGCACCGATGGTGGTGGCGTCGGGGCTGGTTCGGGTTCGGCGTAGCAGGCTCATCGGGTGCTCCGTAGCTGGGGTCGGTGTGGCTGGTGGCGGGCGGTCCGGGCGGTGGCCAGGCAGAACCCGGCGGCGATGGCGGCGTCGAGCAGGGCTGCGCGGCGCCACCGGTGGTCGAGGAGGCCGAAGGCGACACCGGTTGCGGCGTGGATGCCGTCCACGACGGCCGCCGCCGTGAGGACCCGCGCGGTGGGCCACCGCAGTTCGATGCCGGCCTGGAGGAGGTGTCGGGCGCCGAGGATCCGCAGCACGGCACTGGCCGGACGCAGGGAGGCCCGGTCGCGGCCGGTCGTCACCGCGAGCACGGCGTGCGGGGCCAGCAGCAGCGTGGCCCCCCAGGGGATGCGGACGGTCGGTCTGGCCCGATCGGGGTTCGTGTCGTCGTTGCTGTTCATCGGTGATGCTCGTCCTGTCGGGTCGCGGGCGTGCGGATTCGTGGCCAGGGGCAGAACGGGGAGGTGCCCGATCCGGTGAGCGCCTGGTCCAGGGTCGGGCGGGTGTCGAACAGCGGCAGCAGTCCGGTGAGGCGCAGCGGGCGGTGCACCGCCCGGTGCCCGGCCCCGACGAGGATCAGGTGTTCGTCGTGGTGTCGGGTGCTGTGCTGCAACTCCAGCAGCAGGGTGAGCGCGGCCGAGGTCAACAACGTCACCCCGGTCAGGTCGAGCACCAGCCGGCACGGCCGCGACCACCCCAGATGCTCGTTCAGCACGGGGCGCAGCTGCGGGACGGTGACGGTGTCCAACTCGCCGGTGATGCGCACCACGAGGATCCAGTGGGCCGGCGCATCGAACCGGGCCGAGGCGACCGGGGCATCGCCACAGACCCGCCCGAAGGTGAACGACGCCGTCACGACTCCACCTCGGGGGGAACGTGCACGTCGGCGGTCATGACCCGCTCCGGTCACTCACGTGACGCCGCAGGGTCTGCCCGACCTGGTAGCGGCCGGCGACGTCGGTGAGCAGGGTGAGCCCGTGACCGGGCGCTGTCGGGTCAGGACACAGGGTGCCGCCGGTGGGGTCGAGGGTGCCGTCGAAGAACATCCGCTCGATCCGGACGTGGTCGTGGAACCACTCCAGGTGCCGGAAGTTCGGGGTGGCCGCCGCGACGTGGGCGTGCAGGTGCGGGGCGCAGTGCCCGGAGATCTCCAGGTGATGCGCCGCTGCGACCGCGGCCACGCGGAGCCACTCGGTGATCCCGCCGCAGCGCGACGCGTCGGCCTGCAGACAGTCCACCGCACCCGCCCCGCACATCCGCGCGAAGTAGGTCAGATCGCCGCCGTACTCCCCCGCCGCCACATCCGGTCGCACCGCGTCCCGGACACTGCGCAGCCCGGCCAGGTCGTCGGACGACACGGGCTCTTCGAACCACCGCACGTCGCACTCCGCAGCGAGGTCCATGACCCGCACGGCCTGTTTGCGGCCGTAGCCGCCGTTGGCGTCGACGAAGAGCTCCACCTCCGACCCGATCACCGAGCGCGCCTGGGCGATCCGGGACAGATCCCGACGCGGCTCGGTGCCCCACGACTCCCCAATCTTGATCTTGACGCGGGGGATCTGCTGCAACAGCCACGCGTGCAGTTGATCATCGAGCTGGCGGGGGTCGTAGGTGGTGAACCCGCCGCTGCCGTAGACCGCAACCTCGTGGCGGACCGCGCCCAGCAGCCGGTGCAGCGGTAGTCCGAGCAGCCGGGCCTTGAGGTCCCACAGTGCGACGTCGACCGCGGAGATCGCGTAGCCGACCGCGCCGACCCGGCCCGCGTTGCGGACCGCCTTCACCATCGCGTCGAACGCCGCGCCGACATCGAGCACGTCGGTACCGAGAACCACCTCGGCGAGCTGGTCGTGCACCACGTGCGCGCAGGCGGGTGGCCCGTAGGTCCAGCCTGTACCGATGACCCCGCCGCTACGGGCCTGCACGAGCACCATGGTGGTGGAGCCCCAGGTCAGAGTGCCGTCACCTTCCGGGGCATCGGTCGGCACGGTGAACACCGACACGTCCAGGGCCTCGACCACCGCGTCCGCCGCCACTCCTGCGGTCGTGACCGGTTCTCGGTCGGGAGGTGCCGGATCGGGGGTGGCATCCACCGATCGGCTCTGCGTCTCGGGCACCGCTCAGCCCTCCTTGTGCGGGAGGAACTCCTGCAGCTTGGTCTTGATGCCTTGCTTCATGACGCCCCAGCGGTCCTCGTCGCCGGCCAGCATCGCCTTGGCGGCGTCGAGCATCTGGCTGGTGGTGGCGTGCGGCGGAATCGGCGGCACGTTCGGGTCGGTGCGCACGTCGAGCACCGTCGGTCGGTCCGCGGCCAGCGCGCGGTCCCACGCCGGGCCGATGTCCTCGGGCTTGTCCACCGCTATCCCCTGCAACCCCAGGCTCGCGGCGAACGCGGCGAAGTCCACGTCGGGAAGGCTCTGGGACTCGACGAACTTCGGGGCGCCTTCCATGGCGCGCATCTCCCAGGTGACCTGGTTGAGATCATTGTTGTGCAGCACCGCGATGATCAGACGCGAGTCGGCCCACTGCTCCCAGTAGCGCTTGATGGTGATCAGCTCGGCGAGGCCGTTCATCTGCATCGCACCGTCGCCGGCGAACACGATCACCGGCCGGTCCGGGCAGCCGAACTTGGCCCCGATCCCGTAGGGCACCCCGGGGCCCATGGTGGCCAGGTTCCCCGACAGCGACCCGCGCATCCGTCCGCGGAAACGCAGCTGGCGGGCGTACCAGTTCGCGGACGACCCCGAATCGGCGCAGACGATCGCATCCTCGGGCAACCGATCCGACAGCTCGGCGAACAGCCGCATCGGGTTGATCGGATCCGCGGTGACCGCGGCCTCCATGGCCATCGTCTCCCACCAGCGGGCCACATCCGACTCGATGCCCTCGCGCCAGGCGCGGTCCGTCTTGCGCTCCAGCAGCGGGATCAGCGCCCGCAGCGTGGCGGTCGCGTCGCCGACCAGGTTGATCTCGTACGGGTAGCGCATCCCGATCAACGACGGGTCGAGGTCGATCTGCACCGCGCGGGCCTGCCCGAACTCCGGCATGAACTGGGTGTAGGGAAAGCTCGACCCGATCGTGAGCAGCGTGTCGCAGCCCATCATCATCTCGTAGCTCGGCCGGCTGCCCAGCAGCCCGATCGACCCGGTCACCCAGGTCGGCTCGTCGGAGAGCACATCCTTGCCCAACAGCGCCTTCGCCACCCCGGCGCCGAGCAGGTCGGCGACCTGCTCGATCTCCGCGGCGGCACCGCGGGCACCGGAACCGACCAGCATCGCGACCTTGCTCCCCGCATTCAGCAGTTCGGCGGCGCGGCGGACCGCGGCGTCGTCGGGGGCCAGCTCCGGCCACTCGACACCGAGGCTGGACGGGACCATCTTGAAGGCGTGGGTCGGTGCGGAGTACTCGAGCTCCTGCACGTCCGACGGGATGATGATCGCGGTCGGGGCGCGGCGCGCCATCGCGGTGCGGATCGCGCGGTCCAGGACCCCGGGCAGCTGCTCGGGCACCGTGACCATCTGCACGTAGTCGCTGGCCACATCCTTGAAAAGGCTCAGCAGATCGACCTCCTGCTGGTACGACCCGCCCATCGCCGACCGGTTGGTCTGCCCCACGATCGCCACCACCGGCACGTGATCGAGCTTCGCGTCGTAGAGCCCGTTGAGCAGATGGATCGCCCCCGGGCCCGACGTCGCCACGCACACCCCGAGCCGACCGGTGAACTTCGCGTAGCCGACCGCCTCGAACGCGGCCATCTCCTCGTGGCGGGCCTGCACGAACCGCGGCGCGTCCCCCGCACGTCCCCATGCCGCGAGCAGACCGTTGATCCCGTCCCCCGCGTAGCCGAAGACGGTGTCGACGTCCCATTCGCGCAGCCGGTCCAACAGGTGATCGGCGACGGTTGATGCAGCCACGAAGTCCTCCTCGAGATCCCACCGGCAAGCGGGGCACCCGCACGTCGGTCACTGCGTACTCGTAGACACTGCGTACCCGTATCCGTTGCGTTCACACACACATTGCCGAATCGGTTGCGCTGAATCACAAAGCTGCCCCGACGTTTGCGTGATCGCAACCGCTGCGGGACGCTGATGAGATGGAGACCATGTCAACGACGCCAGGCCGGGGCGATCCGCCCAGCCCCGAGCAGGTCGACGCGGTGATGCTCGCGGCCCGGGTCCTGGCCGCGGTCACGGCGCGATCCGTCGCGCAGGTGCAGGACCGGGTGAGCCTGGCCCAGCTCCGAGTGCTGGTCATGATCGCCAGCCGGGGTCCGGCCAACGTCGGCTCGGTCGCCCGCGGACTCGGGGTGCACCCGTCCAACGCCACCCGTACCTGCGACCGCCTCGTGATCGCCGGGTTCCTCGCCCGCCACGACGACCCGGCCGACCGGCGCAACCTCATCCTCGAGCTCACCGCCGCCGGGCAGCAGCTCGTCGAGGGGGTCGACACCGCGCGCCGGGAGGCCGTCGCCGCGCAGCTCGCTCGGCTGCCCGCCCGCAGCCGCGAGCGACTCACCCGGGCGCTACTGGTCTTCGCCGGCGTCGACAGAACCGACGGGCCGGACGCGGACCGACACGACGACCCCGACGAAGCATGGCTCCTGGGATGGACCACGCAACGACCCGTCGGTCACACCGCGGGTCGAGCCGACCCCACGGCAACCGGGTGACCCACCTCGGGCGACCGGTGACCCCGGACGACGACGACGCCCGCACCCGGCTCACGACCACGCTCGACACGGGAGCATCGACGATCACTCGGCGACCACGACTCCGACCGATGACGCCCCTACCTCCGGGGGATGTCGGCCCCTGGAGGCCGGCCGCCGCTCGACCAACGGGTCCGGACGTCCTCCCGGCGGTGACGACGTGGCGTCCAGACACGACCGGTGGGGCCCGACCGCCGTGGTCGGCGCGCGCGGCGCGGTTCCCGCGGTGATCAGCTGATGGGTGTTCCCGCCCGCGTCGAGGGTCCCCGCCCACTTCGCGGTGCCGGAATGCGGACCAGTGGCCCCAGCGGGGCAGCCGACCGTCGAACGGTCGACGGCCACTCCTGGTCGGAGCGCTCTGACGGCGGGGAGGTGTCGGCCAGGTCGGGGCTCAGCACCGCGACCAGCGCGTCGGCGGTGGAAGGTACGCCACCAGGACGATGGAGCAGACCGGCGGCCCAGCCCGGCACGAGCTCCGCCCGGGCCTGCAGTCCGGTCAGGTGCAGCTCGATGTCCGCCTGTGCCGCGGCGTACTGCGCATGTCGCAGCACCGACAGACCCCCGGCGCCGTAGGTACCGACCTCGGCGAGATCCACGATCAGATGCAGACGCCGATCCACGGTCTCGACCCGATCGGTGCGGGCGAGCTCCAGGAGATGATCGAGCCGGGAGTCGAGCAACCGGGCCAACCGGGGTGCGGTGGCCCGGTTGAGCTCACCGGCGACGCGGACCACCACAGCCCCGGGGACAGCGTCCTCCGCGCCCAACCTCAGCCCCTGCACAGATACCTCCCTCACGCCGCCGCCGCGCACGCCCGGCGCTTCGCCGAGCACCGGGTCCGTAGCCCGGCCCGTCGCCTGCTCCTGGTCGGAGGTCGTCAGGATCGGCTCCTGGCGAGCTGCTTGCCACTCCGTTCAGCTCTAGCACCATGCAACGTTCAGCGCAACCGTTGCGGTCGGTCACCACGCCCAGACCTCCGGTCGGCGGGCTTGGCCGGTCCGGCGATCTCCGGGTCGCTCCGGGTCATCCGACGCTGCGCACTCGCTCGAATTCCCACCGAAACCAGATGCGCTAACGCATCCATTGCACTATTGTGACCGCTGCGCGGGAGATGATTTCGGTGTACCCCTCCCGCGGCCGGCGAGATGCGGACGACCGGGAGACGCCATGTCTGGTGAATCGGTGCGGGTGTGGCGCGGGGCGGCCGAACACCGGACTCGACCGTGACCGGCCAGCTGCTGTCGGCGGGTGCGAGCCGGGCAGCCGGCACGGTCAGCGGCAGCAGTCGCGCGCAGGGTGGCCGCGGGCTGCCCGCGCGTCGTGCGCCGCGGCACGGTCAGGCGACAGCATGAGTGCGATCACCACACCCACCAGCACCGGCGGGGGTGCCGCAGCCAAGGCCGGTCAGGTTCTCGACGAGCTGGACCAGCGCTACCACCCCGCCACGGGGCTGCGGAAGCAGTTCAACAAGGTCTTCCCGACGCACTGGTCGTTCATGCTCGGCGAGGTCGCCCTGTACTGCTTCATCGTACTGCTGCTGTCGGGCACGTACCTGGGGCTGTACTTCGACCCGTCGATGGCCGATGTGACCTACAACGGGGCGTTCACCAACCTGCGCGGCGAGAACATGAGCGTCGCGTACCGCAGCGCCTTGGATCTGTCGTTCGCGGTACGTAGCGGGTTGTTCGTCCGTCAGGTGCACCACTGGGCGGCGCTGCTGTTCCTTGCGGCGATGTTCGCGCACATGTTCCGCACGTTCTTCACCGGCGCGTTCCGCAAACCCAGTGAGGCCAACTGGATCATCGGGCTGGTGCTCGTCTTCATCGGCACCTTCGAGGGCTTCAGCGGTTACTCGTTGCCCGATGACCTGCTCTCCGGCACCGGGCTGCGGATCGCGTCGGGGATCACCCTGTCGGTACCGGTGATCGGCACCTGGACGCAGTGGGCGTTGTTCGGTGGCGAGTTCCCGGGCACCGAGATCATCC